>WNGH01008691.1_pt1 | contig 13844 bp, 10 predicted proteins | sample 5400631 | NCBI WGS metagenome assembly WNGH01 (sample SAMN13153373, study PRJNA577476) | soil metagenome | isolation source: 115 cm soil or saprolite under Garry oak tree replicate 1 | place: USA:California | collected 2016-06-15
AGAATCGTCCCGCTGGATTGATAGCTACCACTCACTTTAATTGGGCTGGACACTGGTTGCGTTAGACCATTGGCAGGACTGTTGAGCAGTGCAGTTCCATCGATGGAAGACACCTGTTTTACTTCAAAGATGTTGGTCACAACATTATCCAGGCGGAAGAGACTGGTGGTAAAACCGCCTCCACCTGGGCCAAAGTTGGTCGTTTGAATGATATAGGTCTGAGTGGGTGAGCTATAGGTTAGAACAGTATTTTTTATCGTTGACGATGACCAGTGAAAGACATCCTGGGCCATCTTATTGACCACGGCAAATGCAGAGTTTTGCCATACATTGTTACTTGCCGTGGGTGTAGCCGTAGTTTGAGCCAGTTGCGCATTAACATTGGCCTGGTCTTGTTCAGCCTGGTAGTGGGTCATGTCTGGATACATGCCTGGGAATAATACCTGCCCATAGGTTGAACCATTCCACTGGTATTCCTTGAAGAGGTTCGGCCCCAGGGGGTCATTGTTAGGATTTTCCGCGGTGATAATGGTATTGGTTGGGCTAATTTGCGCATCGCCGCCAATTAATCCCTGCACTCCAAACCGTTTTGCGGGAGTGCCAAACAGGTTATCATAGACATAGAAATCCACTTTGGCGTCGGGCGAGTAATAACGCACATTGACCAATGCTGTGAGAGCGCCATTTTCAAAAGTACCACAGGTAACCTTCTGTACCTTGTTGACCCCGGCCTTCGTCCCAACCAGCTTATCCCAGTTGATCGAGAGTGTAGATGGGCAACCAACAGCCTGGAAATTGATTTTGGCGCCTGACGGACCAGTTGTTGGTGAGACAACGGACGTGGGAGTATCGATATTGCCTGCATTCGGCTGAGGCGTCCCAGATTGGGCGGGACGTTGAAATGGGTTACTACAAGCACTTAGCAGCACAGCCATGCTGAACAGAAATATTACCACTCCCCAACGCAAAAATCGTGGCTGACGCGCTGCTCCTTTCCTTCGTCTTGACGATAGCAGAAGCAGAGATAGCACATTCATGACTTATCCCTCCACACATGGGTTACCGGTTTGGCGGTTACTCCAAAAAGGAAAATCTTACTCGTTTATTGCGGATGAACAATTTATAACTTTTCATGCACGCAACGACCAGTTGAGAAGAGACTCTTAGCCACTACTATCGGCTTCCCCTGGTCAAAGGAACAGGCAAGTAATGGCGGTTTTTGTTTTTCTTCCCCACTTGCACCTGACGGCACAAGATATGCTATGTAGCATTGGTAGCTAGTCCTGGTACCTCTTCCCTACGGGGAAAGACGACATAACGCCATCGCGGTAACATCCTTACCCATTAGTCCATAATCCCTGCCATGTTCATAGAGTGGTTGGCATTTCGCAACCGCAAGGTCAGAATATTAACCGGTCCATTACCATTTGCCCATTCACTTTATTGCGTATTCCGGCTATGCTACCCGCGTTATTATCATAGTTGCAGGATGGGGGGAACCCCGTCCGGGGAACAGGTAGCAAGGGGCTTCGCCCTTGCTGAGGGAACGGGAAGTATCCCCCGAAGCACTCCCTTTTTTCTGTCCTACACAAAAAATTCTCGGGAGCTTAATAAAAGACATGGCTACGATCGATAAAAATGTTTTTCAGAAAGCGTTTAGAGCAAGTACCAACCCACTACGGATGATGCCAGACTTCATCATCATCGGAACACAAAAAGGTGGAACTACTTCCCTCTATAGATACCTGATAGAACATCCTTGCATTGCACCCATCTATATCAAAGAGCCACACTTTTTTGATATCTATTTTTATAAAGGCCTTCAATGGTACCGGGCACACTTTCCTACAACTGTAGGAAAATACTATGCCAGGCACATCCAAAAGCACGATCTGATTACAGGAGAAGCAAGCCCCTATTATCTTTTTCATCCCCAGGCAGCCAGAAGAGTTGCTAAAACGTTGCCAAAGGCCAGGCTCATTGTCCTATTAAGAAATCCTATTGACCGCGCCTATTCACAGTACCAACACCAGACCAGGCAAGACGGAGTTGAGCCGCTAACATTCGAAGAGGCACTCGAATGTGAAGAGAAAAGATTGGCCGGAGAAGAGGAAAAATTGCTGAAAGACGAAAAGTATTTCAGCTTCAATCACCGGCATTACAGCTATCTGGCGAGAAGCAAATATATAGAACAGCTCCCGGCCTGGATGAGCATTTTCCCAAGAGAACAGTTTTTGATCCTCAGAAGCGAAGACCTCTATACTGATGCTAAGGCAATCGTCAAGCAAACTTTAGAGTTTCTGAACCTGCCCACAAGTGGATTAAGCACCGAGTACAAAGCGTTTAATGATGCCAGGTACGCCCAAATGGCACCGGCAACACGAGAACGCCTGGTCGAGTACTTCAAACCATATAATGCACGCTTGTACGAGTTTCTAGGTCACGACTTCGGGTGGGATAAATAAGATGACCACAATTGATAAACACGTTTTTGGAAAAGCTTTTCGAGCAAGCACCAATCCTCTACGGCTGATGCCAGATTTTATTATCATTGGGACCATGAGAGGTGGAACAACCTCTCTCTACAGCTATTTGACCGAGCATCCTAATATTGGCCCGGCGTATATGAAGGAAGTACATTTTTTCGATGTCTACTTTTCCAAGGGCCTCCACTGGTATCGAGCACAGTTCCCTTCCTCGGTACAAAAATATTACACTGAACGTGTACAAAAGCAGAATTTTATTACAGGAGAAGCAAGTCCCTATTATCTTTTTCATCCTCATGCGCCTAAAAGAATTGCAAAGACTTTACCGCAAGTAAAGCTGATAGTGCTGCTAAGAAATCCGGTGACCAGGGCATATTCGCACTATTATCACGAAGTTGCGGGAGGCCACGAAAAAATAGCCACATTCGAAGAGGCCATTGCATGCGAGGAAGAGAGAATAGCCAAAGAGGCTGAGCTACTTGATAAAAACGAGCAGTACATCAGTTACAACCACCGGCACTTCTCCTACCTGGCCAGAGGCATCTATGTAGATCAGCTCAGGGTTTGGATGAACCACTTTCCGAAAGAGCAGTTTTTAATCCTCAAAAGTGAGGACTTCTATGCCGACCCGGGGGCAGGGCTCAAACAAGTGCTGGATTTTGTAAACGTGCCAGATTTGAGCCTTAAAGCGCAAATGGAAGAGTACGAGCAGCTTAATACTACAACGCCACCCAGAATGAACCCTGCCACAAGAAAACGCTTAAGTGAGTATTTCGAGCCACACAACTCCCGCCTCTACAAGTACCTGGGAGTGGACTTTGGCTGGGACAAATAAAAACAAAAGAAACCTTAACCGGATACTTCCATTCACAATCATATCTTAACGCGTTCGCTACTCATAAGCCCGAGTCTTTCTGATACACTTAAAACGTCCAGGGATCAAATATATTAGATTAGCATTGAGAGACAGGTATATGGAGCAGATATCGGTAACCCTACCAAAACGAGCTGAGGAGGTCTCAGCTTCCGCAGCAAAGAAGATGGTAAGCCTTCACGGCGTAGTTAGCACCAGCATTATCCGTGAGCCCTCGATAATGTACTACGCCTCCAAACGTCTGATTGACATATCGCTATCGTTACTTGGCATCCTGGTGCTTTTACCAGTCTTGTTAATAATCGCAGCGTGTATCAAGCTTGATGATGGAGGGCCCATCCTTCATTTCAGAGAGATCATTGGTCAACGTGGGCGTCGTTTTTTCGCTCTCAAGTTCAGGACGATGAGACCCGATGCAGACGAATACCTGGCAAAACATCCTGAACTTATGCGGAAATACCAGCAAAACATGAAGCTGGAGCGACCAGCAAAACATGAAGCTGGAGCGCGATCCGCGCATTACCAGAGTAGGCCGTTTTCTGCGCAAGACAAGCCTGGATGAATTACCTCAATTGTTCAACGTCCTGGTTGGACAGATGTCTCTCGTAGGCCCTCGCATCATTCATCCCAGTGAACTACCACGCTACGGCGAGTGGGCATATAAACGACTGTGCGTCCGGCCCGGTATAACCGGTTTGTGGCAAATCAGTGGACGTCAACACATCAGTTATGATGAGCGCGTTCTATTTGATATGCGTTATATCGATAGCCGTTCTTGTATCACGGACCTCGCTATTCTTCTAAAAACTCTGAAGGTTTTCATCATCCATACTGGAGCATAATAAAGAAAAAGGAGCAAGATGAGCGAATGTTTAGCATTCGCTCATCTTGCTCCTTTTTTGTTCAAGAAGATTTCTTTCAAGAAGAAATTTTGCTGTCTGTGTCCGGCAGAACTGCCGGACACAGACAGCAAAATTTCTGTCTCATTTCCTTTTCTTGCCTTTACCGCGCAAGAACTTCTTGCGTATGGCCTTTAAAACGATCTCATCTTCAGGGCCACCTTTAAACCGCGTAAGTAGCCACACGTATATTACCAGGAAAACGGGTATCAATAATAGCGAACGCCAGGGGTACATCTTGAGAAAGATACGTACCTGGAGTACGCGCATGAGATTGAGCGTGCAGATAGCCAGCCCTGTGCTCACTGCCGTTCCCATCGCCCCATAACGCGGCGTCAAGAGAATACCCAGGCTAATGTTGACCGCAACCGCGACCAACGAGTTGAGGAACGAGAGCCGTTGATAACCCGTCATCAGCAGCATATAGCCAACTGTACCGGTTCCGGCATTGATCATACTGCCTACAGCAAATGCGATGAGCAGGGGCCACGCTGATACAAAGCTGGCCCCGGGTAATGCGAGTAAGTATGGTGAGAAAATGACCATAATCAGAAAGAGCGGCAAACTAAATGTGATTGACCATTTGGTCACGACCTTGAACATGGCCTCCAGCTTTTGCTTTTCACCCTTGCTGTGCAGTTCTGCAATCGTGGGCGCGAAAATACTGCTGAGAGAAAGCAAAGGCATCTGAATAAAGTTACTTAATTTCATGGCCGCCCCGTACTGGCCAAGCTGCACATCAGGAACGCCAAAGGTCGCCAATAAAATGGTATCGATTGAGTCCAATACTGTATCAATGATGGTGGTCAAAAAGTTGAGTGTAGCGAAGGTCAGCCACTCGCGTACTTCATAGCGTACGGGTTCTGGTCTGGCTACACGAGAGACTTCGCGGAAAAGAAAATACATGTTGAGTACGGTGTTGAGCAGCGTACTGACAAAGAGTACCACGGCAACCGCAGTGATACCATCTTTGCTACGGAAGAAGACAAGCACCAGGCCAAGCAAGAGAATCTGCAACAGAGGCTGGAGAAAGTTCGTAGTAAGTACACGCCATTTGAAGGCCTTGAACCCCCGCAAACCCGCAAACCACATCACCTGCATAGTCATCAGGGGAATTATAGGGGCCATGACCTGCAAGAGTGAAATTGCCCGGTTAAGGGTTTCTTTGTTGGCAACCTGGTGCTGCTTTAAAGCGATCCAGTAAGTAACCAGGGAAGGTGTAAAATAGAGCAAAAGGATTGCACCGGCGATACCAGCCAGTCCTGCCAGGGTCGTGCAAAAAAGCAACAGCCCCCGCAGGGATTTTGTCTGCTGCTTGCCGCGATAGATGGCGACATAGCGAACCATGGCATCATCCAAACCAAGATTAAAGATAGCAGAGACCAGGCTGACCAGGGATAAGCAAAGTGTGTACAGCCCGAAGCCTCCGGGCCCGAAGCCATATTGGATGAGAAAAGCGCTTCCATATTTCAGGATGCTGCCCAGGACATTCCCAAAGCCAACGAGACCTGCCGCACCTGCTGCCCCAGAAACTTCCGTTTTCATCTCGGGTTCGGGTTTGCCTTGCTGCGCCGATATTCCTTTGAGCACCATCATGGGAAACGTAGAACGCTTCTCGAACTCAGGATCATCAATGGTAAAGCCGGGTATTTCTGGCCTTGATGATAAAGTTGTTGCCACTCTTATTATTTGCTGCCGTTGCTGGGACGGAAGTGGTACCGTCTCCATCTCATCGGTTTGCACGAAAGGTAATCGTGGAAGTGCCAGCCCGTGCCCGGGCTGGCTCTGTGTTTCATTGAACAAAGTGGAAGGCTTTTCTCGTTGTTGCTGGTGAGCCGGTAACGCATGCAGCGCTTTTATCCGTCGTGTCGGCTCTGCTTCAAGCTGATAGGGTTGTGGTACTCCTGGTGGGTGATCGTGATTGATCGGTGAAAGTTCCCGCGGCTGAAACGGCGCTTTCAGAAGTGCTCCAGGTGGTTTGCCCATAGAAGGGGGTGGAACTGGCATCTTCCACGTTGCTTCTTCATCGGGGGATATAGCCGGCACCCTCCCGCTTGCCTGCTCTTCGAAAAGGTCCCTGATAGACCGAAATTGTAATCGGGGCCATTTTGAAGGATGCTGCGAGGGTCTTCCAGGATCGGCACTCATGCAATACTACTACCTTCACACTATTGGTTTCAAAGGCAGAGGGGTAAGCGCTTTCCTTCTGCGTCTCTTTACATGTCTTACCTCATAGAGGAGACGTATTCCAAATCATGTAAGTGGCAGGAGAACTGCTGGCCTGCCACACAAACTTGGTTTCAGTATACAAGGAGCATGCTAGCAACTATGCAGAACATTTTGTTACGCTCTGGTATCAAAAAGCATCCTTCAGTTAAGATTCCATAACCCACAGGGCATCATCTTGACACTTATCTGCTTTTAAACATGAGAAAAGTGGCAAGACGGGCGAATACCTCATATTCGCCCGTCTTGCCACTTTTGTGACTTTACCCTTCTTCCCCAGCTATTCACTTGGGCTCTTTGCCGGCGGATTCTCTACCTTGGGGCCAATCCAGACGGTCTGGACGTTGACAAATTCCCGGATACCGAAGGAGGAGAGTTCGCGTCCATACCCACTGCGCTTGACTCCTCCGAAAGGAAGGCGCGGGTCTGAAGCCGTCATACCGTTAATGAAGACCCCACCAGCCCCGATGCGGGCAGTCAGTTCACGAGCTTGCTCGATATTGCGCGTCCAGAGATTGCTGCTCAGACCAAACTTGGAGTCGTTTGCGAGTTCAAGAGCATGCTCTGTATCACGAGCACGGATAACAGCGGCAACGGGACCAAACGTCTCATCAGTGAAGACGGACATCTGTGGGGTTACATTGGTCAGGATGGTTGGCTCGTAAAAGTTGCCTTTCCCCTCGCGGGCCTTACCTCCAATCAAGACTTTGGCCCCCTGCTGGATTGATTGTTGCACTTGTTGATCAAGCGTCTCCTGCAGGTCTTTGCGGGCCAAAGGACCAATCCTGGTGTCATACTCCAGTGGATCACCAACTTTCAACCTGGCCGTGTTGGCAACAAATTTCTGTTCAAAGGCTTCGGCAACAGAATCCACCACGATAAAGCGCTTGGCGGCAATACAGCTCTGACCATTATTCTGGAAACGGGCCGTAACGGCGACCTGTGCCGCTTCATCCAGGTCGGCGTCCTCCAAAACGATAAAGGGATCCGACCCACCCAGTTCCAGGACCGTCTTTTTTAAGACGTGTCCGCTCGTGGCGGCCACCTCAACGCCTGCTGCCTCGCTTCCCGTTAAGGTCACGGCGGCGATGCGTGAATCTTCGATCAGCCTGCCTGTCTCGGAACCTGGTACAAGGACGGTTCTCAGCACACCCTGCGGAAGGCCCGCTTCTTGAAAGATACGCTCGATTTCCAGGGCCACACGCGAGACGTTGGAGGCGTGTTTGAGCACCGAGGTGTTGCCCGCCATCAAGGTTGGTGCAGCAAAGCGGAAGACCTGCCAGTAAGGAAAGTTCCAGGGCATGATCGCCAACACCACCCCCAGTGGGCGGAAGGCAACGTAGCTCTCAGAGGCGTTGGAGGCAACTTTTTCATCTCTAAGGAAGCTCTCGGCATTCTCGGCAAAGAAGTCGCAGTTCCAGGCGCATTTTTCGACCTCGGCCTCGGCCTCCGTGATCGACTTGCCCATTTCCAGAACAGCAATGCGGGCCAATTCCGTCTTGCGATCCCGCAGATGGCTTGCCACACTGTGCAGGTATTTCCCCCGTTCAGCAAACGAAATTGTGCGCCAGTGCAGAAAAGCCTGGCGTGCCTGGTCCAGGGCCTGATTGACCTGCTGCTCGCTGTACGGTTCAAATGTTTCCAACACTTCTCCAGTAGTTGGATTAATCGTTTGAATGCTCATCAATACTCCTCTCATGGGCAACAAAAAAGGGAATTAGAATTAGACCAATTCCAGGTAACGACGGCGGTCCCAGTTGGTGACCGCTTTTTCGTACTCTTTTACTTCCCAGCGTCGTGTGGCCACGAAATGCTCAACGAAGTCAGGGCCCAGATATTCCTTTGCAATATCGCTGTTCTCCAGCAGGTCTGTTGCAGTGGACAGGTTGTGCGCAAGTGCACGAATCTGGCCTGTCGCAAGCGCATTGGCAACGGTAGCCGGGTCGTATGCGTTTCCATCGAGGCGTGGAGGGAGCTCTAGCTTGTGTTCGATACCATACAAACCGCTGGCCAGCGTTGCCGCGAAGACGAGATAGAAGTTGGCATCGGCACCCGGCACCCGGTTCTCAACACGGATAGCCCGTCGTGTAACGTTGATGACGCGCACAGAGCAGGTGCGATTATCCATGCCCCAGGTAGTGTTCAGAGGTGCCCATGTACCCTCCACGTAGCGTTTGTAGGAATTGATGACCGGGGCATACAAAGCCATGAACTCTGGCATTAGCTGCAGCACGCCTGCCAGGAATTGTCGCATGGTACCCGACATATGCCCCTCGGCACCCTCGTCCCAGAACATGTTGTGTTCCAAATCGCGATCCCAGAGGCTCACATGGGAGTGCCCACTGCTCCCATCTTCCTGGTCATTCCACTTGGCCATAAAGCTGGCAGTGAGCCCCATCTGGTGACAAATTTCCTTGACGCCCGTTTTGAAAAGCATGGTTCTATCACCAGCAGTGACGGCATCGGCATAATGTATGTTCATCTCATACATGCCTGGCCCGTGCTCGCGATTGTACCCTTCAATCTCCACACCATGGTCGCGCATCATACGGGCAATGCGGCTTAACAGGTGATCATCGGCGCTTGCCTGGCTAATGGCATAACAGTTAAAGCCCGGGTTTAGCGGGGTCAGATTTGGACCAAAGTCCTTTTCACGCACAGAAACCTGGTTTTCACGGAAGAAACGGAATTCCAGTTCAGAGGCGGCCATCGGCTCAAAGCCCATAGAACGCGCCCGTTCCACGACATTGTTGAGCACGTAACGCGGAGCGATGGTTACAGGCTCACCATGCTCTGTCCACAGGTCGCAAATGCAGGAGGCAACATTCTCTTCCCATGGCACCATGGCAAAGGTAGAGAGATCAGGCTTCATGATAATGTCAGCAAAGCCCCGTTCCCAGTTACTGAATTTGAGGTTGGGCAAGACAATCTCCGCAATGTCCCAACCAAAGAGCACATCGCACTGCGCAAAGCCATCGTCCAATGAGTTGAGGAAATGGCTGGCTGCAACGCGCTTACCACGGTAGACGCCTTCGATGTCAGGGGCTCCGATCTTGACATATTCGATTTTGCCATCTTTAACCAAACTTCTGATTTCTGCGATGTCCATAAGAATGTTCGTCCTTTCTGAAATCCTAAAAATATCGTAACTATTCAGGAGTTACAGTATTTTTTACATTTCGTAGACCTCAGGTCTACGGTGACCCAGGCATGGGATCTGTGCGCGGGCATGCTCGATCTGTGCGAGATCGATCTCTGCCATGATAACCGTTGGCATATCCTGCGCCTGCGCCAGCACCAGTCCCCAGGGATCAATTATCATTGACCGGCCAAAACACTGCCTGTTGGGGGGATATTTGCCAACCTGGGCGGGCGCAACGACGTAGCAGAGATTCTCGATGGCACGCGCCCTCAGCAAGACCTCCCAGTGATCTCTTCCAGTATGCAGGGTAAAGCCAGCCGGGACCAGCAGTACCTGTGCGCCGCGCAATGCCAGGGAACGGTAGAGTTCGGGGAAACGCAAGTCATAACAAACCGTTAAGCCAAAGGTGATACCATCAATTTCAGCCGTCACAACCTGGTTGCCCGGCACGATACGCTCTGATTCGTAATGCTTCTCACCATTGGCCAGGTCTACATCAAAGAGGTGAATTTTACGGTATTGCGCGACAATCTCACCATCCCGGTTGAGAAGCACAGAGGTATTATGAAACTTGCCCGGTGCATCAGGGGAGCGCTCGACCATACTGCCAGCATGCACGATCATCTTATGCTTGCGCGCTTTCTCTTGCAAGCGTTCGATGGTGGGACCAGGGATGGTCTGGGCGGCTTCTTCAAAGCCAGAGCCAGGGCCAAGATACGTCCAAAGCTCGGGGAGTCCGACGAACTGGGCGCCCATATTGGCGGCACGATCTAAGAAATGCTCTACGGTAGCCAGGTTTTCAGCAGGATTATCACGTGAGTTGACTTGAATAACTGCTGTTCTCAAAAGCATAATGAGGCTCCTTGCTCTAGACAACGATGAGGTTTTCCTTATTGCAAGCAGAGTAGCACGCTGTTGGCTTGTAGTCAAGGGCAAAAGTTAGAAACCTTCGAATCACCTCGACAGGGCGTTTCCGCTATGTTACACTTGCGTTAGAATAAAGAAGAAGAACTAAAGCCGGTACCATAGTCACGCTCCTTAGCAATTGCAATTGCCGGAGAAGCTTAGTAGTATACTATAACCAATGCATTGAAAAATACTGATACATAGAGAAGAGGACGGGGCGTAATGCACAAACCGCCGCCACAGGAAGACGAACAAACTGAATATTCACCTCTGCGGCGCAGGCGCCAGGTAGCCCAACCCAGGCGACCACCAACGGAATATAGCCCTGACGAACACCCTGAGATTCCCAGGATCAGGCGGGCTTCGCTCTACCTTGATCAGCAGACCGTACCTGATTCAGTTGAGCCGGTGGAGGATGAGGCGGAAGCAGACGAAGCAAAGCCGGCTCAATCACAGAAACCTGCATCGAAGCACAATACAAACAAAATGGTGATGCCGCCGGTGCGGCATCACCATGTCTCTACGCCGTCAGCGCCACCTCCAGCTCGTCACACGCGACAACATATACGTCCCAAACGCTCGTTGCAAGATCAACTTGTACACCTGAGCCATAGCCAACCCGCCATCATCATCTTTAGCTTATTAGTGGTCGTTCTGATTATAGGCATGATTATTGCTAATGCCGGCCACGCGCTTCAAACACCTGGTTCTCTGGCTGGTATCGGTACCCCTGGAAGCCAGCAGAAAGGCTCGCTCCCCACCGGTATACAGAGTGCTGGAGATCCACATGAGCTTGTTATTACACCACAAGACACCGATCATCCATCTCCACCGGTATTCGCTAGAGCTGCTTACCTGCTCGATGCAGACACCGGCGCGACTCTCTACGCTCATAATCCCTTCATGCACCTGCCTATGATGAGCACAACGAAGCTGATGACGGCAGTGCTGGCCGTCGAGCAAGGAAAGCCAGATCAGAAGATTACTATTACCGGCGCCATGGACCATGACATAAGCCAATTGAGTGCGGGTAGTACAATGTTTGGCCTCAAACGAGGCGAAACCTATACCCTGCGCGAGCTGCTCTACGGCCTTCTCCTCCTATCTGGTAACGATGCTGCTATTGCTATCGCTGATGCACTTGGGGGAAATCTGCCTCATTTCGTAGCCCGGATGAACTCACGGGCCCATCAACTTGGTCTTCTCGATACGCACTACCTGAATCCTCACGGGCTATCAGAAACTGGACATTATTCTAGCGCTCGCGATCTCGCTGTGCTGGGTCAATACAGCTTGAGCATACCACTCATTCACCAGATTAGTGGTACGCAAACCTACATCATTCCGAAAACTGCGACCCACCCGGAACATGATCTTCTTAATGGCAACCAATTTCTCTGGTGGTATCCAGGCGTCGATGGAGGAAAGACCGGGTATGATGGAGGATCCAACTTTGTACAGGTGATCTCATGCACGCATAATCATCATCATTTGATCGGCGTCACCATATATACGAACAATTGGTGGACGGATATGCGCGACCTGATGAACTGGGGCTTCGATAACTTCAAGTGGATCTCGCCGCGCGACGTAGATTCTCAACAAAACCCAATTCCGTTTGATAATGCGTGGAACTACTTTGCCAGCGACAAGAAGGAGAATACCATTGCTACCGCCGATCAGGGACGTTACTACATTTATACGGGTTTTAGCGTTTCAGGGCCAATCCTGGCATACTATGATAAGTCCGGCGGACTGAAGCAATTTGGTTACCCGATAGGCATGCAAACCGTTTCGAGCACGTCAGCCTTAAGCCAACACTTCGAGCACAGTACCATCCTGTGTGATCTTACATCCAAGCAATGCACCAGTGCGTAAGAAGACAGCGCCACAAATGCATAACCTCAGCGAGTATGGGCAGATAGCATCTCAATTGCGCAGGAGCTACGACGCATGAGTTCTTATAACAAATTAGTACGGGATAAAATACCTGAAATTATCAAGGCAGATGGTAAAGAATGTGAAACGAGAGTCCTGGACGATAAAGAATACCTACTCAGCCTTAATAAAAAACTCGACGAGGAACTACGGGAATACTATGAAACCGAAAGCATAGACGAACTAGCAGATATGGTCGAAGTTATTTTTGCGAGAGCCGGGCAATATGGAATGAGCATACAGGAATTTGAGAGGCTCAGGCTATTCAAGCGAGAGAAAAGAGGAGGATTCGATCAAAAATTATTCTTAATGAACATTTCATAAATTTTTCGTGCTTTTCAAGAAGCCGAATTTCACGCCTTGCTGCGTCCTCTTAGCGTTTGATATACTGTACACAAGATGTCAAGTACCCCCGGCTAAAGCGTGGGGGCTTGCAACTCCCCTTGCGGGGGTTGCGATAGCCCACTTGACGACGGGCCACCAGCGAAGGATGTACCGACGCTGGCAAGGTGTTTAGCCCTGATATTGATGCTGGCATTATAGTCAGCATTCAACTGATAGCCGCAGGCGCGACAAAGGAAGAGACTTTGAGAACGACGGTTGGAACGGTGTTGATACCCGCAACGGCTACAAATCTGCGAGGTATGTCTAGGGTCAATCTTGACCACCTGGATACCTCGCTCTTGTGCCTTGTATACCAGGAAGCTATGGAACTGCGCGAAACTCCAATTATGGAATCTACGTTGTGTTTCCGTATGCTTCTTCATCGTGGTGCGTTCACGAATGTACGTCAGGTTCTCAAGGACAATGGTACTGCCGGGGGCAGCATTCTGAACGATACGCTTAGAAAGCACATGGTCGTGATCTCTTCTTTGGCGAAACAGTTTCCCAGAGAGCTTACGCAAGTGGCGTTTTGCGCTCTTTGTGCCTTTGCTTTGAAGTTTACGACGGAGGCGGAAAATACGTTTCTCTTGTTCTTTCCATCGCCTTTCGCCCAGGAATTGACGTTGAGAAGTGACAGCAGGATGATTGAGTCCCAAGTCTACACCGACTACGGTACTACTTGGGGGAATAGCAGGCTTAGGAACGGAAACGATGACGTGGAGTCTCCATTTGCCTTTGCGGTAGATCAAATCAGCACTGCATGTTCTGTAGCCAATGTACTTGTGTGCATAAGATGGGACAGTAAATGGAAGTTCTACTCGTCCTGTGATAGTAGCAAGGCTACAGGTGGAATTTTCCCACTTGACCCAGTAGGACCGGACATCGTAACGGATAGGACAGAGTTTGACGTGGGGACACTTGACCGGCTTGAACACAGGAACGGGCTTGCCCTTCTTCAGTGCCTTAGCCACTTTCTTAGGATAGTCCTG
>WNGH01022495.1_pt1 | contig 13842 bp, 17 predicted proteins | sample 5400631 | NCBI WGS metagenome assembly WNGH01 (sample SAMN13153373, study PRJNA577476) | soil metagenome | isolation source: 115 cm soil or saprolite under Garry oak tree replicate 1 | place: USA:California | collected 2016-06-15
GGACGCGACGAAAATTCGCGATTCAACTTATTCGCGCGCGTAATCGCGTACCGCGGATCACTTTTCCCTCGTCACGTCACCTTTTTTTCGTCTTTCTCGTCGGCTTACCTTTTCGCTTGGTCTTGGCCATTCTGCGCAGTTCAGCTTTGCTCATCGATTCGTACATGCCCTTGGACGCACCTTTGAGCGAAGACTTCTTGCTTTCGCCTCTCTTGGCGGCCAACGCTGCGCCTGCGGCCATTTGCTGTTTCTTTGATTTTGCCGGCATACAATTTTCCTCCTGTTGTTTTAGTTGCTTCTTTTAAGTTCTCTCCATCTCTAAAATGGTTCCTGGCTGGTTCGAATAAAACGACGCGGTCAGATGCGTTCCATTCGCAGCCGTTTTGCTGTCTCCGCCACGTCAGACGGACGTTCAGGTCTACAGGTTCTCGATCTCTTTTCGGAGATCTTCTTTCGATTTGCCCAGTTTTCGTTGAAGACGTCCGAGCAATTCGTCATCCTTTCCCTCGGCGAATGCGAGATCGTCATCCGCTAACTGGCCATATTTTTGTTTGAGTTTGCCTTTCACTTCGTTCCAACTGCCTTTGAATTGTAGCTTTGTCATAATAACAAAGAGTTCGCACGCCCAACCAACATCAGTTGCCTTTCGCAATGGAAAATAATGCGCGCACGCGACGAGCCTCGCGCGAAATTATTTCGTGAAATCGGCCTATCCATGAAATGGAGATCAAACGCCCAGCAATGGAAAAACCCGATCTGGTTAATGCCACCGCTCCGCGCTCCGGATAGCCGATTCAAATTGTCTTGCCTAGCCAGCACCATCCAATTCAAATACAAACCGCAAAGAAAGGAACCATGCGATTGATCCTGCTCATCATTCTGATTCTGCTGATAATAGGCGCTTTACCGACATGGCCATATAGCACCGGTTGGGGATATTATCCGAGTGGTGGTTTGGGCCTTCTTCTGGTAATCGTGCTGCTGATCATTTTACTTCGGTAACGACGCACGGCAGGGCGTCTGAGGGATCATCAATGTTGGAATAGGCATTCGCGCAGCTCCGCGCTACATTCAGAGCCCCGGCTTGAATGGACAGGAGCCGTTAATCTCTCTGTAAAGGACCATGGCCCCGAAACGCAGAACAAAAGGTGGCGACGGCACCCTGCGCCGTCGAGGTCCGGCAGCTGCCGGACGCCGTCCTTACGGACGTAGACAAGCACGCACCAATCCCAGCAGAACGAAAGCGCAAAAGAAATCAGTCGGCTTTCAGGTGAAGTCGACAACAGGCGACCGGATTCCGGCGCTGCTTTGCAGCAGGCCGATCACTTCGAAAAAGAGAAATGGCGCCCTACTCCGTCAAACCGCCGTCATGGGTTTGAGCGAGCGAAAAAAGGCAGAAGAAGCCTTGCGCGAATCGGAGGAGCACCTGCGTGCGATTATTAATCAAAGCAACGCCGGGATTGCCAGTTGCGACTTAAACGGTCGTTTCTTATTCGCTAATCAGAAGTTCCGCGAAATGCTCGGTTACACGGAGTCGGAGCTAGCAGCCAAGAGCATCTTCACAATCACGCATCCCGAGGATGTTGATATCACGAAAGGCCGCTTCAGGAAGATGGTAGAAACAGGGCAGCCAATCGAAATTGAGAAACGGTACATACGAAAGAACCACTCTCTTGTTTGGGTCGACGTCTGCGATACACCGGTACTCGACGCCGCAGGGAAGCCGGTGTCGTCGGTCGCTGTGGCCATCGACGCCACCCAGCGCAAAAAGGCAGAAGCTGCGCTGCAAAAGTCGAAAAAACGGCTGGAAGAGCGCGTGCGCGAGCGAACACACGAGTTACGTGTGGCAAACAAAGAATTGGAAGACGAGATCGCCCGGCGTAAAGGACTGGAAGGCGAAATTCTTGAAATCAGTGATCGGGAACAACAGCGTCTTGGACAGGAATTGCACGATGGGCTTTGCCAGCATCTTACCGCGGTTGCATTCATGGCACGCTCGACTGCCTTGCGATTGAAAAATCATCGCGTCGTCGAAGTAAGTGATATTGAAAAAATCGCGCAGCTAGTGAACGACGCCGCTACCGACACACGTAATCTTTCCCGTGCCTTGCATCGTACCGACATCGATTCGGCCGGATTCATAACAGCCCTGCAGGATTTGGTTGACCGCGAAATCTGGAAAACACCATGTCGTCTGCAAATCAGGCCGGCGTTCCACATCGACGATGACGCGGCCGCGTCACATCTCTATCGGATTGCCCGGGAAGCAGTAATTAACGCCAACAAACATGCCCAGGCTCGCGAAATTGTGGTTGCTTTGGCCCGTTCGCGGAAAGAAACGGTCTTAACCGTAACCGATAATGGTGTCGGATTTCGCAGTGCCCAAAATGGCGTACGCGGGTTGGGTTTTCACATCATGAACTATCGTGCGCGCGCGATCGGCGGTCGGTTGGAAATCGAATGTCCAAAAAAAGGCGGCACCCGGGTGGCCTGTTATTTGCCGGATAAAGCGGTTCAATCGCCGAGGAAAGGAAACGCCCGGCCAGGGCCATTGATGATAAGTGGAGGTGGAACAGGAGAGAGAGAGAGAGAGATTCCTGCGAAGATTGCGAAGGCATGAGCCGCCATGATCCAAATTTCATACATCGGGCAAGCCGCCGAGCGGCGAATCGTAAAAAAGGGCAATAAAAACGGGAATGAGATGATGGGCACAAAGCGCTGTAGCCACGCGCCCGCCTGGCATGCCGAAGCTTTGCGAAGGCAGGTGGCGCGTCTTCAGCGCACGTACTTTCAACGGTTCTCCAGACATCCCACAGGGACGTGGCTACATTGAAATGAAACGCGTCAGATCAACCAACCAAAATCCAAAATGCGATTCCCCGGACGCGAAGCGCATCGTGATCGTGGATGATCATCCATTGTTTCGAAAAGGCCTTGAGCAATTAATTGATTCCGACGGGACCTTCGCGGTCTGCGGTGAGGCAGGCAATGCCTCGGGAGCGATGGAGGTAATTCGCAAACTGAATCCCGATCTGGCGATGGTCGATCTTAGCCTGCCGGGCGCCAACGGGATTGAGCTCATTAAAAACATTCGCGCTGAATTTCTAACGCTCCCAATTCTGGTGCTCTCGATGCACGATGAATCGCTCTACGCTTTGCGCGCGCTCCGCGCAGGCGCGAACGGCTACGTCATGAAACACGAAGCAATGGCCAATGTCATTCGGGCAATTCACGAAGTCTTTAGTGGTCGTCCTTATCTCAGCCCGGCAATGGCCGCGCAGGTCATCACAAAATTTGCGAAGAAGTCATCTGAGGGTGAACCCGATGCGGTCGATCGGCTTAGCGATCGCGAGCTCGAGATTCTGGAACTCATCGGTAAAGGCGATGACATCCGCCAGATCGCGGAGCTTTTGCATCTCAGCCCAAAGACGGTGGAAACTCACCGCGCGCACATTAAGGAAAAACTTCAGTTGAAAAACGCGAGAGAAGTCGCCCGTTTCGCCGTCCAATGGGTCGGTGCGCGCGATATCTAGGCGGGACGCGGGAGGATAGGCTTCCAGCCTGTCTGCTGAGACAGCTAGGATGGCTATAGTCCCACACTTTCTCTTTTGTTGAGAAGGAACCGGGCGCATATTTCCCGCGATGGATTCGACGAATCGCGATGCCGTTGAGGAACTGCTTCAGACCTATGGCGAAACCGGCGGCATAAATTATCTCGACGCTGCCGCCACGCTTCCCTCACGTCTCGCGATCGAGGCGACGTGTGCCGAGTTGATGAGCCTGATGTTTCCCGGTTTTCGCAGCGAGGCGCTGGTGAGCTCCGATGATCTGGCGGATACCACGCGCACGCGCGTAAGAAATTTGCACGCACGATTGAAAACAGAAATTTGCAGAAGCTTCGGGAAAATCCCACCCGACGAAGCAACGGAAGCGAAAGCGGAAGAAGTCTTGACGGTGTTTTTGGGTGCGTCGGGTCCTTTGGACGGACATCGACGCCGCTTACGAAGGTGATCCGGCTGCAAAAAGTTATGAAGAAATTATTCTCGCGTATCCCGCGCTGGAAGCCATCTCCGTTTATCGAATAGCGCACTTGCTCTACGATAAGGTGCCGCTTATTCCGCGTATCATGACCGAGTGGGCGCACAGCCGCACTGGAATCGATATTCATCCCGGGGCGGAAATCGGCTCGCATTTCTTTATCGACCACGGCACTGGCCTGGTAATCGGCGAGACGACTGAGATCGGTTCTCGGGTAAAACTTTATCACGGCGTCACCCTCGGCGCGCGAAGCTTTCAGAAGGACGAGCGCGGCAAAATCAAAAAGGGCGGCAAACGTCATCCAAAGGTGGAGGATGACGTCACCATTTACCCGAATTCGACCGTGCTCGGCGGCGAAACCGTGATCGGCGCAAGATCGACCATCGGCGGTAACGTTTTCCTTGTGCAAAGTGTGCCGCCGGATTCGCTCGTCTATTACGAAGAGAAACAACTGCGCATCGTGCCAAAACGAAAGTACCGGTCGGCCACCACGCGTGACGAATTTCGCGAATGAAGACGGTCAAACCCTGTAGCCGCTTCGCTGTGCGAACCGCGATGCTGAAGTTTTTGGAAAACCCGCGCCACGCGTCTCACAGACACGCGGCTACAGTTGGTAGGGCGCGACCGCTGGGCGCGCCGTCGAGCGTGGGTAAGAGTAAGAATATGAACAGGAACAGGAATAAGTAGAAGGGCTAATGATCTACCTGGATTACAACGCGACAACCCCCCTGTGCGAGCCAGCGCGTGAAGCGATGTTGCCGTATCTCGATCGGCACTTTGGTAATCCCTCCAGTGTGCACGCAGCCGGTCGCGAGACCCGCTGGGCAATCGACAATGCTCGCGACAAACTCGCCGGGCTGCTGCGGGCGAAACCGAACGAAATCATTTTCACAAGCGGTGGAACGGAGTCGTGTAATCTGGCCGTGCTCGGCCTGGCCCGGTGTCGATCTTCCCGCGGCGGACACATCATTTCGAATAAGGCCGAGCATCATGCCGTGCTGAATGCGCTCGAATACCTGGAAAAGCACGAGGATTTCCAAGTGACCTGGCTGAACGTTGCCGAAAACGGGATGGTGGACCTCGATCAACTAACCGATTCCATCCGGCCCGAGACAAGATTTGTATCGATCATGACGGCAAACAACGAGACGGGAGTGATTCAGCCGATGCGCAAAATTTCAGAGATATGCCGGGAGCGCGGCGTCCTGTTGCACAGCGACATGGTGCAATCATTCGGCAAAGTGGACGTCGATCTTTCGCTGGTCGACGCCGCCAGTTTCGCTGCGCACAAATTTTACGGACCAAAAGGCGTTGGTTTTCTCTATCTCCGCAGCGGATTGTCCATTGAGCCGATCATGTTCGGCGGGGCGCACGAAAACGAGCGACGCCCCGGGACCGAAAATGTCGCGGCAATTGCGGGTATGGCAGCGGCCGCCGAATGGACATTGCGCGATCGCGAAAGTGAACAGGAGCGTGAGACACGATTGCGCGATGAATTCTGGACGGGGATTTCCCGAAACGTCCCAGACGCAAAACAGAACGGCAAGAACGCGCCGCGGCTGGCAAACACATTGAATGTGAGTTTGCTCGGGCTCGATTCCGAGATGCTGCTCATCGCGCTTGATTTGGAAGGCGTTTGCGCTTCCAGCGGCTCCGCCTGCATGGTCGGATCAGTCGTTGCGTCGCACGTATTGCTCGCAATGGGTTTGCCGATCGAGCACGCGCGCTCGGCTGTTCGATTCTCACTCGGTAAATGGACAACCGCCGCCGAAATAAAAGCGGCTGGAGACGCTGTACGGAAAATTGTTGATCGCCTGGAAACACGAAAGAGCGCCTATGCCGTTGCTTAGGCAGCTCGAATTCGTTTCTGTAGGGCAGGCGCTCCGCCTGCCGACTTCAAGTCCGGCAACCGAAGCGGTTGCCCTACAACCTCCTGGTAGCGATGTAAGGTTGGAGGCGACGGCACGCGCAATCTTGAGTTTATTGGGCGCGAGAAAATTAGCCCGCGAGCTTCGCGTCGAATGGAATTCACGTTTGAAAACAGCCGCTGGTCGCGCTGATTATCGCCACAAACTCATTTCACTGAATCCGCGGCTGTTTGAGCATCCAACCGAAATCGATCGAACTCTGCGCCACGAGCTGGCCCATCTCCTTGCCCAATTTCGCGCTGGTCGGCGCCGGATTTTGCCGCATGGCGTTGAATGGCGGCAGGCTTGCCGCGACCTGGCGATTAGCGACGAGAAACGTTGCCACAATCTTCCGTTTCCAGTGAGCGAACGCGTTCGCCGCTATCTTTACCAATGCCCACGTTGCCAGCGCGGCTTTCCTCGCGTGCGCCGGATAAAACGCGCAGTTGCATGTCTGGCCTGTTGCCGCGCGCATAGCGGTGGAAAATTCGACACGCGTTTTCGGCTGCGACTCGTAAAGTAGCGCAAGTGCCCTCGCTTGCGATTCATTGGCTCCAGGCTTGCCCGCCTGAGAGGGACGAGTCCGCCCGATTGGCGGACCAGAGGCTCGCGCTACTCTTTGTCAGCTTTCTCTCCCCGCAATTTCGCCTGGATGAACATGTCGATATCCCCGTCCATCACATTCTGTACGTTGTTCGTTTCCGTAGCGGTGCGGTGATCCTTCACCATCTGGTACGGCTGAAAAACATATGAGCGAATTTGATTTCCCCACGCGATCTCGCCCTTCTCGCCATATTGCCGTTCTCTCTCCGCGCGCTTCTTGTCCTGTTCGATTTGGTAAAGCTTCGCCTTCAACATTTTCATCGCCAACTCGCGATTGCGTCCCTGACTGCGCTCCGCCTGGCAGGCCACCACGATGCCGCTTGGCTTGTGCAGAATGCGCACGGCCGTTTCGACCTTGTTGACGTTTTGCCCGCCTTTTCCGCCGCTGCGGAATGTATCAATCTCCAGATCGGCCGGATTAACCTCAATCGGAGCGGTGTCCGCAATTTCAGGGACGACATCGACACTGGCGAACGAAGTGTGGCGACGTTTGTTTGCATCGAATGGCGAGATGCGCACCAGCCGGTGTACCCCTCGCTCGGTTTGGAGATGTCCGTAGGCATACTCGCCAGTCACGAGCAGGGTGACCGATTTGATGCCGACTTCTTCGCCCTGTTGAATGTCCACGGTTTGAGATTTGAAGCCGCTTCGCTCGATCCAGCGTTGGTACATCCGCAGCAACATGTCGGCCCAATCGCACGACTCGGTGCCGCCGGCGCCGGAGTGGATGGTGAGAAATGCATTCGCGCGATCGTTTTCGCCGGAAAGAAATTGGCGCAGCTCGAATTCCTCCAACTTGCGAACCAGGCGGTCATGCTCGGTCGCGACCTCTTTCTCTGCGTGAGCGCGGCCAGCAGGATCGCTTTCTTCCGCGGCCAGCTGCTGCAATGCGCTAAAATCATCGATCTCGCGTTCCAGCGCTTGAAACGGATTCACCAGCGAACGTAATCGGGAAACTTCTTCGACATCGGTCTGCGCACGCTCGCGATCCGACCAGAAATCGGGCGCAGCCATGCGCCGTTCAATTGCGGCTAGATTTTTCTGGAGCTCTTCAACGTCAAAGAAACCTCCGCAATTCGCGAATGTGCGATTTCAAATCCTCAGCATCTGGGATGGAGACTTCCGTTGGCATGCAGAAAGATAATTTATGTCCCGGCAAATCGCAAAGACGTCGCGGCCTTTGCTGCGGCGAGCGCCGACTCTGGGGAGAACAGGCTGCCAGCCTGTTGTCGTCGGCAGCATGCCGACGACTTCCACGTGCGCGCGCGCAATGCTCCTCACATGACGAACTTTTTGGCAGGCTGGCGAAAAGGACAGGCTGGCAGCCTGTGCTTCCCCAGAAAAAACGCGCGCGCTACCCTATCTGCGCGCGGAATCGCTCGGCTTCGGTTTTGCAGCTTGTCCCGGCTCGAGGCGGAAAATCGTTTCACCTTCTTTCATCAGATCAAGACGATCCCGCGCAATGGTTTCTAAATAAGTCACGTCGGTCTTGAGCAGGTTGACCTCGCGAGTCTGACGCGAGAGTAAACTTTGTTGCCCATTTACCTGTCGCTGCAGCTCGTCGATTTCGGCGCGGCTCTGCATCAATTTTTTGTACGGTGGAACAAACAAGCTCACAATCACGAGCCAGATCGCGAGGACAAGCAGAACGCGAAGAATTCGGTTAAGTCGCTGCCAGACGGTGGCTTCGCGACGCGCGCGAAAATCGGCGTAGGTCTGATCCACTCAGCGCATTTTACCGCCGTACTCGGCTTTGTCACCAAGTTCTTCTTCGATTCGGAGCAACTGGTTGTATTTCGCAATGCGGTCGCTGCGGGAAAGTGATCCGGTCTTGATCTGGCCGGCATTGGTCGCGACCGCGATGTCGGCAATCGTTGCATCCTCCGTTTCGCCCGAGCGATGGCTGATTACGGTGGAGTAATCGTTTTCCTTTGCCAGATCAATGGTTGCCAGCGTTTCAGTAAGCGTGCCGATCTGATTCACTTTGATCAAAATCGAATTTGCCACGTGCTCGGCAATTCCTTTCCGCAGAAATTCGACATTCGTGACAAAGAGGTCGTCACCGACCAGTTGAATCTTGTCACCAAGCTTTGCGGTCAGCTGTTTCCAGCCGACCCAATCATTTTCGGCGCACCCGTCCTCAATCGAAATGATCGGGAAGCGCGCACAAAGATCGGCATAGTAATCAATTAATTCGCCGGGAGTTTTGCGAGAGCCATCCGATTTCTTGAATACGTAAATATTGTTTTCGCTATCGTAGAATTCGGAGGCGGCGGGATCGAGTGCGATAAAGATTTGCTCACCGAGTTTGTAGCCCGCTTTTTTAACGCCAGCCGAAATCGCTTCCAAGGCGTCCTCGGCAGAACCGAGTTGCGGGGCGAAGCCACCTTCGTCGCCAATCGCCGTGGAAAGATGTCGATCTCTCAGGACAGATTTGAGTGCATGAAAAACTTCCACGCCATACCGCAACGCTTCCGAAAACGTGGGCGCACCGCGCGGCACTATCATGAATTCTTGAAAATCGATCGGCGCGTCCGAATGCGCTCCGCCGTTCAAGATGTTCATCATCGGCACCGGCAAAACTCTTGCTTCCGGCCCGCCAAGATAGCGAAAGAGGGAGATATTTTCCGCCGCGGCAGCGGCCTGTGCGACCGCCAGGGAAACGCCGAGCAGCGCGTTTGCGCCCAGATTCTTTTTATTGGGCGTGCCGTCGAGTTCGATCAGCTTATTGTCGATCTTTCGTTGGTCGCACGCATTCCAGCCTTTGAGAGCCGGCGCGATCTTATCATTCACGTTGGCGACTGCTTTCTTCACGCCTTTGCCGCCGAATCGCATTTTGTCGCCATCGCGCAATTCCCATGCTTCATGCTCGCCGGTGCTTGCTCCACTTGGAATCGCCGCCCGGCCAAGCGCGCCTCCTTCTAAACGCACATCGACCTCGATTGTCGGATTGCCACGCGAATCCAGGATTTCGCGCGCAATAATGTTACGAATCAAGGTTTTTGACATTTCAGAATATTGCAGGGAGAGGGGATGTTGCCTTGCAATCATGCGCCGGGCACCAGATTCTTCAACTGATCTTGGTGATCGACGAAAAACCTAATCTAACCTGAGGTTCTTTCTTGAGGTCCAGATTCGCATTGGCAATTTCGCGGAGGCACCGGATAATCTGTTCGATGAATTTCGCGGAGGCACCGGATAATCTGTTCGATGAATCGATTGACAAGGCTGGGCGTAATCGGGTTGATCGGGGGCATTTCCATGGCGGTTGGTGCGGAGACGAGGCAATTGCCGGCCGATCAATTGGCAAAAGCTATTAGGACCGATTCGATTAGCATTCCGACGCCGGCGGAACTTTTCGCGGCGCTGGAGAAGCCGGGCAAGATCAACTGGTCGAGCCAATATCGCGGCCCGATGCCGATGACCTATCGGAATCGCGCGCAAATCGCGCTCAACCTCGGCGGCTTGATCGCCGATGGGTTTATTGCCGTCGAAGCGAAGGACGGCCAGCAGGTCAAGAATATTGCAGACATCATCAGGCTCGCAAAAGCCCTTGGAGTAAGTGAGAGCCTGCTCAGCCGCGGCAATAGCATTAACGAGTTCGCCGAGCACAACGAATGGGACACGTTAAACGAGGAGCTGGAAGCAACGCAAAACGAAGTGAAATCCTCGATGCAATCCCACGCCGACCAGGACCTGGTGATTCTCGTCAGTGTCGGTGGCTGGATTCGCGGCACGCAGGTAGTCAGCGGAGCGATCATGCAAAACTATGACGAACGAAGCGCGAAAGTACTGCGCCAACCGGCGCTCGTCAGATTAATGCAATCGAAGGTGAATGAAATCTCGCCCGAGCTTCGCAGCGAACCGCTGGTTAAAGATGTGAGCGAACAGCTTGGCGGCATTGAGAAACTGGTTTCTTTCCCGGCGGATAAGGCGCCCAGCGTTGATCAAGTGCGGAAGGTGAATGAAGCGGTTGGGAAAGTGATGGAGAAAATAGAGAACAAGACCATCGCGAAATGAAACACCTCCCGCCGATTTTTCTGTCGATCGTGGTGTTGGTCGCCGGCTTTTCTGTGCGCGCCGAGACAGATGCCGAGGTCGAGGCGCGTAAGACCGCGCTCGATCTTGCCGGAGCATTTGCAAATGATGGATTCAAAACCCGGGACGGCCATTGGTGCGGGACCGTTAAGCCACACGACCACGCATTGGTCGCGGTGAATCTTTATGCCGGAAACCAATATTGGTTTTCCGCCGGCGCGGCTGAGCCTTCGGCAAAAATCGCGGTCAGCGTTTATGATGAGACAGGCAAGCAAGTCTCCACCGACACCCATAATGCCGGGGAAAAGGCGGCGGCCGGATTTTCACCGGCGAACAGCGGCCAGTATTTTGTCTCGGTCGATTTGATTGAAGGTCGGGAGGGCAGCTTCTGTCTGGTATACTCGTATAAATGAAACGCTGCTGGATTCTAGATTCCCGCCATAGCGGACAAGCTGGATGCTGGATTTTCACCCGGCCTAGCGCTGCCATCTAGGAGCCAGCAAGCATCGCGGAATTAGCGACCATGGTTTCGCTTCAGGTATTTTACGAGGGCAACGTTCAGGGCGTCGGGTTTCGCTGGTCTGTGCAACACATCGCAAAAGGCTTCGATGTCACCGGATGGGTCAGCAACCTGCCAGATGGCCGCGTGGAACTTCAGATCAACGGAGAAGAGAATGAAGTGCGCGCATTCCTGGACGCTATCGCACAGAGCGAACTCCGCGCGCTGATTCGCAAACAAGTCGAAAACAAACTGGAAAAGCCGGTTACTGCCCGCGGTTTTAAGATTCGCTATGACTGATCCGGCAGTTGCTGTCCGGGGACTGACGAAACTTTTCCCGGTCCCATTCCATCGACAGTCCGTTGTTGCCGTGCGCGACCTCAATCTGCGCGTTGAACCGGGAGAAGTCTACGGACTGCTCGGGCCGAACGGCTCTGGGAAGAGCACGACTCTCAAAATTATCCTGGGGCTGGTTTCACCAACCCGCGGCCGCACGGAGATTTTCGGTCGTGACAGCCGTTTGGTCGAAAGCAGGGAAGCGGTCGGTTTTCTGCCGGAGAATCCTTACTTTTACAAATATCTCACCGGCGAAGAAACTCTGCGTTTTTTCGGGCGCCTTTGCGGCCTCGGAGGCGCCCCATTAAAAAATCGAATCAATGAGTTACTGACTCTCGTTGGATTGACGAAGGCGCGGAAGCGGCGGCTCGGCACGTATTCGAAAGGCATGTTACAACGCATCGGCCTGGCGCAAGCATTGATTCACGATCCGAAACTCGTCGTGCTGGATGAGCCCACTGCCGGCGTCGACCCGGCGGGCTCCCGCGAGATTCGCGACCTGATTCTGGATCTGCGGCGACGTGGAATCACCGTGCTGCTTTCCTCTCATTTGCTGGCGCAAGCGCAGGAAATCTGCGATCGCGTCGGCATTCTTGCCGATGGTGTGCTCGTGCGCGAAGGACGGTTGCAGGAATTGATTGCGATTGAAAATCAAACGGAGCTTGTCATCGCTGACGCTTCCCCTCCGCTCGTCGATGAGATCGAGTCACTCATCAACCGCTCAAACGCGAAACTGATCGAGCGTCGAAAATCCACGACCACCCTTGAAAGATTGTTTCTCGAAGCGACAGCCAAAAATGACGAAGTCCGAATGTCGAATGACGAAGGAATGACTAAGCAGAAATGACGAACGACAGAAACGATTTAACGCTTCAACGTTTCCCTGGCCGCCGGAGCCCTGGCGAAGGAGGCAACGCTTCAACGTTGGCAAAGCCTTATCGCGCTTTCTCTGTCGGCCGCATTGGCGCCATCACGGTCAACACATTGACCGAGCTCACGCGCCTGAAAGTTTTTTACTTCCTGCTGGTTTTCGCCCTGCTTTTGATCGGCAGCTCGATGTTTATGGCGCAGCTAACTTTTCAGCAGGAGTTTCAAATCCTCAAAGACGTTTCGCTCGGCGCGATGTCGATCTTTACGTCGTTGCTGGCAATTGTCGCCACCGCGCGACTCATTCCGCAGGACATCGAGGATCGCACTATTTACACGATTCTCGCAAAACCGGTCCCGCGATTGGAATATCTGCTTGGGAAAATTGCCGGTGTGCTTTTGCTGCTGGCAATCGGCACTTTGGTGATGGGCGCCCTGTTTTTTCTTGTGCTCTACGCGCGCGAGCAGACGCTGGTGCACGCGACCATGCGCCAAATGGCCGCCGCGCCGCGCGAACAATTAGATGAAGCTCTGCGCGCAGTCCGCGCTTCGGCATTCAACAGCGACATATTACCCGGCATCGTCATTATTTATCTGAAAGCATGTTTGCTCGCGGCGCTCACGCTTTTTGTATCCACCTTCGCCACCACAAATATTTTTACCATTGTGGTCATGGCTTTCATTTACTTCATCGGTCACTTGCAAGCGATCGCGCGGGAATATTGGTTGCAGGAACACAGCAGCGGGTGGATCACACGTGTCTTTCTCGCAGTCGTAGCGCTAATATTTCCCGACTTGCAGGCGTTCAATTTGGTGGATGACATCGTCGCCGGCACAGCCATTTCAGTCGGCCTCTTTTTCAAGACTGCTGTGCTGGGAGTTTTCTACACGACGATCTACACATTGCTGGCGGCGTTCGTCTTTTATGGGAAGGAATTATGATACGCGGCCTTCTCGTGCTGGTAATTCTGCTCGCGCTCGGAGCGCTTAAATTGCCAATGGAGCGCGACCTGGCTGCGGTCCATCGACAAGAGCATTTCCGAGGGGTCGAATTTAATCTCGCTCTCCGAGAGAAAATCGGGCAACTCGGATTCATTGCCGCGCTAAGCGGGTTTCGATCAATTGTGGCCGATGGTCTTTTTATTCAAGCGCATGTCGCGTGGGAGCGGACAGAGTGGGGCCGTGTGCTGTTATTATTCCAACACGTCACGACGCTGCAGCCGCGAGCGATCCTGTTTTGGGACATGGCAGCATGGCACATGGCCTGGAACGCGAGCGTCGCCGCAATGAACGACCGAACGCAACCGCGTCTCGCCTTGCGGGTCAAAGCGCAACGCGAATATTTTGCGCTCGGCAAAGATTTTCTTGAGCGCGGGATAAAAAATAATCCAGATCGCCCCGACCTCTACGAAGCGCTTGCCCGGCTTTACAAAGAGAAATACAAAGATCACGAGCGCGCTTCGGAATTCTTCGGCAAGGCAGCGGCCCTGCCTGGAGCGCGGACCTACGACAGGCGTTTCTCCGCCTACGAGCTTTCCTACTGCGAAGGCCGGG
>WNGH01004144.1_pt1 | contig 13840 bp, 8 predicted proteins | sample 5400631 | NCBI WGS metagenome assembly WNGH01 (sample SAMN13153373, study PRJNA577476) | soil metagenome | isolation source: 115 cm soil or saprolite under Garry oak tree replicate 1 | place: USA:California | collected 2016-06-15
GGCCGCCAGTTCCACCATGATCCCCAGTCGCGGCCGGCGGGCGCCGGACTCGGCGGCCGCCAGCTTGAGCTGCTCGCGGACCCGCGTGACCTCGTCGAGCGAGCTGACCATCGGAATCAGGATGGCCAGGTCCGCGCCTCGGCCGGCGGCCAGCGCTGCCCGCAGTTGATCGGGCAGCGCGGTCGGGTGGCCGAGCAGGGCCGCGAGGCCGGCCCCGGCCGGCTGGCAGCCGGGAGCGCGCAGGAATGGCGGCACCTTGTCCCCGGAGAAGTCGAGCAGCCTGATCATCGCCGCCCGCCCGCCGAGCTGATCGAGTATCGGCGCGAGTTGCTCGGCGTGCTCGGCCTGGGTCGGCCAGCCGTTCCGCGCGGTGAACGGTATCTCGGTTCTGAGCAGGCCGACACCTTCGGCGCCGGCGGCGAGCCCGCGCCGAGTCTCGGTGGTCGACGCGACGTTGCACAAGATCACGACGTCCTGGCCGTCCGCCGTGCGCGGCCGGCCAGCCGGCCCAGAGTGACGCCCGGCGATTGCGTAGCCGCTGGAAGCGAATGTGTCCTTGGCCGCCAGCCACTCGCCTGCAGCGGGTTCGATCTGAAGCTCACCGGCGTCGGCGCTCAGGATCGCCCGGCCGCCGGCCGGCTCGCCGAGCACGGCGGGATCGACGCCGGTGACCAGCGGTATGCCGAGCCCGCGGGCGATGATCGCGGCGTGCGAGCTCGCCCCGCCCGCCACCGAGACGGCGCCGACGAGCCCGCACTCGGCCAACTCGATCAGGTCGGCCGCCGCCACGTCGCGCCTGACCAGGATGATCGGTCCGGCCGGCCGGCCGCGGTGTCCCCCGGCCAGGTGGTCGAGGACCGCGACCGCGACCTGGCGGACGTCGGCGGCCCGTTCGGCGAGTTCGGGGTTCGGGATCGCCGCGATGGCCGCGGCGTGGACCTCGGCCGCCTCGTGGACGGCGATCGCGGCGTCCCGGCCCGCCCAGGTCGCCGCAACGGCGGCGTCGACCAGCACCCGGTCGGCGGCGATCAGCGCGGCGATCGCGACGATGTCCGCCTCGCCGGTCCGGCCGGAGGCGCGCAGCCCCTCGGCCAGCGCGCGCCGGTCGGCAGCCACCGCCGCGAAGGCGGCCTCGACCTGGGCGGGTGTTGCCGCCGAGACCGCGGCTGCCGAGCCTGCGGCGGTCGCGTCGGCCTGGTAGATCAGTCCGGCCGCGCCACCAAGCGAGGCAGCCTGGCCGGCATAACGCCGAGGTGGGCTCATCACTGCAGCCACGAGGTCTCGGCCCGGGTGCCGACGTCGCGCAGCGCGCGCAGGATGAGCGCGGTCGAGGCCGCGCCGGGGTCCTCGTGCCCGACGCTGCGCGGCCCGAGATAGCTGGCCCTGCCCTTGAGCGCCTGCATGGAGATCGTGGCCTGCGCCCCGGAGGCGGCGGCGTCGGCGAGCGCGGAGAGGGCGGCCCCGGCTGGCGCCCCCTCCGCTATGGCCTTGCCGAGCGCGCTGACCGCCGGGGCAAGCGCGTCGACCATGGTCTTCTCGCCTTCGCGCGCAGCGCCCAGCTTCTGCACGCCGGCCAGCGCCGCCTCCAGGGCGCTGGCCAGATCGTGCAGATCCGCCTGCGGAGTGCTGCCGAGCGACTTTCCCGCCTGCCGGAAGGCCATTCCGTAGAGCGGGCCCGAGGCGCCGCCGACCTTCGAGATCAGCGTGGATCCTGCGAGGGTGAGTACCGAGCCGGGTGATGGGGTGCTCGCCTGCTCCAGCGCGGCTGTGACGGCGCTGAACCCGCGGGCCAGGTTGATGCCGTGGTCGGCATCGCCGATGGCCGCGTCGAGCTGGGTCAGGTGGTCACGTTGCGACTCGACCACGGCAGCAGCCTCGGCGAGCCAGGCACGGAAGAATACGGCATCCATCGCGGCACTCCTTGCGGGGACGGGCAGCGGCTGTGCCCGGGTCATTGCCTCTTACGATCTCAGCGTCCCCACCGCAGCGCCGGCGTGTCCACGGGCGCGTCCCACAATTCGGTCAGCGCGTCGGTGAGCCTGCACACGGTGACGGAGAAGCCCTGCATCTCCAGGCTGGTGATGTAGTTGCCGACGAGGTTCCTGGCGATCCGCGCGCCCGTGCCCGTCAGGTACTTGTGCACCTCGTTGTAGACCAGGTACAGCTCGATCAGCGGAGTGCCGCCCATGCCGTTGACCATCACGAGCACGTCGCCGGTCAGCGGCATGTCGGCGTGGATGGCGTCCATGGCCGCCGCCGCGATGTCCGCGGCCGTAGCCATCTCGCCCCGGCTGCGACCCGGTTCGCCGTGGATGCCGATGCCGAGCTCGATCTCGCTGTCGTCGAGCTCGAAGGTCGGCTTGCCGGCGGCCGGGACGGTGCACGAGGACAGCGCCACCCCGAACGACCTGCTGCGCTCGTTGACCTCGCCGGCCACGGCGGCCACGTCAGCCAGTGCGGCGCCGCGCTCGGCGAGGGCGCCCGCGATCTTCTCGACGAAGACCGTGGCGCCGACACCGCGCCTGCCCGCCGTGTACAGCGAGTCCTGCACGGCGACGTCGTCGTTGACCACCACCTGGGTGACCTCGATGCCGTCGTCCGACGCGAGCTCCGCAGCCATCTCGAAGTTGAGCACGTCGCCGGTGTAGTTCTTGACGATGTGCAGCACCCCGGCACCGCCGTTCACGGCCCTGGTGGCCGCCAGCATCTGGTCGGGGACAGGGGACGTGAAGACCTCGCCCGGGCAGGCGGCGTCGAGCATCCCGAAGCCGACGAACCCGCCGTGCAGCGGCTCGTGCCCCGAGCCGCCGCCGGACACCAGCCCGACCTTGCCGGCGGTCGGGGCCGCGGCCCTGGTGATGACCTTGTTCTCGATGTCGACCGACAGGCCATGGTGCGCCGCCGCGAGGCCGGCCAGCGAGTCGGCAACCACGGTCTCCGGCGCATTGATGAGCTTCTTCATGACAGGCTCTCCCCGATCTTAACGGCGCCGTCGGCGCCTGGCTGGTTCGCGGTGGCGACGGACTCGGAGTCGGCAGGCGCCAGGCCGGTAAGCTCGGCCTTCGCCCTGGACCTGGCGAGTCCGAGGTAAGCGAGCCCGCCGAGCACGCCGCCGGCGAATTCTCCGATGAGGTAGGCGGGTACCTGTCCCCACGACACGGTGCCGCCGAAGGCGGCCTGCATCAGGAAGGTTCCGAAGTACCGCGCCGGGTTGATCGCGGCACCGGTGGCCGGGCCGACGATGATGATGACGGCGAAGACCACCGAGCCGATCGCCATCGGCGCCCAGCCGGGCACCGCGCGGTGGTCGATCACCCCGAAGATGACGAATACAAGAATCGCGGTGCCGATCGCCTCGATCAGGAGGCCGCGGCCGAATCCGGTGGTGGCCGGGTTGTAGGCGGTCACGCCGCCGCCGGCCGCGACCGTCGCCGACTTACCCAGCGTGACGAAGATGCCCAGCGCGCCGATCACGGCGCCGGCGACCTGGGCGGCCACGTAGCCAGGCACCTCGCGCCACGGGAACTTGCCGGAAACGGCGAGGGAGAGGGTCACGGCCGGGTTGATGTGCCCGCCGGAGATATGCCCGATGGCGTAGACCACCCCGACAATCACCAGCATGAAGGCGAACGAGATCATCCCGAGTTGTGCCATCGAGAAGGGCACCTTGGTGCCCGCGGCGATCACGCCGGTCGCGGCGGCCGAACCGGCTCCGACGTAGACCAGGCACGCCGTACCCAGTAGTTCCGCGAAGAGCTTCTGCGGGGTAGTTGGTGATGCTGCTGCAGCCATGCGGTTCGCCCGCCGCCCTCGGGGACCCGATGGATGCCGGGCGGCGAGCTCCTCACCTCCCTCGGTGTGAGTGCATCGAATACTGTTCGACAATGTCAAACAGTATTTAGAAAGGACCATAGGCCGGCGGCCGGGCCGCGTCAAGAGGTCAAAGCAGGGTGGCTCTGCAGCGGCGAGCGTTAGCGCCAGCTCGCCGATCGCGAGCCGGTCCCGGCTCCGAACGTCTCAACCACCCTGGCGCCGGGGCGCGGCACCCGCCGTGATCACGCACAGGACCGGAACAAGCGGACATGGCATGGCAAATCCATCACACGCGCGTCAGCCCCGCGAGAGCTATCTCAGCACGAAGGAACATCAACGGTCCGCCGATGCGGCTGCGATGATCGGTGACTAGTGAGCGGGGTGACCGAGATCGGGGTCGTCGGGGGCGTCGAGGCCGTGCTGGCGCAGCCGCGACGTCCTGATGTCGTCGGCATAGGCGGCCACGCTGAAGATGCTTCCTGCCAGGATCAGCCCGATCATCATCGCGGCGAGCCAGGCGGGTGCGGGGACGATGGTCAGCAGCACGACGGCGACGATGACGCAGACCGGCACGATGACGGCGAGATGCCGCAGGATCGTCCGCAGCCGCCAGCCGGCGTCGGTGAGTTCGTGCTTGACCCAGTCGCGGTTGGCCTCGGGCAGCCGGAATCCCAGCGCGAACAGCAGCCAGCGCAGCGGGCCCGGGTCGCCGGGAATCCTCGTCATCGTCCTATCCTCGCTGACGGCCAGGCCGCCGGGCGCCGGCTGGGCCGGCGTCAGTCCGCGATCCGGCAGATGGCCTGGCCGGCCGAGACGGTCTGGCCCACGTCGACCCGGAGCTCGGTCACGGTGCCGTCCTTGTGCGCGGTCAGCGGCTGCTCCATCTTCATCGCCTCGAGCACCACGACCGTGTCGCCGGCCGCGACCCGCTGGCCGCCGGCGGCGACGATCTTGACGATCGTGCCCTGCATCGGGCTGGCGAGTACGTCGCCGTCCGCTCCGCTGCGGGCGCCATGGCGCCGGCCGCCCGGGCTGCGCCCGGCCCGGCTGCCGGCCGCCCGCCCGGCTGCGCCCGGCCCACCAGGACCGCTCGCCGGCCCGGCGCCTGCCGGGCTCAGCCCGAAGCCGGCCGGGACGGAGACCTCGAGGCGCTTGCCGCCGACCTCGACCACGATCCGCTCGCGCGCGGGTGCCGGGTCGCCGCCGTAACCGTCGTGACCGCCGCCGTAACCGTCGTGACCGCCGCCGCCGTCGCTGGCCTGCGGCGGCAGCTTCCCGGCGAACTCGGTCTCGATCCACCTGGTGTGCACGGCGAACGGGGCGCTGGTGAACGCCGGGTCGTCGAGCAGCGCGCGGTGGAACGGCAGCACGGTCGGCATGCCGCCCACCTCGAACTCGGCCAGCGCGCGCCTGGACCTCGCTAGCGCCTGCGGCCGGTCGGCACCGGTCACGACCAGCTTGGCGATCAGCGAGTCGTACATCTGCGGCACGGTCATCCCGGCGCGGTAGCCGGCGTCGACCCGCACGCCGGGCCCCGCCGGGGGGTTCCAGGCCGTGAGCGTTCCCGGCGCGGGCAGGAAGCCGCGGCCGGGATCCTCGGCGTTGATGCGGAACTCGATCGAGTGCCCGCGCAGGCCGGGGTCGCCGAACGTCAGGGCCTGGCCGTCCGCGATCTTGAACATCTCCAGCACGAGGTCGATCCCGCTGACCTCCTCGGTCACGGGGTGCTCGACCTGAAGCCGGGTATTGACCTCGAGGAACGACACGGAGCCGTCCTGGCCGACCAGGAACTCGCAGGTTCCGGCCCCGACATAGCCGGCCTCGCGCATGATCGCCTTGGACGACTCGCGCAGCACGGTCTCCTGCTCGTCGGTCAGGAACGGGGCAGGCGCCTCCTCGACCAGCTTCTGGTGCCGGCGCTGCAGCGAGCAGTCCCTGGTGGAGACCACGACGATGTGGCCGCGGCTGTCGGCCAGGCACTGAGTCTCGACGTGCCGCGGCCGGTCCAGGTACCGCTCGACGAAGCACTCGCCCCGGCCGAAGGCCGCGACGGCCTCGCGGACGGCGGACTCGAACTGCGGCTCGATCTCGTCGTGGGTCCGCGCGACCTTGAGCCCGCGCCCGCCGCCGCCATAGGCGGCCTTGATCGCGATCGGCAGCCGTGCTCGCGGGCGAACTTTGCCGCCTCCGCCGCGCCGGAGACCGGGCCCTGGGTACCGGGCGCCAGCGGCGCGCCGACCGTGCGCGCGATCATCCGGGCCGCGGTTTTGTCGCCGAGTGCCTCGATCGCGGCGGGCGGCGGGCCGATCCAGGTGAGGCCGGCGGCGATCACCTCGCGCGCGAAGTGGGCGTTCTCGGCCAGGAAGCCGTAACCGGGGTGGACGGCGTCCGAGCCGGACTCGGCCGCCGCCTTGACGATCTTGGCAATGTCGAGGTAACTGTCGGCGGCCGAGGCTCCGCCGAGCGCGTAGGCCTCGTCGGCCGCCCTGGCGTGCAGCGAATCGAGGTCGGGCTCGGAGTAGACCGCGACGCTCTTCAGGCCCGCGTCGCGGCAGGCCCTGGCAACCCGCACGGCTATCTCGCCCCGGTTAGCGATGAGGACCTTGCGCACGAAACGACTCCTTTTCGGCTGCTCAGGAGTCTAGGTGAGCCGGCGGTGCTTGGCGGACGAGGGGCATTGTTCCACGGCCTGCATCCACGTGGCCGACGAGGCGACGGCGCGGCTGAAGTGCAGGCCGCGCCGGCCGACACGAGCGGTGACGGTCACGCTGCCACGACACGTCAGCGGATGTAACAAATTGGGCAGCATTTCGTGCCGAACATACGGCATGAAACGGCCATCGGTTTCCAAAATAACCGAGTCTTCGCCACGGTTCGAACGAACAGATGGGACTTACACGGTAAATACTGACCCAACGGGAGGTTAACTGTCGGTCTTGTCATGACACGCAAGTCGGTCTACCGTTATGCCTTGCGCCAAAGCGGCATGATGGCTATGCCGGATTTCGGGTGACATTAATACTTTAATCTATATTTAAGTTATGTTTGTGATGTTCGTGACTTCCAGGCTAAACAGTTTAAATTAGGCTACATAGCATGGATGGGACGTTGAGGATAAAATCGACAATTAGGACATAGGATACCTAGAACCGTCAAGTTTTGACCTTCTAGGTGTTTCAGTGTGGGGGGTATTGCATGCTCTTCTCCGCGCCGGCAGAGAATGGCAACAGGAACGAGTCGGACCCGAATTCCGCTGGCAGTGGTGCGGAGTCACCGCTGCCGCCCGTGGACCTCAACGGCCGTACGGCCGGCGAGCCGGTGCTGAGCGTGATCATCCCGACTCGCAACGAGGAGTGTAACGTCGGGCCGCTGCTTGGTCGGCTCGCAGAGGTCTTCGAGGCGGAGCGCGCCGAGATCATCTTCGTGGACGACAGCGATGACCGGACTGCGGAGATGATCGCCGCTGGCGCGCAGGTGTGCCCGGTGCGCGTCAGGCTGCTCCAGCGACCGCCTTCGGCGCGCAAGGGCGGCCTGAGCAGCGCGGTCGTCGCGGGCGCTCGGCACGCGCGCGGCGACTGGGTGCTGGTGATGGACGCCGACCTGCAGCATCCGCCGGAGACCGCCGCCGTGCTTGCTCGCACCGCGGCCCGCTACGACTGTGACCTCGTCATCGGCACGAGGTACGCAGGTGACGGGGCATCTGCCGATGGTTTGGAGGGCGGCAGGCGCGTGCTCGTCTCTTCTTGGGCGACCCGGCTGCTCAAGAGTGCCTTCCCGCGGCGGCTGGCGATGTCGAGCGATCCGCTGAGCGGCCTGTTCGCCTTCCGCAAGGCCGCGGTGGATCTGGACAGGCTGCGGCCCATGGGCTTCAAGATCCTGCTCGAGATCCTGGTCAGGAACCCGGTCGCCAGGCTCGCGGAAGTCGCCTACTCCTTCGGCCCGCGCTATGCGGGAGAGTCGAAAGCGTCGTTCCGGCAAGGGATGACCTTTCTGCGGCACGTGGTCAGGCTGCGCAGCGCGCGATTGGCGACGCAGCTCCGCGAGGGACCCAAGTCCCGGTCCGAGCGCGTTCGCGAACTGTTCAGGTTCGTGGCCTTCGGCCTCGTCGGCGCCAGCGGACTGGCGGTCAATACGGCCGCCTTGTGGACCGTCTACCGATACCTCGGCTGGAACCACCTGATCGGCGTCGCGCTGGCCACGCAGGCCTCGACCACGTGGAACTTCATGCTGGTGGACTCGCTGGTCTACCGCGGCAGGGCACACGGCTCCCGGACAGGCCGTGCCACCCGGTTCTTCGCCATGAACAACCTGCTGCTCCTGGCCCGGCTTCCGGTGCTCGAGGTGTTCGTCGCGATGGGCATGGGGGTGCTTGTCGCCAACGCGGTCACGCTGACGTTGCTCTTCGTTGTCCGGTTCGTGCTGAGTGACCGGGCGATCTTCCGCTCGACAGGGCAGGAGAGCCGCGATCCGGTCCGGGTCCTGGTCGACATGACCGCGTCGGCCGGCGCGGGCCTCGGCGATGGCGGGACGTCGTCGAGCAAGAAGCGATCGCGGTACCTGGCCTACCGCTACGACGTGGGCGGCGTGGTGACGATCGGGTCGCAGATCATGCTGCCCGAGATGGAGTACTTCCGCGCTCAGCACGTAGCCCATGACGAACTGGACATCACCGTGCGGGTCGGCGATGTCGGAGGCAGGAGGCCGCGCCGGCGAGCCGCGATGACCGAGCACGCGGGCACGGCGGTGATCCGCTACGAGGAGCACTTCGGCCGGATCGGCGCCAACTTCCGCGCTAGTCTCGGCGGCGACCGCATCGACATCGAGGTCGGGCCGCTGCTCGCCCGATCCTCGCACGTGGTCTACACGAACATCATCGAGCCGATGCTGAGGTTCGTGATGGTGTCGCGCGGTCACATGCTCCTGCATGCCGCGTGCGTCGAGTTCGACGGCACCGGCATCATGCTGTCCGCGCTGACCGATACCGGCAAAACGGGAACGGTGCTTCGCCTGGTGCGCGAGCATGGCTGCGGGTTCCTCTCCGACGACATGACGGTGATCGACGCCGACGGATACGCGTCATGCTTCCCCAAGCCGCTGACCATCAGCTCGCACACCCTGCGTGCCGTCCGCGCGGACGACCTGACGAAGCGCGAATGGCGTCGGCTGCAGATCCAGAGCCGCCTGCACTCCAAGGGCGGACGCTCGATAGGCATGACGCTCAGCCGGTTCAACCTCCCCATAATGGGCCTCAACGCCATTACCCAGATGCTCATCCCCCCGCCCAAGTACACCGTGGACCGGCTCGTTCCCTGCCGCATGACGCCGAGGACCGCGGTCAGGGAATTGTTCATCATCGAGCGCGGCAGTCCCCGCCTGGCCGATCTCGGTGATCAGTCCGCGCTCGAACAGCTGATCGCCAATACCGACGACGCCTACGGATTCCCGCCGTTCCGCCATCTCGCCCCGGCCATCTCGATCGCCGGGATGGACTACCAGGAGCTCCGGGCCGTCGAGCGCAAGATCCTGGCAGGCTTCCTCAGCCACGTGCGTGCCCGCGCGCTCGCGTCTGACTCGTTCAGCTGGGCCGACGACATACCCCTGCTGCTGCAGCCCGCCGGCAGCCCGTCCTCGAACGGGTCGCCTGTCCTGGTGCCGAGCGGGTCGCCTGTCCTGGTGCCGAGCGGGTCGCCGCTCCTGGCGCCGAACGGCTCGCATCCCGGCGAGCCGGCCTGGGCGCCCGAGCCGGACCCGTCACGTCAGGCCGACGGCGTCTACGCCCAGACCGCGCCCGCCGAGCGGGCACACCTCACGCTGGCGGCCGCGGGCCCGGGAACGGCGACGCTTCTGCCTGCCCTCGGGGACGCCGACATCGCGCCACCTGAGATCCCGGTGCGCCGTGCCGAGCTTGTGCCTGGCTCACCCTCCCACCGCGCGGGAACGCTGCGCGCGCGGATGATCGCCGCCCTTGCGGTCGCGATGGTCGCCGCTCCTGCCGTCACGCTGCGGCTGTGGCATATCAACGCACTCGGCTTCAACAGCGACGAGGCCGTCTACGCCGGCCAGGGAGCGGCGATCGCGGGCGCGCCGCAGCTCAGCGACCTGTTCCCGGTCTTCCGCGCGCATCCGCTGCTGTTCCAGCTCGCCACCTCGCTGCTGTACCGGGTCAAGGTGAGCGACTTCAGCCCGCGCCTGCTCGCGGTCGCATTCGGCCTGGCCACGGTTGCGGTCGGGTATGCGCTCGGCGCGCGCGTGTACGGCCGCCGGGCCGGCGTGATCACGGCGCTGCTGCTCGCCGTGATGCCCTACCTGGTCGTGGTGAACCGGCAGGCACTGCTGGATGGCCCGATGGCGTTCTTCTCCGTGCTCGGGCTGTGGTTCATGGCCAGGTTCGCGGCGGAGAGCCGACGGTGGCTGCTGTATGCCGCAGGCGCCAGCCTGGGCCTGGCATTCATCTCGAAGGAGACGGCCATCGTGCTGCTCCCCGCGGCCTACGCGTTCCTGGCCGTGACGCCGAGCGTCAGGGTCAGGCTCAACGAGATCGCCATCTTCTTCGGCTGCTTCGCCGCGGTGGCCCTGCCCTACCCGATCTCGCTGCTGGTTGCCGGCGGTTCCTCCTCGGGCAAGCACTTCCTGACCTGGCAGTTGTTCCGGCCTCCCAACCATGTCTGGACCTTCTACCCCGCGGTGGTCCCGCCGGCGATCGGCATCGCAGTGATGGTGTGCGCGGCCGGGATGCTCGCGGCTGTCGTGTGGGTGCGGCGATGGTCATGGCGGGAGTCGCTGCTCATCTGCTGGATCGCCGTGCCCTTCCTGTTCTTCCAGCTGTGGCCGGTGAAGGGCTTCCAGTACCTGCTGCCCGTCGCGGCCCCGTGTGCGGTGCTGGCCGCCGGGCTGCTGGCCAGCCGGAGGGCATGGGGCTGGATCGGCCGCGACAATGCCCGGGCCGCCCGGGCCGTGGGCGTCGTGGTCACCACGGCCGTGGTGGCATCACTGGCGCTGCTGAGCTGGTCGGGCATCAATGCCGCCGGCTCGACCTCGTTCCTCGCAGGCACGGGCGGCGTTCCCGGCGGTCGTGCGGCCGGGGCGTGGATCATGTCAGAGACGCCGGTCGACGCGGAGATGCTGTCGATCGGACCGTCGATGGCGAACATCCTGGAGTTCTACGGGCACAGACAGGTGCTCGGCATCTCGGTCAGCGCTAACCCGCTGCATCGCAACCCCGCGTACACGCCGGTGAGCAACCCCGACCTGATGCTGCGGACCGGCCAGGTCCAGTACATCGTCTGGGATGCCTACTCGGCGGCCCGCAGCCCGTTCTTCTCCCAGAGGCTCATGACCTACGTGCGGCGGTATCAGGGGAGCGCCGTCTATACCGGCTGGGTGCGGGCCGCGACCAAGGACGGCACAGCGCGGCGGCCGGTCATCAGGATCTACGAGGTGCGGCCATGACCAGGCCCAGGACGGCCGCCATGATCTGCGCGATGGCAGTGGGCGCGCTGGCCGCCGCGGCTCCGTTCGGTCCCGCGATCGCCGCGCCGTCCCTGCCCGCCGCGTCGGGGAGAGCCGCACTGCGGGCGGACCATCGTCCGCACGCGCCGACGACGCCGGTCAAGCACTTCGTCGTGCTGCTCCAGGAGAACCACACCTTCGACAACTACTTCGGCACGTATCCGGGGGCCGACGGGATCCCCAAGCACGTGTGCATGCCGCTGAACCGGGCGAACGGCCCCCGGCCGTGCGTGAGCCCGTTCCACATCGGCAACCGCTCTATCGTCGACCTCGACCACAGCGAACTGTCTGCCCGCCGCGACCTGAACGGCGGCCAGATGGACGGGTTTGTCGCGGCACAGCGCCTGCGCAGCGTCAACCCCAAGCAGGCCATGGGCTATTACAACGGCAGCGATCTGCCCTTCTACTGGAACATGGCCGACCGGTACGTGCTGTTCGATCATTTCTTCAGCTCGGCGCTCGGCGGCAGCTGGATCAATCATGTGTACTGGACGGCCGCCGGCGTCGGCAACGGGGCCGATTCCGTGCCCCACGGCGGCCTGGCGATCACCACGATCTTCGACCGGCTCCAGCAGGCCGGCCTGTCGTGGAAGTTCTACGTGCAGCACTACAACCCGTCGATCACCTACCGCACGCTCCGCCGGCTGAAGAATCCCAACCGGGCCTCCCAGGCGGTCTGGTGCCCGCTGCTCGACATCCCGCGGTATCTGGACAGGCCCGCGCTCCGCTCGCACATTGTCGACCTCAGCCAGTACTACCGGGACATGCGCGACGGCACCTTGCCCGATGTCTCCTACGTCGCGCCGTCGGGGGCCAGCGAGCACCCGCCAGGGAGCCTGGAAACCGGGCAGCGGTTCGTCAGGGGCCTGGTGAACTCGCTGATGGCCAGCGATGAATGGAACTCCTCCGCGTTCATGATCGCCTACGACGACTGGGGCGGCTGGTATGACCACGTGCGCCCGCCGCGGCGCGACGCCAACGGCGACGGCTTCAGGGTTCCCGCGATGCTGGTCAGCCCCTATGCGCGCCAGCATGTGATCATCCATACCCCGCTGGACTTCACCTCGATGCTGAAGTTCATCGAGCAGAACTGGAGGCTCCGCCCGCTCTCCATGGTCGACGCGAGAGCGGGCAGCCTGATGGGCGCCTTCGACTTCAGCAAGTCCGGCCGTGCGCCCGACATCATTCCGCTGCTGCGGGCTACGCCGCCGAAGCTCGTGAACCCCGGCCGGGACCCGCTGCTGTACGGCCTGTACGGAGTCGGGGTGGCCTTCGCCCTCGGCGTGGTGTTCTTGGCCTGGAAGACCTCGCGCCGCCGCCTCGTCGTCGTCCGCCCGGGCGGTGGGCCGATATGAGCGCGAGAAGGCTGATGGGGGGTGCTGCCGCAGCCTTCGCGGGCGGCCTGGTTCTGAGCGTCTGCCCGGCGCTGACCGTCGCGAATCCGCCCGCCGCGCGTGCCTCGAGCCTGGCGATCCTGCAGATCAGCACCGTCCCCGCCGTGCCGGGCGCGAGCGTCACCCTCGACGGAGTCACCCGCCTGACCGGCGTGACCGGGACGCTGACCATCAGCACATTCGTCGGGACGCACCGGATCGAGGCCCGGCCGCCAACCTCACCTCCGCCGGCCAGCGCCGTCCGGTTCAGCCGGTGGCTGGACGGCATCACGCGACCTGGCCGCGCCATCACCCTCCATCAGGGCCTGAACAATATGCAGGTGGGCTTCCAGTTGTCGCACCCGATCAGCGTTCGCTTCAGTAACGGGGCCGGGCGGCCCGTGCCGCTCTCGGCCGTGCAGCGCATCACGATAGCGAACAGCGTTGGCCAGCACTATACGTTCGCGCCTGACCAGCCGCCGAGCAGGCTCCCGGCCAACCGCATCGTGCGTGATCAGTTCGGCCTGGTCGCACTGCCCAACCGGTACTCGGTTCGCGAGGTCATGTTCAACGGTGCCAACGTCGTGTACAGCGGCAACCAGAGCTTCTGGGTGCAGCCGCACCGCACCTGGACGGTGCAGCTGCTGCTCTTCCCGATGCGCATCGAGGTGCGGGACGCGCTGTTCGGTTTCGCCGTCGGCAGCGCGGTCAGAATCCGGCTGGCGGGCGGTTCCGGCAAGACGGTCAGGCTCGGTCCCGGCCACGCCGTCACCCTCAGGGGCATGCCCCGCGCGACGTACGAGCTGGTGGCCAAGGGGCCTGGCATCGGGCTATCCTCGCCTGCCACCCTGACGAAGCCGCTGGTCGCCAGTTTGCTGCTGCTCAGCTGGGTGGACTTTGCGGCGGCAGGCGCATTCGTGGTGCTGTTCGTGATCGGGCTGCCCCTGCTCGGCGGCCGGATCAGACGGCGAGCGGACGGCGGACGGCTGCTGGCCTGGCACGTGGGCCATCCGGCCGATCAGGCCGATCAGCCCGGCAAGAGGGGCGATGAGGGCTCGGCGGTCCCGGAGATGCCCGCGGCGCCGGAGGTGCCCGCGTTCTCAGAGGTGCCCGCGTTCTCGGAGGTGCCCGCGTTCTCGGAGGTG
>WNGH01009359.1_pt1 | contig 13833 bp, 17 predicted proteins | sample 5400631 | NCBI WGS metagenome assembly WNGH01 (sample SAMN13153373, study PRJNA577476) | soil metagenome | isolation source: 115 cm soil or saprolite under Garry oak tree replicate 1 | place: USA:California | collected 2016-06-15
CGTCATCACGCTCCTCGTCAAACACGTGCTCATCCTAGTCGCTATCATCGTGACGGGTCTGCTGACGTGGCGAGTGTGGCGGTATCCGGATGGAGGGAAGGCGTCCCGCCCCTTGCTCGCGATCAATCTGACGCTGGCTCTGGTCATTGCCGCCTGCGTGACCGTCCTGAACCTGCTCCACGCCATTGTTCTTCACTTCTCGTGACGTGTTTCCCGGAGCTCGTCGAGATCAGGTCCGAGTAGCGGGATCGCCAGTGGAGGTGAGGAATGGACCCGATGGCCTGCATGACAGGCGCGATGTCTTGGATGTGGGGCGGCTGGGGTGTCGGGATGATGCTGATCACGCTCGTGTTCTGGGCCGTAGTGATCGCGGGCGTCGTGCTCGGGATTCGGTGGCTGGTCGCCCGGGGCAAGGAACCTCGATCGGACTCGGCCCTCGAGATCGTCCATCAACGGTACGCGCGCGGAGAAATCGACAAAACCGAGTTCGAGCGTATGAAACGCGACTTAAGCTGACGGCGTCGGGGAATGCAACGAGCACAAGGAGGGTTCGTGTCGCTGATCGCCTCACACCGACGTTTCTGTGACCCGTCGCTCCCACTTCGCGAGAAGTCCAAATACGAGCGGCAGGAGAATCGCCGGCTGCAGCAGCACGATTACCCCGGTCCCTGTCCAGGGCACGCGCGGATGCCAGGGCTGATAGCCCCACAGCGCCAAGCGATCCACGGCGAGCCGCTCCAGCAGGACCTGGAGCGCGACGCCCATGACGATAATGGCGACGTAGCGCCGTGTCCTTGGCGGCACGAACCACCGTCGGCCGCCGAACACACAGGCGCCGATCGCGAACAGGGCGAGAACGATCACCACGTCGGCCATCGCCGCAAGGGCGCAGAAGCCCGTTGCCGCCAGCCCGTCGTCCGGCATGCCGATGAACGCCGGCGCTTGCGCCATCTCCCAGAGAAAGTAGAGGGGCAGCGTGATGAGCACCAGGCGGCCGATGGTTCGCATCACATCGGGCCCATCACGCGGACGTACACGTCAGAATCGCCATACGGCAGACGAGGATCGCCGTGAAAACGTCGGCACGGAGCACGTCAGCGCCGGGCCGTCGTCACACGGCCCGGCGCTCTGACGATCAGAGGCGTCCGAGCTGACCGGAGTGGATCAGGTCGACGAGAACGTTCCATTCGTCCTTCTTGAGGACGGCGGTGTTGGCATCCTCGCCGATCGTAACCCGGTCGCCCTCGACCACGACCTCGGGGCAGTTCGTGCACATCGGGCAGAGCGAGACGACGAGCTTTTCCATTCGCGTTCACCTCCTCTCCCTTCGATGTGGGGACAGACCGCGGCGCCCGTCGCCTTGACGGCACGCCACGTGCGAAGGATGCGGCGGACGGCCTTCAGCAGCGTTTCGAGGTCTGCCGCCTTTCTCTCGAGCAGTCGGCGCAAGTGCGTGCAGGGCGCCGACCCGGCGCGCCGGAGCGCGACGATGTGCCGGATCTCGGCCAGCGTCAGCCCGAGCCGTCGCCCATGGGCGACGAAGGCCAGCATGCCCAGGACCTCGGAGGGATAGATCCGGTAGCCGGTGGGGGTGCGCTGGGCCGGCGGCAGAATCCCCCGCGCCTCGTACAGGCGTAGCGCCTTGCGGCTCACCCCGCTCCGGGTGGCGACCTCGCCGATGAGCAGCCCGTGCTGTCCCACGGATGCGAGCATAGACCTTGCCTCAAGGGGCAAGGTCAAGCGACTATTCGCCGCGCACAGGGCCCGGCTACGAGGTACGATTCATCGGCGCCGTGCGCTGGTAGCCCTGGACGGCGGGCGGCGTGTCGGCGTCGGTTTTCAGGTGATGCGCTCTCTATGGAACGGGAGGAGAGAGGTCATGCACAGGCCCGTACGGTTTTCCGATGACATCGAGCCGCTGGTGCGCTTCGTCGAGGAGACCGACCCCAGCCGGATCCTCGAAGCCACCCTGGGCAAGCTGCGCGATGGCCTGTCGGTCAAGAAGCTCCTGACCGCGTCGGCGTTCGCGGTCACTCGTTCCTCGGACTTACCGCCGGGCCACCATGGCGGGCCGCTGCACCCGCTCGTCGGCATCCATGCGCTCCACAACACCGTCGAGCGCGTGTCGGGCGAGCAGCGCTTCCTGCCGATCCTTCAGCACGTCGCGCTTTCGAACAAGCACATCAACCACCCCGGCATGGGCCCGTACGTCCTGGCGGATGCCGAGCCCGTGGACGCGGGCGGCGTCGAGGCCACGAAGAAAGCGTTTTTCGCCGCCGTGGATCGCGGCCTGTACAACGCCGCGGACCACCACTTCCTCTGGCTCTGGGACAACATTCCGCACGCCGAGGCGCTGGACCTGCTGCTGACCGTGGCGATCCCGAAGAACACGCTCGACGATCACTACTTCATCTTCCCCATGTTCACGTGGCGCGCCCTCGACTGGCTGGGACGCGAGTACACGCCGTTCCTGATGCGCCCCGCCGTCCGGTACGTCAGCCGGTTCCCCACGCCGACATCGAGCCGCTGCTCGAGGAGTACGAGCTCCTGAAGCGCCCGTTGGGATTCCACACGAGCCCCGATGAAACGTCCGCGATCGGCCTCCTGGGTGAGGCGATCACCCGATGCGACACCTATGCGGAGATCCCGCGGATGCTCGCGAAGGCCCTCGCGAACGGTCTGTCGCTTCAAGGCACCGGTGAAGCCTTGTCGATCGGCGCCGCCGGCCTGTTCATGCGATCGCTGACGGGGAATCCGATGGACGTGCACCTGCACACGGGCGCGAACCTGCGCCGGTATCTCTTGAAGCTAGAAGGCGTGAGCCTGCGCAACAAGCTGCTGGCGCTGCTGACGTGGCACACGGGACCCGAGGTGCGCTCGACGCAGAACCGAATGGAGCCGCCGCCCCAGCCGGATCCGGGGGCCGTCGCCGCGCTGCCCCATCGCACCCAGGCCGCGTTGCTGGATGCGCTCGCCGAGAGCATCTACACGCAGCCGCCAACCGATTGGTCGAAGGTCACCAATCTCGGGCTGATGCGCGCGGTGCCCGAGGTGAAGAACACCGTGAACCTGGCGCAGCAGTATGCGGATCTGGGCTACGACCCGGACGCGCTCATCAGCCGCCTGGCGACCATTGTCGTGCACGATAACTTCACCGAGATGCACGCCTTCAAGCACCATCAGGCCACCTTCGAGGAGTTCCACGCCACGCGGCTACCGTGGCGCTGGCGCCATCTTGTGAGCGCGGCCCAGGCGTCGGCGATCTCCTACGGCAAGAACATGGAGGTCTACGAGGAGGCGGTCGAGCTCCTCCACGCGTAGGCGGTCACCACTGAAGGTGGGAGGTCGCGGCCTCCCCCTCCATGTTCATCAGTGCCCTTTCAGCTCTTCCTCGACGTCTGGGTGAAGAACGTGCCCATGAGCGGCTTCAGCGCCTTGCCCCCACAATCCGGGCACTTGTAGCCGCCGCGTTCGCGCTCGGCGATGGATACCGTCAGGGTGATTTCCTTCTCGCACTTCTCGCAGTAGAACTCGTAGTGCGGCATGGCTGACCCTCCTTGCTGCCGACTGGCCAGGTCCGATCCGCGGCCAACGCGCCATGAAGGTACTCCATCCCTGGGGTCTGTGATACTCCCCTGCCGGTGGAGCTACAGTCTCTATCTGAAGGCGCTCACCGGCTTCTCCTGCCCGTCCCTGCTGAGCACGAGGTCGACACGCCTCTGACGTGGGCAGCGGGCACGGCAACGGAGGATCTCCGCACGCCTCACGCCTCGTTGGACTGCTCCCAGCCTTCTTCTCCTGGGCACCGGTTTGACCAGTCTCTGGCGATCTGGCAACATCCGCGCGATGGCACTGCCCTCCGGAGAGTAAAGAACGGCACTCACCTCATTCGAGCGCTCACCCAGAGATCTGAAAGGCAAGGAGGCCTTCATGCGAATCATGCGACGAATGTCACTACTCTGTGCTGCTCTGCTGCTGGCGGTAGCGACGCCGGTGCTCGCCCAGCAATTCAACTGGCAGCAGGCCAAGGGCACACAACTCCGCGTGCTCCTGAACAAGCACCCGTGGCAGGGCGCCATCGAGCCGCATCTGAAGGACTTCGAGGCGTTGACGGGCATCAAGCTCATCGCCGAGGTCTATCCCGAGGACCAGTTCCGGGCCAAGGTGCTGGTCGAGCTGACCTCGGGTTCCAGCTCCATCGACGTGTTCATGAGCATGCCCGCCCAGGAGGGGCTCAAGTACATGCGGGCCGGGTGGTTGCAGCCACTCGACGAGATGCTGAAGAGCCCGGCGCTCACCGCGCCCGACTACAACTGGACCGATTTCCTCGAGAAGACGCGCGAGGCGATGGTGATCGAGGGCAAGCTCGTGGGCGTGCCCATTCAGGTGGAGAACACCTCGCTGATGTACCGGAAGGACGTCTTCCAGAAGTACAACGTGAAGGTGCCGACCACGCTCGACGAGCTCGAGGCGGCGGCCAAGGCCCTGAACGGCAAGGCCATGACCGACGATGGCCAGACGGGCTACGGCATCGTGGCCCGCGGCAAGCGCGCCGCGGCGACCTCGCAGTTCGCGGCGTACCTGCACGCCGACGGCAGCACCTGGCTCGGCGCCAACCGCGAGCCCGCGTTCAACAACGAGGACGGCATCCGGGCCCTCGAGCTGTACGGCCGGCTCCTGCGCCTGTACGGGCCTCCGGGCTCGGAGAACAATCACTGGTACGAGGCGTCGTCGATCTTCTCGCAGGGCAAGGCCGCGATGTACACCGACGCCAACTCCCTGTTCCCCGTCATCGAGGACGCGCAAAAGTCGAAAGTGGTCGGCAAGGTCGGCTACGCGCTGTTCCCCAAGGGCCCGAAGGGCCAGTACGGCTCGACGGTGGCGGCATGGGGGCTCGCGATGCCCAAGAGCAGCAAGAACCAGAAGGCCGCGTGGCTCTTCATGCAGTGGGCCACGGCCAAGGACCAGGTGATGGCCGTCCAGAGCGAAAAGGGCGTGCTCGGCGCGCGCGAGTCGGTCTGGAAGGATCCCAAGGGCAGCGCCAAGGTGCCCGCGGACCTCAAGGAGTCGCTCACCGTGGGCTCGAAGGTCGGCACGCCCCTCTGGAATCCGCCGGTGGTGGCCGTCGCGGAGTGCCGCGACGCCATCGGCGCCGCCATCGTGACGTCGATCCAGGGCGGCGACGTCAAGGCCGCGGCCAACAAGGCGGCCGCCGACGTAAAGCGGATTATGGCCGAGACAGAAAAGAAGTAGCCCCGCGTTGGCCTCGTCCGGCACCGGGTGGTCGCGATTCGTCGAGCGCCATCCGGTGCCGGTCTTCACCCTGCCCGCAGTCGCCGTCGTTGCCGTCCTGATGGTCTTTCCCGTCGTCTTCACGCTCTACATGAGCGTGCACTCCTGGTACGCATCGAGCCTCACCAGCCCGGAGTTCGTGGGGCTCGCCAATTTCAAGCGCGCCTTCGTCGACGACGAGCGCTTTCGCAATGCGCTGTGGCTGACCATCTCCTTCACGGTACTTGCCACCGCGCTCCAGCTCGTGCTGGGCGTGTCGGTCGCGCTGCTTCTCAACCGGCCGTTCCGCGGCAAGGGGGCCATGCGCGCCATCTTCCTCCTGCCCATGGTCGCGACGCCGGTGGCCATCGCGCTGGTGTGGATGATGATGTACAACCCGACGCTCGGCGTGATGAACTACCTGGTCGGGCTGGTGGGCCTCGGGCCGTACAAGTGGGTGAGCAATGCGGCCATCGTCATTCCCGCGCTGGCCGTGGTCGACACCTGGGAGTGGACGCCGCTCATCACGCTGATTACGCTCGCTGGCCTCGCCACGCTGCCCCTCGAGCCGTACGAATCGGCGCAGATCGACGGCGCCTCCACCGCGCAGATGTTCTGGCGCATCACGCTGCCCCTGCTGCGCCCGACCATTGTCGTCGCCGTGCTGTTCCGGGCCATCGACTGCCTCAAGACCTTCGACATCATCTACGTGATGACTCAGGGCGGCCCGGGCTTCGCGTCGGAGACGCTCAACGTCTACACGTTTCAGGTCGGCCTCTTCTACTTCCACATCGGCTATGCGAGCTCGCTCCTCGTCATCCTCTTCGCCCTCGTGCTCGGCGTGAGCCTGCTCCTGATCAAGGTGAGACGCGGCGCGTGGTGAGGAAGAAGCCGGCGGTCAAGAGCTGGCGGCAGGACCGGGTGAGCCCGTGGACCTATGTCCTCCTGGTGGTTCTCCTCGTCCCGTTCCTCTTCCCGCTCGCGTGGATGCTCCTGTCCTCGCTCAAGACTCAGGTGGAGAACACCGCCTATCCGCCCATCTGGGTCTTCCGGCCGACCTTGGCCAATTACCGCGAAGTGTTCATCAAGAACCCGTTCTTCACCTTCGCCTGGAATAGTCTGGTGGTGGCGGCTGGTTCGACGGGGCTCGCACTGCTCCTGGGACTGCCCGGCGCTTATGCGATCGCGCGCTTCAAACGCACGGGCATCGCGCTCGCGATTCTGACCGCGCGCATGGCCCCGGGCATCGGCTATCTCATCCCGTGGTTCATCCTGTTCACCAAGGCGGGGATGATCGACACGTACTCGGCCCTCATCCTGACCCACCTGATCGTGGCCTTGCCGCTGGTGCTGTGGGTGATGATCGGCTTCTTCGAGGACGTCCCGGGCGAGCTGATCGAGTCCGCGCGGCTCGACGGCTGCTCGCACTGGTCGGCTTTCCTGCGCGTGGCACTGCCGCTGGCCAAGCCGGGTATCGTCGCGACGGCCATCCTGTCCTTCATCTTCTCGTGGAACAATTTCCTGTTCTCGCTCATCATCGCCGGGTTCAAGACGCGCACGCTGCCGATCGCCGTCTACAGCTTTCTCTCCTACGAGGAGATCAACTGGGGCGGGCTCACGGCGGCGGCGGCGATCATCACGCTGCCGGTGCTAATCCTGGCGATGCTGGTACAGAAGCACATCGTGCGCGGGCTGACGTTCGGAGCGCTCAAGGGGTAGTCAAGGCGCGGGAGCCGGCCAGGTGTCACAGATCCCCGGCTGGCGTGTCCAAGAGAGTAGGGAAAGGGGACACGGCATGGACGAGGCAGCCCTTCTTGGGTTCTTGCTCGAGGCGAGCCGGCGCGGCTACGCAGCCGGAAGTAGCACCGTCAAGGTCCGGGAAGCCGATGGCTCGACGACCATTGTCTACGAGCACGGCGACTGGAGGTTCCACGACAACTACTTCGGCGGGGAGCCCTACGGCGGGAGGGAGGTCGTGTTCCTCAGCAGCCGGCCGGGTCTGGATGGCCGTCTACTATGGATGGGTCGAGGGGGCGAGCGTCGGCGCCGAGCGGGTGTACTCGTTCTTGCAGCGCGCGCTTCGGGAGGCGCCGGCGGCGTTCCCGATACGTGGTCCCGATGAGCTCTCGGAGGGGCCGTCCACGTACCGCAACGCGCACGAAGGCGGCGTGGCCAACTTCTCGGGCGAAGAGACCATTCACGAGGGCGGGCGGCGCGTCTACACGGCCCGGTACCTCGGGGGGCTGGTCGACCGACGAGCCGGGGGCTAGGAGGGACGTCCTACTCTCGCTTTGCCCGCAGACCCGCCGCGCCCAGAGGCCTCGAGCAGATCCATGAACGCGCGGCCGCTCGCCGTCAGTGTCCGCGCCTCGTTGTGAATCACGTGGAAGTGCCGTCGCACGCGGAGGCCCTTGAGTCGGAGTCCACAAAGCCTTCGGGTCTCGATCTCGCCCCGCACGGCGTACATCGACACGAACGCCAGGCCCAGCCCGGCCATGACAGCCTGCTTGATCGCTTCGATGTGGTCGAGCTCCATCGCGGCGGTGAATTTCACGCCTGCTTGACGCAGCGTGCGCTCGGTAACTAGCCGCGTCGCCGAGCCCTGCTCGCGCATCAAGAGCGGGACGTCGGCCAACTCTCGCGGGGCGATCTCCCGACGCTTCGCCCACGGATGCCGCGGCGGCACGATGAGCAGCAGCTCGTCGAGCAGCCCGGCCGCGACGCACCGCTCGCGCGCCCCGAGGGTGTGACCGCCGACGACCCCGAGATCCAGCGTGTCGGCTCGAATGCGCTCCTCGATCACCTGCGAATTTCCAATCTGCAACGAGATGTCGATTCCCGGATAGCGGCGCCTGAAGGTCGCCACGATGCCGGGCAGAACGTAGATCCCCGGCGTCGTGCTGGCGCCGATCACGAGCGACCCGCGCTCCAATCCCTTGAGCTCGTCGAGCGCGCGGCGCACGCTCGCGACGGTCGTGGCGATACGGGTGGCGTGCTCCTCGAGCAGGCGGCCGCCCTCGGTCAAGGTCACCGTCCGGCCGAGCCGGTCGAACAGCCGAACGCCGAGCTCACGCTCGAGCTCGAGCACGTGCTGCGACAGCGTCGACTGGCTCACGTGAAGCGTCTCGGCGGCACGCGTGAAGCTCTTCGCGCGTGCCACCGCGAGGAAGATCTCGAACTGCCGGAATGTCATCGTGTTCTTCTAATCTCAGCCATCTGAAATATGTATTTCTCTTTATGGTACTGCGTGGGGTATCCCAAAGCATGATCTTCCGTCACTTTCTCTCGCCCGCCACCGGATGCGCGAGCTACGTCTTCGGCTGAGGGGGCACCAAAGCGTGCGCTGTGGTGGATCCACAGCCTGACATCGCGCCCTACCTCGCCGCCGCCGCGGAGAAGGCGATGCGCATCACCCATATCTTCGAGACGCACGTCCAGGCCGACCACCTCTCCGGTGCGCGCCGCCTGTCGGACGCGACCGGTGCGCCGGTCTTCTACCATGCCGCCGCGCCGGTGACGTTCGCCCACGCGGCGCTCGACGACGGTGAGTCGCACGACCTGGGCAACGTCGGCATCGAAGTCCTGCACACGCCCGGCCACACACCGGACAGCGTCTCCCTGCTCGTGACCGATCGAACGCGGGCGCCGGAGCCGTGGTTCGTCCTCACGGGCGACACGCTGTTTTCGGGAGGCGTGGGGCGCCCCGATCTCCTCGGCGCCGGCCAGGAGCGCGCCCTGGCAGAACAGCTCTACGACAGCCTTCGCGGCCGGCTCCTCACGCTGCCGGACCACGTCGAGATCTTTCCAGCGCATTTCGGCGGAGCGGCCTGCGGCAAGGGTCTCAGCGGTAAGCCCGGGTCGACGATCGGCTTCGAGCGACGCTTCAACCCGGCCCTGCAGCTCGGCGCACGGGACGCGTTCATCGACTTCGTCCTCGCCGATCTGCCGCCGCAGCCCCCGGCGTTCGCGGAGAATCGCCGCCGCAACCTCGCCGGCGAGTGAGCGCACCGCAGCTCGGGCTCCGCGCCAACCTCGGGCAGTTCACGCTCCTTGTCGTCCTCAACGCCTTCGTCGGCGCGATGGTCGGTCTGGAGCGCACGGTCCTGCCGCTCCTGGGTGAGCAGGAGTTCGGTCTCGCCTCGAAAACCGCGATCACGTCGTTCATCGTCAGCTTCGGCGTGACGAAAGCAATCCTGAACCTCGTCGCGGCGCGTGCGTCAGAGCGGATCGGCCGCAAGCCGATCCTAGTGGCCGGCTGGCTCTTCGCCCTGCCGGTCCCCTTCCTCATCATCTACGCGCCGGCGTGGTGGTGGATCGACCTCGCCAACGTGCTTCTCGGAGCCAACCAGGCGATGGCGTGGTCCATGACCGTCATCATGAAGATTGACCTCGTGGGACCGAAGCGGCGCGGTCTCGCTCTCGGGCTGAACGAGTTCGCCGGGTACTTCGCCGTCGGCGTCATGTCGTGGGTCACCGGCTACATCGCCGCGCACACCGCCCTGCGTCCGCAGCCGTTCTACCTGGGGATTGGTATCGCCTTCGTGGGTCTCGTAGTGTCTGCGCTGTTCGTGCGAGAGACGCGTGGCCATGTGCACCTCGAGGCCGCCGGCGCCCCGCAGACCTCAAGCGCCGGCCACTCGTCACTCGGGCGCGTGTTCTACGTCACGAGCCTTGGCAACGTCAGCCTCTTCGCTGCCTGCCAGGCAGGCCTCGTGAACAATCTGAACGACGGCATGTCGTGGGGGCTCTATCCGCTCTTCTTCGCGAGCTACGGTCTCGGCGTGAGTAGCATCGGCGTGATCAAGGCCGTCTATCCCATGGTGTGGGGCGTGTTGCAAGTTGCGACCGGGCCATTCTCCGACCGCGTCGGCCGCAAGGAGCTGATCGCGGGCGGCATGCTCGTGCAGGCGGGTGGCATCTGGTTGACGGTGCTTGTCCCGACGTACGCGCTCTGGCTCGTCGGCGCCGCCCTGCAAGGATTGGGCACGGCGATGGTCTATCCGACGCTCCTCGCCGCAATCACCGATCATGCGCATCCGACGTGGCGCGCGACGAGCCTCGGCGTCTACCGTTTCTGGCGGGATCTCGGATACGCCGTCGGTGCCCTACTTTCGGGCGCCGTGGCCGATTTGGTCGGACTTGGTGCGGCAATCCACCTCGTTGCGGTCCTCACGTTCGTTTCCGGTCTTGTGGTCGCGCGTGTGATGAAAAAGCCGCGCCCGATTCCCGTGCCGGCGGTCGCGTGACCACAGTTCCTTCTGTCACATTGGACCCGAGGCTGGGTCTAAAGCATTAGGGAGCGACGAATGGACAACGCCAATCCACTGACCGGCAGCCCTGCGGCCGATCATGAGGACCAAGCGCTCGTGGCCCGGACACGGTCGGGCGAGCGCGAGGCGCTCGAGGCCCTGGTGGGTCGTCATCAGGCGTGGATCTACAACATTGCGGTCCGAATGCTGTACCACCCTCAAGACGCCGAGGATGCCACCCAGGAGATCCTGGTCAAAGCTCTCACGGGACTGGCGTCGTTCGCGGGGCGCAGTAGCTTTCGCACATGGCTCTACCGCATCGTGGTCAACCATGTCCTGAACATCAAACGCGGTCGCCGTGGACCAAAAGCATTGACGTTCGGATGCTACGCCCACGGACTCGATGCCACGCCGGACTTCGACCCCCCCGATGAGCGCACCGTTTCCGTCGACGTACGATTGCTCGTCGATGAAGCGAGGATCAGCTGCACCGCCGGGATGCTGCTCTGTCTCGATCGAGAGCAACGCCTGACCTACATTCTGGGTGAGATCTTCGAGGTGAGTGACACGGTTGGCGCCGAGCTGATGGAAATCAGCCCCGAGAACTTTCGGCAGCGCCTCGCTCGAGCACGACGCGACCTGCACAGTTTCATGAACGACAAGTGCGGGCTCGTGAACAGAGCCAATCCGTGCCGATGCGCGAAGAAGACGCGCGGGTTCATCGCCGCAGGGTACGTCGATCCGACGCATCTGCTCTTTGCGCGCGAGCGTCTCCAACGAGTCCGAGAGGTCGCGAGCATGAAGACCGAAGCTCTCGCGACCCTGGATGATCAGTGCGCGGAGATCTTTCGAGAGCATCCGTTCTACGAGTCGCCCGACCTCGTGCCCGCCCTCCGTCGGCTGCTCCAGGGCCCGCTCTTCCGACGCGCGACCGATCTTCCCTGACCGCTGTCGTCATGAGTCGCGCTCTCCGAGGGTGACGGCGGCCGACATGGCGCCGGCCTGGCGACGGCACTGCCACGCCGTCGCCGCAAGCAGCACCGCCCCAAACAGAAATGGAGCGGAGAGGTCTACGGCATCCGCAAGGAAGCCCATCACGAGTGGGCCGACGATCTGACCACCGTCAGTCATCGTTCTAAAAAGCCAGCGGCGGCGCCAATCGCGAAGCTCCAGACGCCGAGGAGCGTGGGATGCGTCAGGAGCGACATGCTCCCAAGCAGCACACCATAGATGAGCAGACCGGGCGTCAGAACGCGCAGGCGGCCCCACCGATCCGAGAGACTGCCCCCAAGCCACAGGGCCACGAGCCGCCCGAACACGCTGAGACTGACAAGGAAGCCGACCGCTTCAGGGCCTACGCCGGCGCGCGTGAACAAGTAGAGCGGAAACAGGAAGACAAGGGTACCGGTCTGAATGGCAATCAACACAGCGTTGGTCACACCCATGAGAAACACACCGGGCGTGCTCAGAACCTCTGAGAGCAGGTGCCGGTCGTGTGGTCGTCGTGGCGTGCGCGCCTTGTCCGCGGCGAGCGCCGCCCAACGTCCAACCGCGACCGCTGCGACGACCATGCACGCCGCTTCAAAGAGGAACGGGCTTGTCGCGCCGACTCCCTGATAAAGCCAGCCGCCCGCGGCGGTACCCAGCAGCAATCCTGACGTTTCGCTCATCAATAACAAACTGACGGCGCGCCCGCGCCGCGGCGCGGCTGGCAGATTGACCATGGCCGTCGTCGCGACCGTCGCGAACATGGCCCAGCCCACCCCGCCCAGCCCGCGTAAGCCCAGGAAGACGCCGTAGGTCGACGTCGTCACGCTCGCGACATCGATGAGCGCAATCAACAGCAGCCCGCAGATCATCAGCCGGCGCCCGAGCCGGTCGAGCAGGTACCCGGTTGGCAAGCTGGCGATCCACTTGCCGAGCCCGAAGACGGTTGGAATCCACGTCACCATCCGATAGTTCGCCGCGAACACGGTTTCCAGATAAAGCGGCATCGTCGGCCGCAATACGCCCTGACCGATATTGAAGAGGAATGCGGCGACGAGGATGCCGGCGTGAATCAGCGGGTGGCCGGCTCGAGCCACGCCGCGAGGAACTCGCGCGTGCCCGGCGCGCCCGTCAGCGCCAGTTGCACGAGGCCGTTGCCTGGCTCGACGGTGAGCGCGAATTTGAGGAATGGACAGCACCGGCGTTCGAGTCGGATCAGCGCCGTCGCCGCGATGATCGCCTCATCGCTCGTCGCCAAGTCCAGCGCGTAGCCGTCGGGGCGGGCCTCGACATGGCGCACGTGGGCGCGCAGCGTCGCGAGCGTGGTCGACTCGCGTTCACGAAGCTCCGACCCGGATAGGCCGCACGCGATCGGAAGCTCATGCGTCATCATTTCGCTCCTTTGGAGGGGTGGCGCATACGCAGAGCTCGCGGGGAAGGGCGCCCTTGGCTTCGTGAATCTTCGCGAGCAGACCCTCGAGCTCGCCGCGCAGCACGGCAAGCTGCTGGAGCTTTGCGCCGATCTCCTCGAGCTCCTCGCGGATGAGCCGCTGCAGACGCGGGCGGAGCGCGGCGCCCGGGCGCCGGTCATCGCTCAAGTGCACGACAAGCGTCCTGACCTTCGCGAGGGACAACCCAAGGAGCTTCGCGCGCTTGATGAGCTGGAGACATCGCAGATGACCGTCGGTGTAGAGCCGGTAGCCGGCAGCGCTACGCGCAGGCGGCGGCAACAAGCCCCTCGCTTCGTAGAAGCGAACGGCCTTGACGGTGCACCCCGCCCGTTTCGCCAGCTGACCGATCCGCAGCTCACTCATCCGCGTGCTCGCGAAAGACGGTAAACCCTCCCCCGCGGGGGAGGGTCAAGCAGTCTTTTGTCGGTTCCTCGACACGATCGCCTTCTTCAAGAAGCGTCTGGCGTGAGCCTCACGGACCGGCCCGTGGCGGAGGACCGCTCGATCGCGTCGATCAGCTTGTGGCGCTGGACGGCGAGATCGAAGTCGACGTCGAAGGATCCGCCGCCACGCAGAGCGTCGGCTGCGCGCGCGTACGCCTGGGCGACGTTGTAAGGTTGCCCAGCCGGAGTGCCGTTCGGAGCGAACCTATACTTGTCCGGCACCGGCATCGGAGCCATGGGCTCCTTGCCTTTGCCCGCGTGCATCTGGTTCGGGCCGAGGCCGAGCGCACCGTCCGCCCGGATGACGATGGCGCCGTCTCGCCCGTAGATCTCCAATCGGTTGCCGCTCGGATTCGACGGCGCGGTGGCTACGCCGATCGACACCTCGGCGCCGCTCACCATACGGCCGAAGACGTTGATGCTGTCCGGCGA
>WNGH01008227.1_pt1 | contig 13831 bp, 15 predicted proteins | sample 5400631 | NCBI WGS metagenome assembly WNGH01 (sample SAMN13153373, study PRJNA577476) | soil metagenome | isolation source: 115 cm soil or saprolite under Garry oak tree replicate 1 | place: USA:California | collected 2016-06-15
ATTTTGTTGTAGCCCGCGTCTTTAGACGCGGGGGGTTTGCTGGGACTTTACATTAAACCCTTACCCCTAAAGAGGTGAGCTACAATCCCCTGGCGGGCTCGAGGGGGAGCCCACACCCGACCCTATACAGGCAAATACGCGCCGGGATCATTGAACTGATTTACTCCGGCGCGCGGGTCATCCATATAGAGCCTGCTCGTATCGACGATCAGCTTCCCCGTCGCGTCCTTGTCCAAGTGCGCGCGGTCCATCGGACGCGGCGCGGGGCCCTCGAAGTTGACGCCCTCACTGTCGTATCCGCTTCCGTGGCAGGGACACTTGAATTTATTTTCCGAGGATTTCCATTCCGGCGTGCATCCCAGGTGCGTGCACCGCGCAAAAATCACGAAAATGCGGTCCGGCTCGCGAATAATCCAAACGCGGTTCGTCATCAGGTAGCGCTGGTCAATTCCCAGCGTAAAATCAGCCGGATACCCGATGTTGAAGACGGTGTTGGGTTCGTACAGCGCGCGCGGAAAGAAAAATCGCAGGAACATCAGAAGATTGATGCCAAGGTAGCCGTAAATCATCCCCCAAATCACGCGCCGCCGCATCTTGTCCGGCGGTTCCGCGCTCTCGGCTTTGCTTTTTGCCGCCGGCTTGACTGCTGCGGGCGGGGTTGCTGCTGGGGGTGCTGCGGCTTTCTGTGTCGGGGGTGCCGCCGTGGTTCCTTCGACTGGGTCGGCCATAAGGACGCGAATCAACCTCTCGATAAAAGGTATAAATCTATGAAATCACTATAACCAGACCAGCACTCTTATATATTCTGCGCACGCCTTTGTGTCAAGGCGAAATCAGAAACCTGGTGACGCGAAAGTTCAATACAGGAAAAAGCTTAACACAGAGTTCACGGAGATACACCGGCGCAGAGAACGCAAAGGGTAAGCGCAGCGAAATTTTGGGCTAGGCGATGGCTTTGAGGATGAGGTCGGCCAGGGCGGTAATGAATGTCGGGGAGTCACCTACAGCGGGCATCATTTCAAATTGTTCGACGCCGAGTTTGTGGGCTTCTTCGCGGGCCTCGATATTGATTTCGTGAAGGGTCTCGATGTGCTCGGTGACGAACGCGATGGGAACGACCAGCAGTCTTTTTTCTCCCGAGCGCGCCAGGTTCTCGATGGTTTCGGTCAACGAAGGCGTCAGCCACTTACGGCGGCCGACCTTGCTCTGATAGCAGAGCGTGTGCGCGTTCTTCCAGGCCCCGTGCTGCATCACGAGGCGCACGGTCTCTTCCACGTGTTTGGCGTACGGATCTCCGCGCTCGATGAGACTGAGCGGAAGACCATGCGCGCTGAAAACGATGTTGGCACGATCGGGGGCGTCAAAATGGGTGAGTGTGAGGGCAATGTTTTCGGCGATCGATTGGATGTACAGCGGGTGGTCGAAAAACTTTTCTATCACGTGCGCGCGCAGGACGTTTCCGTTTGGATTGTATAGCCGCTTCCATTCCTTCAGACTGCTGGACGACGTGGCAAAGGAATACTGCGGATAAAGAGGAAGAAGAACGAGTTCCTCGGCGCCGGAGGCGTTTACCTCGGCTACGGCTTCCGCGGTGAGCGGATTCCAGTAGCGCATGGCGATGACGCATCGCGCGTCGCAATGCGGTGCAAGGGCCGCTTCGAGGGCGCGGGCCTGCCGTTCGGTGAGCACCGCGGCGGACGAATCCGGTCCGCCCAGTTGGAATAAAACGACGCTGATTTTTTTCTTTTCGGCCACAGTCTAGTCTCGGGAAAGAAGCTTCAGGGGCTAAAGCCCCCAATTTCCAAGTCCTTAATGTCGGAGCTGAAGCTCCGACCCACAAATCATCAAATCCCAACCAAAGACAAGAATCTGTTCCAATAATCTTCCCCCAAGGCCGAGAATCAGTCCCAAAGATCTTTCCCCTCGGACGAGAATCAGTCCCGAGGATCTTTCCCTCAAGGACGAGAATTAGTTCCAAAAATCTTCACCCAGGGAAAACGCTAGTCGAGCCCAGCGAAAACGATACTCGACCCCAGGGAATGCACATAGCATTGCTCTGCGATTGTGATTTAGGGTGTCCGCCTAGAGGGGGGGCTAGAAACAGCAATGCCTCCTATTTCCCGCCTTCTTTCAGGCGGCGAATATCGTCTTGCAGGCTGGCCATCCGGCGGGCGACTGAGATCAGATAGACGCAGAAAATGGCCCAGATCGCAATGTAGGCCGCCACCAGAAAATTCAGGTTCTTCATCGATTCTCTCCCAAGAGCTTGTCGCAGAATCTCGTCGCACCGGATCGTACAGGGCCCCGTCCCGGTCTGACCGGGACGGGCTACAACAACCCACCATCGATCGTCCCAGCGTTGTAGCCCGGGTCCCCGACCGGGTCGAGATGCCCAACCCGCACTTCAGACCCCGGGGTTTCTTTTGCGTTCGAGCATCGCTCAATGAGCGCCGCGTTCACACAGACCTCCGAAACACCCGAACTCATCACCGCATCAACGGGTGTTGCGCGATGCTTCCATGCGGAGCGCGTCCACTTCCGTGCGCATCGCTTCCAGGCGGTAGCGGATGCGGATCAAAAGCGTCATCACGCCGAGCGTCGCGAGCCAGCACAGCATCAGGACGCGCCACATGCGGCCGTCGAGCGAACCGCCATCGCCGATCACGGGCTGCGGGTGCTGCGTCCGGAACCACCAGATCGAAAAATAGACGAGCGGAATATCCAGCGCCGCGAAGATTCCAAAGACGGCTGAGACCATCGCGCGACGCTCGGGTTCGTCAACGAGCGTTCGCAGGATAAGATAACTTACAAACAGGACCCACAGCAAAAACGAGGAGGTCAGCCTGGCGTCCCAGGTCCACCAGATGCCCCACACGGGCTTGGCCCAGATGGGGCCGGTCACGAGCACGACGGTGAAAAATGCGACACCCACTTCGGCGGAGGCCACGCTGAGCCAGTCCCACTTGAGCGCGCGCGTACGCAGGTAAGCGATGCTGCCGATGAACACCAAAATGAAAGAGACAAAACCCGTCCACGCGCTCGAAACGTGAAAATAAAAGATCCGCTGGATCAGGCCCATGGTCGCCTCTTCGGGAGCCTTAATCAGCGCACCGTAGCTCGCCGCCGCAAGCAGAAGAAATACAATCAGGGCCGACGGCAATGAAATCGCCGCGCCCGCCGGAATTCGCGATTGAGACTCGCCTGCCATTTCACTCCTCCAATAGATATTCGCCGAAGAGCCACGCCGCCGTCAAAAATACTACGTCGAACGATGTCAAAAATGTCAGCCACACTGGGGATAGCTCCGAGGGATCGCGCAAGATGCCCGCCGTGGCTTCCGTACTGGCAATAAGGACGGGCGCCAGGACCGGCAGCAGCAACAACGGCAGAAGCAGTTCGCGCAGGCGGGCCTGTGCCGCGACAGCGGAAAAGACCGTCCCCGTTGTCGCAAGTCCGATTGTGCCGAGCGCGAGAACCAGAACGAGCGGCGCAAGGACGGGAAGGATCGCGATGTTATACAGCACCGCGAACACAGGCAACAAGATCAACTCGACCAGAAGCAGAAACAGAAAATTTGCCGCCATCTTCCCCGCCAGAATGCTGAACGGGTCAATCGGAGCGAGGCGCAGAGCCGCGAGTGTGTCATTGGTCTGCTCGCGCAGGAACGACGGCTGCAACATCAGCGACCCGGCGAAAAGAAACGCCAGCCACAGGAGCCCCGGGCCGAAACGGCGCGATTCCGAAGACGTTGGATTGAAGGTAAAGCTGAACAGGACGATGACGATGAGGACGAAGACGACAGTTGTGCCCAGCAGTTCTCGCGAGCGAAACTCGGTGCGGAGTTCCTTGGCCAGGATCGTGGTGGTGGAACGAACCAGGCTCACCGCGCGTCTCCTTCGGCCGTCTCACGCACCGCGGCCATCGCCAGAACGCCGTAGGGATCGCCATTCGCGCCGGAATCGTGGGTGACTTCACCGCCCTGCAGCCCGCGGCATGCAGGTTTGCAAGTGTGGCGCCGAGCCACTGCTGGCCTTCGGGGTCGAGGCCCGCGGCGGGCTCATCGAAGAGAAGCAACTGTGGCGAAGCCAGCAAGGCGCGCGCAATCGCCAGGCGCTGCCGCATGCCCCGCGAAAATGTCCTGACCAGATCGTCCGCGCGGCGCGCAAGCCCCACCGGCTCGAGAGATTGCCGCGCGCGTGCGACGGGGTCCGGCAGGTCAAAGAGTTTTGCGAAAAAGACGAGATTTTCTGCGGCGGTGAGCTCGTCGTACACAAGAGTGTGGTGAGCGACCATTCCTATGCGGTGCTTTACGGCAGCGGCAGATAGAGCGGTAGAGCCGGAGAAGAACGTAAGCTGGCCCCTGGAAGGACGCGCGAGCAGCGCCGTGATTTTCAGGAGCGTCGTTTTGCCGGAGCCGTTGTGGCCCACGAGAGCGACGCACTCCCCCGCTCCGATCTCGAGCGAAACGCCCCGCAACGCCATGCGCATTCCGTAGCGCTTCTCGATGCCGGAAAAGTTGATGCGTAATCCCCCGTTTGAGCCGCCGTTCGGGGAAGATGCATGCGGCGTGCCCACGCGGGACGGCTCAGCCCTGGACCAGGTCGCGCAGCAATTGCTCCGCGCGACCGCGCTCGCGGGCATACTCCTCGTCAGAAATTGTGCCCGCCTGGCGGCGCAATTCGATGCGCAGGAGCGTGTCCTTGAGTGAGTCGAGGTTCGTGTCAACTTCCTGCTTGATTTTTTCGGCGAGCGGGGCCGCGAGTGCGGGTGTGCGCGTTAGCGCCGCTGCAGGTGCAGGAGTACGCGCCAGCGCAGGCGCTGGTGCGCTCGGCTTTGCCTGGGCTGCGCGCTGCGCCTTGTTCTTCCTCGGTCCAGGTGCGGGAGGCGTCGCCGGGGCGGTTGCGATTGCCAGAACTGGCTGCCGGAGCAGCAATCCCACTCCGACGGCAAAAATCGCGGCGAGGCCGCCGAGCAATATCCACTTATCATTGTCGAGACGCGCTGGGGCGTCCTGGACTGTGGGACCCGGGCCCGACCCGGAGTCTCGTCCGTTTACCTGATCGGCTGACGATGATTCTTGCGCTGGGGGCGGCGCGGTGCCATTCACGGTGATGTCGAAGCCAGTTCCTGCCTTAATGGAATCTTTCGAAAAGACATTGAAGCCCTGCTCGGTGCCGGCAGCGTTGAATCCGGGGCTCGAAACCTGCATGGTTGGAGGGATGACCAGCAAGACGCGTTGCGCGTCGTAGCTCGAAGGCGCTCGCAGCGTCGCGTGATTGCCTGTATACGGCAGCGCGTAGGAGACGCGCACTCCGTTCTGTCCGGGCTGGAACGCGTAGGCGATCGCGTAGCGGCCCTTGCCCTTGTCGATCGTGCCCTGCTTCACGGGCATGCCGGAAGGCCCGAAGGTGGATACCTGGTCGAGTTCCGCGCCCGCGGGAATCGTGAACTCGAAATTGCCGTCCTGCTTGAAATACGCAGCCGGGGGATTCGAGGTGTTCTGAATGGAATACTCCTCGCCGACCATGAGCTTCTCCCCATTGGGTTGAAAGACGAGAAGGCGGAGAGGGACCTGCAAGGCATTGGGATTCGTCGTCGGCTCGTATATCGTGACGTCGACTGTCGAGGTTCCGGGGGTGAGCGGCTGGTGAAAAAATACGCCGCGGTACACGGCACGGATGAGCATCGGGCCTGCGCCGATCCCTGGGTCGTCGATGTGATAGAGGCCCTGAGCGTCGGACTTCGTGCTGGCTACAACCTCCATGCCTCCCTGAAGTTGAATCAACAGGACGTCGACGCCGGCAGCGGGCTTGTTGCCGTTGGTGCCATTGTGGACGACGCCGGAGACCGTGCCAGCGTGCCCGGCGGCGGTCACGAGCAAAAACACCGAGACAAAGCAAATCTGCCGCAATTTATTCCGAGTCAAGCGTGTCTTCATGAACGAAATGATTCCCTCAAAATCACGATTCCCTCATTTCAAAATCTTGTCCGGAATGAGAGGTTGCACAGCATTCTACAAGAACAATTTTCGCCGGGCCGACTTTCCAGTGGACTTGTTTCTAAAGTCACAAAAGCCACCCTCCCGGTCTGACCGGGACAGGTTACAACAAACCACCACGGCTCCTTGCTAGGAACGAGGGGGTGCAGCTGCCGCGGGATCCCGCCTTGCGACAGGGGCCTGATTTCCAGTGGCATTTTCAATTTCCAAGAGCACCTGGGCCGCCTCCGTCTCCAGCGAGTCCCTCATCTGTTCGTAATCCTGTTCCGCGTATTTTCCCGCGCGGTTCTCAAATTTCAGATCGCGCAAATTCTCGTAGATCGAGTCGCGGCGCTCGAGCAATTGATCGAGCTGCGAGCGATGCGGGGCGGAATCCGCTTCGTCAGGTTCGATCCAGAAAACAAACGTCAGGACCGCGAGCGTGAGCACGAGACAGGCGGAAAGCATTACCGCGTCTGGAAGAATCACAGCGGCGAGGGTAAGTGGGAACTGCATTTAGTCCTCGGTCTCCTTGTCAGCTTGCTGGCGGGCACGCTCCAGTTGGACATTCCGGACTTCGGAGGCCAGGGTTACCGCGGGAGCTGGCGCGGCGGAAGCAGAAGCGAGTCTGCGAACGTCGCGCTGGCGCCACATCCGGATGATCACCAAAACAATTCCAAGGCCCAGCGCGAAAGCCACGCCGGGGATATACCACGCGATACTGTTGAATCCAGTGGAGGGCGGCGCGCTCAATACCTTCTCGCCATACTCCTGGATGAAGTCCTGAACGATCAAGTCGTCGGCTTCGCCCGAAGCGACATGTTGGTCGAGCTCCTTGAGCATCGGCGCGGAAGACGGGCAGTTGATGTGGTTACATTCCCTGAGAATCTGGCCGCACCCGCACATGCACATGAGCTTCGTACCAATGACCTTGGCGCGTTCGGTTTTTTGCGCGTCCACGTGCAATGGGAGCATCGCGGAGGCAATCCCAACGAAGGTGGAAAAAAATAACGCGAGTCGGCGACGCTTAGACATTATCTTTGGGGAGCTGCGATCTGGCGGAAATTGACGCGCGCGCGGGCTGCGTTCCGTCTCCGCCGAGGACAGGGGAACGCTCGGTTGCCGGAGACATGACCATCACGGCCTGGCGGTTCGGCAGCAATGCGAGAATCGTTCCGAGAACCACGACCAGGCCACCGAGCCAAATCCACTTTACGAGTGGATTCAAGTAGGCGTGAATAACGGGGAGATTGCTGTCCGGACTGCGTCCGGCGTACACGACGTAGAGGTCTTCCTTCAGCGTCGAGGAGATCGCGACCATCGTGCCGGACTCTTCATTTGAGGGATAGAAGCGGCGCTGCGGATAGAGCATCATTACGGACTTGCCGCCCTTGTCCACGTCGATGGTGGCGCGCTCGGAGGAATAGTTGGGCTGCTGATCGGAGTCGAAATTTTGGAGATGAAGTGTGTAGGGACCAATGGTCATTACCGAGCCCGATTTCATTTCCGCAGGTTTATCCTGATTGTACGGTCCTGCTTGTACTGCTCCCGCAGTGCCCGGGGATCGACTCAAGGATTGGCTCGAGGATTGGCCCGGTGACATCTCCATTTGCTTATCCTGATTGAAGGCCTGTCCAGAAATTCCGATAAAGACGAGCACCATTCCGAAATGGATCACGTAGCCGCCATAGCGGCGCGTATTGCGCATGGCGAGCTGCGCGGCGGAGGAAAACAGATTGGAGCCGGTGCGGGCGGAAATAACTCGGGCGCCGCGGTAGAACTCCGAAAAAACCGTGAACGTTACGAACCCCGAAAGCATGAGGCACAGCGTGACGTAAAACTCGCGGAGACCGAACGCCAGGGCAATGACGGCGGTGGCAACGCCGCCAATTAGCGGCCAGCCAAAATTCTTGCGAAGGCTTTCAGTGGAAGTCTTGCGCCAGGCAAGGAGCGGGCCAACCCCGGTCAGAAATAACAGGAACATGGCGATCGGGATGTTGACGCGATTGAAAAACGGCGGGCCGACGCTGATTTTTGTTCCGCGAATTGCTTCGGAAAGCACCGGAAAGAGCGTGCCGGAGAGAACCGCGACGCAAGCAACCAGGAGAATCAGGTTGTTGAAGAGGAAGCTCGACTCACGGGAAATCATGGAGTCCAACTGGTTGTCGCTGCGCAAATAGTCGCGATTTTTCAGAAACGCCACGAGGCAAGCGGAGATGATGATAATCAGGAATCCGACGAACCAGCGTCCGATCGAAGACTGCGCGAAGGCGTGCACCGAGCTGACCACACCGCTGCGGGTCAGGAACGTTCCGAAAATGACGAGCAGGAAGGTCGTGAAGACCAGCCAGACGTTCCACACGCGCATCATGCCGCGCTTTTCCTGCATCATCACGGAGTGCAGGAACGCGGTGCCGGTCAGCCAGGGCATCAGCGAAGCGTTTTCAACCGGATCCCAGGCCCAGTAGCCGCCCCAGCCGAGCACGGCGTAGGCCCAGTGCGCCCCGAGGAGGATGCCTGCCGACTGGAAGCACCAGGCGATCATGGTCCACTTGCGAGTGAGGTGAATCCATTTTTCGCCGGGGTAGCGGCCAATCAAAGCGGCCATCGCAAACGCAAACGGAATCGTGAAGCCGGTGTATCCCGAATACAGCACGGGCGGATGAATGACCATTTCAGGATACTGGAGCAAGGGATTGAGACCATGACCGTCCGTCTGGGAAACCAGCCGCAGCACGCCGCCCGCGCCGGGGGAAGCAAGCACCTGGAACGGGCTGGCGACAAAATTATTGAGCGTGAGAAAGAACAACTGGACGGATGCCAGGACCACGCCGACATAGGGCATCAGTTCCGGATGCTTGCCTCGATAGGCGAAAAGTGCGGAAAAAACATAAATTGAGAGCAAGAAGCTCCAGAACAGGAGTGAACCCTGCTGGCCGGACCACAACGCTGAGAATTTGTAGAGCGAACCCAGGTTGCGATTGCTGTGTTCGGCGACGTACGCCATCGAAAAATTGTCGGTGAAGAAAAGATAGACCAGGCTGGCAAAAGCGAGCCAGATAAGGGCGCAGACGGCGAACCCGGCGTTGCGCGCGGACTTGATCAAAAGAGGGCGGCGCGTAATGATCGCCGCGATTCCGCCTGCGATCGCGTAAATCGCCAGGGCGAATGCCAACAGTAGAGCGTACGATCCGAACAGGTCCAAAGTTGTTCCTCGATTCTTGCCTGTTCAACGGCCCGCTAGTCTCAGGAGGGCTCCAAATTCCAGGAGGCTCCGAGTCGCCGACGCGCCAAAGCCAGCGCTAAGGCGACGGAGCGCGGAGCCCGCATCAGGTAGAGCCCGCGCCCGTCAGCTCTTGCTTTTCGGATCCGAAGAATAGGCAGCTGGGGCTGCGGGCTGGGCCTGCCCGGGGGCCGCCTCATACTTAGACGCGCACTTGGCCTGAAGGGTCTCAGCCACAAAACGGCCATCCGGGGTCACCTTACCTTCGACCAGGCATTGCGCGCCGTCCTTAAATGTGTCAGGAAGCGGGTCCGTTCCCACGTAACTGACGGGAAGGCCCTTGCCTTCCTCCATCAGGATGAAATCGACCCGGCCGGACAGGTGCTGAATCGACCCGGCCTTGACATCGCCGCCAACGCGAAGGCGCTGGTGCAGAGACGCCCCGCTCAATGTGGGGATCTCCGAGATCGTGTGGTAATACGTCTTGCTTTGTTGAGCACCGACGTAGGCCAAGCATGATAGGGTGACGATGATGATGCCAGACCCAATCGCAAACTTCGCTTTCTTATTCACAAGTGCCCCCTAGTCCAGAAGCTCGCCCCAGATTCCCGCAGTGTAATTCTATCACACCCCGTAGGAGGTTGTTGCGCAAGGTGTCTCGATATTCACTGTCCCACGGAACACCGCCTGGGAAGGGGCGTCCCTTGTCCTACTTAGTTGCTTCGAGCTACACGCTTCACTTGAAGCGTTCAGCGTAGAAGTAGGGCCCGCACCCTGGGCTCGTCAGTGGTGGCCCCTGGCCCAAGAGCAAAAGCGCGCCAATGCCGGCGTGCTCGAAGATTTCAATCAAAGGTTCCATGTCAGTTCCCAAGAGAGCGACGTGCTTGGGTTTGTAGTTAAATCGAATTCGTTTGACTAGAGTGGGCGCGAGTCGCGACATGCATTCGCGCGCCGCGCTGTCGCCGGTTTTTTGGCTCGCCCCCGGTTTCCCCTGCATCCCGCCCGGACTCGCGGAATCTTGCGGCGTTACCGGGCATTCGGACAAATAAGTGAGGCAATACCCTCGTCTTTGGAATTCCAGCAGCTTGGCATTGCCGTCCTCGGGCGCAATATCCAGCGCGGAAAGGAATGAATCGAAAAAGTCGCGCGACTCCGGCGGCCTGTAAAAATCATCTTCGGGGCGCGGCATTGGCTGCAAGGCGACGAAGAGCACATTGACGTGGATCGGGCGAAATCGAGTGGCAAGCTCCAGGCGTTCCATCCGCGCAGCGATATGCTCAGCCGAGGCGGCAAGGCCGCATCCATCGCACAATATGGGAGTGGAGTTTGTGTCCATGTATTGCGATCATCCTACAACACTCATTGCAACGCAGGGTCGGGAAAGAGAATTTGGGGATGGGTCAGTTTGGAACGCCAATCTTCGATCACTTCCGGCTTGCCCACCATTCGGGGGCAAGTATCTTTGGTCACGTCAGCTCCCCATTGGAGCTTGGAACCACCTGATGACCCTACGGGAAGGGCCAATCCCGCCACTTCCCATCGGCGCCTGAAGCCAAGTAAGGAGATCACGCCAAGCAGCAGCAACTCCGCCAGAGCCGTGTCCAGTGCGCTCAATCCCAGCGGGAGCGAACGTTTGCTTTGTTGTTCGTTGCTCAGCGGCCACATTTGAAAGCCAGAGCCTTCGCAGGGCTTCATTCTGGTCAAAGGAAGCCATTAAGATTCTAAGAACTTTGCGGCCATACCAGGCCAAAGTCGCCAGCACCGCGCATTGAACCAGGATACTGCCCAGCTCAAACCAATTGCTCTGGATCCAGTCGCTCAATTCGCTCATGGACGCACCTCGCAGACAGAGATTTGCACGGTCAAAGATTACAGTTTGGCTCAAGCTGGAGGAACTGGTAGGAAGTGCAGGAACAGGTCAGGTGCCGACCCTGACCTCTGCCGCCGATTCCTCCTGAAAAACTGCGGAGTCGGAAACAACCACTTGCCGCTGCAGCTTCTTTTTCCCCAACTGATGACCCAGTACCACAATTCTGGCGAGGTGAATTTAGAGGGCGCGCCGTATTCGGGGACGGAGCGCCCTCCGCTGCTCAATACCCGCAGCACGGGCCTCATGCCCCGGGGGGTCCAGGGTGGCTGCGGGCCACGGGTACGGAGCAAAGCGAGAAAAAAGATATTTCTCGTATAGCTAAACACGCATTCGGAAAATAAGTTGCGGTGAAAATGTGTATTTCGAGTCCAGGCATCCCAGGGGACTATGAACAGGTTAGACTGTGGCGGAAAAGCCTGCTTTCCCTGTCATAACGAGGAGCCCCGGCAGGGGCCGGGATAAACTGCGGCGAGGAATCACTGCTCTTCCTGGCCACGATCCATGAGGGATACCTCGCGGAGTTCACCCCGGCCCCCGCGGGGGCTCGAAATAGCGGAGGCGGAAACTCTGCTTACAGATCGTTAGCAGCAGAAAGTCGATAGTGGTAGAAATGGCTAAGCACTACTTCTCGAGCTTTTTTTGGAGGCAATACTTGAGCTCGGGGCTGATCTCGGTAATTTCCATTCCCGCGCTCACCAGGAACTTGCAGCTCAGGAGTTCATGCGGCTGTTCCTCGTCCGACAGTTTGCCGGTCACGCGGCAATACTGGCAATCCTGATTCCAGCAAAATCGTCCATAGGGAATGGTTTCCGGGCTGATGTACTGAAAGCAGCGGAGAATCGTGTTTTTCTCGGGGACCTCAAACATTTTGCCAAGAATCTTGATTTTGACCAGCCGTTCGTACGGGCGAAAGACCTGATCGGTGCCATTCGCGCCCGGTGTTTCAGTGACCTGAGGTCCGGTAGACTTTGCCATGAGAGGAATTTCTCCGCGTAAACAGACTAGACGAGATACCCCCAAATCGACAACGGAGATACTCCGGAGTGATACGAATATGGCAATGCTGCAGTTTCCCGCGATTTGCAAGGGAGGTTGTGAAGAGTACGTGCGAGAACCTGTACGCGAAACGCTTTTGTAGCGTCGGCCTTCAGGCCGGCACTTTGGATTCGAGCACATGCCCTTCCCGCACGCGGGACGGGCGCGACAGAAACCGAGATCAGGCACCCATACAGATTCTGAAATACGGTCAGGTTCGAATTTTTTGCGGGCCCCAAGTGGAGCCCGCACCGGCGGATTCGAAGAACTGGCCCATGCGGCGGAATTTTTCGTAGCGTTGATCGAGCAGCACGGAGGGAGCGAGCGCAAGAAGATCTCGAAGCGAACGATCGAGAACCGGATCGAGAAGCGCAGCGGAAGCCTCATGGTCCAGGTGCGCGCCCCCCTCGGGTTCAGGAACAATTTCATCGATGATGCCGAGATAGCTCAAATCGCGCGCGGTGATTTTGAGCGCTTCCGCGGCCATTTCCGCTTTGGCCGAATCACGCCACAGAATCGAGGCACAGCCCTCCGGGGAAATTACGGAATAGACGGAATTCTCCAGCATGTTCACGCGATCCCCGACGGCGATCGCCAGCGCGCCGCCTGAGCCGCCTTCGCCGGTGATCGTCACGATGATAGGGACAGGGAGACGCGCCATCTCCCGGAGATTGCGCGCGATAGCTTCGGCTTGCCCGCGCTCCTCGGCGTCGAGTCCCGGATATGCACCCGGCGTATCCACAAACGTCAAAACCGGCCGGCCAAATTTGGCGGCGAGGCGCATGACGCGCAGCGCCTTGCGGTAGCCCTCGGGCTTGGCCTGGCCGAAATTCAGAGCCACGCGTTGCTTCGTATCTCTTCCCTTCTGTTGTCCGATTACGGCCACCGGGCGGCCGTGATATTTCGCGAATCCCGCGATCATTGCCGGATCGTCGCCATAGGCGCGATCGCCGTGCAACTCGTGGAAATCCTCAAAGAGAATGCGGACATAATCCATCATGTAAGGGCGCTGCGGATGGCGGGCAAGTAAAGTCCTCTGCCACGCGCCGAGGTGGTCGTAGAACTCATGACGCAACTGCGAGACTTCGGTGCGAAGACGTTCGAGATCGCGCGAAGGAAATTCCGGCCTGGCGAGGAGGCGCAGGTCTTCCATTTCATGTTCGAGCTTTTCGAGTTCTTCTTTCCGGCGGCCTCTCTTCATCGTGAACGACCGGCGTCAAGCAGAAAAGCATTTAACACAGAGCTCACAGAGACCACGGAGAAAAACGAGCTGGCACAAAGCATCTCAACGTAATCGCGTGGCGCATCATTAGCCACGGGCCTCCAATTGAACCGCGTCTTCGCCGCACAACCTGCGAACGGCCTGGATCAGATCCGGGTCCGCGCGGACGCGCTGGTCGGCTTGCAGCGTGGCCACCGCCCCTTCGGAGGAAATGAGATCGAACGCGATGGAGCACGAACCCGGCTTGCCTGCGAAGAGCTTCTTTAATTCGTCGAGGATATTGGCATCCATCGCCGCCATGTCCACACGCACGCGCATGAGATTCGGAGGGCGTTGGCCGATGTCTTCAAGGCGGCGCGCGTCCATCACGGCAAGCCGCGTTCCGGCCTCTTCGATGTTCACGCGTCCCTTCAACACGAGCGGCGCGTTGCTTTTGAAGACGGCCTCGAGGCGCGCAAACGATTCCGGGAATGCGAGAACTTCGAGGACGCCGGTCATGTCCTG
>WNGH01007286.1_pt1 | contig 13830 bp, 12 predicted proteins | sample 5400631 | NCBI WGS metagenome assembly WNGH01 (sample SAMN13153373, study PRJNA577476) | soil metagenome | isolation source: 115 cm soil or saprolite under Garry oak tree replicate 1 | place: USA:California | collected 2016-06-15
GGCCGCCCCCCGCAAGAAGGCCATAGCCAGCGTGCCTACCTCGATTCGTTCTAGCCCTTCTCGCAGTTCGTGATAGTGCCGACGCCTGACTGCGCCTTGCAGAAGTCGTCACCAGGGCCGCCGTCGAGCTGATCGGTGCCACCGCCACCGAGCAGCTGATCATCGCCTGCATCGCCGAACAGGTTGTCATTTCCGATCTCGCCGACGAGCCTGTCGTTTCCAGGTCCCCCGAGAAGCGTATCGTCGCCGGCGCCGCCGATCAAAATGTCGTCGCCGACTCCGCCGATGAGCACATCACTTCCGCCGAGGCCAATCAAAACATCATCGCCGCCGGCCCCACAAATAGTCTCCCCCGCTGCCGTCCCGACCAGCACGTCGTTCCCCGGCGTTCCAACGATGTCGCAGGTCAGTGGCGTACTGGTCGTCGCGGTGTTGTTCGCGGGAACAGGATCGGTCGTGAAGGCCGCTACCGTCGCCGTATTGCCGACAGTCGACGGAACGCTTACATCATCAGGAACCGTCGCGTCGAACTCAACCTTGAAACTTGCGCCGGGTGCGAGCGCATCGATGGCACACTCCAACTCATCGGTCGCAACCGTGAAGGTGCAGGCGGGATCGTCAGAAAGGGAGGCCGGCACCAGCTCTAGCGGCGCTTGGATCGGATCGCTGAGTTTCACTTTGAATGCGACGCTTGGTCCCGCGTTGAAAACGGTCACTGAATAGGTCATCGTTCCGCCTGGCGCAACTGTGGACGGCGTAGCGGTCTTGGTGACTTGAAGATCAGCTTCGGCTCGCAACAGGAACACCGCGCCTGCGGCCTGTACGACACCAACCGATCTCGTGTGCGCTCCAAGCACGATGTCCAGTCCGGGCTGGCCAGAGGGCGCTGCCAGCGCGGACAAGGCAATTCCGAAGTTTGTCTCCAACTCTGAGTCCGCTGCAGTCTCCAGCTCCAGCCCCTGATCGTTCAGCAGATATGCGGCGCCGGTCTTTGCGGCTCCGAGCCAGAAGTCAGGCAGACCATCGCCATTCTTGTCATCAACGCCGGCCAGCGCCATGGTCAATCGGTTCGAATCTGGTGCGTTGCGTTCGTCTGCCGGACTAACCAGCGGTGCTGAGAGCGGAGTTCCAGAGGCGCCGCTGTAGACATGTATGAGACTTCCAGCCGATAGGGCGGAGCCTGGTTCCGAGATCGCATAATCCGCGATGCCGTCGCTGTTCTGGTCGCCAATGCCGGCCACGCCGACTCCAAACTCGTCAGATCCGAGGGGACTCGGGTTGTCATGAATGCGAAGCTGGGCCCCGGTCGCGCCCGAGAGGACAAGGGCACGTCCGACGCACAGTTCCTGCCCAATCGAATAACACGGCGCCCCGACGACAAGGTCTCGCTTGCCGTCCCCGTTCACGTCGGGTATTACAGCCAGCGTGGAGTTTGTGAATGCGAGGCCCTTGATTCCCTCACTCGCAGGGGGCGCAAAGGTGGTCCAGAGCTCATGCCCATCCGACCCTGCAAATGCAGCAACGAGGCCTCCCTTGCTGGTCTGCCCAGGGGCGACAACGGCGAGATCGGGGATGCCGTCGCCGTCGATACTTCCAAGCTTCACGATGGCAGCCCCCTGGTTGGGTCCGTCGTGGGCCAGTCTCAGGATCAGAGCGCCCGTTTTGCCCGAGAAAATGAATGCACGGCCATCCTGTGGGCAGGGTTGGCTGGGATCCATACACGGGTTCGCCACGGCCGCTCCGAAAATGCCCGGTGCGCCAACCGCGACATCATCCACACCATCGTTGTTGACGTCACATCGTTGTTGACGTCACCTGCGCCAGCGACGGCTAGACCAAAATCGCAGGGCGACGGCTCGTCGATGGTCGGCTCGCACTGCGTACCGTCGAGATTGTCCGGATCGCTTATCGAATGCAGGAGATCGTGGCTCGAGCCCGAAATCAGAAACACCCTCCCCTGGGTGGGCGCCCCAACAGCCACGTCCGCCGTGGCGTCACCATCGATGTCGCCGAGACCGGCGACTGTAAACCCGAAATGGCCATTTGTAGCCGGCACCGGATTGTCGATTCGGATTCCAGTCACGGAACCAGCACAGATGGCAACCAGAACTAGAACGAGCGCGGCTCCCCACCTGGCACGTCCCACCGCCCGATATTGATCCTGCACGTATCGGAGGTCAAGCAATGACACATCCGGACGGCTCAGATATGGGCTTGCGGCGGGAATCACCTCCGGCATCATCGAGGACACCGGTCTCAGCACCCGCCTAAGCTAACCGCATCTAATGAGACTGCGCGTGGCAGTGGTTGGAGCCGGCTTCATGGGTCAGCTACACGCCCGCGTCATCTCCGAGAGCCCGCTCGCGCAGCTGGCCGCGATAGTCGACGTCGATCAGGACGTCGCCGAGAGGGTCGCCTCGAACTTCGGAGTTGCTTCGTATTTATCTGTGAACGCGATCTGCGAAGACCGGGAGGTTGACGCGGCGATTGTCGCCGTTCCCGATACCGCCCACGAGGAGCCGGCAACTCGATTGCTCCACGCAGGCAAAGCAGTGCTGCTCGAGAAGCCCATGGCGCATACGCTGGATGCCGCGCGCCGTATCGCCGAGGTCGCCCGAGCGTCGCGCAGCCGGTTGATGGTGGGACACATCCTGAGGTTTGATCCGCGCTACGCCGGAGCGGCGGCACAGGTTGCCGAAGGCGTCGTGGGTCAACCACTGCATGTGACGGCGGGTCGCTTCACCTTCCGTGACGTCGGGACGCGCATGGCAGGAAGGAGCTCGCCTTGCTTTTACCTCGGAATACATGACATAGACGCCATGCAGTGGGTCACGGGCCGAAGGATCACTCGGTTATTCGCACGAGCCGTTACGACCGTTGTTCCGAACAGCTCCAGACCACCGACTGCCGATGCGATCTTCGCAACCTGCGAGCTGGAAGGCGGTGTGGTAGGAAACCTACAATTTGGGTGGACGCTGCCCAACAACTTCCCCTCCGGAATCAACGCACGTCTCGAAGTCGTCGGAACAATGGGTAGTGTGGCTGTCGACACACACGACCATGGTCTACGGGTTGTCGGCGCCGCAGGAATGACGCTCCCCGACCGACTCCACTGGCCGGAGACCAATCAGCGGATAGCAGGAGACCTGGCGGATGAGGTGAATCACTTTGTCGTCAGCGTTTGCAACGACCAAGACTTCCTTGTGCCCGTCGCTGACGCAGTTCGCAACGTGGCGGTGAATGACGCGATCATCCGGTCCATCAAGAGCAACGCCTCTGAGACGGTGGAGCTGGTCGCTGATTGAACGCTTGGTCAGACGACTGCCTGTGAGTCGGAGTAGAAGGAGCCCAAGTCAGCCGCGACCTTGGCTGCGGCGACCGTAAGGAACCGTGCACCCAGCTCCGCACTGGCGCCGGCAGGATTGTCCGTGAAACCGTCGATCGCTTTCCAGGAACCGTGGATCTCAGCTCGATAGTCCGACCGGAATGGAGGGTTTGCGGCGGGCTGATCGGGTCGGTTCGGCCGTGGTTCCCGAACGAGGTGGCCTGCCATCGCCATCATGGCTGCGGTTTCAAAGCCCCCAGCGTGCCCCGGAATGGTCCGGATCGTGGGGCTCCCGGCCTCAATCAGGGCTTCATAGGCCATCGCCCACCACGAGCCAGAGCCGACGGCGATCGGAAGCTCCAATCCCAGATCGCGTGCTGCAACCTGGGCGATCTCGTGATTGCCGCCGTGGCCGTTGAGATAGAACATCCGCAGGAATCCGCCGGACGCGGCCGACCTCCCGATATCCATCAGCACGCCATAGAAGGAAAGGCTGGTCATCGAGAGAGTTCCCCCAAAGGGAACGTGATGCGCTGAACTTCCCACAGGCAACGTTGGCGCCAGCACCACCGGAAAGGAATCCCGCAATGCCAGCACTGCCCGCTCGGCAACGGCCTCCACGAGCAGCGAATCAGTCCCGACGGGAAGATGTGGCCCATGCTGTTCGGTCGCGCCCAGCGGAACGACGAGGAGGCTCTCGGGGGCGGCCTTGTTCGCTTCGGACCGTGTCATTTCGACAAGGCGTCGAACCGCTCCGCGGTCAATCCCCATCTGGACCGTGGATGTCGAGAACCACACTCTTGATCTGAGTCATGAACCGGATCGATTCCATCCCACCAACGCGCCCGACCCCGCTGCCCTTCCCGGACCAGCCGCCGAATGGTGTGCGTCCGTCCCAATACGCCGCCGACTCATTCACGTTCACGACCCCACACTCGAGTCGCTCTGAGATGTGGAAGGCAGCGTTCATGTCCGACGTGTACACCGAGGCACACAACCCTAGCGTGCAGCTATTGGCAACCGCGATGGCGTCCTCGACGTCGCGAACGACGATGACGGGAGCGATCGGCCCGAACGTCTCCTCGCGATTGGCCAGCGAGTCACGGCTCACATGATCCACGACCGTGGGCTGGTAGTACAGGTCAGTCGGCTGGCCCTTGGCGCGGCCGCCCCCGAAGATGACGTCGGCCCCCCGATCGACGGCGTCACGAATGTGGCTGTCCATCTTTGTAGCGACGCCTGGATTGTTAAGCGGACCCATGGTCGTGCCCTGGTGCAGAGGATGCCCGAGCTTCACTCGTGACGCGCTCGACTGGAGGCCATCCAACACCTGGTCGTGGATGCGTTCCGTCACGAGAATGCGTTCGCTGCTCTGACAGATCTGGCCGGCATTGGTGAAGCAGCCGATAGCCGTCCCAGATATAGCCGCCTTGAGGTTCGCATCGTCGAGGATGATCGTCGGTCCGTTGCCCCCCAGCTCCAACAAGAGGGGCTTGGCGCCGGCATGCTTCGCGATCAGATTTCCCGTTGCGGTGCTGCCGGTGAATCCAACGGCCTGCGTTCCGGAGTTCGCGACTATCTCCTCACCTGGAACCGCACCTCCGTGTATCAAATTGATCGCTCCGTCCGGCAGACCCGCCTCCAGAAGGCACTCAACCAGGCGAGCCGCGATCATCGAGGTCGTCGGTGCCGGCTTCCAAACGACAACATTGCCCGCAGCCAACGAAGCCGACAGGTACTCGCTCGGGATTCCAACCGGATAGTTCCACGGCGTCAGGACGGCGACTACTCCGTGCGGCTGGCGCAGCGTAAAGATTCGCTTGTCCGCCGCCGATGGCAGCAAGCTCGTCTCGAGCTTTGAGATGTAATCGGCTGCATCGCGGAAGAGCTGCGCTGCGAAATTGATCTCGTCATTGGCTTCGTGGAGTGGCTTGCCTTGCTCCAGTGAGAGCTCGGGCGCCAGCCGCGCCTGGCGGCCGACGATGGTGTCGGCTATCCGGTCGCAGAGAGCAGCGCGTTCGAGAATCGACAGCCGAGCGCTGGAATGGCGAGCCCGGTTTGCCGCGTCAACGGCTGCGCGTGCGTCATCACGGGTGCCGTCTGAGACGACACCGATCACCTTGCCTGTCGCTGGGCTGACCTGCTCGAATGTTTTCCCTTCGGAGGCATCCCTCCACTGCCCGCCTATGAACAGCTGCACCTGCCGCGCCTTGACCGAGGTTTCCATCAACGTCATCACCTCCCGTCGACCTATTCCAGAGGGCGCTCCAGGCGCTTGGTCCGGGCCGTCACGCCGGCCAGGCCGGACCCGCCCGTTCCGTTTGTCAGCGCGCATCCGATGCATTCCGCACCGTGACTGCTCTCCTCAGTCACCGGCTCGGCCGCGCTCCTGCCAGCTCTCGAGCAGCCGCTCCATCTCGTCAAGGGTGGGATATCCCTGGAAGTCTCCGGGCGTTGCGACGGCACAGGCCCCGCATAGATTCGCCCTCCGCAGGCATTCATATGGAGAGAGACCGCGAAGATACGAGGCCAGGAACCCAGCGTCGAATCCGTCGCCGGCTCCGACGACGTCGACGACCGCCGGCGACCTGTAGCCGCCATGCGCGAATCGCAGTCCTTCGATCAGCGCAACTGCGCCGTCCGGTCCCATTTTGGCGACTGCAATTCGGGGTCCGAGCGCAACCGCCGCACCCAATGCCTCGTCGATGTCAGAGACTCCGAAATAGTCGAGAAACTCCTCCTCGGTGCCAAAGATCGCTGAGGTCTTCTGGATGACAGGACCAAGCGCCTCTCTTGCCGATTCGATACTCCAGAGCTGGAGCCGGAGGTTGAGATCGAGTGAGATCATCGCATCACAATTCCGCCCTAACTCCACGGCCCTGCGCATGGTGGCGGCACAGGATTCGCTCAGCGCGAATGTCATTCCGTTGAGATGCACGAGCCTGGCGTCGCGGAAGTGGTCGGGGCTGAGATCATCGGGCTGGAGGTTGCTTGCCGCCGAACCGCGACGGTAGTACTGAATTCGCGTGACGCCGGTCGCATCATGGTGCTTCAGATACAAGCCAGTATTGCGGGTTGGATCGAGGATGACCCCCGAAACGTCGACGCCCTCTCGGGCGATTGCATTCAGAGCAAGCTCACCCAAAGGCTCATCGCCCAACCGGCTTATCCACGCTGAGCGGTAGCCGAGTCGCGACATGGCGATTGCGAAATTCGAGTCAGCTCCGGCGAAGTCCAGCATCAAACGCTCCCCAAGTCGCAGGGGTGCGGTCGTGTCCTCGCCGTAAAGCAGGACCATCGTTTCGCCGATCGTCACGATCTCGGCTCCCATGACGCAGGTTCAGCCCTTTCCCAGGGCGGCCACGAGGCCCCTGGTGAGGAACCGCTGGAAGGCGATCGCGAATATGAGGGGCGGCACCATCGCGAGTACTACGCTGGTCGCGATCAGAGCCAAGCTCGCATCTGGGTTTGTGGCGACCGACGAGAGAATTACAGGGAGCGTCTGCGAGCCGATCGTCTGCGTGAGAAGCAAGGCAAAAAGGAACTCGTTGTACGACAACATGAAGGCGAACGCTCCGGCAGCCGCCAGGCCAGGTGCAGCCAGCGGTAAGACGATCCTGAGTAACAGCTGCAGGCGCCCGCAACCGTCGATCTGAGCTGCTTCCTCGATGTCAATCGGCAGGGAGATGATGTAGTCGCGCAGAAACCAGATCGTGAACGGCAAGGAAAAGGTCAGGTAGACGAGTATCAGTCCGACGTATGAATCGAGCAGGCCGAGAGCGCTGACGATCGCGTAGTAAGGGATCGCCACGGCAATGGCGGGCAGCAGCCGGGTGCCCAGCAGAAAGTTGAAAACAAGCGATTTGCCTCTGAATTTGAGGCGAGCGAACGTGTAGGCAGCGAGAGCACCGAGCATCACATTCACGAGAGCTACGGTGAGCGCGATTATCGCGCTGTTCTCCAATGCCGCAGGAATCTCACGCGCCTCCTGCGAGATCCGGCTGCGAAGCGTTCCCCGGACATTCAGGCCTTGCGGAACAGTGCCCGTGAAGATGTAGTCGAAGTTGGCAATCGTCGGCTGTTGTGGTATCAGGTGGCTGGGACGAGTCAGCAGCTCGTTCTCACCCTGGAAACTGGAGTCGAGCATCCAGAGTATCGGCCCGAGGATGAACAGCAGCATCACCACGGTCGCAGCCCATAGGCCTGCCTGTCGCCAAAAAGCCCGGTTGCCGATGTAGGCGGTCACTGCCGCTCATCCGAGCGCAGGACCCTGAGGTACAGGATGATCATGCCCAGCAGAACCAACGCGATGAGGAATGCCAGGGCTGCACCCGTTCCCAGATCCAGGAATTTGAAGACCTCCGCGTACGCGAACCAGCTGATCAGCGAGGTGGCATCAGCGGGGCCTCCTCCAGTCATCACGTAAACAAGGTCGAATGTCGTCGCTGCCACGATCGTTTCGTAGATCAAGACGATCACGATCGTTGGCCTGAGCAGCGGCATGGTGATCCGCCGAAACGCAGCCACGCGCCCCGCGCCGTCGACTGACGCCGCGCTGTAGAGGTCCGAGGGAATGGTCTGGAGACCAGCCAACAAGAAGATGGCCGCCAATGGTCCCTCGCGCCAGACATGAGCAACCGCCAATCCCAACCTGGCCAGAGCCGGCTGACTCAACCAGGGGATGTAGTCGTGGATGATTCCGAGTTGATTGAGGGCCGAATTCAAGAGCCCGTAGTCGCCGTTCAGCAACCAGCGCCAGACAATGCCGCTTACCACGGCCGGCATTGCCCAGGGCAGCAAGATGGCGACCCTGAGGATCCTGGCGCCGGCGAACGCCTCATTGAGAAGCAGCGCCGCGAGCAGACCGAAAATCATCACCCCTGGCACAGCCATGGCCATGAAAGCCGCAGTGGACACAAGGGAGGAGGTCAGGTAGTAGCTGTGGAGGACGTTGCTGAAGTTCTGGAAACCGACAAAAGGGTTGTTTAGAGGATCAGTTAGAACCTCTTTGTGCAGGCTGAGGTACACCGAGTAGCCAATCGGGTAGAGGCTGAAGGCGGCCATGATCAGCAGCACGGGCAGGAGAGTCAGGTATGCGTAACGTGACTCTCCGTGCGTTGCGGTTTCACTGCGTCGCCTCGAGGGCCGGCGCGCCTCACCAGCCCTCAATTCGGCCACGCTCTACCCCCTAAAGGACGATCAGCCTTTCTTCAAGCTGTTCCACTTCTCAGCCATCGCGGTCAGTGCCGCGGTTGTGCTGACCTGCTTGAGGTAGGCCTTCTGGAGCTCACTCCTCGTGAAGACATCCCACGCAGGGTAGTACTTGGTCAGCCCCTCCTTTGAACGCGCCAGCTGCTGATTCTGTCGCAACATCTCTGGGTCGCCCCACGTGCTGAATGCCTTGCGCACGTCGGCGTCGTCCCAAAGCGACTTCCAACCGAAGCCCAGGCCGTTTTCAACCGCCCAGCGCTTGACCACGGGGCTGATCGCACCGTCCGGCTTTCCACCGAAATACTGCAAGAACTCATTACCAAACTTGACGACACTCGAGTCCCTCTTGGTGAGTTGATCGGTGACAGCGTAAAAGCGTACGTAGCCGACCGTGTTGTGCGTATCGCCAGGCATTGGCGCCATCTTGAAATGACCCGAGAAGGGACCCGACCCGCTCTTATTCAGCTCGGCCTGGTTGTACGTCTCCAGGATCGTGAAAGTGTGCGCGCCAGATTCCATTGACTTGACGACCGGAATTTCTTGCGACGTCAGAGAGGCCGGATCGAGGATCTTCGTCGTGTTCAAGGCGCCTGAGATCCAATCGACTGTCTTCGCCGCGGCTGAGCCGGCTTTATTGAACACAGGATTCAAGCTGTCATCGAAGAGGTGGCCGTCCGTCAACGAAAAGACCATGGACGTCCAGACTTCGATTGAGCCGGGATCATCCTGAGCGAACAGGAGGATGACTGGATAGTTGGCGATGCCTTTTGCCTTGATCTGCCGGGACTGCTGCGTGAGCTCGTCCCATGTAGTTGGAGGCTTCGAGATCCCTGCCTTCTTGAGGTGATCTTCGTTGTAAAGAAAGGCCCACGTGTCTGCGTAATACGGGATTCCGTAGTTCTTCCCTTGATAGGTCATGCCCTCAATGACGTAGGGGAAATAGTCGCTCGTGTAGGCGTTCAGATCGGGGTACTTCTGATCAAGAGGCGACAGCCAACCTGCCGCAGCCCACTCGGAGAGCCAATGGTCGGAGCTGTAACAGACATCGGTTGGCGTTTTCGCCGCGAATCGCGCGACCATCGTGTCGTGATAGTTGGTCCACGCGAAGTCCTGGAAGTTGACGTGCAGGCCTGAGACCTTCGCCTCCAGCTTCTTGATGTTGTCCTTGATGGTCTCCACGCCATACGACCACACAACGAAGGTCAGGTCGGCTTTGGAGGTGCCCTGAGTGCCAGATGTGCACGCTTCCAAAAGAGCGACAGCGCCTGTCATGGAAAGCCCCATGGCAACCGCTCCTTGTAGAAAACCCCGGCGGCTGAGCCGGCCGGTGGTCACGCCTTCAACGAGTGTCTCAATGCTCATTCCTCGAACTCTCCCCACATGAACTGACTAAACGGTCCTGCTCCTGCTCCTGGGTAAGTCTCGGGCGGTATCGGGACGTAAATAACCGAGCAAGCCCGATACAGCGCGCCCAACTCGCACCACCTCCGCGACCAGACCTTCGCTCAGCATCGGCTCGATCCTTTGTGCGGGTCCAGAAACACTCATGGCCGCAATCACCGCGCCGGAATGGTTTCGAATAGGCACTGCGACACAGCGCACGTCCGGCTCGTGCTCGCCCAGATCCAAGGCGTAGTCCTGCTCATTCACGCGAGCCAACAGCGCGCGCAACGCCTTGGGATCAACAACGGTGCGTGCGGTCCGCGCTTCGAGCGGCCCTTCGAGAATTGCCTCTGCCTTGTCCGGATTGAACGCCAGCAGGACTCGACCAAGTGCTGTGCAGTGAGCGAGCGCCGTGCGTCCAACCCGCGAGCTCATCAGGCCTATTGCGTGTAGGCCTTCGAGCTTCTCGAGGTAGATGATGTGCCGTCCGTCGAGTGCGGCCAGATGAACCGTCTCACGGGTCCGGTTACGAAGCTCATCCATTAGCGGCGCCGCTTTGACTCGCACATCCAGTTGACCCAATGCGACGCCCGCGAGGCGAATCACTGTCAGCCCGAGCCGGTAAGCGTTGCCCTCACGATCCGGCTCCAGGTATCCCCGGGCGACGAGGTTTGCCATGAGTCGGTATGCCGTGCTCGGAGTCAGTCCTGTGGCGTCACAGACCTGCATCAGGGTCAGGCTGGGACCGGCGTCAATGAAGACGTTGAGAACGGCAAGAACTCGTTCTACCGACCGCGTGCGATAGGCGTTTGTTTTCACCTGGTGAAAATCATCATCATCACCTGAGAAGACTCCCAATTTATGAAGCATCTGTGATCGCCTGTCAAGGGGGCGGCATTGGCGGGTCCAGATGACGCTCGGTTCGGTGAGCTCGGAGCATTGCGGTTAACGGACCGCTGCCTGCGACCGCTGATGCCGGTGAAGGCCAACATTTGTCACGGTTCATCACAGGCGCGTTGCTGTATGGGAATGGCCTGCATCGAGGCCTAGAACTGGACGTCTCTCGAGCTAGGGCAACCGACTTGTCGATCTCAAGCGGGCTCTCTCCGAGCGCTCCCTCGAGCGATTGATGTGGTCGAGCATCGCCGCTTCGGCGCGGTCGGCGTCGCCCGCCCGTATCGCAGCAAGGATGGCTTCGTGCTCGAACACTGTGGCTGCGCCGATCGCCGCCGTTGTGTAGTAGAGGTGGTACAGACGGTATAGGTGCAGGTGCGAGCGGAGTCGCCGCAAGGTGTCGCTCAGCAGGCTGTTGCCAGACGTGCCAGCGATCGCCTCGTGAAATCGTGCGTCCTGCCAGGCAAAATCGCGGTAATCCTGGTACGTGCCGCTGGCGAACCCCCGGCTCGTTTCCACCGTTCTGCGCATATCGTCGAGTTCGTGATCGAGCGCGCTCAAGGTCTTTTCGTCGCGCCGCACGGCGGCGCAGCGCGCCGCGAACGGTTCCAGCAGCCGGCGAAGGTCATAGAGGTCGTTGACGCTCTTGATGTCGAGCATCGGACTCACCGAATAGCCCCGGAGCGGCTCCTTGTACACCAGGCCATCCATCTCTAGCCGGGCGAGCGCCTCACGCACCGGGGTTGGTGACACGTTCAGCTGGCGCGCGACCAGATCGATGTTGACCCGCGCGCCTGGCTCGATGTGCTGGTCCATGACCAGTTCCTTGACCGCCTCATACACGCTGTCGGTCAGCGTCTGGCGGGAAGGCGGCAGAGGCAGAACCTTCTCTCTCACTGCCCGCTGAGGTCGAATACCTCCTCCATCGCAGCCCACCACTCGCCCGCTTTAGCTTCCGGCGCCGGCTCCTGGAGGCCGCGCATGAGCTCGTCCCATGCCCGGTAGCGCGGATCCTCCGCGAGCTTTGGGAACTCGCGCTCGGGAGCGAATCCATCGACCGCCTCCATGTACAGGAACAACCGGCGACCAACCAGGTAGATCCTCATCTCAACCACGCCAACCTCGTGGAGGCGGGCGATCACCTCCGGCCAGGCGTTGCGGTGATATTGCCGGTAGCGCTCGACGATCTCGTCATCATCCTTCAGCATCAGCGTCATCCCGTAGGTCTGCATTCCGACTTCCTTCAGCTCAGCTGAGCCATGATGGATTCGCTCATCTCCTCATATTCGTGTGTGTTTGGTATTTCGCCCACGATCGCGTGGTTCCGCATCACGAGGATTCGGTCGGACAGGCGTATCACCTCGGGCATGTCGCTCGAGATCAGCAGGACTGATTTGCCGTTCGCGGCCAGATCCCAGATCAACTCGTGCAGCGCGGCCTTGGTCTTGATGTCGATCCCCACCGTGGGCTCGTCGATGATCAAGATCTCCGCCTTGGCGGCAAGCCACTTGGCGATGCTGACCTTCTGCTGGTTCCCGCCCGAGAGCGTGCCCACGGATTGCGACAGGGAATGCGAGCGGACGTCAAGCTGGCGAAGGGACGGCAGGATCGCAGCGTCCTCGGCCGCGCGTCTGATCCACTGGCCGAACGAGCGGCTCACGTACCCGATCCGGTGCCTCTCGAGGGCCTCCCGGAATCCCTTGATGCGCGCTTTCACGCCGCGGACACGCACCTCGCCGCCCGTCATCTTGATCTCACCGACCAGCGCCTTGGCCAGCCTTGAGCGGCCTGCTCCGACCAGGCCATAGACACCCAGCACCTCGCCTTTTCGAAGCTCCAGGCTGATCCCGCGATCCCTCGGATCCGTGGTCAACCCCTTCACCTCGAGCATTGCATCGCCTGGATCGGGTTTGGGCGGCAGCTGGGAGGTCACCTCGGCCCTTCCGATCATGTAAGTCACGAGCCGGTCTTGATCGACGGATGCAACCTCCAGGTCGGCGCAGGCGTTGCGCCCGTCCCGGAGCACGGTGACACGATCGCAGAGCTCGAAGACCTCTTCGAGCTTGTGACTCACGAAGACCAGAGCCACGTTGCGGCGGCGAAGGTCGTCAAGAATCCGGAATAGATAAGCAACCTCATGCGGCGTGATGGCCGCAGTGGGTTCGTCCATCAGTAGGATGCGCGCCTGTAGTGACAGCGCTTTGGCGATTTCGACCAGCTGCATCTGCGCCACACTCAACTCCGAGACAGGCTTCGTCGGCGCAGCCTCGAGGCTGACCATTTCGATCCACGGCTTCGCAAGGCGGTTGATTGCGGCATGGTCAACCAGCTGCAGGCCTCGCGTCGGGAGCCGCTCCAACAAGATGTTCTCCGCCACTGTGAACTGCGGGATCAGGTTGCGCTCTTGATGTACGACGCTGATCCCCGCGGCGAGTGCGGAACGAGGGGAGGCAAACCGCACCTGTGCGCCGTCGAGCCGTATCTCGCCCTCATCGGGTTGATACACCCCCGTCAGGATCTTGATCAGCGTGCTTTTGCCGGCGCCGTTCTCGCCGAGCAGCGCGTGGATCTCGCCGGCGCGTAGACGAAGTGAGACGTCGTCGAGGGCGATGACCCCGGGGAACTGCTTGCGAATGCCGGACACTTCCAGTCGCACCTCGCGAGTCAGCGCACCAGGCTCAGCGCTCACCCGCTCAACTCCTGACGCGACGCTCGGCGAGCCCCCAGCAGAAAAGTCATGATGTCGCCCAGGCGCGTTCGGCCAAGCACGACTGCCCCAAGGATCAGCGCGCCAATCAGGAACTGAACCCAAAACGGATCCGCGTTGACGAGCACGAGCCCGTCGTCGATCAACGAAATCAGCACCATGGCCAGCACTGTGCCGATGACAGGGGCGCTTCCGCCGGAAAGGGCGGCGCCACCGATGATCGGGCCGGCGAACGAGGGCAGCACCCACGTCGCGCCAATCGTCGGTTGGCCCTGCCCCAGCTGCGCCATGAGAAGGGTGCCAGCGACCG
>WNGH01027925.1_pt1 | contig 13829 bp, 13 predicted proteins | sample 5400631 | NCBI WGS metagenome assembly WNGH01 (sample SAMN13153373, study PRJNA577476) | soil metagenome | isolation source: 115 cm soil or saprolite under Garry oak tree replicate 1 | place: USA:California | collected 2016-06-15
AGCGCGTCGATCACCTCGTCAAGCTGCGCGAGCTGCAGGACGAGACGCATGGCTTCGTGGCGTTTATCCCGCTGGCGTTTCATCCGGACAACACTGCGCTCTCGCACATTCCAAAGCCCACGGGCTACGCCGATCTACGCAACATCGCCGTATCCCGGTTGCTGCTCGATAATTTCGATCACATCAAAGCGTATTGGATCATGCTCTCGCCGAGCATCGCACAGATTGCGCTGCGCTTTGGTGCCAACGACCTTGACGGTACGGTGATAGAGGAAAAGATTTATCACGACGCCGGTGCGAAAACGTCCGAGTTCACACCGCGCAACGAACTCGAACGCCTGATCCGAGCCGCCGGCCGCGTGCCTGTCGAGCGCGATACGCTCTATCGTCCTGTCGACCGCGCGAAGCTGCCGCCGCCGGTGAGGCCGGACCTGGTCTCCCTTACGCTCAACGTGTGAGGCCCATGGCCACTTTTCTCAACAGCCAAATCGACGTGATCGGTAGTTTTCTATCCCGGCGAGATTGGCTAGTGGGTCGCAGAATGCCCCAGATGTGTCAGCTACGGAAAAACCAAAAAAGACGCCATTCAAAATATTCGCCAAGCCATCGCAGGCAGGTCCTCGCCGTTCCTCCCTATAATGGTGATGCCGTTCTCGTCGCGGTATGAGCAAGCGGCCGCGAATCCCGGGACACGACTGCGTTTCCAACCTGCAACTTCAGTGAGTCTTTTCGCGTCTCAAATCTGTGCCACTACGCCTTCGTGAGGAGCGCCATTTCGAATGCGAACGATTCTATTGCTCACCGTATCCAACATCTTCATGACCTTCGCTTGGTATGGCCACTTGAAGTACCGAAGCGAGGCACTCTGGAAAGTAATCCTAGTTAGCTGGGGAATCGCCTTTTTCGAATACTGCTTCCAGGTGCCCGCGAATCGCTTCGGCTCCTATCAATTCACTGCCGCGCAACTCAAGACCATTCAGGAGATCATTACCCTTTTGGTCTTTCCCGTTTTCTCGGTGCTCTATCTCGGCGACAAATTCACATGGAATTACGGCGTGGGCTTCGGCTTTATCGTGGGCGCCGCGTTCTTTATCTTTCACAAGTGGTAGGCTGAACAGACTCAGGTACCTTTGCCCTTAAGGGGGCTTGCATGCACTTCAAAGATCGATTCATTTACATGCTTTTTTTACTGACGGCTTGCATGTCGTCCCAGGCTCAGACGGTCACTTTTTCACCGGAAACCGGAGTCACTCCCAACACGCTTCTCCTCTATCGCGCTGATCTCATTGCCGTCAAGGAAGCGGCATACGAACAGACGGAAGCAGAAATTGTGCGGGGCTACGGGCGCGCAAAGATTCCGGTCTACTGGGTCGCTCTTCAGGCCGTCACGAGTTCGCCGCACGTACTTTATTTCCGCGGATTTGACTCTTTCGCAGCAGTCGAACAGACGGGGAATGACGTAGCCCAGGGACTCGGCACTCACCCTGAACTCGCCAGCCTCCAGCAAAAACTGCAGGAGTACGTCTCGGGAACGCGCACGGTCATGGCCTTCCGCCGCGACGACCTCGGCTATCGCTTGAACAAGATCGATCTCGCCAAAGCGCGCTTCGTGCGCGTCTCCATTCTTCAATTCCGGCCGGGCTACGAAGAAGAGCTTGCCAACGCGGTCCGCGCCCGGGCCAGGATTTATGAGACCAACGACATTGAGACTCCCTGGATGATCTACCAGGTCCATTCGGGCCTTCTCTTACCTACGTTGATTGAATTCCAGCCCATGAACTCTCTCGGCGAAATCGACGATGCGCTTGATCGCAACAAGAAAGGCCGCCATGTTCCCGGCGAAGGACGCCAATTGCCGAACCCAGAGTGGATGAAAGACTCGGAACTCAGTATTGAAATACAGATTTATGACCTCAGCTTGCCGATGAGCCACCTTTCGGAGCTGGCAGCGGCTGTGGTGGCCACACCACGACATCCTGACTGCGGACAAAATGCAGAAGCGGCTGTGCGGTCAGGGCAATGTCCAATGGCTCGGTCATCGTGTTTCGTTCGAATTCCGCTTCAGCGCGCTGCAGCGGCCACGGTGGATGATGAATCTCACTGCGAATGAGCCGGCCCCTGCTGTCGAGAGCATAGAGGCAATAGCGTTCCGTCAGAAAATGTTCGAGTGTGTCCGGCTGAGGAAGAAAGATGGGGCCAACCGGACGGTAATGTCCTCGCAAGGCTGCGGAAGCGGCTCCGCAGTGGGTCCGGTGGCTGGCGTATTCGATCCCGCCATTGCGTTCTGAGCAGCTCATCCGTGCGCGGAAGTACGGCAGGTGAAACCACGCCCGGGCGATAGCGACGGCCAGGAAGTTACCCGCGTCCAGGCTGAAAAACCACACGCCGGGCTTTCCGTCGCACGTCACATAGGTACGGACGTTTAGTTCGGGAAAAGCCGAGAGCCCGGGGATTGCAGGCGTCCCGCGCAGCCGTACGCCGGTCATGCGAAACGGAACTACCGCGAGCCAGGCGCGCCCTCGAAGAATGTCGATTTGCAATTGCGGAGGGAGAAGCGGGCGCAATTCTGCGAGCTCGACGGGCCAGTGCGCAAAGAGCAGGTCGTGCCAGCTTTGCGCCATCACCCACGGACCGGCAGGCAGAGGCCACGGACGGTGGGCAACACTTTTCAGGATAGCCTTCATGCTCGCTCACAAAGGTTTCTCGACAAGGTCATTTTCTGAATATACCCTTCCACCTAGTTCTGGAATCGAATTCTCTGGATTCAAAAAGAGCGAAACATCCAAAAGGAGAGAAATCATGCAGCGCAAAGCATCCGCGGTTTGGCAGGGCGGCTTGAAGGACGGGAAGGGCATGATCTCAACGGATAGTGGCGTCCTCAAGCAAACGCAATATTCCTTCAGCACGAGGTTTGAGAATGGCGTCGGCACCAATCCGGAAGAACTGCTCGCCGCGGCCCACGCCGGATGTTTCACCATGGCGCTCTCCGCGCAACTCGGAAACGCCGGCATGACGGCAAGCAAGCTCGAAACGACGGCAACAATTACCCTCGATAAGCTTCCCGACGGCTTTGGCATTACCAAGAGCCATCTCGACCTTGTCGCGCAGGTTCCGGGGGCGGACAAGTCCAAATTCGAAGCGGCCGTTAAAGCCGCGGAGACCGGCTGCCCCGTCTCGAAACTCTTCAAGGCAGAAATCAGCGTCACCGCTCGGCTGGAATCCTAGGTCCCAGGCGTTCCGACAGGACGTTCTCAGCGGACGTTCTCACCTACTGGGCTAGTCACTGAACGCTCTTACTGAACGTTCTCATCGAGAGGGCCAAACGGGTACAATGCAGCACATGATTTCGGCTCCGGGAGCATTCGCTGCAGGTGTGGCGATCTTTCTGATCGTGCTGTGGGACGCATTCGAGGCCATCATTCTCCCGCGCCGCGTAACGCGAAAGTTCCGCTTGGCGCGCCTGTTTTACCGCTCCACCTGGAAAACGTGGAGATTTACAACCGCACTCATCCCTTCGCGCAAAGCCCGCGAAGCCTCGCTGGGTTTCTATGGCCCGCTCTCACTCCTCGTTCTCGTCGGGGTTTGGGCCGTTGGCCTCGTGCTGGGCTTCGGCCTCATGCAATATGGCGCGGGGTCCGCTGTGGTGATGACGGGCGGTCAGCCGGGTTTCCTGACGGATATCTATCTCAGCGGTACGACCTTTTTTACCCTCGGCCTGGGCGACGTCATTCCGCGTTCCGGCTTGTCCCGCGCGCTGGTCGTCACCGAAGCTGGTTTTGGTTTCGGATTTCTTGCCGCCGTCATTGGCTATTTGCCTTTCATCTACGGCTCGTTCTCCAAGCGGGAGGTGAATATCTCCCTGCTCGATTCTCGCGCCGGCACGCCGCCCACCGCCGGCGAACTGCTTCGCCGCCACAGTTACCTCCACGGCCAGGAGGCCCTCCGCGTTCTCCTCAAAGATTGGGAACTTTGGTGCGCCGAGTTGATGGAGAGCCATCTCTCGTATCCCGTGCTCGCCTATTTTCGCTCGCAGCACGACAACCAATCCTGGATTGCCTCGCTCACGGCGATTCTCGACACGTGCGCACTCGTCATCGTCGGCGTTGAAGGTGCTTGCGAAAAGCAGGCCGAGCTGACTTTCGCGATTGCGCGTCACGCCGTCGTCGACCTTTCGCAAGTCTTCGGCACGGCGCCCAAGCCGCTGCCGCACGACCGACTACCCGCGCAAGACTTGCGCCACATCCGCGACATCCTCGCCCAGCACGGCATGAAGGTCCAAGACGGAGAGGACGCCGATCGCAGACTTATCGAGTTTCGCAAAATGTATGAGCCCTACATCTATGCGCTGGCCAATTATTTGAACCAGACGCTGCCGCCCTGGATTCCGCCTAAAAAAGGCAAAGACAATTGGCAGACCACGGCCTGGGCGCAGTCCGCCGGGCTCATTGACAAAGAAGTGGCCGCGATCGGCGTCGATGACCACCTCTGAGCTGCTTGGATTGCGCTAGCTTGCCGCTACTTTTCTGGTTCACTGACTTTTTCGGTGGAGAGAAACCATGAAGTCCATTCTCGTTCGTGAATTCGGCGGTCCCGAAGTTCTGAAACTCGAAGAAGTGCCCACGCCCAGGCCAGCCGCGGGGCAAGTTCTTGTCCGCATCCATGCCGCCGGCGTTAATCCTTATGACACTTATATGCGTGCTGGCACTTACTCAGTGAAGCCGGCGCTTCCCTACACGCCCGGCTCTGATGCCGCAGGCGTCGTCGAGGCCATCGGCGACGGCGTGAAAAGGGTGAGGCCGAGCGATCGCGTGTACACGGCCAAAACCGTTACAGGCGCGTACGCGGAATACGCTCTCGCGCTGGAAGAGCAGGTGCATTTTCTGCCGGGTAAAATTAATTTCGGGCAAGGTGCCGGCGTCTGGGTGCCCTATGGCACGGCGTACCACGCTCTACACCATTCGGCGGGAGCCCGCGCGTCGGAAACAGTTCTCGTTCACGGCGCCAGCGGCGGAGTCGGCAGCGCGGCAGTGCAAATGGCGCGCGCCATGGGCCTCACCGTCTTGGGCACTGCCGGTACGCAAAAAGGCATCGACTTGGTAAAAGGCGAAGGAGCGCATCACGTTTTTGATCACAGTAAGACGGGCTATCAGGAAGAAATCTTGAAGGCCACCAAAGGCCGTGGTGTGGACATTGTTCTTGAAATGCTGGCCAACGTGAACCTTGCGACCGATGTGAAGCTGCGCCGAGCCTCTGCCCGGGGCTTCACGCTCTGGGCCATCACGCCCGCGGAAGAAGCCGAAATTCACGCCGGCTTGATTGCCGGCCTCGAAAACGGCACGCTCCGCCCCGTGGTCGGCAAGGAGTTACCCCTCGCCGAGGCGGCACGCGCCCACAAAGAAATCCTCGAGGCCGGGGCCACGGGGAAAATTGTTCTCCTGCCGTAACGGCTTTCTGCCAGCTCCGGCCGAATCGAGCGCTTTGCCTGGTAGCAACGCCGTCTTATAATCGTTGTCTCCCGATGTCGGCGCAAGGGGCCCCGCGTGGACTTTGGGTCAGCTCAGTGACGTGAACCCTACACTTCTACTTACGGCATCTCTTGCGACACAAAACCCCATCAGCCACTATTGGCACAAGATCACCGATAAGACCTTTACCGGCATCTACCACGCCAATGCCTTCGACCTCGCGATGATGATTCCTTATTTCGTCGTCCTTCTCGTCCTTGCGGTTTACGGCCTGCACCGCTATTGGCTGGTGTACGACTATTTCGCCTATGCGAAGAACCTCCCCCCGGCTCCGCCTCCGGTGGCCAATTATCCTCGCGTCACCGTTCAATTGCCCATCTTCAACGAGCGCTACGTCATTGAGCGTCTCGTCGAAGCTGTGTCGCGCTTCGACTACCCACCTGAGCTGCTCGACGTGCAGGTACTGGACGACTCCACCGATGAGACCTGCGAAGTCGCTCGAGCCTGTGTGGAGCGCCACGCCGCACAGGGCATGCGAATCGTTCACCTCCATCGCCGCAACCGCGAAGGCTACAAAGCCGGCGCTCTGGAAAACGGCTTGAAAACCGCCAAGGGCGAATTCGTCGCCATCTTCGACGCCGACTTTCTCCCCGAACCCGATTTTCTGCTCCGCACCATTCCCTACTTCATGAATCCGCAAGGCGGCAGTAAAATCGGCATGGTGCAGACGCGCTGGACCTATCTCAACAGCGACTACTCCCTGCTCACTAACGTTGAGACCATTCTTCTCGACGGCCATTTCGTGGTTGAGCATGGTGCGCGTTCTCGCCGGGGCACTTTTTTCAATTTCAACGGGACCGCCGGGGTCTGGCGCCGCAAAGCCATCGATGATGCCGGCGGCTGGGAGCACGACACACTCACTGAAGACACCGATCTCTCGTATCGCTCGCAACTCCAAGGCTGGAGGTTTCTCTACCTCCCGCAAATCGAATGTGCCTCCGAACTCCCTGTGGACATGAACGGTTTCAAAGCCCAACAAGCGCGCTGGGCCAAGGGCCTGATGCAAACCGCAAAAAAAATCCTCCCAAGAGTTTGGAAATCCGACACGCCCTGGCACGTCAAAGCAGAAGCATTCTTCCACCTAACCGGCAACATCAGTTACCCGCTGATGATCCTGCTCTCTACCATGTTGCTGCCAGCAATGATCGTGCGCTTCTATCAGGGCTGGTTCCAGATGCTAGTGATCGACCTGCCGCTCTTTCTCGCCTCCACGTGTTCCATCTCCAGCTTCTATCTCGTGGCGCAAAGAGAGCTTCGTCCTAAGACGTGGCGGCGCACGTTTCTGTATTTGCCTTTCGTCATGGCCACGGGCATAGGAATTTCCGTGCGCAACGCGCAAGCGGTGATCGAAGCGCTGCTCGGCAAGAGAAGCGAGTTCGCCCGCACGCCGAAATTCAATATCGAAGGCAAACAAGGAACGTTCGCAAAAAAATCGTACAAAAACAAAGCCGGCTGGATGCCCTACGCAGAAATTCTCTTAGGCTTGTACTTTTCTTCGACTGTGGTCTACGCCATCCTCAACGAAAACTATGCCACCGTGCCGTTCCTGCTGCTCTTCGTTTGGGGCTACCTCTACACTGGCGCGATGTCCCTCGGCCAAACTTACTTCGCGCGTCTCCGCTTCGGCGTCAACGCCCCTGAAATGCGTCCCGCCACCTCCGGGGCGCCGGGCTTCTGATTGACTTATGCCGGCCCTAAGTGAAATGGGCGCTTCCAAGATGTCCCCAAGGAAAGCACTTCTTTGGTCTGCCAAAGATGTCTGTCGTGACATCCTCGAAGGCGCTCGAGACCCATTCGAAATCTGGCGAGATGGGCTCCGGATGCAGTGCTTTCCTGAAGAGTTGATGCCGATCTTCAATGAAATCGAAATGCAGGGCACCGGACTCCTTCCTGGAAGCGAACAGGAAGCCTTCCAGATCATTCTTTCCCATGCTCGCGACCGCGTTTCCCCGGAACGGCGGCAAACCGCGTGCGCACAGAGCGAATCGTCCGTACATTTCTTTCAAAACGCTGGACTGCGGTTCCATGCCATCACCGCCGGGCCCAAAGACGGCCCCGTGGTGGTCTTGCTCCATGGTTTCCCGGAATTCTGGTATGGTTGGCACCGGCAAATCGAGCCGCTGGTCACCGCGGGATTCCGAGTCGTCGTCCCCGACCAACGCGGTTACAATCTCAGCAGTAAACCCGCTGGCGTGGCAGCTTACGCTTTAACGGAACTCGTCTCCGACATCCTGGCCATCGCCGATCAACTCGGTCAGGACAAAATATTTCTCGCCGGCCATGATTGGGGCGCCGCAGTTGCCTGGAGCGCGGCCCTCTTGCATCCGCAGCGCATCGCCAAGCTCGCCGTCCTCAACGTCCCTCATCCTGCCGTGATGCGCAAATTCCTCTGCACGCATCCGCGTCAATTCTTCCGCAGTTGGTACATGTTTTTCTTCCAACTCCCCTGGTTGCCGGAAGCGCTTTTCTCCACCCTCAACTTCCGCATTGGCGCGCGCGCGCTTCTCCACTCCAGCCGCCCGGGCACCTTCTCTGCTGAAGACCTCGCCCAATATCGGGGCGCCTGGTCTCAGCCCGGCGCTCTGACCGGCATGATCAACTGGTATCGCGCCCTCTTCCGCACGGGCGTCAAATTTCAGGACAAAAACGTCCGCGTCCCCACCCGCATCCTCTGGGGCGAGCGCGACGACTTTCTCCTGTCTGAAATGGCTCACGAAAGCCTGCGCTATTGCACCAGCGCTGAGCTCTTCACCTTTGCCAACGCCACGCACTGGCTCCAGCACGAGGAACCTGATCGAGTCTCGCAGATACTCGCGGACTTCTTTCGCGCTTGAGCCGCGCGGCATGCTGGTCGTTTGTTGTTCCGGGCATTCAGGTCTTGCCGGGTGGGTAATTCCGGGCCGGCAGCGCAGGTGCAGCGGGACGCACGATCCGCCCCTATGGGCATTCAATCCTCAATGGCGGGTTAACCAGATATTTCGGAAGGCCGGACGTTTCAGTTACAATCGCCCGGCTGTGAGTGGCACGCCGCGAACTCACGTGCCCGGTGGGCGCAACAATCAAATGGTGGTTTCGAGGTGAGCGAATGAGTGGTTGCTTGTGGCCGGTACGGTGGTGTGGTTTGCTGAATTCTGCAAGACGGGCTCTCGGCGGATTGCTCTGTGTGGTTTGCTGCGTAGCCGGCGTGCAAGCCCAGGAGCGCCGCGAGCGCGAGCCCAACAGCGTCTACGCCGAACGCCGTGCAAAGCTTGGCGTGCAAGTCGATGGGCCAATCATCCTCTGGGGTTTCACGGGCCGGGAGGAAGTTTCACAGGCCTACGTTTTTGCCCAGGAGGAGAATTTCTACTACCTCACTGGTCACAATGAAGAAGGCGCCGGTCTGATTATCCTTCCCGCGGGGCAGAAGGGCGACGTCGCGAACGTTTTGCACGAAACTCTTTTTCTCCCGGCAAAGAATCCGCAGAAAGAAAAATGGAATGGCGTCCGCATGTCACCCTCGGACCCCGGCATCGAAGCGCGCACTGGCTTTGTTGTCGTAAAACCGTTCGAGAGCGACTTCCGCTCCGTTGTGGAGAATCTTGCGAAGACATTTCCGAATTTCTATACCATTCTTCCCTATCAAAAAGAACTCGGCGGTTACCCGCACGAGAAAGCCGTTGTCGATTGGCTGCAACTTGCTGCACCGCAGGCCAAGCTGAAGGACATTCGCACGCAGATCAATACCCTGCGCCAGATCAAGTCACCCGGGGAAATCGCCTTTCTCAAACAAGCCTGCACTACGACAGGCTCTCGCGCAAGATCGAAGACGGCGACATCGTCGTTCTCGACGTTGGCGCGCAATACTCCGGCTACTCCTCGGACATCACCCGCACGCTGCCCGCCAACGGCAAGTTCACGCCGCGCCAGCGCGAAATCTATGACATCGTCCTCGGAGCGCAAAACGCGGCACTCGCCGCTCTAAAGCCCGGAATGGACTTCTGTATCAAGGGCGACAAGAGCGTCCACAAAATTGCCTACAATTACATAAATTCCCATGGCAAGGATCTCCACGATAAGCCACTTGGCACCTATTTCATTCACGGCCTCGGCCATCATATCGGCCTCGATGTTCACGACCCGGGCGAATACTGCGCCCCTTTCCAGCCCGGCATGGTCATCACCATTGAGCCAGGCATCTACATCCCCGAAGAGAATCTTGGCGTGCGCATCGAAGACGACGTCCTGATCACCGAAACCGGCCACAGGCTGCTCAGCGAACGCCTCCCCCGAGATCCGGGTGAAATCGAAAAGATCATGGCGGGAGCCGCGCCGGCACGCGCAAAAACAGAAAAAGGCGGGGCCCGAAACGTTTCGCCAGCGGAAACACCCACCGACGGCAGTGTGATCCGGAGCATGATTGAGAACTATGCGAGATCGGTTGATGCCGCAGACACCGCTCTCGCTGCCGAGGTCTGGTCGGATTCGCCGGATGTCTCCTTCCTCCACCCGTTGGGTCACGAGCACGGTTTCGAGCAAATCAAGCAAAATGTTTACATGCGTTTGATGGGCGATACCTTCTCGGAACGCAAACTGACGGTTCATGACATTTCCCGTCATGTTTGCGGGGACGCAGCCGGGGCCGAATTCTATTGGGATTTCCCTGCCACAAGTTCAGAAAAGATGGCTCTCCCCTCACGACCCACGGTAGGGAAACACGGCTCTATCGCAGGGAACAAGGTCGATGGCGCTTGGTTCACGTCCACTATTCCGGAATGCCGGTAACGGCAGAAGGCCAGGGTTTCTGAGCGGAGGAAACATTTCTGGTGCAAGGAGGCTCACCGCCAGCGAGGAAGGCAGATTGACCGCCGGGAATGTGGCATCTTATACTAATTGTTCGCGCTGGACGTGGATTGCGCGTCAGCGTGCCTCGAGTCATTCCGCGAGCAGTGTAGGCGCGAACTTAAGCCCGCCCGCCGGAATTTCCGAAATCAGCAGACTTTCTAGGGAGCGGTCGGTCCCGACCCGGTCGGGGCCACAAACACAATGAGCAGCGTCAAAGCGACACAACTCCGCCCCGGCATGGTCATTCAGCACGACGGCCAGCTTTTCACTATTTTCAGCGTCGATCATCGCACACCTGGCAATAAGCGCGGCTCGATGCAGACGCGCATGAGAAACCTCCGCACGGGTGCGATCATCGACTACCGGTTCCGCGCCGAAGAATTCGTGGACCGCGCCATCCTTGACGAAGTTGAGTTCGAATACCTCTACAGCGAGGGTGACGATTTTCACTTCATGAACACCAAGAACTACGAGCAGATGCAGATGAGCCGTGAAGAGCTCGGGGAGTCCGTCTACTATTTAATACCCAGCACCATCGTGAAGGTCGAATTTTTCGAGGAAAAACCCATCGGCGTGGACTTGCCCGATACCATGGATATGAAGGTGATCCAGACGGAGCCGACGCTCCAGAAGGCCACCGCCAGCGCGGTGATGAAACCCGCGACGCTCGAGACCGGTCTGGTGGTCCAGGTGCCGCCTTTCGTAAATGAGGGGGACAGAATTAAAGTGGATACCTCGGAAGCACGTTACGTTCAGCGCGTGGAGTAGTCTTTAGTTTCGGCTTCTAGTTTACAGTCTTGAGGCTTCTTGAGGCTGCAATTTCCTTTTCTGATATCGATTTCCCATTTCTGAGTTTCCGCCTCCGCAGCTAATTTCAGCGCAAGCCGGAATTAGTAGAGGCAGAACGGCGCCCCGGCTCAGGCGGGGGCGCCTTTTGTTTTTCTCTTAGAGTTTCCCCGCTGAACCCGCCGCAGATTACTCGCCGGCAGGATGTGCGCCAAATACGCGATCGAAGATAGCATCCACATGGCGAAGCTGCCGCTGAAGATCAAACGCGTGCGCGAGCGCTTTCGCATCGAGGTACTTGGCGATGCGCGCATCGGTTGCAATACGGTCACGGAAACTGGTGTCCGCCTCCCAGGCCGCCATGGCGCTTTCCTGCACCGCCTTGTAGGCTTCATCCCGGGGCATCCCTTTCTCCACCAAATCCTGCAGCAATTGTCCCGAGTAAACCAGGCCGTGGGTGGATTCGAGGTTTCGAATCATTCGTTCAGGGAAAACACGCATCTGGCCGAGGATGGCGGTCATTTTGGAAAGCATGTAGTCCACAAGAATGGTGGAATCGGGAAGGATGATTCGTTCCGCCGAACTGTGGGAGATGTCGCGCTCGTGCCACAAGGCTACGTTCTCGAATGCAGCGAGCATATTCGAACGCACCAGGCGCGCGAGGCCGCAGATTTGCTCGCACGTGACGGGATTGCGCTTATGGGGCATCGCGGAGCTGCCGCGCTGTTCGCCGCTGAAAGGTTCTTCAGCCTCGCGGACTTCGGTACGCTGCAGATGGCGAATTTCGAGCGCGATTTTTTCGAGTGTAGCGGCGATGAGCGCGAGGGCGCTGAGATATTGCGCATGGCGGTCGCGCTGAATCACTTGTGAAGCGACGGGAGCGACGCTGAGCCCAAGACGCTTGCAGATGCGCTCCTCCATTTCCGTGCCAAGGTGCGAAGCATTGCCGACGGCGCCGGAGATTTTCCCAACGGCCATCTGCGCGGCGGCGTCGCGGAAGCGTGTGATATTGCGCTGATTCTCCGAGAACCAATTGGCGATTTTCAGGCCAAAGGTGATGGGCTCGGCATGAATGCCGTGAGTGCGGCCGATCTGCGGGGTGTGGCGGAATTCGTGAGCGCGCACGTCGAGAATTTCTCCGAACGTCACTAAGTCTCGCTCGATTAATTTCGATGCATCGCGAACCTGGAGAGCTTGCGCCGTGTCGACGACATCATTCGAAGTCATGCCATAGTGCAACCAGCGAGCCGCGGCGGGATCTTCGATGGAATCGCCGACGGCCATGGTGAAGGCGACGACATCGTGTTTCACGCGTGCTTCCAGCTCGTGAATACGGGCGACATCCACCTTGGCACGAGAGCGAATCGCAGCGGCGGCCTCTTTCGGGACCTGGCCTGCTTCGGCAAGGGCCTCCGTGGCGGCAAGCTCGACTTCCAGCCACTTGGCGAACTTGTTGGCGTCGCTCCAAACGTGGCCCATCTCCTGGAGCGTGTAGCGTGGTATCAATGCCTTCTCCACAAAAGCAAAAAAAGATTGCGCGGGCAGTTCCTGGTGTTTCCTTGTTCCATGATACCGCAGATGAGGAAATGTGCACGGCGCGTGGGTTTCCCAATCCGGTGTCCGAAAATGGGATGAGCCGTCGCGGAAGCAAGCGGTTGGCACCCTGAAAGCGAAGGGACAGCATGGATAAGACGCTAAGGAAAAAGGAGTTCGAGGCATCAACGGGGCGGCACGGGAGTTGCAGAAGCCAAGGATGTAGGGTGTCTACAGGCTGGGGGTAGGATGTCGAGAGCCTTGGATGGAACAAGGAGCTGGGTCATGACGTCATAAACCAAGAGAGAAAGCAAGAAGACGGCATGGCCAGGGCCTTCGAGGGACCTGCTTGGGCATAGAAGGCATGGTGTGAGGGACAAAGCGATGGCCGAGAAGAGAGAGCGGTACCAGAACCGCATTGAGCTTTTGCAGGGAACGCTGGACTTGCTGATTTTGCAGACCCTGCAATGGGGGCCCCAACATGGCTATGGGATTAGCGTGGCGATCCGGAGTCGCTCCGGCGAGCTTTTGCGGGTGGATACCGGTTCACTTTATCCGGCGCTGCATCGTCTGGAAAAACAGAAGTGCATCAAGGCGGAGTGGAGAATCTCCGAAAACAAGCAGCGGGCAAAATTTTACCAACTAACAGCCGCCGGAAAGAAGCAACTGACCAAGGAACGCTCGAAGTGGTCACAGCTCTCGGATGCCATCGCGGGGGTACTCAACCCGGAGCAGAGATGACCAGGTAGGGAAATGCGGAGGTGACCTGTGAGATTTTGGTGGCGGAAGAGGCGAGAAGCGGAGCTCCAAGAGGAAGTGCGGAGCCATCTGGAGATGGCCTCGCGAGAGCGAGTGGAAAGAGGCCAGGACAAAGAAGAGGCAGGGCAAGCGGCAAGGCGGGAATTCGGAAATGTGGGATTGGTGAAGGAAGTCACGCGGGACGTTGGGGGAGGTAGGTGGCTGAGAGACGTCGCTGATGACGCGCGATACGAAATGAGGATTTTGTGGAAGAATCCGGGATTCACGATCGTTGCCATGCTGTCACTAGCGCTGGGCATCGGCGCCACGACAGCGGTGTTCAGCGTGGTCTATGGCGTCCTGGTGAACCCGTATCCGTATGCCAATGCAGACCGAATGGTGCATCTGACGGTTCACGACAGCGGT
>WNGH01005665.1_pt1 | contig 13823 bp, 9 predicted proteins | sample 5400631 | NCBI WGS metagenome assembly WNGH01 (sample SAMN13153373, study PRJNA577476) | soil metagenome | isolation source: 115 cm soil or saprolite under Garry oak tree replicate 1 | place: USA:California | collected 2016-06-15
GATGGTGTTCCCGGCCAGGTCCACCCAGATGTCGTTATCCACAAAGGGATAGAGGTCGTTGCGCAGGTGCACGGCCGCCACCCCGCCGGGGAGGGTTTCCTTCCCCAGGGCGGTGATCGTGACCTCCTTGAGCTTGACCTCCTCAGCGTCCAACATCTGCAGGCGGTACTTCCTTCCCGCCGATATGCCCTTAATCAGGGGATAGAGGTTGAGCACCGGCGCAGGATACACCTTCCCCCGTCCCTTCAGGCTCTTTTCCTGCCTCTTCCCAGCCGCTTCCACCGTCACCTTGACCCCTTTTGCCGTAACCTCCCCCTTCAGCCGCATCGGTTTGCCCCCGATGGTCTGCTCCGCGACAAATGACTTCAAGGAGAGGTCCCTGTTGACCAGGTAGGTTTCCCGGGAGGAAGCCTCCCTGGTAAAACCTAACACAACCATCCGGGCGCTTCCCTCGCTGACGACTTCATACCCGCCCGGCACCACGGTAATCGTGGTATGAGCGAACCCCGTCCTTTCGTCCCCCATGATGATGCTGAACCAGCGCTCACCGAGCGGCGGCTCCGCCAACTGCGGGATCGGCGCCGCCGCCGGCATCCCGGGGAACAGGAAGCAGGAGAGGATTGCAAGCAGAGCGCATGTCCGGATCAGATGCATAGAACGGTTCCTGAATTAACCACGGGTACAGCCATTGAAGGGCAGGATATGCGGGGGCACGGAAACAGCCTGTTCGGAAGGAACTGGGCCCTATTCGGTAAAGATCGGCTCCTTGACGGCCTCCGGTCTCTCTTCAGGCTGGTCGTCGAGGCGGCACTGGTTTCCCGGTTTTGCCGGCTCGTCGGCCGGGCGGGAACGGAATTTTTTCACCAGAAACGCCGCGTAGTCCTGAAGCTCCTTTTTCCCCTCCGGAGCAAGGCGGCGGAAATCGGCCAACAGCAGCTGTTCGTCAAGTTTCAAGTCCATGGTACATACTCCTTATGCAAGATGGTCTAGATATAGCATATTCCCGTTGCCGTGACAATCTCAAAGCCCGCTGTCCGGATGCGTCGATATGGCCGCCGCTCACGGAGAGCCCTCCGCCCAATTCCTTCGTGAGACTCATTAAAAAACCATATTATTCAGCGAGTTATTCAGATTTTCGCTTGCGCAAAACCTGGGTGGTTGGTATACTATAATCAAAGATATGATTGCGGGGATCGTGCGCAAGTACGATTCCCATTATGCCCTAGTGACTTGCCCTCCTAGTCTCTAGGGTGTTTTTTTGCCTGAAACAATATGTGCCGTTCTTGGCGCACGACATTGATTGTGTGCCAACACTTGCACATATTTTCAATTCGGGGTATAGTCTGATCTGCGCGGTGCGCTGACTACTTCAAACATCGAGGATCCATGGGACCGATCATCACCCTTAAGGAAAAATGCCGCAAATGCTACTCCTGCGTCCGGAGCTGCCCGGTAAAGGCCATCAAGGTCGATAAGAGTTACACCGAGATCATCTTCGACCGCTGTATCGGCTGCGGCAACTGCCTCAGCAACTGTCCGCAGAAGGCGAAAATAGTCACCGACAAGGTGGCGGTCACGGAACGGCTGCTGGCATCAGGCCAGCCGGTAGTCGCCGTTCTGGGTTGCTCGTTCCCGGCTTTTTTCCATAACGTTTCTCCGGGGCAACTGGTGGCCGGCCTGAAAAGACTCGGCTTTGCCGAAGTCCACGAGGGGGCCTACGGGGTGGAACTGGTGGCCCCCCAATATGCGGAAGTGATGGACAAGGCAACCGTCCCCCTGATCTCCTCCCATTGCCCGGCCATCGTTGACCTGATTGAGCGCCACTATCCGAAGCTGATCAAGAATCTGGTCGGGGTCGTCTCGCCAATGGTTGCCATGGGGCGTTTTCTGAAGGGGGTTATGGGCCCCGAGGCGAAGGTGGTCTATCTCAGCTCATGCATTGCCGGCAAATTCGAAATGGAGGCAGAGGAGACCAGGGGGGCCATCGACATCGTCCTCACCTACCGCGAACTGGAAGGCATCTTCAAGAGCCGCTCGCTCGCCCTCTCTTCCCTGAGGGAAAAACCGTTCGACGGCATTCAGCCCCATCTAGGGCGTCTCTTCCCCATCTCAGAGGGGGCCTCCAAGGCATTTTCCATCGCCGCCGACCCGCTGGACAGCGAGATAGTGACCGCCGAGGGGGAATTTAACGTCATGGGGCTCATCGGGGACCTGGCGGCCGGAAGAATCAACCCCCGGTTCGCCGATCTCCGCTTCTGCTATGACGCCTGCATCGGCGGCCCCGGCAAGAACCGAGAGCTGACCGGTTTCTACAAGCGAAACCTGGTCATCTCCCACTTCAAGAAGGAAGACCTCCCGTACCGGACGGCACCGCACTACCGGGAACATCGTGCCACCCCTCCCCTCGACAGGTCCTTTTCCAACAGATACATAAGACTGGAAACCCCCAAGGGGAGCGATGTCAGCAAGATCCTCCGCGCCACCAACAAGTTTACCCAGAAAGACGAGCTGAACTGCCGGGCCTGCGGCTACCGGACCTGCCGCGAGTATGCGGTGGCGGTGCACCAGGGACTGGCCGACCTGGAAATGTGCCTTCCCTACAACCTCCAACAGCTTGAGAAAGACCGGGGACACCTCATTCAGAAGTACGAGTTGGCCCAGCGGGAGCTGAACAAGGAATACAGCGATGAATTCATAGTCGGCGCCGACCGGAAAACCCTGGAAGTGCTCGACCTGATCAAGCAGGTCGGCCCCACCCCGACCACGGTCCTGATCCGCGGCGAGTCGGGGACCGGCAAGGAACTGACCGCCCGGGCCATTCATCGCTACAGCAAAAGAAACGACAAGCCGCTGGTGACGGTGAACTGCACGACCATCACCGATTCCCTGCTGGAAAGCGAGCTGTTCGGCCACAAGAAGGGGGCCTTCACCGGCGCCATCGCCGAAAAGAAGGGACTGTTCGAGGCTGCCGACGGCGGCACAATTTTTCTCGACGAAATCGGCGACATAACCCCCAAGCTCCAGGCGGAACTGCTGCGCGTTCTGGATACCGGCGAGGTTCGGCCAGTGGGGGGGACCCAGGCCAAGGTGGTCGACATCCGCCTGATCGCCGCCACCAACAGAAATCTCGAGCAGGGGGTAAAGGAGGGGTGGTTCAGGGAAGACCTCTACTACCGTCTCAACGTCTTCGCCATCACCATGCCGCCGTTGCGCAGCAGGGTTGAGTCGATCCCGCTCCTTGCCCATCATTTCCTGGAAAAGGCGAGCTCCAAGCTGAAGAAGAAGATCGTCGGCATCGAGGAAAGGGCCATCAGGGCCATGGTCCAGCACCCCTGGTCGGGCAACATCAGGGAGATGCAGAACATCATCGAGCGGGCCGCGGTCCTTACCCATGACGACATCATCAGGCTGGAGAATCTTCCCCATACCTTTGCCGAGGATTACGCGGAGGTGGCCGTCGAGAGGTCCGACACCCAGGCGTCATTTCAGGCGGCGCGGGAACGCCACATCGTCCGTGTGGAGAAAAGCCTCATCCAGCGCTACCTGATCGAGGCCGGTGGCAACGTGTCAAAAGCGGCACAACTTGCCAATATCCCCCGCAGGACATTTTACCGCTTGCTGGACAAGCTAGGCCTGAAGGGGCGTGACATCAAAGCACTGCTGAAAAAGGGCGAGGTTGCGCCTGTGTAAATTTGGCCGTCTGTGCCATTAGCGACACAGTTTATCCGTTGCCATGGGGGCCGCAGAAAATCCGCCCTTTCGACAGTTCTCACAAATTTCGTGCAATTCCGGCTAGTTGTAGTATTTTTTGGTTGCGCCTGCCAGGTTGGCACAGTTGTGGCATCAAATCCTGTATTCGACAAAATCAAACAAACTTGGACATAGAGGAGGAAGCAATGGGAAGAATGAGAGAAAATCCACGCTACAATGTAATATCCATGAGAATCAGCGACGAGGAGAAGGACACGCTGGAAACGATCATGAACACCACCCACAAGAGCGTGTCGGATATCATGAGAGAGGCCATGGAGCTCTTAAAGGGCCAGCTGACGAATTCACAGATGAATCAGCAGGCGGCGTAGGCCCCGGCAACGAAAAACGGCCGCGAAAGCGGCCGTTTTTTTATCCCGAACGGAAGGGCGATTCATGAATCGCCCCTACTTCACTTTCCAGGTCGTCCCCTGGGGTCCGTCCAGGAGGACGATTCCGCGGGCCAGGAGCAGATCCCTGATCTCGTCGCCCCGCTTGAAATCCCTGGCCGCCCGGGCGGCGGTGCGCTCCTCGATGAGCCTCTCTATCTCCTCGGGAACAATGGCAAGCTCCGCCACCTTGCGCCCCTTTATCCTCACGAAATAGTCTGCCGGCTTCGATGTAAAGACCCCCAGCACCACTCCGAGCTCCCTGATGCAGCCCTGTGCGGCGGAAAGCAGCGCATGATGCGCCCCCTTCCCATCATCCCCTTCAGCAACGACCCGATTCACGCACCTTACAAGATCAAATACGTTGCCAAGGGCCAGGGCGGTATTAAAATCGTCATCCATTGCCTCCCTGAATCGCCCCGGGAAGGCGGCGACCTTCACGCGGAGTTCATCTTCCGCTTCGGTCAGGGGGGGCCTCTCCTCCGCCGGCACCGTCCCTTTCGCCAACGCTGCGTCGATTCCGGCCAGTGTAGAATAAATCCGCTCCATCCCGGTTTCGGCCTCGGACAGGTTCTGATCGGAAAAATCGAGGGGTGAGCGGTAGTGAGCGGAGAGGAGGAAAAAGCGGAGCACCTCGCTGTCGTATTTCTCCAGGACCTCCTTGATGGTGAAGAAGTTCCCGAGGGATTTGCTCATCTTTTCCGCATTGATATTGACGAACCCGTTGTGGAGCCAGTACTTGACGAACGGCCGGCCGGTGGCGGCCTCCGACTGGGCGATTTCATTCTCGTGGTGGGGAAAGATCAGGTCCTTCCCGCCGCCATGGATGTCAAAGGTGTCTCCCAGGTATTTCATGCTCATGGCCGAGCATTCGATATGCCATCCGGGCCGCCCCTTCCCCCAGGGAGAGTCCCAGAATGGCTCATCCGGCTTTGCCTCCTTCCAGAGGGCAAAATCCATCGGATGCCGCTTCCGTTCGTCCACCTCGATCCGGGCCCCGGCCTGCATCTCCTCCAGGTTTCTTTTGGAAAGCTTCAGGTAGCCGTCGAACCGCTCCACGCAGAAATAAACATCGCCCCCCGCCTGATAGGCAACCCCCTTGTCGACCAGGGTCTTGACGATGTCGATGATCTCGGCAATGTGCTCGGTAGCCTTTGGCTGATGGGTCGGCAGTTCAAGGCCAAGCCGGGCCATGTCGCGGTCGAACTCCGCAATGAACCGCTCGGAAATCTCGTTGAACGGCACCCCCTCTTTGAGTGCCCGGTTGATGATCTTGTCGTCGATATCGGTGTAATTGCGCACGTAGGTGACGTCATAGTGGAGGTAGCGCAGATAGCGATAGATCACGTCAAACACCACATTGGCCCGGGCATGGCCGATGTGGCAGTGATCATAGACCGTCACGCCACAGACGTACATCCTTACCTTACCCGGTTCGAGCGGCACAAACTCCTCTTTCCCGGCGGATAGGGTGTTATAGACTCTCAGCGTCATGCAATTCCCCAAACTTACGGGGGCAGATTATACACCTGTCCCCGCAAAAAAATTAAAATCTGTCCCCGTGGTATCTGGCCAAATCTAGCACAATGGGCCGTGATTGTGAAGATATTTCCCCTGAGAGGATTCTGTCAGCGGCCCACTTTGGCCAGAAATTCCCTGACGCTGGCAGCTATGCTCGTATTGGTGAAAGGTTTGCGAATGAACCCGTCAACCCCCGCTTCAGCAGTCAGGCGCGTCAGTTCCTCTTCGCTCTTCGAGGAGATCAGCACTATGGGAATCTGCTTGCTGAACTCCTTTTCCCTCAGGAGTTTGGCCTTTTTGTTCCCGTCAAGCATGGGCAGCATGACATCGAGAATAATAAGATCCGGCTTGCTTTTCGAAAAAATGTAGCTGTTGGCCTCAATCCCGTTGGTGGCCGTCAGCACTTCGTATCCCGCTTCTTCCAGGGCATCCCGGGCCATCGCCAGGACCAGCTCGCTATCATCGACAATCAGAATCTTCTGTTTCTCCATCGGTTTACCTCCATCACTGGGCAAATATTTTAGATATCGCCTCCGGAATGCACGGCAGCGGCAATATCTCATCGACCGCATTAAGGGCGATCGCCGCCTTCGGCATTCCAAAAACCACGCAACTCGTTTCATCCTGGACGATGGTAACTCCCCCCTGCTCCTTTATCCTGTGCAGCCCCTGGGCGCCGTCCTTTCCCATGCCGGTCAGGAGAACCCCCACGACCCTGGCACCCTCCTCATCGGCCAATGAATTGAAAAATACGTCTATGGACGGGCGGCAGCAGTTTACCGGCTCTCCCTGCACCAGCCTGACCTTTCCCTTGTCGAGAATCATGTGGCAATCGTTCGGCGCCACGAGGGCCTCACCGGTGTTAAATACCTCGCCGTCGACCGCAAGGCGGACCCGTATGGCGCTGTCGTGGTCGAGCCACTGGGAAAAACCGCGCGCAAAGCCGCTGGCGATATGCTGGACAATGAATACGGCGGCTTTTAAATCCGCCGGAAGACTCTTCAAGATGCCCATTACCGCTTTTGGCCCACCGGTAGAAGCCCCGATGGCAAGGATATCCCTGGAACCACTCTGGTAGCCGGACTTCAGCTCAACCGGCGTTCTGTGGCTCGGCCAGCGCCGGATAACCTTGATCCTGGCGAGCATCCTCACCTTTTCGACAATCCTGGCGCTGAATTCACCATTATTATGGTCAAGCCCGTTGCTCCGCGGCTTTTCCATGACATCCAGGGCGCCTTTCTTGATGGCGGTGAATGCGTAATTCACTTCCTTGTCATCCATCGTTGCCGAAAGGACCAGGATCGGCGTCGGGAACCGCGCCATGATAATCTCGATTGCCGCCAGTCCGTCCATGACCGGCATCATGATATCCATGACGATCAGATCGGGTTTCAGCCGCTCCGCCAGTGCGACCGCTTCCAGTCCGTTCGTCGCTTCCCCCACGACCGTTATTTCAGGGGTGGCGTGGAAAATGTCCTTCAACACCGTCCTTACCACAACGGAATCGTCTGCCAGCAAAACTTTTATCATTCTCTGCCTCAGCTGCCCCTATTCAAAATAACACAAGATGGCGATTATTTTCTGTAGAGACGCATTGCAATGCGTCTCTACAAGTCAAACCGAAATCAGTCGTTGTTATCCATAGTATAGCCGATCCGGAACGCGCCCCAATGCTTTCCTTTAACATGGACCGGGGCGGAAATGTCCCACATCTTCTCCCCGGTGTCCCGGTAATAGACCTGCATGAAGAGTTCCTGCCGGTTCCTGGCCGCGGCAAGCCCCACCGGATCATTGAACATCCGCTTGGTACGGTTCCCCGTCTTGTCCAGTTCCTTGTTGCCGGTCAGCGGCCTGGAATACCTCGAATTGTGGGTCGGCAGATAGCCGTTCCGGTCGACCAGCACGGCAAATACCACCTGATCGTCCTTCTCCAGATATTCGTCCTCGATAGACAGGATTGCTTCGTCCAGGTACCTGTCGTACTTGGTATGATACTTCAGGGGATCGGTGCCGGGGATCGGAACGTACTGTTCATCGAAGAGATCTTCCAGGGTGAACTTGCCGCTGTCCACCGCCTCGGCCAGCACCCTCTCCATGACCCTGGAGCCGCTCAGGGCTTCGCTCTTCCCCTTTGACTGCAGCTCCTCTTCCATCAGGTCCTTCAATCTTTCGGTGAGCTCCATGATCTCGCCGATCGCCTTTTCCGTTTCCCGGGCGCTCCCCGCCACCTGCTGCGCCACGTCCCGCACCTCGGTCATCGTTTCTGCCATCTGTTCGCACGCCATGGTCTGCTGCTGCGTGGAGAGCGTGATCTCTTTCGCCGTCCGCGAGGTGTCCTCGACCATCCCCATGATGCTCCCGAACGACTGGTGGACCTTGTCCACCAGGCCGCTCGCCTTGTCCACCGCCTTGGTCCCCTCTTCCGTGACCATGATGGTCGAGTTGGTCGCTTTCTGGATCTCCTCGATCAGCCCCTTGATCTGCCGGGTCGCATCCACCGTCCGCTCCGCCAGCCGCTTTACCTCCTGGGCCACGATCGCAAACCGTTTTCCCGCCTCCCCGGCCCCCGCCGCCTCGATCGCCGCGTTCAGCGCCAACAGGTTCGTCTGATCGCTGATCTCGTCGATTATTTCGACGATCCCGCCGATCTGCTGGCTGTTCTCACCCAGCTGGAGCATGCTCTCGGCGATGCTCTGCACCTGGCTCTTCAGCCGCGCCATCCCTTCAATGGCGTTCGTTACGTCGTCGGTCCCTCCGATGCAGCTCTGGTTCGCTTCTTCCGCCATGGTTTCCACCGACCTGGCGTTGTCCAACACGTGCTTGGCGGTGATCGCAATCTCTTCCGAGGTGGTGGTGACCTCCTGGACGGCGCTCGCCTGCTGGGTAGACCCTGCCGACTGTTCGGCGCTGATCGCCATCATCTCGTTGGCCGAGCTGGAAAGCTGGTTGATCGCCTCCTTGATGGAGGCGATCAGGCGGGTGGTCTTGTCGATCTCTCCCCGCAGGTTCCGGACGATCACCGTGGTCATGGTGTTCAGCGCCTCGGCCAGGGTCCCGATCTCGTCGGTGCTCTCCACCCGCACCTCTTCGTCCAGGTTGCCGTCGGCGATCCGCCGTGCCGCTTCCGTGAGCCGCAGGAGGGGGCGAACGAAGTGACTTACCACCAGGTAGATGGTCAGGCTGGTAATCAGGAGCATGATCAGCATCGCCCCGATGATCTGGTAGCGGAGTGCCGCGATTTTCTTGTTGGTCTTCTCCATGGAGAAGCCGATCCGGACCGCCCCCCAGTGCTTGCCGTTGACGAGCACCGGCGCGGAGAGGTCCCACATCTTTTCTCCGGTGTCCCGCAGGAAGACCTGTTTCAGGAAAGGCTCCCGGTTTCGTGCCGCGGTAAGTTCCACTTCCTTGTTGAAAATCCGCTTGGTCCGGTTGCCGACCCGGTCCTTCTCCGGGTCGCCGGTTAACGGCTGGGAGTTCTGCCGGTGGTGGGTCGGCAGATAGCCGTTCCGGTCCACCAGTATGGCATACACCACCTGTTCGTCCTTGAGGTACTCATCCTCGATGTCCTGGATGTTCGCGTCGAGATAGGAGTCAAATCTGGTGTGGTATTTAGGGGGATCGGTATGGGGGATCGGGACATAATTCTGATCGAAGAGCTCCTCTTCGGTAAATTTGCCACTTTTCAGCGCCTGTGTCAGGACATGCTCCATCGCCTTGGCTTCGGTCAAGGTCGCAATCCGCCCTTTGGTCAGAAGTTCCTCTTCCATGCGGGCGCTGCGCGACCGCACAAAGTAGATCGTGAACAACGTCATGATCACCACCATTACCATAATGAGGATGCTGACGATCTTAACCGAAAGTTTTCGTGCCATGGAATGCTCCCGTTGAAAAATGATGAAAGGTAAAATAACTTCTAACTAAACCTCTTGCAAATGTCGAGATTGCTTCGTCGTTCCTCCTCGCAATGACTGTTATTGCTGCTTTTTAGTCATTGCGAGCGAAGCGCGGCAATCTGGTTATAATAAGCCTAAACTTACTAATGATTGACTAGTATCTCCGGCGAGGCCATCAGTTTCAGGACGTCGAGAAGCATCACCAGTCTCCCGCCACAGTCGATCTGGCCGCGGATGAATTCCCGCTGCGCGCCCGTCAAGGACTTTACGGCGGGCTCGAAAGTATCAACCGACAGCGACTCAACCCCCTGGACCCCCTCGATAATAAGCCCGGTGGAAAACTTTTCCGATTTGAGGACGATAATCCTCCCGGAGGCTGTTATCGGCTCCCGGGGGAGCCCAAGAAGGGGCCGGATGTCTATGGCCGCCACGATCTCCCCCCGGAGATTGAAGACGCCGACGATGATCTCCTGGACCCGGGGGAGCCTGACAAGTTTCGGCATCCGGATCACTTCGGCGGCATACACCGTTTCAAACGCATAGGTTTCGCCGCCGAGGCCAAAGGTGATGCACTCCAGCCGCTCCTCGCTGGCCGCTTCGGTTTCCGCCAGCCCCTGCCAGTATTCTTCTCTCATCTCGGTCAGGATGGACTGTATGTCGTATCCGTCTTTACTGTCCTTTTCCATCTGCTGCACACCTCTAGTTTGTAGTTCGGGAGCATTCCGCCCTGTCACGCCACCTTGGCCAGTTCAGCACGCACCTGCTGGAGCAGCACTTCCCGGGAAAGCCCGCCTGAAAAGGGAATGACGCGTTCCTTCTCCCCTTTTTCCAGAATTTTCAACGTGTTTCTCAATTCCCGCGCCCCGTCCGTCTCTCTTCCCAGGCGAAAGTAAAGCCTTCCCAGGAAGTAGTGCGACATGACGAATTCCATCCAGAGGAGGATCGTCTTGCGATACGCCTCGACCGCCTCGTCCAGCCGATCAGTCATGTCCAGCACCAGCCCCTCGAGAAAATAGGCCTCGGGGAGCAGGTCGTTAACGGCCAGCGCCTTCTGGCACAACGTGATGGCCTCCTGGAAGCGGCCGCTGTTAGCCATGACAAAGCCCTGAAGCACCAGGGCACCGGTATGGTCGGGCTGTTGCCGAACCACGTCCCCCAGGAGCTCTGCGGCTTCCTGGAATTTTTCCTCCTCAAAGAGCGTCTGGGCCTTTTTATAGAGCCCTTCCACGTCCTGTTCCCGGGGAGGTTTAACACTAACGGGCGCCGGTGCCGGCACCGCTCTTTTCGGGACAGGGGACGGAGGTGGTTTGGCGCCCTTCTTCTCCCTGGCCGGGACCGGTGCCGGTACAAGTGCCGCTTTCGGGGAGAGCGGCACGCTCCGTCCTTTCTTTTCCCGGTAGTAAAAGCCGCCGCCATGGGAATGCCGTTCGAATCGCGACGAGATCTGGAAGAGGGTCTCGGCGTGGCCGAGGAACAACAGCCCACCCGGAACGAGAGTGTCGGCAATTTTTTCCACTATCTGGCGCGTAGTCGGGAGGTAAAAGTAAATCATGACGTTGCGGCAGAAGATGGCGTCCAGATCCCGGAATTCGCCATCAGGCGCGGGATACTGGTCGGTCTGCAGGTTCAGGTGGGAAAAATCGACCAGGCTCTTCACCTCGTCCCTGATAATGTAGCTTTTCCCTATCTTGTCAAAATAGCGGTCGAGGTACCGCTTTTCGATGACCCGCATGGACCAGGCAGTATACACCCCCTCCCCTGCCTGTTTCAGGGAACGGTTGTTTATGTCCGTGGCGAGAATCCTGATGTCCCGCTCCCGCCAGTCGGGGAGTGCCTCCATGACCGTCATGGCGAGAGTATACGGCTCTTCGCCGGTCGAGCACCCCGCGGACCAGAGCCGAATCCTTTTCCCCTTGTCCGCCAGTTCCGTGGCGAGAAACTTTCGCAGGGCGTCGAAGTGGGCATGGTAGCGGAAGAAATAGGTTTCCCCGACCGTCAGGAAGGTCAGAAGCTTCTGCAGCTCGTGGCGATCCTGGTTGTGGCGGGACAGGTAATCGAAGTATTCACGGTAGGAACCGATCCGGAGAGCTGCCATCCGGGCGGCAAGGCCTCTCTCCAGGATTTTCAGGTTGCGCCGCTCGAAATGAAGCCCGCTGTGGGTAATCAGGTAATCATAAAACAGCAGGTGATCATTACTCGTGTAGGGCTCGATCAGCAGGGGACGGTCCCGCTTTTTACGGCCTTCCACGAGGATTTTGAGATCTTCGCGAAGCCGGTCCACGTCCACCGGCTTGACCATGAAGTCGAAGATGTCCAGGAGCTCGTACTCCAGGTTGAAGACCGGTGCGCCGGGCCGGGAATCCTTGGCGTCGACGCAGAAATACCCCTGCCGCTCGAACTGGAAGCGCTCTTCCGGAGAGGCATTGGCCAGTGACGGCTCAAGTCGGCACTCCTTCAGCACCTCCACCGAACGTGGGTTGAGACAGTTTTTCCAGTCGTCCCCGGCCGGGTTGGGAACGGCGAAGAGCCGGTCGTAGAGGCGAATTTCAGCGGTCACGGCATGGCGGCCCGAAACCCAGTGGATCACACCCTTCACCTTCCGTCCAGCGGACGCGCCGCCGGTATGGGAATCGGGGTCGTAGACACAGCGGACCCCGGTCACGTTTCCCGCGCTGTCCTTCTCAATCCCGGTACACATCACGATGTAGGCGTTGCGGAGCCGAACTTCCCCGCCGGGAGCGAGGCGCTTGAACCCCTTCACCGGTTCCTCCATGAAATCATCTTGCTCGATCCAGACCTCCCGGCAGAACGGGACCTTCCGGTTCCCCATCTCCGGCTGCTGGGGATGGTTGGGGACCTCGAACTCCTCCACCCGTTCCTCCGGATAGTTTTCAATCACCATCTTCAGGGGGCGCAACACCGCCATGGCCCGCGGCGCCCGCTCGTTCAGGTCCTCCCGGACGCACTCCTCCAGGAGCCCCATCTCGATCCAGCTGTCGCTCCGGCCGACGCCGATCCGCTCGCAGAAGTTCCTGATCGACTCCGGCGTGTAGCCGCGCCGGCGCAGCCCCATGAGGCTCGGCATGCGCGGATCGTCCCAGCCGGACACATCGCCATCCTGGACCAGCTGCAGGAGCTTCCGTTTGCTCATCACCGCATAGGTGAGGTTCAGGCGGGCGAACTCGTACTGGCGGGGGCGGGAGGGCACCGGCAGGTTGTCGAGGAACCACTCGTAGAGGGGGCGATGGTCTTCGAACTCCAGGGTGCAGATGGAATGGGTGATCCCCTCGATGGCGTCCGACTGGCCGTGGGCATAGTCGTACATCGGGTAGATCCGCCATTTGTCCCCGGCATGGGGGTGGGGGGCGTGGATGATCCGGTACATCACCGGGTCGCGCAGGTTCATGTTGGGGGCGGCCATGTCGATCTTGGCGCGCAGCACCCTGGTCCCGTCCGGGAACTCGCCGGCCCTCATCCGGCGGAACAGGTCAAGGTTCTCCTCCACCGACCTCCCCCGGCAGGGGCTCTCCTTGCCCGGCTCGGTCAGGGTGCCGCGGTAGGCGCGAATCTCGGCGGCAGCGAGATCGTCCACGTAGGCCTTCCCCTTCTTTATCAGCTCCTCTGCCCACTCATAGAGCGTCTCGAAATAGTCCGAGGCGTAGTGGAGGTGACTCCCCCAGTCGAAGCCAAGCCAGTGGACGCTCTCCTTGATCGACTCGATGTACTCCACCTCTTCCTTGGCCGGATTGGTATCGTCGAACCGGAGGTGGCAGCGGCCGCCGAAGTCCCGGGCCAGGCCGAAGTTGAGGCAGATCGACTTGGCATGGCCGATATGGAGGTAACCGTTCGGCTCCGGCGGGAATCGGGTCACCATCGTCTGATGCTTGCCGCTCTTCAGGTCTTCCGCGACGATGGTGCGGAGAAAGTTGGCGGGCGGCGCAGCTGCGGCAGGGCTTGAGTTGTTGGTGTTTATTTCACTGTTCTGTTCGGACATGTGAATGTTACCTCGGCATTGTAAATATATATCAACACAACGTCAGATTTGAGATGATACCAAGGCGGCAAGGAGGAGGCTCCGGAGGCGTACGTAGGGGCGCAGCATGCTGCGCCCGTACAGGAAGCCGACAACGAGCCAACGCAGGTAGCGCTCAAATATGGCGTTGTGCCTACTTCCGCTCCATCAGCACCACCGCATACGCGGCCATCCCTTCGCCGCGGCCGGCGAACCCCAGCTCCTCGGTGGTGGTCGCCTTGACGTTGACCAGATCGA
>WNGH01004153.1_pt1 | contig 13822 bp, 8 predicted proteins | sample 5400631 | NCBI WGS metagenome assembly WNGH01 (sample SAMN13153373, study PRJNA577476) | soil metagenome | isolation source: 115 cm soil or saprolite under Garry oak tree replicate 1 | place: USA:California | collected 2016-06-15
CCCTGCAAGACCGAATAGGCGTTAAAAGGACCGCCAACGCTCGAGCACGCCCCCATGGAGATGCACCACTTCGGGTCGGGCATCTGTTCCCACACGCGCTTGAGCACCGGGCCCATCTTCAGCGTCACCGTGCCCGCCACGATCATCAAATCTGCCTGCCGCGGCGAAGGCCGAAAAACTTCCGCGCCGAAGCGGGCGATATCGAATCGCGCCGTGGTGGAGGCGATCATTTCAATGGCGCAGCAGGCCAGACCGAAGGTGAGCGGCCAGATGGCGGACTTGCGCGCCCAGTTGAAGACGTAGTCCACCGACGAAATCATGAAGTTTTTTTCGAAGCGCTGATCGAGAACGCCCACGGTGTGCCGATGCCTCCAAAAAGCAGGTCAGTATAGCTCCGCCGCTACATGGAGTCAAAACTCGAAGGAGACGCCTGGACTTGCGTTGTCACAGGCGCGGGTCTAGCCTTTCGGTTCGGCTGTTTCCGTACTGAGGTGCTAGACGCGATGACACAATTGAATGCTTTTGTAGCCCACAGCTTTGATCCCCAGGATGAGGGGCGCATCCGGCCCGTCTTGAATTTTCTGGACACCTTTCGGGACGCAGGTTTCTTATGGCAGACAGCCGAACGCGCGGAGGTAGAGTCTGTTTCACAGAAAGTTAGGCGCATGATCGATGAGGCGAATGTGTTCGTCGGCTTCTTCACGAAACGGTACCCCGTGATCAGCTTAGAGCCGACGTTTGCTGATGCATGGCGAGTCCTTAGGGGGAGGATACGGCCTTACCGCTGGAGCGCCCCTGCATGGGTGCTGCAAGAGTCTGGTTACGCACTGCGCGCAGGAAAAGATTTGATTCTGCTTAGGGAGCCGGACGTCGAGGTCTTTGGCTTACAGGGCGATTTGGAGTACATCCAATTCGACCCAGAAAAGTCATCGGGCGTTTTCTCGACCCTGAGTGAAATGATAAACGGGCTTTTGGCTAAGGCTGCTGGAACCACCGTAAGAGTGACGGTCGAGCAGGGTCAGAAGCCTGCGCAGGAAGCCGTGGAGCCCGTTACTACGCAGACCCAACCCGAAGCCCCGGAAACCGGCAGCAGCGAACCGGTTTTCACTGTTCGATTAATCGAAATGTGGGAGGCCAGTCAGGCTCATAACTTTGAGAAAATCGACGAAGCTTGGCATAAAGGCGCGGATTTAATAAGGGCGGGCAGAATAAAAGAAGTTGATGTGTTGGCTTGGGACTGCCTCTATTTTGAAAGTCGATTCGAGGCTGGCGCAACGGACGCGTTAGACGAGTTGCGGCGCCTTCAAAAGGAGAACCCAGCCCGTCCAGAGGCAGTTAGGGCGCTGGCTCGATGCTTCGATGGCGCTAAGGAGTTTGATACGTCTTCGCGTCTGTTCCTCGATGCAGCAGAGCTGGAAGAGGGCGATGCGAAGACCCGCAGCCTGCTGGGGGCTGCGCGAGCATTTCGGGCGTTGAAGCAGTATGATCGCGCCAAGGAAGCAGCTTCAAATGCCCTCGCTACGGCAGCGGGGGAACTCCGTGAACAGGCCATTTCACTGGATTATGAGGTGCGAAAGGGTGCAGGCGAGGAATACCTCGCCTTTGCGACCGCGGAGCATGCGCTACACGCAAATCCCCAGCTTCCGCTCCGATTTCGACTCGGCCTGGATTACCGTCACAAAGATCTGAACGAAATGGCGCTTTACCATTTCAAATTCCTCCACGCGCAAAACGACAAGGAAACAGGCTCACTCCACAATCTGGCTCTGCTATATGATGATTGCAAGCTACCCATCTCTGCGGTCACACGTTACAAGGAGTCCGTTACTCTGGGAGAGACGCTCTCAGCAGCTAATCTTGGCTTCATGTACCTGAACGCTGGGATGGCAGAAGAGGCAAAAACCCTGGTAGATCGGGCGATGCAAATCAAGGATCACGATCCTCAGGTAGAGAAGTGTTTGAATACAATCCTGGAAAAAAGCGCCGAAGAAAAGGAGCGCGAAACCAAGTTATTAGAGGCAGCCACGGGTAACAGAGGTTTTCTGGTGCACATGGGTGAAGCACTGACTGCCACGGTTCCTAACGTCGCGGGGACGTGGAAGTTCCCTTTTGGGGAGATGACACTAACTATCGCATCGGACACCCTTCAGGGGACCCTCGACGTTAGTACAACGGAGAGCGGATTAGCAGCTGTACTGTCAGGAATCTACGGAGGGGGCTCCCCGAGTGTGAAAACGGAGACGTACACCTTCGATGGGAAAATGAAGGGCGCGGTTTGCGAGTTTGTGATCACTATCAGTAAGAAGGGTTCGCCGGAGAGCGCTAACGCACTGCTAGCTGGACCCCCGACAAAATCGGGGTTCATCGTATTCGAACCAGACGGCAGATCCGCCGCATATACGGAATTGTCAGGTGGAAAACTCAGCAAAATAGAGACGCTTACGAAAATAGCGTAATGCGGCAAAGCAGCCCGTGAGGGGCCGCCGGCGATAACAGCTAAAAGTCACGAAGTGAAGGTCGCCGCGTCCATAGTAGCGCCGCAGAGGATTCCGCATGAGAGAACCCCCGCACCCTTAAAACCGAAGGGTGCGGCACCCAACTGCGGAAACTACCACGCCGCAGAGGGTTGCGCATGGAAGAAACCGCACCCTTGAAAGCGCCCTTCGAGGCTCAGGGCAAGCAGGGTGCGGCACCCACCCTATGCGGCGTCAGTTGGCTCGCGAGACGGCGACGGCGGGGAGGCGGAAGGCGACGAGTTCGCCGGGAAATTCCCGTCCGCTGATGGAGACGCATCGCCACAAAACACGCAGCCGAGGATGCCGCGCTAAAGACCGCGGCGCTACGCTTAAATCTTTTTGCCTCAAGGCGAGCCGCCCAAGATGCGGCGGCATGACCCACGGGCTACTCGCGCGTCAGTTGGCGCGCGAGACGGCGACGGACGGGAGGCGGAAGGCAACGAGTTCGCCGGGAAATTCCCGTCCGCTGATCGAGACGATGATGTACTGCTGCCCATTCAGCATGTACGTCATGGGCGAACCGCTCTGCGGCGCGGGCATGTACACGGCGCCCACGTCCTTTCCGGTCGCTTTATCGTAGGCGCGCAGCATCGCACCGCGAGCGCCTGATCCAGTGGTCGTAAACATAGGCTCGCCGGCGATCACCAGCGACTTTGTAGTCAGCACTCCCACGAGACCTGCCTGGCCGGTGCGGGGAATGGTCAGGCCTTTTAGCGCCGCATGATTGCGCACGTTATCGGGGGTTTCGCCGTGCGCCACCTGCCAGGCAATTTCGCCCTTGTCCATGTCGTACGCCGTGATGCGCCCGTAGGGAGGTTTCAGCAAGGGCAAGCCGCTGACGGTCAGCGTGGGGCCGCCTTCCCCGCCTCCCTCACCTTGCGCTGCCGCAAGCTGCGCAGGACGGGGCGCGGGCGGGGCGCCCATCGGCGTGCTCGGCCGTGGATCCTTGCCTGCAGTGCCCTGCACGTATTCCATATCGGAAAATTGAGGTCCCGGCGTGGGGACCATTCCCAGCAGCGCAGTCGCCGTCTGCGAGTAAACGTAGAGCTTGTGTGTCTCGGGATCGTAGGACCCGCCGGGCCAGTTCGCTCCGCCGGTTGATCCGGGCGAAGTGATCGTTCCCAGCGTGCCCTCCGCCATGCTGACCGATGGCGGCGTAAAGATCGGCCCGATGCGATATTTGGAGACAAGCTTTACGGCTTCAGCGCGGAGCTCCGGGGTGAAGTCAATCAACTTGTCGATGGAGACGCCTTGATTCTCGTAAGCCGGCGGCTTCGAGGGAAATGGCTGCGTCGGCGAATACCATTCGCCCGGCACGTCGCCTTTGGGCACGGGACGCTCCTCGATGGGCCAGATGGGCTCGCCGGTTTCGCGGTTGAAGACATAGAGGAAGCCCTGCTTGGTCGGCTGCGCTACGGCCTTCACGGTGCGCCCGCCGATGGTGATATCCGCCAGGATCGGCGCACAGGGGATATCCATGTCCCATATTCCGTGATGGACCAGTTGGTAATGCCATTTGCGCTTGCCGGTTTGCAGGTCAACGGCAACGAGGCTCTCGCCGAAGAGCCCTTTGCCCGGGCGATCCCCTCCGTAGTAATCGCCGGTTGGCAACTCTACGGGCAAATAAACGAGCCCTAAATCTTCGTCAACGGAGATTTGCGCCCATACGCCGGTGTTGCCCGTGTAGGAGAGGGAGTCCTTCTCCCACGTGTCGGCTCCATACTCGCCGGGGCGGGGGATGGTGTGAAAGATCCACAGCCGCTTGCCGGTGCGCACATCGAACCCGCGAACGTAACCCTTCACATTTTTCCGGCTCTTCGGATCGCTTCCGGTGAGGTGTGCCGCGCCGACGATCACCACATCCTTGGCGACCGCGGGCGTCGAATGCAGGCCCACCTCGCCGGTCACCAAGTCGATATCCTGATCATCGTCTTGTTTTAGATCGACCACGCCGTTCTTGCCGAAGCCTGGAATGGGCGCGCCGGTCTTGGCATTCAGCGCGATCAGCCGGTAGCCCGGCGTAACGTAGAGGATGCGCTCTTCCTTGCCGTCGGTCCAATAGGCCAGCCCGTGCCCGGAAAGCTGGCGGGGCGCGTAGGTGCCGCGAAGACCTTCGTCCTCGCGATGGATCCAGAGGAGTTCGCCGGTGGCGGCATCCAGGGCCACCACCGCGCGGCGCGAACCGCCCGTCGAGTACAGCACGCCGTGAACCATCAGGGGAGTGGATTCGAACTTGAATTCCGGCCGCGGGCCGAGCGAATCCGTCTTGAAGCGCCAGGCGATTTCCAGCTTACCGAAATTATCCGCATTGATCTGATCGAGCGGCGCGTAGCGCGTGCTCCCCAGGTCACCTCCATAGTTGCGCCACTCGCCATTCTTTGTGCCCGATTGTGGGCGCGCGCCCATCCTGACACAAAAAGGGCCGACGCAAAGCAGGCCCACGCAAAGCAGACACAACACCAGCACCAAGCGAGAAGATTTCAGCATTGCTGTCCTCCTATGCGGGCTGCTCCGCATTGTAGTGCGGCAGATCCGAATCGCGCGTATTCTGTTCCGATTTTCGGTCGCAGACAAGGGAATTTGGAAAGAGGCCACCATTTTCCACCGAAGATTGAACGGTAAAGTTACCATCGAGGCGGCCAGAACACAGGATATCGCCGCCCACTCCAAGTGGCCGTGGTCCGCGCGATGGAATCGCTCCTCCAGGGGCGAGCGGCCAGGGTTAACCCACAGCCGATCGAACAAACAATCTCCAGGGGCAGAAAACTACCTCTAGAGGTATACTACTGCCACCGTCGGAGGACCGAGGGTCGCAAACTCGTTTTGCGATCTCGGTACAGAGGCATTTGAATTTTGATCAGGGACTTGGGCGTTTGGCTAACGCCGGCGCCCAGGTTCATGCCAGCACGCGGCCATCGTTGGCTGGCGCGCGCTGTTTTCGCGCGCCCACGCCTTTCGCGTCTAAACTTTTCTCTCGCATAATTGTAGCGGCGCTCGCGCTGATCGCGATCGCTCTGCTCAGCTACGTCGCGGCGCGACGCTCCGTGGACTTTCCCGTATACCATTACGCCGCACGAAAAATGCTGAGCCGAACAGGACCCATGTATGGTCCCCAAAGCGGCATCGGCTGGCCACAAGTCTATCGCTATCCGCCTCTGTTCCTGCTTCTGTTCGTCCCATTTGCTCTTTTGCCCTTGCGATTCGCGGCCATCCTCTGGGCTGCTCTGAAGTTTACGGCGCTCGGCCTTCTCGCTCGGGCCCTGTTTTCGCGGCTAGGAACGCATGGGCTTGTTTGGCAACTTCTGTCACTCCTTCCGGCGTTGCCTTATCTGGCCTTGGAGTTTCACTATGGCAATGTCCAATTTTTCATCTTTGCCCTGGCCGGCGCCGCACTTCTGTGTCTTGACGAGCGGCCAGCCCTGGCTGCTGTGGCTCTGGCTCTGGCCATCAGCGTAAAGGTCGCACCCTTGTTTTTCGTGCCGTACCTGATCGTACGGAAACGCATGGCGGTGGCCGGTTTGGCTCTAGCGCTCACCGTTGCATTGACACTGCTTCCGGCCGGCTACTTCGGCTGGCACACGAACGCTTCGCTGCTGCATCAGTGGCTGCAGCAGGAATTGGGCGTGGCCTCGACCGCCGGAGAGCCCGCCATCATCGGATTCCCCAGCCAGTCCGTGCATAGCATGCTGATGCGATTTCTTGTGCCGCTCAACTATGCGGAGTTGACGGATTCGAATTACCCCAAACTAAACCTTGGAAGCTTTGATCCCCGCATGGTGGAACTGCTTTGGTTCGTATTGGCGGCAGCGGGTTACGCCGGACTGCTATTTCTGGCGTGGCGGCGGCCCCAATCGGACAATCTGACGATCCATGGAGTGGCATTTTGCATGCTGTTGCTGCTGCAACCCTTTACGCAGATGGGCGATCTGGTGATCTTGTTTTGGCCCGTCTGTATTGCCGTGGCCGCTCTTCACGATGACGCGGATTTGCCGGCATGGATACGCGCCGCTCTGTATGCGGCACTGGCGCTCATGGTGCTGAAGCCATTGGTACCGGATCGAACGACGCAGCGCCTGTTCCAAGTGCTGGGCGCGGATTTCGCGGCGACCTGCCTGCTGGCGGCCGGGCTGATCGGGAAGTGTCTATGGAAGCCCTGCAGCGCAGCAATCACTGCCGTCCCAAACAACGATTCAGGATCAGCAAAACGCCGTCGCGCCGGTACTACACAGGCAAAAACCGCCACGGGGGAGTAGCCGTTGTCTGTGCGACGGTAGCCCCTCGGCGAGCAGCCTTCGCGCGCGTGGAGACGTCATTTTGAAGAGCGAGCGTTGAAGGCCGCCGAACCGGGGCGGCGAATAGAGGGCAGCCGCCGTCGCGACGCTATACGCGCCCGGCGTACTGTGAGGGCATACGATCGACATTAGCGGCCGTGGTGTCGTCGACAAAAGAAGATTTGCGAAGGACGGCGATGAGCGAAAGCGGAGGAAGGGGCAGCCAGCGATCGAGGCGGCGGAATAAGGGCGCCAGGGCATTCAGTACCTTTATCTGCCAGAGACCGAAGGATTTTCTGCGCAGGAGCTTTCCATTCAGCCACCATGCAACCACACCGATGCGATTAAAACCGAGAAGCGCTTCGACGGAAAACCCGGCGCGCGCGGCAAGTTCTGCCAATTGCTCGCGTGTGTAGCGACGCTGGTGACCCAAGACTTGATCGAGGCTGCTGAACAGCCACGGCCCACATGGGACCAAAATTACGGCCCGGCCCCCGTCCGCGAGCGCGTTATGCATGCTGCGCAAGGCCCGCAGGTCGTCAGCAACATGTTCGACCACATTGAGACCGAGGACCGTATCGAAACGCTGGTCCCGCGGATAGGACTCTTCAATCTCGCCATCCGTATAGGTAACGTGAAAATAGGGGCGATTCTGCGCGAGCTTGTTCAGGTGATCCAGGTAAAGCGGATTTACATCGCTCGCCCAGTACGATGTGCGGGGTAGCAAGTGCCGGGTAAGATTGCCGGTGCCGGCTCCAATTTCAAGAACACTCTCGCCAATGTACGGCTTGACCACGTCCGCCATCCAGCGAGTGAACCGCGGAGCACGATTGAGCCGGCCAAGAATCTGGCTGCCGTGTACGTCGGCCGCATAAATGTAATCGGAAAGGGCGAAGCGAAGGACGGAAAGAATGCAGCGGAGTCCATCTTTCCAGGTTATCTTTTTCCCTTCCTGATAGCTGCGGCCGGCATAACGAATGGGCACTTCAAACACGCGCGCGCCTCGCTTGGCGAGCTTAATCGTGATTTCCGGCTCGATGCCAAACCGGCTGCTCACCAGCGGTATCGTTTTCAGCAAGTCTGTCCGCACCATCTTGTAACAGGTCTCCATATCCGTAAGGTTCAGGTCGGAGACAATATTTACGAGCAGCGTCAAAAACCGATTTCCCAGCTCGTGACGGAAAAAAAGCACACGGCGATAGTCGCTACTGAGAAAACGAGAACCGAAAACTGCATCGGCTTCTTCGGCCAGAAAAACATTGACCAGCTTGAGAAGGTCCTGGGGATGGTATTCGAGATCGGCGTCATGGATTACCGTGAGTTGCGTATCCACATGGGCGAGGGCTGTCCGAATGGCCGCGGCTTTCCCCTGATTCACATCATGGCGCAGAAAAAGCCATTCCAACTTGCTTCGGCCGGAATGCTCGCTGGCGAGGCGAAAGCCATTGAGCGCCTCGGGAGTCCGGTCCGCGGAGCCATCGTCGACGACAATGATTTTGATCCGCTCGAGAAGCGGTGAATCCGCAAGAAACGTGAGACGGGCAAGACTGCTCTCCACCAAATACTGTTCGTTGAAAACCGGAACGATGATCGCCAGGGTCGTGCTGCCATTCATTCGAGCCCTCACTGACCGCGCCTGCCCCCTTGCTCCCGGCAAGCCGAAGCGCAACTCCCAGAGATCGTACCGTTCAAGGCGTTCAAACTCTGGCTTACTGTCGAAGGAGATGTCGCATAGATCATCGGCTACAGTTCCTCAGGCCGGAAGTTCCTTTGCGGTTATGTCGAATACGGCCCAGTTTACTATCGAGCGGCCCGAATTGGTCTCCAAGCGATTGTAGGAAATTAGAAAACCGCTCGAGCCTCTGCCGCAGAGCATTGCTAGAACTCGAGTATGGTACACCGGGAAAATGCTTTTCTCGGGCGGAAGTTACCGCATAGTGAACATGCCTGCCCGGTACTCACCTTAGCCGCGTCCTTTTGCATTATTTTAAATCTTCGAGGCGTTTGCCTCCCTTCGGTGATGTGAAGCCTGATGCTCTCGCAGAAAGACAGGGAATGAAAGAATCTCTTCGCATTGGATTGCTGCCGGCCGTGGTGGCGCTGGTTTACGGCAATACGCTGCGGAACGAATTCACGATGGATGATGGAATCTACGTCCTTCGGAATCCGCAGGTGACCAGTGCGTCGGTGCACGCGCTCTTCTCTGCAAATAAGCTCACCAACCTATTTAGGCCGGTTACCTTCGGTACCCTGGCGCTGAATTGGAAGCTTGGCGCGGCGCGACCCTTCGGCTTTCATCTCTTCAATCTGATCGCGCACGCGGCAGTCTGCTTATTGCTGTACTTACTGCTGCGGAAGATGCTGGGGGCTTCGCTTGCAGGCAAGGGCGTGGCGTTCACGGCAGCCCTGGTATTTGCCGTGCATCCCATCCATACCGAAGCTGTTTCCTCCATAGTGGGACGCGCCGAGTTGCTGGCCGCCGGGTTTCTTTTGGCGGCATGGATCCTGCACCTCAACGATCGGCAAATCCCCGCGCTCATCTGTCTTGTCTTGGCGCTGCTCTCGAAGGAATCCGCGGTGATCTTTCTGCCGCTTGTGCTGGTAGGAGACTACGCACGCGGCCAATGGAAGCCCAATTTTCGTTACCTGCTGATAGCAGGAGTTACCCTGCTGTACCTGGGAATCCTTTGGAAGGTCCAGGGAGGCCGCTTGGGCCGGCCCAGCATCGCCCCGCTGGACAATCCGCTGGCCGCTCTTCCTGGGCCATGGAGAATTCTTAATGCCTTACGCGTGGCATGGAAGTACGCCGGGTTGCATTTCTATCCGGCCAAACTCTCCTGCGACTATTCCTTGAAGGCGATTCCCATCTATCTGGATTGGCGCCATACGCTGCCTGCATTGCTGGCGACACTAGCCGTGCTAGGCGCCTGGATTGGGGCGGTTTGGAAGCGGCGAAACGGGCCGATCTTGGCTGGGGGGTTGTATCTGGGCGGTTTTGCGATCACGGCGAATATCCTGATGCCCACGGGAACGATCATGGGCGAGCGGCTGGCATATCTGCCCTCGGCGGGATTTTGCCTGCTGGCAGCGCTCGCATGGAACTGGTTGCGGGAGCGGCAGCGCATCGCCGCGTTGGCCGCTTTGACGGCCGTTGTGGCGGCATTTGGCATGCGGACGATGGTGCGCAACCGGGATTGGCACGACAATCTGAATCTCTATTCCGCCGGTGCGCGCGTCTCGCCAGGCAGCGCAAAGATGCACAATAACCTGGCAGGTGAGTATATGGCTTCGGCGCAGTGGGACCTGGCCGCCGCGGAGTTCCAAACCGCGTTGAAGATCTATCCGGATTATCCCGATGCGCTCGCCTCTTACGGGCTCCTGGAAGCGTGGAGGGGTCATAATGAGGCTGCCGGCCGCATGTTGGAACGCGCGGTATTCATGAGCCGGCGGGATAATCCCAACTACGATTTCATGGCCGTCAACTATGCCGCACTGCTGATGCAGACCGGCCACATGGATGGCGCGCTGGATGTGCTGAATCGCGAGATCGCGGAGTCGCCCGGCTACGCGCGAGCCTGGTCAAACCGCGCGGTGATTCATTACAAGCAGGGCCAGAACGCGCCGGCCCGCGCCGATGCGGAGACGGCTCTGCGTCTGGATCCAGAAAATACGCAGGCACAAAATCTCTTGCGCTCGCTCGGCAGCTCCGGGCAATCCGCCTCTCCCAGATAGCGAATATCGCTCGATCCGGCTCAACTCTTAGGTTTCGTTCCCGAAATCAGGAGTGCGCCTTCCTGGCGGAATGCGCGTAGCTGGGCGGCATCGCGAAACCACCGCCCTTCGTATTTTTCGGGGGCCGGAGTGGGATCGGGTATGCGTTCGTGCTTCCCCTCGGAAAATCCCGCGTCGGCGAAAAGCCCGCACCACTCGGCGGCGGAAAAAAGATGCGCCGGGACGCTCAAGATTTTCCCCCACTGATGGGCATGCACGTTTTCGCGGTAATAGTTGATGAGCACCCAGGCCGAGCCGCCTTCGCGCAGGACCCGGTGGATTTCGCGTAAAGCGGCGCGCGGATCAGGCCAATAGTAGGCGGCTTCCACCGAAATGGCGTGAGTGAAGAAATTCGCTTCCCAGGGAATCTCTTCCGCCTCGCCGACAACGAACATGGCGTTCTCGAGGCCGGCGTTGTTGCGGCGGGCCCGGCGAATCATCTCGTCCGCAAGATCCACGCCGACGACGCGCCCTTCGGGCACTTGCTCGGCAATGAGACGCGCGAGCCAGCCCGCGCCGCAACCAACATCCAGAACGTTATCTTCGGGAGCGAGGCGCATGCGGTCGAGCACGGGAAGGACAATGGGGAGATGCTCCTGCTCCATGCCCTCCCCGCGACCCGCTTCCGCCCAGCGGTTGAATTCCTGACGAAGCGATTCGGAATGAGTTCGGGAGTCCGTCGTTGCTTTCACCTGCTGACGATGATTCGGTCGTTAGCGTGATTGCGCGGCAGCACGGCTACATATTGCCTTCGTCGGCGGAAGGGCCGTAAATCGAAGGCACGGGAAGATCATTCAGCCGCAGATAGACTCCAAGCTGCGCGCGATGATGGATCATGTGGTTCATGATCATGGCGCGCAGGACGCCCACGCGCGGCATGGTGAAAACCGTTTTCCCTGCATTGAGCAGAGTCCACGGCGTCATCATGGCCTGATCGCTGGCGTTCGCGATCGCCGCTCGCGCTTCGGGCACACTCTTATCAAAAAAAGCCAGAACCTCGGCTTTGCTTTTTAGCTCGGGCTGGCGTGTTTGCGGTCCGCCCGGAGGGTTCACGTCAAAGTTCGGCGTATCGAGGGTCAGCTTTCCCCAGTGTGGAATCGAAGCAATGTGCGTCGCAAGCGCGCCCATGCTCATCGATTTGGTGTGCGGCTTCCAATTGAACTTAGCATCCGGCACGCGTTCCAGGCTCTTCCGCGTGTTGGCCATCTCGTGATCGAACTCCCCCAATAATCCCTGACTGATTGCCATATGCCTGCGCTCCTCCGTAATTGTTTAGAGTGACCTGTGCCAAAAAGACGAAACTGCGGCGTCCAAATGAGTTGCCTGCGGAGTTCTCTCCTCGAGGTCCTACGCGCCGGCACTTTCCTCAAGGGCCCGTGCGGCCAGCACTTTCGACTTTGGCCAGCAGTTGCACGAACCGCTGTTCCCGTTCCGCCTGGTCCATTCCGCCGACGGCTTCGGCGACCTGGGTAACGTTCATGGAACAGAACTTGGGCCCGCACATGGAGCAGAACTTGGCCTCCTTGTAGAAATCATCGGGCAAAGTCTCGTCATGCATGGAGCGGGCGGTTTCCGGGTCGAGGGAGAGCTCGAACTGCTTGTTCCAGTCGAAAAGAAACCGCGCATAGGAAAGGGCGTCATCGCGATCGCGCGCGCCGGGGCGATGCCGGGCCACGTCGGCGGCGTGCGCCGCGATCTTATAGGCCAGCACGCCTTGCTTCACATCGTCAGCGTTCGGCAGCCCCAGATGCTCTTTGGGCGTGACGTAGCACAGCATGGAAGCGCCGTACCAGCCGATCATGGCCGCGCCGATGGCGCTGGTGATGTGGTCATAACCCGGAGCGATATCGATCACCAAAGGACCCAGCGTATAGAAGGGCGCTTCGTAGCACAGCTCCATCTCTTTCTTCACCTGCAATTCGATCTGATCCATGGGGATGTGTCCCGGACCCTCGATCATCACTTGCACATCGTGCTGCCAGGCTTTTTGCGTCAGCTCGCCCAGGACTTTGAGTTCGGCAAACTGCGCCGCATCGCTGGCGTCACCGATCGAGCCGGGCCGCAGCCCATCGCCGAGAGAGAAGCTGACGTCGTGCTTCTTGAAAATTTTGCAGATATCGTCGAAGCGCTCGTACAGGAAATTCTCTTTCTTGTGCGCGGCCATCCATAGCGCCATCAGCGCTCCGCCGCGGCTCACAATGCCGGTGATGCGGTTGCGCACCAGCGGCAGGAATTCGCGCATGACGCCGGCGTGAATGGTCATGTAGTCCACGCCCTGCTCGGCCTGCTCTTCGATCACTTCCAGCATGATCTCGGCGGTGAGGTCTTCGGTGCGCTTGACGCGGGAAATGGCTTCGTAGATCGGGACGGTGCCTACCGGAACCGGCGAAGCCTCGATAATGGCGCGGCGAATGCGGGGAATATCGCCGCCCGTGGAAAGGTCCATCACGGTGTCCGAGCCGTAATGCACGGAGCGATGCAGCTTTTCGAGTTCCTGAGCGATTTCCGAGGTGACCGCGGAATTGCCGATATTGGCGTTGATTTTGCAGCGGAAGGCTACGCCGATGCCCATGGGTTCGAGCGAGCGGTGGTTAATGTTGGCGGGAATGATGGCCCGGCCGCGGGCCACTTCGCTGCGCACCGCCTCCGGTTCGATCTTCTCGCGGCGGGCCACATACTCCATCTCTTCGGTGACGACGCCCTGACGGGCAAAGTGCATTTGCGAAAGATTACGCGCGCCGTTCGCGGCGGCGCTCTGTGTCAATCGCTTTTCGATCCACGAATCTCGGATGGCCATAACTTTCTCCCCTGCCTTTAATACACTCTCTTAGCGTGTCTAATACGAGAAACATTACCACATTTATTGTGCACTGTATTCGTGTGACTGCGTGCATTGGATTCGTGTGAGCTTGTGAGTTATCTGCGTGCCATGTGCGTATCTAACGCGTGAGTGCGTCGGCGGATTCCCATGCTTTTCTCCTCCGGCAAGTGCGAATCTCCAGAATTTCGCGCGTGCAGTAAAGCTTTGGGCTAGGCGCAGCGCAAGGTGAGGAGGGAGATTTCCGGCGGGACGCCCAGGCGCACGGGAGCGCCGATGGTGCCCAAGCCGCGATTCACGTACACCAGCGCCGCCGGGCCGGAAGGCGCGGCATTCCACGCTTCTTTGTCATTCAGTGTGCTGGCGGAGCCGAGCGGGCGCTTATATAAACCGGCTTCGTACGGAGTGAGGAAGCGGGCCGGGCTGAAGCGATGATCCAGAATCTC
>WNGH01005588.1_pt1 | contig 13812 bp, 15 predicted proteins | sample 5400631 | NCBI WGS metagenome assembly WNGH01 (sample SAMN13153373, study PRJNA577476) | soil metagenome | isolation source: 115 cm soil or saprolite under Garry oak tree replicate 1 | place: USA:California | collected 2016-06-15
CGATCGCGATCTCGCACGGTGCGACACCCTCGAGCTCAGGCTCGACGTCGGGCGGCAGCGCGAACCCCGGGGCGCGGTCCGTCATCGCGCGAGGTGGATCATGAGCGCCAGGAAGTCCGTGAGGTGGCGCGTGATGAGAAACGACCGCCGCACGTGCTCTCGGCCGGCCGCGCCCATCCGGGGGATCAGCTCTGGATTGTTGAGGAGGTGGCGGATCCGGAACGCCGCGCCCTCGACCGTGTAGACCGTGTAGCCCGTCGCGTTGGGGATGATCTGCTGCGCCAGACCGCCGGCGTAGCCACCGATCACGGGCTTGCCCTTCCACATCGCCTCGGCGGGGCCGAGCTCGAACCCCGCACGCACCGACTTCTGCAAGACGATCGTGGCCGCGCGCTGGAGCGCGTTGATCTGACGGTACGCCTCCGCCGGCAGCTCGAGCACGAGGACGTCGGGGTCCTCGCGGGCGGCCTCCCGAAGCTCGTTCCCGATCTCGACCCGATCCGGCTCGTCGCCGCCCGTGCCCGCCAGGACGAGCCGCACGTCGTGGTGCTTCTTCACCAGCCGATAGGCGTTCACGACGCCGATCGGGTCGTCACCGTGGGTGAACGATCCGATCTGAACGAGCAGCGGTTTGTCCCGGACCACACGGAGCGACGTCAGGATGTCCGTGAGCTCGCGCGTCGACAGCTCGCGGTTCTTCTCCGACAGCGGGTCGATGGACGGCTCGACGACGTACATCGGGATCCCGAGGCGGCCCTCGAATCCCGGCAGCGAGAAGACCGCGGCGTCGTACTGGTCGGCGAACTGCCGGAAGAAGGACCAGGCGGCCGGACGCGCCGACGAGCAGTCGAAATGGCAGCGCCAGACCCACCGGCCGTCGGTCCGGTGGGTCACGAGGCTCGCTGGCTGGACGTCGTGGACCAGGACGAGGTCGGCGTCGAGCGCGAGCTTCTTGGCGTTCACCCGGTTCATCTCGACCCAGTGGGCGAGCCCCTCGTCGCTGAGCACGCGCTCCGCGCCCTCCAGCGTCGCCTGGAGCGTGCGCGCGGTCGCATAGTAGGCCTGATCGCCCCCCGTGATCTCCCAGCTCGTGTCGACGCCCAGGTCGCTCAGGATCGGGACGGCCGTGCGGAGGATCTCGGCTACGCCGCCGCCCAGCCGACCGCCGGTCAGGTTGAGGAACCGTCGACCCCGCACGCGCTCGGCCAATTTCTGGATCACGTCCACGACGCCCGGCGGCGCCACCTGACGGTAGTCGTCGATCCGGCTCACCCCCGCTCCTCCTCCAGCGCCCGGTCGACGAGCCTCAGGAGCCGCCCGCGGACCCGCTCGAGCGTCGTCAGGTACGGGTCGATCCGCTCGAATCGCTCGGCGAGCGCCGGCAGCTCGAGCGCGCCCCGGAGCCACTCGGCGAAGTCACCCGCACGGCGGCCACCCCGCGCCCGCGCCTCGACCGCGTGCAGATAGATCGCGGTCGCGTCGGCGGCCGCGAGGCCGGCGCGGAACTCCGCGAGCGTCGTCGCCGCGAGACCGAGCTCCACCTCGACGAGGTGGGAGCGCTGGAAGTGGAACGCCCGATCGAACTCGACACGGAGGTCGCCGCCGCGCGCCCGGAGGTGGTCCTGGAGGATCGTCACGAGATGCTCGCGCAGCGCCTCGACGGTCGGGAACGCGAACGGATCGACGACGGCCAGACGCTCGGCGAGCGCGCGGTCGCCGATCTCGAGCGCGGCCCACCGCGCAAAGTCGTTGCCGTACGCGGTGGTGAACGGCCGGTGGCGGAGGAAGTAGCCGAAGGTGTGGAAGAAGACGGAGTCGACCGGCACCTCGGCCACGCGATGCATCAGCTCGCGCTCGTCGAGCGCGTGCATGTCGAGCGTCTGTCGCAGCTCGACGCAGCCCACGAAGAGGAATGGGCGCGCGGCGGTACGCATGGTCGGGCGATCGACCCCCCTCTCGACGGAATCGTGTCAGCCGAGCGCGACGGCGAGTCGGCGGAGCACTGCCTGCATCTCCCTGACGTCACGCACGCGGTAGTTCGCGGCGCTCGGTCCGTTGCCGACTCGGACGGTCAGCGCGCGCCCTTTCAGCGCGGCGAACGCCGCCTCGTCGGTGGCGTCGTCGCCCGCGTAGAGGACGACGCGACTGCCACGCGGGAGCGTCCGTCCGGCGCGGTGCACGATCCAGCGCGCGGCCTCGCCCTTGCTCCAGCGGACCCGTGGGACGAAGTCGAAGACCTCGCGACCGGCGATGAGCGCGAGGCCGGGGACGCCGCGGAGCACGCGCGTCACGAGCTCGCGCACCGCGCCGCGCCGCGACGGCGCGACCCGCCGGTAGTGGAGGCTCACCGCGAGCCCCTTGAACTCGACGCGCGAGCCCGGGATCGCGTCGGCGGCGGCGGCCAGCGTGCGCCGCGCCGTGACGAGGCTGGTGGCGCGGACCCCCGGGTGACGGAAGGCGAGACCGCCGCCCCGGATCTCCAGCCCGTGGCACCCACCGTAGATGACGTCGTCGAGGGCGACCCGGGCCCGGACGTCCGCCAGCGCGCGCCCCGAGAGGATCGCCAGGCGGGCCCGGTCGCTCGTCGCCAGACGCTCGAGCGTCGTCCGCACCGACGGTGCCAAGACCGCCGCCTGCGGCGACGGCACGATCGGGGTCAGCGTCCCGTCGTAGTCGAGGATGGCCACCAGACCGGCGCCGCACGCGAGCTCGCGCTCGAGACGCGTGAGGAGACGGGGCGGCACGGTCAGGACGCCTTGACTCCCGGCGTCTCGACCGGGATTCGGGAGAGCTCGCTCAGGAGGAGCCCGGCCCAGCGGTAGATGTTGTGCTCGCTCACGACGTGGCGCATGCGCGTCATCCGCGCGCGCCGTTCGTCCTTGGGCATCTCCAGCGCGGTGCGGATCGCCTCGGCGGTCCCGGCGAGGTCGTACGGGTTGATGATCAGGGCGTCCCGCAGCTCGTGGGACGCGCCCGCGAACCGGCTCAGGATGAGCACCCCGTCCTCGTCGTCGCGAACGGAGACGAACTCCTTGGCGACGAGGTTCATGCCGTCGTGGAGCGAGGTGACCATGCAGAAGTCCGCGTGGCGATAGTAGGACCAGACCTCCCGGTGCTCGTGGTGGCCGGAGAGGTACACGATCGGCCGCCAGCCCTTGGTCCCGAGCCGCTGGTTCACCTCGCGGACGGTCGCCTCGACCTCGAGCGCGAGCTCCGCGTACCGCTTGATGGAGGTCCGGCTGGGCGCGCCGAGCTGGACGAACACCACGCGCTCGCGGTACTCGGGATAGCGCTCGAAGAACCACTGGAGCGCGCGGAAGCGCTCGGGGAGTCCCTTGGTGTAGTCCACCCGCTCGACGCCGACGCCGAGGAACTCGGCGGAGATCCCGAGCTCGCGCCTGAGCTCCTCGCGCGTGCGTTGCGGCGGATCGTCCACGAACTCGGGCGCGACACTGATCGGGAACGGCTTGACGGCGGTCACGCGCTCACCGCGGGTGACCGCGAAGTGTTCCCAGTCGATCCGTGTTTCGAGCGTGCGATCCACCGTCTCCAGAAAATTGTTGCAGTAGTACTGCGTGTGGAAGCCGACGAGATCGGCGCCCAGCATGCCGGCGAGCAGCTCCTGCTGCCACGGGCAGATCGCGAAGGCTTCGAAGTTCGGCCAGGGGATGTGCCAGAAGAGCGCGACGCGCGCATCGGGCCGCTCCGCCTTGACGAGCGCGGGCAGCGGCGCGAAGTGGTAGTCCTGGATCAGGACGAGCGGCTCCTCGGCGTTCTTGATCTCGTCGAGCACCGTCGCGGCGAACCGGCGGTTCGCCTCGAGGTAGCTGGCCCAGTCGTCAGGCCGGAACACGGGCCGCGTGTGCACGATGTGGCACAGCGGCCAGAGCCCCTCGTTTGCGAACCCGTAGTAGTAGCCGTGCTCCTCCGCCGCCGTCAGCCACACCCGGCGCAGCGTGTAGCGCGGGTCGTCCTCCGGCACGGCGAGCCGCCCGCGCGCGTCCGCGGTCTCCCGGTCGGCGTCACCGCTCCCGTGAGCGACCCACACGCCGCCGCACGCACGCATCATCGGATCCATCGCGGTCACGAGCCCGCTGGCGGGCGTCAGCGTCTGGATCCGCCCCCCCTTTCGCACGTGGCTCACGGGCTCGCGGTTGGACACGACGACGAGCAGCCGGCCGCCGAGGCGGAGGTTGACGAACTGCTTGAGACGCTCCTCGGTCCAGACGGACTCGCCCGCCAGACGCAGGGCAGCCTCGTGCTCGGCCGCCGCGCGGGCCCGCTGCATGCTCCGCGCGAGCCCGGCGACCTCGCGCGCGAGCGGGCCGAAGACGTTCGTGTCGGGCACCTCCGGGGGCGGCACGTAGCGCCCGGCGCGGAGCGCCTTCGTCCACTCCGACATCTTCGCCATCGGGGCCGTCACGCTGCTGCGGACGAGGACCAGCGCGATGAGCGAGATCACGAGTGCCAGCGCGAGGAACCGGAGCGCGTTGCGCCACCAGAGGTCCCACTCCGCGGCCTGCAGGTGCTCGGCGTCGAGGAACACCGCCAGCGCGCCCACCGGCCGCTCGTCCTGCGTGAGCGGCGCCGCGTACACGTACGCCGGTCGGGCACCGACAACGCGAAAGCCCTGGCTCACGGCGTTGGTGGCGACGGCGTCGGTCACCTCGGGGAGCGACGGGGGGAGAAGCTTGGCGACCTCGGGGGTCGCGACCATCAGGCCGGCGAAGCGGTCGTAGACCGCGATCCCACGCGTCGGCCGGCCGAACTTCTTGAGGATGCGCTCGACGCCGACCGTCGAGCCGCGCGCGACCTGGGGCTCGATCGCCTCCTTGAGCCCCTCGCCCACGAGGACGGCGCGGCGCTTCAGATCGTCGAGGAGCCGCTCGCGCTCCTCGCGGATCTGGAGGAACGCGAACCCCCCGATGACGATCAGCACCGAGAGCCAGATGGCGCCGACGAGGCGAATCGTGAATTTCATGGCGCACGACCCCGTCCCGGCCGGGAGGACCGGGAGCACCGAGGGTCTCTCAGAATTTTACCCCTATTTCTTCCCGCGGCCCACGAGCCTCTGGAGCTTGAGGTTCATCTCCTTGACCGACGTCAGATCTTTCTCGGCCGCCGCCAGGCGGTCCTGGGTCTCCTTGAGCCGGGTTTCCAGCCCCCGCGCGTCGGTGCGAGCGGCGTCGAGCTGCTGCTCGAGCCCATCCGCGCGCTTACGCGCGGCGTCGAGCTCCCCCTGAACGCGCTGAGGGGGCATGCCCCACCAGAGGAACCCGACGAGGGCACCGACCAGGATCCCGACGATCGTGCCAACCACGACGAGTCGGTTCACCGGCGCGCCCTCCTTCTACCGGGCCCTGAGCTTCAGGTCTTCGTACGGTGCGGAGTAGGCGTGGCCGGGGATCAGGCCAAGCCCCGACTCCTCGACCCGCGGGCCGACGCCGTTCAGGAACGCGAGCTGCCAGATCGGCACGAAGATCACCTTCTCGTGCACGAGCTGCTGGATCTTCACGAGCATCGCCTCGCGTTTCTTCCGGTCGAGCTCCGCGGCCTGCTCGTGGAAGAGCCCGTCGATGTCCGGGTAGCTGCCGTAGACGTACGCCCCGCCGGCCACCACGAACGCTTCGAGCCGCGTGGCGGCGTTGCCGAACGCACCGGTGGCCCCGTAGGTGAGGTTCTTGTACTTCTTCTCGCCCCACTCCCTGAAGAAGGCCGCGCGCTCGACCGGGCGCAGCTTCGCGCGGATCCCGACGTTCTGGAGGTAGTTGAGGATCGCCTCCTGCACGTTGGCGTACGAGATATCGCAGTAGTACTCACCGGCGTCGAACCCGTTCGGGTACCCGGCTTCGGCGAGGAGCCCTTTGGCGCGGGCGGGATCGTACGGATAAGCCGGCGGCTGCCAGAAGAACTCGAACGTGTCCGGGATGATGCTGAAGGTCAGCGTGGAGTGCCCGAGCGTGATGGCCTGGTTGATCGCCTTTCGGTCGATGGCATAGTTGGCGGCCAGGCGCACGCGGCGGTCGTGCCACGGCGACTTCGGGTCCCACTGGTCGAGCAGGTTGACCCACTGCGGAGCCTGGATCACCGCCGGCTTCAGCGTGAGCCCGGGCGTTCGCTGGAGCTCCTCGGCCAGCTCCCCGCGGATCGAGTAGACCACGTCGACCTCGCCGCGCTTGAGCGCGGCCAGGCGCGTGGACTCATCGGGGATGACTTTGAAGACCAGGTGCTTGACGCTCGGCGTCTTGCGCCAGTACTGCTCGAAGGCCTCGAGCACGAGCTCCACACCCGGTGTGAAGGACACAAACCGATAGGGACCGGCGCCGACCGGCGACTTCTTGTAGCCCTCCTCGCCCACCTTCTCCACGTATTTCTTGGGCACGATCCAGCCGGCGCCGGTGGCGGTCGAGTAGAAGGTCATGAAGTCGGGCCACGGCTGCTTGAGGCGGATGCGGACCCGCCAGGGGTCAGGCGTCTCGACCGCCGCGACCCGGTCCTTGAGGGTCTTCTGGCTGGTGCCCCGGTAGCGCTCGAGCGAGAACTTGACGTCCTCGGCGGTCACGGGATCGCCGTTGTGGAACCTGGCCCCCTTGCGGAGGACGAACTCGTAGGCGAGGCCGTCCCTTGAGACCGTCCACGACTCCGCGAGGCTCGGGGCCAGGGGGGTGCCGGGCATCGGCTTCACCATGGCGTCGTGCAGCGCGTACATGATCATGAACGGCGTGATGATCCCCGGGGTCTCCGCGGGATCGAACCAGGTTGGCGCCAGCGAGATGTGGACGCCCCAGGTGATCTGCCCCTCGGGGGCGGCGCGTGACGGCGTGGGCGTGAGCCACGTCACGGCCGAGAGGAGCGTCGCGAGCGCGGCGCGGACCCACCGGTTCTCGAACGGCGCCGATCGGCTCATGGTGATCTCCTCCTCTCGCGTCGCGAGCTTCGGAACGAGTGCCCAGGGGAAGGGGACGGGCACCCGAGAGTGGCGTGATTATCGCGCGTGTGCTACGGTCCGGGCAACCAGGAGGTGTTTCATGACGCGCCGGACTCTTCTCCTCGCGCTCCTCGCCGTCATCGCCACCGCGGGGGCCGCCGTCGCGGAGGTCTGCCTCTCGCCCTGGGTGAAGCGCCTCGCCGGGCCAGAGAAGTACCTCTACGTCTACGCGGTCGACGCCGACGCCAAAGACAACGACTTCCTCGCCGTGGTCGACGTCAACCTCGCGTCGCCCACCTACGGGCGCGTCGTCAATACGGTGGACCTCGGCTCGGCGGGCAACGAGCCGCACCACATGGGCTTCACCGACGACCGGACGAAGATCTGGGCGGGGACGCTCCTGTCCAAGCGGCTCTTCATTCTCGACACGGCGACCGATCCGGCGAAGCCGCGGATCGTCAAGACCATCGACGACATTGGCGCGCAGACGGGGTTGCACGGTCCCCACACGTACTACGCGCTGCCCGGGCGCATGCTCATCACCTTCCTGTCCTCGGCCGATGGGAATCCGCCCGGGGGCCTGGCGGAGTTCACGAACGACGGCCAGCTCATCCGCGTGTTCAAGAACCCGGCCAACGCTCCGTACGCCTACGACGTCGCCGTGAAGCCGGAGCTCAACCGCATGATCACCTCGAGCTTCACGCCGCTCCGGAACTACATGAAGCCCCTGGCCCAGTGGGACATGAAGGACGGCGGCAACACGATGCTCGTCTGGGACTTCAAGGAGCGCAAGGTCATCCAGACGCTCGTCACCGACCCGGTCCCGCTCGAAGTCCGCTGGAGCCTCAAGCCGGGGGCGGCGTACGGCTGGACCAACTCGGCCCTCGGCGACTCGATCTGGTTCTTCGCGCGGACGCCGGCCGGGAGCTTCACGGCGAAGAAGGCGGCGGATCTCGGCAAGGGGTGCCTCCCGGCGGATCTCCGCCAGTCGCCCGACGACCGCTACCTTTACGTCTCCTGCTTCATGCGGAGCGAGATCCAGGCGTGGGACGTCTCGCGTCCCGATCGGCCGCGGCTCCACGACACCCTCGTGCCCGGCGTCTCGCCGAACATGATGCACGTGACGATGGACGGCAAGCGGATGTACATCACGAACTCCCTGCTCTCGACGATGGACTACTCGGGGAACTTCTGGGTGCGGCTCGCGCACATCGGCCCGGACGGCCGGCTCAAGATGGACCCGTTCTTCGACGTGGACTTCACGAAGTTCCCGACGGGGCCGGCGCGGGCGCACGACATGCTCCTGAACTGAGGCATGCGCGGCGGGCGCCGGCTCGCCATTCTGGCCCTCGTCGGGGCAGTAGTGCTGACGGCGGCGCCCCGTGCGGCGCGCGCGCACGACGCGCCCGAGCGCGCCGGGGCCGCCGCGCTCCCGGGCTCGCCGAGTCCGAGCCTCGCCGTCATCGGTCCTGCGCCGCCCTTCACGCTCGTGGATCCCACGGGCCGCTCGGTGAGCCTTGCGGACTACACGGGACGCGTCGTCCTCCTCTCGTTCGTCTACACCACGTGCCGGTCCGCGTGCCCCCTCGTGACCCAACGCATGGCGGTGCTGCAGCGGCGGCTCCGCGAGGCGGGGCTGTTTGGGTCGCGGGTAGGGTTCGTCTCGATCACCGTCGATCCCGACCGGGACGGCGCCGCGACGCTCGCGCGCTACGCGAAGGCGTTCGGCGCGGACCCGCGCGGCTGGACGTTCCTTCGAGACCGGCCCGACGCCCTGCGCCCGGTGCTGGCCGCGTGGGACGAGTGGACGAGGCCCCTCCCCGGCGGCGAAATCGATCACCCGGCGCGCCTCTACCTGATCGACGGCGCGGGCCGGATCCGGGAGATCTACAGCCTCGCCCTGTTCGACGAGCGCCAGGCGCTCCGCGACATTCGCGCGCTGCTCGGGCGCCCCGGTCCCTGACCTGTCTGAAGACCACCCCCTCTCGGACAGGACGATCCTCCTCGACTGCGTCTCGGAGGCTCGGTGAGCCGGCGCGCCTGGCCGATCGCCGCGCTCGTGGTGCTCGCCGCTCAGACCTCGCAGGCGCAGGAGACGGCCGAGCCGCCCTCCGCGCCGACCGTGCTCCCGCCGGTGGTGGTGACGGCCCCTCCGCCCGTGGCGGCGTCCTCGGAGGTACTCATTCCCGGTCGCGACTTCGAGCTCCGACCCCAGGGCCGGCCGGCCGACATGGTGCGCCTCATTCGAGTTCGGGGACTTCGCCACGGCGGGCGCCGTGAACTTCGTCACGAAGGATCTCGTCGACGCGAACACGGTCGCCTGCCCTGGGGGTTCGCCGCGAGCCTCGGCATGCGGCATCTCGGCGACCGGTTCGCGGACGAGGACCGGCACCAGACAGCTCGGGGCTCTACCCTCTTCGACGTGACCGGGCGCTATCGCTGGAAGGCCTTCGAAGCGTTCGCGACCATCGAGAACCTGACGAATGTGGAGTGGCGTGAGGCGCAGTTCTTCTTCACGTCGCGCCTTCCCGGCGAACCCGCCGGCGGCGTGCCGGATATTCATTTCACGCCGGGCAATCCCCGGACGGTGCTCGGCGGCGTGGCCGTCCGGTTCTGACGCGCCTGGCGCTACAGGCGGTGGATCGGGAAGACGAGGCGGCGGAGCGCCTCGACCTGCCGCTGCACGTACGCCTCCGCGCGGAGCCGCTTCGCCCCTGCGGGCGGCTCCGGCGGGTCCCACAGGGTCGGCCCGCGGAACCGGTAGCGCCGGGCGTCCTCGGCGAAGGACGCCGGGAGCTCCGCCGCCAGCTCGATGCCGTTCATGGCCGCCCACGCGGCGGTCCACGCGCGCGCGACGTTGGCCAGGTCGTAGCCGCCCCCGCCCAGCGCCACGAGCCTGGGCGAGAGGGCCACGATACGCGCGACCGCGCGCGCGAACCCCTGGACGTCCAGGTCGAGGTGCGTGAGCGGGTCGGTGCGGTGGGAGTCGATGCCGAGCTGGGCGACGACGACGTCGGGCTTGAACGCGCCGACGAGCGGCGGCACGACCTCCTCGAACGCCGCGAGGTAGACGGACGCGTCGGTGAACGGTTCGAGCGGGAGGTTCACGGAGTAGCCGAGGGCCGCGCCCGCACCCACCTCCTCGACGAACCCGGTCCCCGGGAAGAGGTAATCGCCGCGCTCGTGCGTCGAGATGGTGAGAACCTCCGGGTCCTCGTAGAAGGCGTGCTGCACGCCGTCGCCGTGGTGGGCGTCGATGTCCACGTAGAGGACGCGCAGGCCGCGTGACTTGAGGTAGAGGATCGCCAGCACGGCGTCGTTGACGTAGCAGAACCCCGACGCGCGCCCGGGCAGCGCGTGGTGGAGGCCGCCCGCGAAGTGGAAGGCGCGCGTCGCCTTGCCGCTCGCGACGAGCTCGGCGGCGAGCAGCGAGCCACCCGCGCAGAGCCGCGCGGCGTCCCAGAGCCCGGGGAACACCGGGTTGTCGCCCGGGCCGAGGCCGCAGCGGGCGGCGTGCTCGGGCACCGCGCCGCCGTTCGCCGCCTTGAGCACGTCGAGGTAGTCCTGCGTGTGCCAGAGCGCGACCGCGTGCTCGGTCGCGGGCTCGGGGAGGTGCACGCGGGCGTTCGGCAGCGCCGTGAGACCATACGCCTCCATGAGCCGCCACGTGAGGCCGAGCCGCTCCATCCTGAGCGGGTGCTCGGGCCCGTAGTCGAAGCGCCCGTACGCGTCCGAGTAGACGAGCGAGGTCGTGGTCACTGGAGCGAGGTCCGCGAGCCCGGTGTCACTCGGTGGGTGGCCTGAGCAAGGCACGACCCGGCTCCGTTCCTCATGTCCCCTTTCCGCCCCTGCGCCACGTCCCGGACTTGCCGCCCGACTTCTCGACGAGCTGGACCCTCGCGATCGTCACGCCCTTCTCCACCGCCTTGATCATGTCGTAGACGGTCAGCGCCGCGACGCTCACCGCGGTGAGCGCCTCCATCTCGACGCCCGTCTTGTCCACGGTACTCACGCGGGCCAGAACCTCCAGCTCACCGCGGCGGAGGTCGTCGGAGAAGGTCACGTCCACACCGGTGAGGCGGAGCGGGTGGCAGAGCGGGATGAGCTGGGGGGTGCGCTTGGCCGCGAGGATGCCGGCGGTGCGGGCGACGCCGAGCACGTCCCCCTTGGGCGCGTTGCCGCGACGGATCACCCGCAGGGTCGCGGGCGCCATCTTGAGGACCGCGCGTGCCACCGCCTCGCGGGCGGTCTCACGCTTCTCGGAGACGTCCACCATGCGCGCGGCGCCCCCCGGCGACAGGTGGGAGAGGCCGTGGACCGCGCCCGCGCGGGACTTGGTCAGGCCGTGACGCCGGAGCGAGCGTGCCGGATGATCGCCTCCATCCGGTCCTTGGCCATCAGCTTCAGCTTCTTCAGCTCGCTCATGCGCCATTGCTGGTCCGCCGAGAGCGGGGCGGTTCGCCTGAGCGCCTCGAGCTCCTGGTCGTGGGCCTGGTGCTCGCTGCGGAGGCGCCGGAACTCCTCGTTCTCGGCCGTCAATCGCTCGATGAGGGTCTCCTGGTCCATGCGAGGCCTCCTTGGGTGGAGGGTTCGCAACTCATGGGTCCTGCCGTTTTCTTATAGCTCCAGAGCGCCCGCAGTGTCAAGCAAACGCGCGTCCGGAGTCGCCCGCGCCCCCGGCGGGACCGATGAGGTGGGCCGCGCTCGCCTTGAAAACCGCGGTGATCGGCAGCCCTTCGGCGAGGCCGAGGTCGGTGGCGGAGCGGGCCGTGACGGTGGCGACGAGAGGGAATCCCACGTCCACCACGACTCGGGTCGCGGGTGCCCACGGGACCAGCTGCCTGATCGTGCCCGTGAGGTGATTGCGCGCGCTCGACAGGGGCGCGTGCTCCGTGGGCAGCGTGAGCGTCACGTCCTCGGGGCGGATGCCGAGCCTCACCAGCTCCCCCGGCCGGCCCGGCGCGGCAACCTCAAGCTTGCGCCCCGCGACCTCCACCACCGTGACGCCGCCGTCGCGGGTGAGGACGCGGCCCGTCACGATCGTCTCGGACCGCCACGCGGTCGGCAAGGGCCTGGGCCTCGCCCCGGTCGTGGGAGACAAGGACCGTCGTCACCCGGTCGCCGCGGAGGATCGCGGCCAGCTCGGGCAGGAGTGCCTCCCGCGAGGGCGCGTCGAGGCCGGCGAAGGGCTCGTCGAGCAGCAGCAAGTCGGGCGCGACCACCAGGGCGCGCGCGAGCGCCACGCGCTGCGCCTCGCCGCCCGAGAGCGTCCGCGCGCGTCGGTCGCGGAGCGTCGCGATGTTGAGTCGTTCGAGCCACCGGCCGACCCGCGCCTCGGCCAGGTCGGCGCCGACGCCGCGGAAGGCCAGGCCGAGCGCGACGTTCTCGGCCACCGTCATGTCGGCGAGCAACGGCTGCTGGAACACCATGGCCATCCGACGCCGCTCGGCGAGCGCGTGGGTCGCATCCACCGCGCGCCCGCCGCAGCTCACGCGGCCCGTGGTCGGTCGCTCGAGGAGCCCCGCCACGCGCAGGAGCGTGGACTTGCCGCTCCCGTTCGGTCCGATCACCGCGAGCACCTCGCCCGCGGCGATCTCCAGCGACGGGACGTCGAGCACGTCGGCCCCGCCGTAGCTGACGCGCACGTTCGCGAGCGTCAGGACGGAGGCCGCCATCAGGCGGGCAGCACGTGGATCGAGCCCCGGTGGATCGAGAGCTGCCAGTGGCGGTCTCGCTCGATCTCAAGAATCTCGTACACGAGGTGCGGCACCTCGACCTCGAGGTCGAAGTCGCCCTGCGCGGGCTCGCCCGGCGCGTCGAGGCGGAGCCGAAGGGTCCACACGGTCCCGAAGTCCGCCTCGCCGACGAGCCGGCCGGACATGAGATTCATGTGGTGCTGCGGGTCGGGGGTGCCGCGGTCTTTCCGGATGAGCCGCACGTACTCGGGGCGGATGAAGAACGCGATCGGGCTCATGGGCGGCGGCAGGTAGGAGCGCGTCGGCGAGTTCACCGCCTCGAGCGTCTGGCCGCGCCAGCTGAGCTGGATGCGCTCCGGCGTCGCCTTCACGACGGTGCCCCGCAGCACGTTCCGGAGGCCCATGATGCGCGCGACCGCCTCCGACGCCGGCTGCCACAGGAGCTCGGCGCGCGGCGCCGACTGGATGACGCGCCCGGACTCGTACACCACGATCCGATCGGCGAGCCGGTACGCCTCGGTGAAGTCGTGGGTGACGACGACGGCGGGGGTGCCCCACCCCGTGAGCGTCTCGCGCAGCTCGTCGCGCAGCGTCCGCCGGAGCGGCGCGTCGAGCGCCGACAGCGGCTCGTCGAGCAGCAGGAGCGCCGGGTCGATCGCGAGCGCCCGCCCGAGCGCCACCCGTTGTCGCTGGCCGCCCGAAAGTTCTCGAGGGTATCGACGCGCGAGGCCGACCAGGCCCAGGCGCTCGATGACTTCGGCGCTGCGTCGCGCGCGTTCGCCGCGCGAGCGGTCGCGCAGCCCGAATCCAACGTTCTCCTCGACCGTGAGGTGCGGGAAGAGCGCGTAGCCCTGGAAGACATAGCCGATCCGCCGCGCCTGGGGGGACAGGGCGATCGAGGCGTCCGCGTCGAAGAACACGCGGTCGCCCACGACGATCCGCCCCGCGTCCGGCCGGATCAAGCCTGCCAGGCACTGGAGGGTCAGCGTCTTGCCCGCGCCCGAGGGGCCGAAGAGCCCCACGACGGACTTCTCGGCGGTCCAACGCACGTCGAGCGTGAACCCTGGATACCGCTTGACGATCTCGACGGAGACCACGCCTAGTAACGGAGCCGCGCCACGCGGCTCAAGCCGAAGAGCAGCACCACGACCACCGCGACGGCTATCAGCGCCAGCGCGTTCGCCTCGC
>WNGH01007501.1_pt1 | contig 13812 bp, 6 predicted proteins | sample 5400631 | NCBI WGS metagenome assembly WNGH01 (sample SAMN13153373, study PRJNA577476) | soil metagenome | isolation source: 115 cm soil or saprolite under Garry oak tree replicate 1 | place: USA:California | collected 2016-06-15
GTTCGGCCCGGTTGAGGGTTCCAGCAGCCTGCCTGAGGTTCATATCACTAGGTGGCGTCAATCTGGTGCCCGACTTGTCGGCTTTGCGGAGCCGCAACTAGTGAAATGTCCCAGCGGTCCGCCTAAGCGGCTTCGATCGCGGTGCAGAGCCACGCGGCTTGGCTGCGCCGGTATCCGTTATAAGGCTTATTACTGGTTCGTGCCGCGCCGGCGGCGGGCGTCAGGCCCAGCTCCCGGGCGGACATCAGGCCGAGCTCCCGGGCGGACATCAGGCCGAGCTCCCGGGCGGACGGCGGCCTGCACGCGGCCGATGACGGTGTCGGTGTCGGTGTCGGCGTCGGCGTCGGCGTCGGCGTCGGCCGGAGGGTAGCGGTTCGCGCGGACGCGGTCGGCTGGCCGCGCGGCGGCACCCGGTCCTGGTCTCGGTCCGGCGGGTCGCCCGTCCGGCCGGGGCGGGCCCGTTCCAGCCGGACGGCGACGGCGCGGACGTGATCACCGAGTGCCAGGATGACGGTCATCTCCAGGACGCCGCTCGCCGGTGACGTGACGATCACCCGCCTGACCCGAGGCCGGTGGGCCGCGGCGAGCACCGGGCCGAGCTTGCTGATCCGGCGCCGAGTATGTTCTGTCGTCCACGGCACCATCTGGCTGGCAGGCCGGGATCCTGCCAGGGTCTCGGCCAGTACCTGGGCGAACTGGCTTGGCCAGGCGCCGGTTCCGGGCGGCTCGGTCGGCGGCCGGGCCCGCTGGGGCTGGGTTCCCCGGGGCTGAGCTCCATGCCGCGCCGGGTTCCGGGTCGCGGCCGTGTCGTCGTAGGGCGGCGCGATCTCCGGAACCCCGAAGCTGCAGATGGCCTGAGCATCGGGCAGCGGCCTGCGGCGGGACCTCGGCCGCGCGGTCGCCGGCCGCGCCGACCCCGACTGTGCCGACCCCGACTGTGCCGACCCCGACTGCGCAGTCGCCGACCGCGCCGACCCCGACCGTGCCGACCCCGACCGCGCCGACCCAGGCCGTGCCGACCCAGGCCGTGCCGACTCCGACCGCGCCGACCCTGGCGGCCCGAATCCGGGCCGGCCTGCCCCCGGCGAGCCCGATCCCGCCTGCGGTCCGGATGTCGCGCTGTCCTCCGGGGCCTGGCCGCCTAAGGCACGCCCGCCGACGGTCCTGCCGCGCAGTGTCCGGCCGGCGCGGGGGACGAGCGGAGCCGGGTCAGGATGCGTCGGGGACGCAGGCGTCGCGGGTCCTGGCACCGCCTGGTCAGGGCCGCAACCCGCGCGCTGCCTGGCGACCCGGGCGGCGCCGGCCAGGGGAAGGAATGCCTGACTCGGATCCCTCGTTCAAGCTAGGTGGTTGAACAGCCCTGACTACAGGAGATAACCCGTGCGTTTGCCGCCCCTCGTCGAGCCCGCTGCCGAGCTCACCGTCAATGAGGTCAAGCGTTACTCCCGGCACCTGATCATCCCTGACGTGGGGATGACGGGGCAGAAGCGGCTCAAGAACGCGAAGGTACTGTGCGTCGGCGCCGGCGGGCTCGGCTCTCCTGCGCTGCTCTACCTGGCCGCGGCCGGGGTGGGGACGCTGGGCGTCATCGACTTCGACGTCGTCGACGAGTCGAACCTGCAGCGGCAGGTCATCCACGGCCAGTCGGACGTGGGCAGGCCCAAGGCGCTGTCGGCGCGGGACTCGATCAAGGAAGTCAACCCGTACGTCACGGTGATCGTGCACGAGGAAGCCCTGACCAACGACAACGTGATGGAGATCTTCTCCGGATACGACCTGATCGTGGACGGAACAGACAACTTCGCGACCAGGTACATGGTCAACGATGCCTGCGTGCTGCTGGGCAAGCCGTACGTCTGGGGATCGATCTACCGGTTCGACGGCCAGGCCAGCGTGTTCTGGTCCGAGTACGGCCCGTGCTACCGGTGCCTGTATCCCGAGCCTCCGCCCCCTGGCATGGTGCCGTCGTGCGCCGAGGGAGGCGTGCTCGGCGTGCTGTGCGCGTCGATCGGATCGATCCAGGTCACCGAGGCGATCAAGGTTCTCACCGGGATCGGCGAGCCGCTCGTCGGCCGGCTGATGATCTATGACGCGCTGGAGATGAACTACCGGACCCTGAACATCAAGAAGGACCCGGACTGCGCCATCTGCGGCGAGCACGCGACGATCACCGAGCTGATCGACTACGACGCGTTCTGCGGGGCCGTCTCGGCCGATGCGCAGGAGGCGGCGGCGGGTTCCACGATCACGGCGACCGAGCTCAAGGCGATGCTCGACCGGGACGATGACATCTTCCTGATCGACGTCAGGGAGCCGAACGAGTACGAGATCGTCTCGATTCCCGGCGCCGTGCTGATCCCCAAGGACCAGTTCATGTCGGGAGCGGCACTGGAGCGGCTGCCGCAGGACCGGCGGGTCGTGCTGCACTGCAAGTCCGGCGTCCGCAGCGCCGAGTGCCTGGCGGTCGTGAAGAGCGCGGGCTTTTCCGATGCCGTGCACGTCGGGGGTGGCGTGCTCTCCTGGGTGAACACGGTCGACCCGTCGCTGCCGGTTTACTAGCCGGCTGCCCGTTTCCGGAGCTCGATCGATGACCGGGACGCGGAGTTCTGGTGGGCGCGCGCTATTCGTGGCCTTAACATCGTCAGGTGGCGATTCAGCCGGGACCCCCAGACCGGCCGCGCGGATCAGGCCGCGGTGATACCGCGGAGCTGAACCCGCGGCGTGCCCGCCGCGGCAGGCCGCTGCTGGCGGTCCTGTTCGTCGTGCTCGGGCTGTGCGGGCTGGTTGTGGCAGCAGCCGGGATCCGCGGACAGCTCAAGCCGCGTTCCTTCACGCCGGTCCAGCAGACGCGGATCAAGGCCTGGGAGGTGGCCAGGCGCTGGCGCGTCACGCCGAAGGCGGAACTGTTTCCTGCCGTGATCCGCTACCGGCTGACCACCGGGCAGGGCGGTCAGGGCCGATCGGCGGGCGGCCTCAACCTGAACGCGAGGCGCCTGGGGATCGCGCGGCAGGCCAGTTGCACGAAGGCCGGCGGCGGCAGCAAGGACCTCATGGCGAAGCTGGCCGGGGACGGCTGCGAGGCCGTGCTGCGGTCGACGTACGCCGATGCCAGCAGCAGCTTCGTGCTGACGGCAGGGATCGTGGTGCTGAAGAACCAGGCAAGCGCGCTCGCCGCCGCCCGGTACCTGACCGGTGGCTCGGCGCTTGGCCAGGGCGGTCGTGCCAGCCAGCTTGTGCTGCGGCCGTTCCGGGTCAGCGGATCGCCAGCCGCGCTGTACGGATACCCGCAGCGGCAGCTTTCCTGGGTCGTGGCCGCGGGACCCTACCTGGTCATTGCGACGGTCGGCTATGCCGACGGCAGGCCACATGTGCCGGTCGGAAGCGACGGCTATGTCTCGCAGGAGATGATGAGCATTGCGCGCGGCGTCGCGGTCCGCGTCGCCGCGCCGCTGGGAGCAGCACCGCCCGTTCCGACCTGCCCTGGAGTTCCCGCATGCTGATCCCTGGCTCGAGGCCAGGCCCCGAGCGCGCCGCCAGGCGTGCGAACGACGGCCACGTGCCGGTCCCGGCCGCTCACCGAATCCTGCGTCGCATCGCTCCCGCGCTAGCAGCGGCCAGCGCGATCGCCCTTCCGCTGGCCGCGGCCGGCCCGGCCAGCGCCGACCAGGCGCGGCAGCGCCAGCAGTGGGTACTCACCGCGCTCGACCTCTCCACCGCATGGCGAGTGACGCAGGGGCGCGGCGTGACCGTCGCGGTGATCGACAGCGGCGTCGACCGTTCGGTCTCGGACCTGACCGGATCGGTGACGACCGGCCCGGACTACACCGATGTTCATACGCCGGCGTCCAACCCGAACTGGGGCACGCACGGAACGTGGATGGCGTCGCTGATTGCCAGTCACGGGCACGGGCCGCGCCACAAGGACGGCATACTCGGGGTCGCGCCCCGGTCCCGGATCCTGTCGATCAGGGTCATCACGGACCAGTCCGATCCCGGTCACGCCCGATACGAGGCCGAACCTGTGTGGCGCGGCCAGCACGAACTGGCCAAGGCGATCAGGTACGCGGTGAACAGGCACGTCGGCGTGATCAGCATGTCGCTTGGCTATGACGCGGCAAGCCTGGCCGTCAGGGCCGCGCTCCAGTACGCGCTGATCCACAATGTCGTCGTGGTGGCGTCGTCCGGCAACTCGGGAACGTCGCAGGCGGCGCAGGGACACGTCGCGCCCTACTCGTTCCCCGCCGACTATCCCGGCGTGATCGGCGTCGCGGCGGTCAGCCAGTCGGGGCAGCCGGCCTACTTCTCCAGCGAGAATCTGTCCGTTCAGGTCGCCGCGCCCGGGGTGGACGTTCCCGCGCAGGGCCGGGGCAGCAAGTACTGGATCGTGAGCGGCACGAGTCCGGCCTGCGCGCTGACCGCGGGCGTCGCGGCGTTGGTCAAGTCCAGGTATCCGAAGCTGACCGCGGCGCAGGTGCGGAGCGCGATCACCCTGTCGACCGCCCACCGGCCGCAAGGTGGCTATGACGATCACGTCGGCTTCGGCACGGTCGACGCGGCAGCGGCCCTGCGAGCGGCCGGGCGGCTCGCCAGGCAGGTTCCTGGCGGCAACACGTCAGCGGGGAAGGCAGCGGCCTCCGGCAACTTCGGGCGCGGCCCCGCTGGAGCGCCCGCGTTTCCCGTGTCGGCCCCGGGCAGGCAGAAGCTGTTCGTGCTGCTAGGGGCCTCCGCCGCCTGCCTGCTTCTGGTCATCGCGGCGCTGTGGCGGCTCGTCGTCGGCGTGCGCCGCCGTAAGGCGGGGCGGTCCGCGGGATCACGCCGGGTGAGACGGGCGGGGCAGGGTGGAGTGACCGGCTCCGGCGGCTCGGCCGCTGCAGTGCGGTATCCGACTCAGATCTTCCCTGCTCAGCCGTATCGGCAGGGACGCCCGGTTTCCGGCTTTGTCGGCCAGCCGTCTCCGGGCTACCCCGTGCCCGGTTACCTCGGTCAGCCGGGTCAGCCCGGCCCGGGTCAGGCAGGCCCGGGTCAGCCCGGCCCGGGTCAGGCAGGCCCGGGTCAGGCAGGCCCGGGTCAGGCAGGCCCGGGTCAAGGCCCGCCGTGGCCGGACGCCCCTGGTCAGTACCCGCCGGCTCCGGGTTATCCGGGACAGTTCCCGGCAGGCTCCGGCTATGCGACTCAGGGTGCGCCCGGCACGGGCTACGTGGATAAGTTGCCGCCGAGCCTCGGCTACTCGGGCCAGGTCCCGTCCTGGCCCGATCAGACCGCTTCGGCACCTGGTCATCCCGCTGCGCCAGGCGCGGACTACCTGGGTCAGCTCCCGGCCGGGTCAGTGCCGTCCGGGCCGGTTCCACCCGGGCCTGTTCCACCCGGGCCGGTTCCACCCGGGCCGGTTCCACCCGGATCGGCTCAGGCCGGGCCGGCTGCCGCATTCCCGGAACAGGCGTACCAATCGCCTGCCGGGACCAGCCAGCCCACCGTGGGTTACCCGGGATTTCCGAGCCTGGCAACGCCGCTGAACGACCCGGTTCCTGGAGATTCTGGTCGGGGTCATCCCGGTCGGCCGAGCTGGCCGACCAGCGAGGTGGCCGGCCTGCCGACGCCGAGCGGAGCCATGCCACCGGCTTTCGAGCCGCCCGCTGCGAGTCAGCCCGTTCAGCGCGACGACGATGAGTGGTGGTTCGACCAGGATGACCGGGCCGATGCCCAGCCGGGGCGGACCGCGCCGCCGGAACCGGACGACAGCCGCCAGCCCGCCGGCCCGCCGGATCCTGGCTGGACCGGGACCGGCCAGCCAGGACCTGGTCCGCGGTCGCCGGTTCGCACCGGAGACGGCCTGCCCGGCCCGGACAGCATCACCGCACCGCATGCATCACCCGCTGCGCTGCGCGGCGAGCCAGCGCCGACTTCCCTGACCACGCCGCCGGCTCGCCAGGAGTGGCCGGCTCGCCCCGCGTCGCCGGCCGAGCCCGCGCGGCCCGATCAGTCCATGTCGCTGGCTCGCCCCGGGTCACCGGCTCAGCCGGGGTTGCCGGTTGGCCCCGACAAGCCGGCCCAGTCACAGCAGCCCGCTCGGAGTGAGGCGATCGCTCGGCCGGATGCGCCTGCCCAGGTCGAGGCTGTCGCCGAGACCCAGCAGCCTGCCCACGGCCAGCAGCCTGCCCACGGCCAGCAGCCTGCCCAGGTTGACGCCCCTGCCCAGGCCCAGGCCCAGGCCGCAGGCCGGACCGAGGCGCCAGCCCAGGCGCAGGCCCCTACCCACACCGAGGCGCCGGGCCAGGCTGACCAGCCATCGCCGGTCGGTCGTGAGCCGGCCACCCGGTCATGGGCGTTCGAGCGGTCGCCCGATCTCTCCGGTTCCACGAACGTGATCCGCCGGCCACCCGAGTCGCCGGGCTACCGATCGGTGTGGGAACCACTGGGCCAGGACACGGGAGGGTCGGCCCGACCACTGGCGGCCGAACAGCCGAGCCAACAGCCGGAACCGCCGGTTACCCCGGCCCCGGCCTGGCAGCAGGGGCTGTCGAAGCCGCCTGCCACGATCCGGCGAGCGGACGGGGCAGGGCAGTCGCCGAAGGCGGGACCGGTCGGCGAGCCTGGGGCTGTCCCGACCGAGTTGCCGAGTCCGCCGCGATACCTCCGGTCGACCGGCATTTCCCGGCAGCCGGGCGATGGCCGGGCGCCGGAGCAGACCGGACCTGCCGGAGCGCTGCGCGGCCAGGCGGCAGTTGCGGAGTCGCAGCCCGCGGATCAGCCCGCCGGCCGGCAGCCTGCGTCGGGTTCACAGCCTGGGTCAGCTTGGCGGTCGGCGTCGGGTTCGCTGCCCGGGTCAGCTTGGCCGTCGGCGTCGGGTTCGCTGCCTGGGTCAGCTTGGCCGTCGGCGTCGGGTTCGCTGCCCGCGGCGGATTCGCCGCCAGCACCGGGTTCGCAGCCAGCGTCGGGTTCGCAGCCAGCACCGGGTTCGCCGCCCGCGTCCGGTTCGCAGCCCGCGTCCGGTCCGCGCAGCCCATCCGGATCGCAGCCTGTGTCCGGGGCGCAGCCGCTGCCACGCCGGCAGCCGCAGACGCATCTGGCCGCTCCGCTGCGCCGCCCGCGGCCGCCGCAGGGCCCGCGCCAGCAGGCAGACCGGTCCCAGCCGCTGCCGAGCGTCTGGGAGGTGCGGCGCCCGGCCGCGACCACCGAGCAGACAGCCTCCCCGCCGGGACCAGACCCGAGCGATGACCAGGCGTGAAGTCACCTCGGCCGCGGCCGGTGCGGGCGACTTCGCGAGCCGGGTCCTGGATGTCGCCGAGTCGATCCCGCCCGGCCGGGTGATGTCCTACGGCGACATCGCCGAGTACGTCGGCCAGGGCGGCCCGCGGCAGGTCGGGCGCGTGATGGCGCTGTGGGGCGGCGGCGTGCCATGGTGGCGGGTCGTGCATGCCGACGGCAGTCTGCTGTCCGGCCACGAACGCGAGGCGCTCTGCCACTACCGTCGCGAGCGGACCCCGCTCCGGGCCCGAGCCGACGGCGCGCCTGCGCGGCTCGACATGCGCAAGGCGCGCTGGTCGGGCGAGCCGGAACCGGGCTAAGCCAGGCGGCGCGGCGAATTCGTCGCTGAGCCGCCCAGCGGGCGCCATTCTGGCGGCCAGAACCCGCGGTCTGGCCAACTCGCCAGCGGAATGTCAGTGTCCTCTGCTGGAATGCGATACGACATGGATAGGCAACCGCCCGCATACCGCCTGGTTCGCCGACCGGCCGGTGCCGCAGAGCCACCCATTCTCGATCCGGCCCAGGCGCAGGTCGTCGGCCATTCCGGCGGCCCTTTGCTGGTTCTCGCCGGGCCAGGCACGGGCAAGACGACGGCGATCGTGGAGACCGTCGTCGACCGGATCGCCGGCCGTGGCCTCGATCCCGGCCGGGTCCTCGTGCTCACGTTCAGCCGCAAGGCGGCGCAGGAACTGCGGGCTCGGATCACCCTGCGGCTGGACCGCACGACCGCCGAGCCGCTGGCGCTGACCTTCCACAGTTACGCGTATGCCCTGGTCAGGCGGGAGTCGGTGCTGGCCGGCGCGGAACCGCCGATCCTGTTGTCCGGGCCCGAGCAACTGCAGGAGGTCAGGCGGATGCTGCGCGGCGAGGCGTCCGACGGGGCCAGGCACTGGCCGCAGCGGCTGCGCCCGCTGCTCGGAACCCGCGGTTACGCCGCGGAACTGCGTGACTTCCTGCTCAGGGCCTCCGAGCGCGGCCTGGACGGCGTCGGGCTGGCCAGGCTCGGCGAGCAGGCGGACCGCGACGACTGGGTGGCGGCTGGCCGGTTCCTTACCAGGTATGCCGCCAGGTTCGACCTGGCGCCCGTGCCGGCCTATGACTACGCGGAGATCATCAGGATCGCCGGCCAGGTGCTGGCCAGGCCCGAGGTCAGGCAGCGCGAGCGGCTTGCCTACGACGTCGTCATGGTCGACGAGTACCAGGACACCGACCCGGCGCAGGAAGATCTGCTGCACGCGCTGGCCGGGGACGGCCGCGAGCTGATCGTCGTCGGCGATCCCGACCAGTCGATCTACGCGTTCCGCGGGGCCGACGCCGACGCGATCGGCCGGTTCCCGGCCAGGTTCCGCGCGCCCGACGGCCGCCACGCCCAGGTGATCGCGCTGCGGACCTCTCGGCGCAGCGGGGCGGTCATGCTCACGGCGTCGCGCCGGGTTGCGGCGAGGCTGCCCGCGGTACGGCTACCCGAGGCCAGGAGTAGCTCCGATTCAGTTTCGCAACGAGACCACCGCGCGCTGGTCCCGCTTGCCTCGGCCGGCGTCGGCGAGGCGCGCGTCGCCATCGCCTCGAGCGAGCGCCAGGAGGCCGCGTTCATCGCCGACGTGCTCCGGCGGGCTCACCTGATCGACCAGGTTCCCTGGTCGTCGATGGCCGTGCTGGTCCGCTCGGCGGTACGCCAGGTTCCCGCGCTGCAGCGGGCGCTGTCCGCCGCGGGCGTTCCTGTCGCGGTCGCCGGTGACGAACTGCCGCTGGGCGAGGATCCGGCGACCAGCCCGCTGCTTAGCCTGATCGGCTGCGCGCTCGACGCGAGGGAGCTCACCGAGGACGTCGCGGCGGAACTGCTGACCGGGCCGCTCGGCGGCACCGACGCGCTCGGCCTGCGCCGGCTGCGCCGGCTGTTCAGGCAGCCGGACCCGGCCGACGAGTCAGGAAGCGAGTCCGGCGCCGAGCGCGCGGCAGGGTCGGGCGAGGACGACGAACCGCGCGGGACCGGTCCGGCCGCCGCGGACCAGCCCGCGCCGGCACCCCCGCCGGCACCCCCGCCGCCACAGTCCGAGCCTGCGGACCCCACGGCACCAGGGCCGCTGGCGACCGCGCTGCTCGAGCCGAGCCGGCTCGCAGCGGCGGGCTGGCAGCCGGGGCCGACGCTGCTCGCCGCGGGCGAGGCACTGGCGGCCGCGCGGCGCGTCGCCGGGCTGATCGACGTGGCGAGAACGACCGCCACGACCGGCACCGCCCAGGAGGTGCTCTGGGCGATCTGGGAAGCCAGCGGACTGGCCGGGCAGTGGCAGCCGGCCAGCGCGGCCGGCGGCACCCGCGGCGCGACGGCGGACGCCGACCTCGACGCGGTGCTTGCGCTGTTCGACGCCGCGGCGAGATTCGACGCCCGGCTGCCACCCGGGTCGATGCCGCTCTTCCTCGACGGCCTGACCAGCCAGGAGATCACCGGAGACACCCTCGCCGAACGGGCGCAACCCGGCGAGGCCGTGACCATCTCGACCGCGCACCGGGCCAAGGGCCTGGAATGGGACCTGGTCGTGGTCGCCGGAGTCCAGGAGGGAGTCTGGCCCGACCTGCGGCTGCGCGGCTCCCTGCTCGGCATGGACGAGCTCGTCGAGGCGGCCGACCGCGGCGTGCCCCCCGGCCGCGCCCGCCAGCCGGGCAAGGACGCCGCCGCGGCCGCGCTCAGCTCGAAGCTGCTTGACGAGGAGCGGCGGCTGTTCTACGTGGCCGTCACGCGGGCGCGCCGGTCGCTGGTCGTGATCGCGGTCGGCGGCGACGACACCGAGGAACGGCCGTCCAGGTTCCTGGCCGAACTGGCCGGCGAGGAGATCCCCGTCGAGGAGGTCGCCGGGACCGGCCGGCGCTGGCTGTCGCTGCCCGCGCTGACGGCCGATCTTCGCCGAGCCGCAGCCGACCGCGGGCTGCCCCAGTCCGTGCGGCGGGCGGCCGCCGCCCAGCTGGCCAGGCTGGCCGCGGCCGGGGTGACCGGCGCGAGCCCGGACCAGTGGTACGCGCTCACGCAGTGGTCGGGGACCGGCCCGATCAGCGACGGCGGGGTGCGGATCTCTCCCTCGCAGGTCGACAAGTTCGTCACGTGCGGGTTGCGCTGGCTGGTCGAGTCGGCGGTCGGGGCCAGCCCGCCGTCGACCGCCGGTCATCTCGGGACCGTGATCCACGCGGCCGCGGCGCTGGTCGCCGAGGGCGCCGATCACGCGGACATCGCCCGCCGGATCGACGAGATCTGGCACCAGCTCGACTTCGGCAGCGTCTGGTACAGCATCAGGCAGCGCCAGAACGCGGACCGGATGGTCGCCCGGTTCCTGGACTGGCAGCGTGGCAACGACAGGGAACTCGTCGCCGTCGAGCAGAAGCTGCGGGTAAGGATCGATGATGTGCTGATCTCGGGTCAGGTAGACCGGCTGGAGCGGGACGCGGAGGGCCGGGCGGTCGTCGTTGACCTGAAGACCGGGTCGTCCAAGCCGTCGGGCGCCGAGCTTGAGCGGAATCCGCAGCTCGGCGTCTACCAGCTCGCCGTGCTGCTCGGCGCGTTCGCCGAGCTGGGCACCGCCGAACCGGGCGGCGCCGAGCTGGTCCAGGTGGGCAAGGCCGCCAGGGCCAAGCAGGCGACCGTGCAGAACCAGCGCGCGCTGGCCGACGACCCCGATCCCGGCTGGGCGCAGACGCTGGTCAAGGAGGTCGCCGCCGCGATGGCCGGACCCCAGTTCAGGGCCACGGCCAACGACGGCTGCCGCCGGTGCCCGGCGGCCACGAGCTGCCCGGTCGACGAGCGAGGCGGCCAGGTAACTTCATGAGCCAGCTCACGCTGTGGGACGACGAGCCGCCGCCGGCCAAGGCCGGCGGCGGCCCGAGGTTCAGCCCGGCCCAGCTCGCGCGGCTGCTCGGGATCGACGAGCCGACGCCCGAGCAGTCCGCGGTGATCAGCGCCCCGCTCGCGCCGATGGCGGTCATCGCCGGGGCGGGTTCCGGCAAGAGCGAGACCATGGCGGCGCGGCTGGTCTGGCTGGTAGCCAACGGCTACGTCCAGCCGGAGCGCGTGCTCGGGCTCACGTTCACCCGCAAGGCCGCCGCCGAGCTGGCGGGGCGGGTCAGGGCGCGGCTCGACGGGCTGCGCCGGGTCGGCCTGGTTGTGGTCCAGCCGGCCACGGGCCGGGATCAGGCTGGCGGGCGGGACCGGCCGGGCGGTCAGCACGGCCCGGCTGCGGGGCCCGGCCGGCCTGGCGGCCAGCCTGAGCTAGATGGCGACCCGGTGATCGCGACCTATCACGCCTACGCCGGGCGGCTGATCGCCGACCACGCGCTGCGCGAGGCGCTGGAACCGCGGCCCGGACGACGCGCTCGCGGCGGGGGACTGGCTGCGGCGGCGGTACGCGGAGGTGCCCGCGGGCAGGACCAGGCTGGCGGACACCGTGCTGAAGAGCCAGCGCGTCCGCGAGCAGCTGCTGCCGCTGGTGCGGGCGTACGCCGCGGCGAAGGCGGAGCGGGAGGTCATCGACTACGGCGACCAGATGGCGCTGGCGGCCAGGATCGCGATGCGGCATCCGGAGGTCGGGACCGCCGAACGGGCCCGGTACCAGGTCGTGCTGCTCGACGAGTTCCAGGACACCAGTCACGCGCAGCTTGAGCTGATGCGGGCGCTGTTCGGCGGCGGGCACCCGGTCACCGCAGTCGGCGATCCCTGCCAGTCGATCTACGGCTGGCGCGGCGCCAGCGCCGGCAACATGAAGCGGTTCGCGGACAATTTCCCGCCGCCGCGGCTCGGGTCCGAGTCCGGGTCCGAGCCCGGGTCCGAGCCCGGGTCCGAGCCCGGGTCCCGGCCCGGCCCCGGGTCCGAGTCCCCGGCCGGGGCGGCGCGCGCCGAGGTCAGGCTGCTCTCGACCAGCTTCCGCAACACCGGCAAGGTGCTCGACGTCGCCGCCGCGATCCAGCACGACCTGCGCCAGGTCGCGCCCGAAGTGCCCAGGCTAATCGCGCCGCCCGGCCGGGCCAATCGCGGCGCCGTGGTCTGCGCGCTGCTCGAGACCAGCGCGGCCGAGGCCAGATGGGTCGCCGACCAGGTCGCGGCGCTGCTGAGACTGCCTCCCGGGCTGGCTCCTGACGGGCAGCCGTGGCCGGACGGCCGGCCCGACGGCGTCCGGCCGTCCGACATCGCCGTGCTCTGCCGCAAGCGGACCCAGTTCAGCGCGCTGCGGACAGCGCTGGAGGCCCGGGGGATCCCGGTCGAGGTCGTCGGGCTCGGCGGGCTGCTCACCGTGCCTGAGGTCTCCGACATCGTTGCTACGCTGCGGGTGCTGCACAGCCCGGCGGCGTCGGACTCGCTGGTCAGGATCCTGACCTCGCCGCGCTGGCGAGTCGGCCCGCGGGACCTGGTCGCACTCGGGGTCAGGGCGCGAGAGCTGGCCAGGGACCAGGTCGGCCAGGCGAACCGGGATGACGCCGAGGGCTCCGTTACGGCTGAAGATCATCTGACCAGGGCCGTGGCCGACTTCACCGCGGAGACGGGCAGCCTGGTCGAGGCGCTCGACGATCTGGGCGCGGCGGCGTCGGACGAGGGCCGGCCGCGGCTACAGGCGCTCGCCGCGGAGCTGCGGTCGCTGCGCCGGCACGTAGCCAGGCCCCTGCCCGAGCTGGTGACCGAGGTCGAGCGCGCGCTCGGCCTGGACGTGGAGGTTGCTGCCCGGGCCGGGACCAGCCCTGCCGCGGCGCGGGCCGATCTCGACGCGTTCGCCGACGCCGCCGCGGCGTTCGCCGGGGACGCGCAGGAGCCGACGCTCGGCGCGTTCCTCGCGTACCTGACCGCGGCCGAGACCGAGGAGTTCGGCCTGGAGGCCGGCCAGGTCAGCGACACCGAAGCGGTCAAGCTCGCGACTGTGCACTCGGCGAAGGGGCTGCAGTGGCCGGCGGTCGTGGTGCCCGGGCTGTCCGCCGGGACCCGGGCGCAGAACTTCCCGGCCAGGCCGCGGCTCAGCACCCGGTGGACGGACAATCCGCGGCTGCTCCCGTTCTGGCTGCGCGGCGATGAGACGGACCTGCCGGCGCTGGCAGGGCTCGATCCCGACTCGGTGGCCGCGTTCGGCCGGGCCTGCACCGACCGGAATCTGGCCGAGGAACGGCGGCTGGCCTACGTCGCGGTGACCAGGGCGGCCCACTGGCTGGCGTGCAGCGGGTACTGGTGGGGCGCGGGCAAGAGCCCGCTCGGCCCTTCGTCGTTCCTGAATGAGGTGGCCGTGAGCTGCCGGGACGGAGCGGGCCTGGTGGCGCGGTGGGCGGACCAGCCGGAGGACGGAGCGGAGAACCCGGCGCTGGCCGAGCCGCTGACCGCGTCCTGGCCCGAGCAGCCAGGCGGCCGCGGGTACGAGGCCATCCGCGAGGCGGCCGACCTGGTGCTCGCTGCGGCGGCCGCCGGCGGAGCGACAGCCGCCGGGACGGGATCCGCCCGGTCCGCCGGCGCACGGGAGGCCGACCAGGCTAGCGACGACGGGCCGGCGGGCGCTGGGGACGCCGCCGGGGCCGTGCCGGCCAGGTATGCCGAGCTGGTCGCGGGCT
>WNGH01007451.1_pt1 | contig 13811 bp, 9 predicted proteins | sample 5400631 | NCBI WGS metagenome assembly WNGH01 (sample SAMN13153373, study PRJNA577476) | soil metagenome | isolation source: 115 cm soil or saprolite under Garry oak tree replicate 1 | place: USA:California | collected 2016-06-15
GGGGCTCCGCGGCGAACCCCAGCGTGACGCTGCGCATGTCCGAGCCGACTTTCGCCCGCATCAGCGCCGGCATGATTCCCTCCATGGCCGCCATGCTCGAAGGAAAAGTGGAGGCGGAGGGAGACCTCAATCTGCTGGCCCGGCTCGGTGAGATGTTTGGCGGGCCTTCCGGTTTTTAATTTGCGTTTTGTTGCATCGAGCTTCGCCAGGCCAGCAAAGGCCATGCTAACAGCGCTGCCATGGCAATGGCCACCGCGATTCCGTTCGCGCGGTAGAAACTGTTTGGCTGGCTGAACAATTCCACCGCGGCCCGGGAGAGCGCGGCGATCGCGGCGATCAGGAAATAGCCGAGCAGGTTGAAGCGCACCAGCCGCCGCGCGCCGAGAACGGCAATCGCCAGAACCAGCGCGCGCCCCAGAAATAGCCGGAAGAAGTCCGACGGACTTCCCCAGTCGCCTGCGAGCGCCGCGGCCAAAAGAAAAAACAGCAGCAATCGCACCCAACGCTGCCGGAAAATGGCTCCAAGAAATCCACCGGCCAAAGCAACAAGTCCCGCCAGGAACAGTGCGCTTATAATCGTTCTTCCGATTTCCTGTCCCGCCGGCAAATACGCATCCAAACTTCCCGGCAGCGCCGCGGGAAAAGAAGCGTGAAGCGTCGGCCAAAACCTCTCGAGCAGAGCCGGCAACCGCATTGCGCCCAACAGCGCCGCGCTGCCTCCCGCAGCAATTCCCAGCGCGTCGCGATAATATTCTCGCGGCATTCCAGTCCACGAAGGCAACCGCTCCTCACCAAACGCCCGCGCGCAAAAATACCACGCCAGCCCAAACAGCAGCATCAATCCGCCAAAGTAGAAACCCGCGCCAAAAATCACTCCGATGCCCAGTCCGCCAAGCAGAAACTTCAGCGGGATTGCCGTATCGTACTGCGCCAGGAAAGTGGGAATCCGGTTGCCGAGAGAAAAGATTGCGATGAACCCCGCAAGCGCCCACACGGACCACAGCGCCATCTGCCGCCACGGAATGGAAGCGGCGGCAGGCGAGCGCAGGTTCTTCAGAAAAATCACCAGAGGCGTGAACCCCAGTGCGACGTAAAACACGATCATCCCGATCTTGTAGAGCGTCCGGCTGAGCGTCTCCTCCCCTTGCTTGCGGCGCCATTCCTCGGGAATCTGAATGAATGTGCGGTAACCGGACACTTCATCGCCGTTCACTTGTAGTTCGATGCGCTCATGAGCTGCGTCCGCTTCGCTCTTCGCCGCCGGCTCGAGGGACTTCTTCTTTTCCCAGGTAATCGTGTGGTCCACGCGCTTCGGGCGCTTGTCTGATTTGCCCTCGACAAGCTTCCATTGGCTCAAGTCGAGATGCTTTTCATTTCGCAGATATACTTCCGCGCGCGCTTGCGCCTCTTCCTTGCCGAGTGACGCGCCGGGAGCGTCTTCCGCAAGAGTATGACAGAGGGCGTGCAATGTTCCGTCGGGCCGCAGAATTACCGAGTACTCCTCCTTCTCGGAATCGCGGAAATACCGCACGCGCCAGAGTACTCCCGGAACTTTCTCTCGATGGATCCGGTTGGTTTCGTCCAGACCGATCTTTCGGCGCAGGTATTCGTTGGTGATGCCATCAACCAACGCGCGGTTGTCGCAGGAATTCGGCGTCACGCAATGGTTCACCAGCACGGTCGCGTGGCGATAACTCGCAGGGTCTATCTTCCGCTGACGCATGAAGTCATTGGCGATTCTCTGTGCCTGCCGCACGCTGATTTCATATTTGAACAAGCCGCCGATCTCCGCCGGCTTCACTTTCACGAGGAGAATAATTCCGAGGATCCCTGCAGCCAGGAGGAAGCCAAGCGCCCCCGGTGTGAGTGCATCGTATGTTTTCGCGCGCGCGGGAGCAGCCGACTCAGTGGGAGTCCGTTCGACAATGGCAGGTTCCGCCACGGCGCGGTTCAGCAAGGACTCATCGGTTTCGAATCGCCCGCGCACCAAGTACGAAATCCCCGAGACGCCTAGCGGTATCAGCGCTGCTGCTCCCACAATCGCGCCGGAGACTCTGAAGTATAAATTGTCGGATCGCAGCAGGAACAAACCGACCAGTGTTGCGTCCACGGTATAGTGCCAAATAAGGGTGGCCAGAATTCCCCAGCGCAGCATCACCACGCCGGCGACGATGCCAATAAGCCCGACTTCAATTCCCCGGATGTATCCCGGCTCTTGCGGGTAGTTGCTGTGGAGGAATCCCCATGCGAACGCCGGCAAGATGACCGCCAGAAAGCGAGACCCAGTCAGGCGCTGCATGTAGGGAATGGCGAACATTCGAAAGAGGAACTCTTCGCTTGTAGATGCCAAGAGACCGATCGTGAGCGCCGCAATCCATGGGATCGGGGTGTTCACGAGCTCGTCGTATTTCAGTTCCTGAGGCGCCCACACGCCGTAATTACGGCCGACGATGTAGAAGAGAACGACGTAGCCCACATGGAATGCAGCCATCGCCAGGCCGATTGCTGAAGAAAGAAAGAACTCCTTGGTACGAATACCCTTCCGTGTAAACGCCAGTGCCAGCCGCAGCCGGTGCGGATGGTCAGCGCGGTAAAGTGGCTCTGCTGCCGGCAATACGAGGGCCACCAGAAGCGCCGAAAACACTCCCCCCGCGAGAGCCAGAAAAACTCGCCACACCACAAAGCTTGCATAAGATGAGTTCGTGACATAACTTGCGCGAATGGCAGACCAGCCGTTCATGTCTTGCGCAAACACCAGCGCCGCAACGAATAGGCCGAGTACGAGCGCGCCTTTCCATCGGGCAAGACCACGGCGTGCGAGGCTATATAAGACCCAAAGCACCGCGCCGAATAACAGCATGTAGGGGATAATGGCAAAGAGCTCGATGGTGTCGTTGCTGGAGCGCAGCCGTTCGTACCCGCGCTGCCACGCCTCGGGCACTTTGAGGAATTCTTCGGCGCTTCCGGGGCGGTCGCCTTGCACGCCCACGCGCAGCCGATACGGTGCGTCTTTGGCTTTGAAGCCGCGCCGTTCCCAGGTGAACCACCAGTCCAGGCGATTGGTCCGCTGCTTGGAGTTTGCTTCTTCGGGGAGAAAATTCCAGCCGCTCAGATCCGCGCGGTAGTCGGCCCGCAAGAAATGATCTGCTACAGCCAGCGCCGCCTCGCGCCCGAGCTTCGCGCCTGCCTGCGCCTCCGGGATTATGTGTTCGTACCGAGTCACACGCCCGGCCGGGCTGACGTGCACCTTGAATTCTTCCTCCTGCTGCGGCCGGAAGAAGCGCGCTTCCCAGAACCATACGCTGAGCTCCTGCGACATCAGCCGGTTAGCCTGCGCCAGCCCCAGTTCGCGCTCAAGATAGGTTTTGGCGTTGTCGTCCACGCGGAAGATGATGCTCGATTGGTAGCCGTCGAGGTTCTGTCCCTGCGCGGTTACAAATTTCTTCGCTGCTGCGAGCGCATCGGCGCGCGACACGCGAAAGTCCACAGACGCCTCGGGAAACGCCACGAAGAAATAGCGCTGCCACGAAGAAATAGCGCTGCGCGAACCACGCCCCCGCGATGCCGAGCAATATCCAGAGCGCGAGCACGCGCAAGTCTTTGGCTTCCAGGCGTTCACCGGCCACAAATACCTCCCCGCGGAAAAGACGAGCGACTCACTCTACGCGCGCGCCCCGGCCCGGCGCAAGTGTCGTCCTTGGAATGGCGGGGATGATATAAAAGAAATCGCATGGACCCCGCGCTCACGACGGAAGTCTCGTATTTGAAAGGGGTGGGCCCGCAACGCGCCGCGCTCCTGAACGAGCGGGGCATTCGCACGCTCGAAGACCTGCTGGCCTGCTTGCCGTTTCGCTACGAAGACCGCATCCGTTTCAGCAACATCCGCGAGATCGAGCCGGACAAGACGTACACGGTGCGCGCCACGGTCGCCAGCGGCGGCGCCGTGCGCTACGCTCGCGGCGGAAACGCCATCTACCACTTGCTGGTGCAGGACGCCACCGGTTCTCTGCACTGCAAATTTTTTCATGGCGGCTACCTCGAAAGCCGCCTCAAGCCTGGGCAGGAGCTGGTCCTGCACGGCAAAGCGGAGATTGACCGCCTGCGCCCCGCCCGAATCGAGATGGTCAATCCCCAGATCGAGTTGCTGGGCAAAGACGGCGCAGACTCCACCGAGGTGGGCCGCATCGTGCCCATCTACGAGGCCATCGGCACGTTCGGCTCGCGCGCCATCCGCCGCGTAATCTACCAGGCACTGGGCGGTCTCGACGAGAAGCTCTTCGATCCATTGCCCCAAGAGATGCTCTCACGGCTGGGCTTTCCTTCGCGCCGCGAGGCCATCCTTTACGCGCACTTTCCTCCCTCGACGGAAGACGTCGAAGCGCTGAATTCGTTTCGCTCGCCCGCGCATCAACGGCTGATCTTTGAAGAGTTTTTCTTTTACCAACTGAGCCTGGCGCTGGGACGCCGCGCCACGCGGAGCGAAAAAGGAATCGCGTTTCGCGTGCGCGAAGACCGCTTCCGCGAGGCGCTCAAGCGCATCTTGCCGTTCAAACCGACCGGCGCGCAAAAGCGCGTGCTCGCGGAAATCGCCGCCGATATGGAAAAGCCCGCGCCGATGAACCGCCTGCTCCAAGGCGACGTGGGCAGCGGCAAAACCATCGTGGCTTTCGAGGCCGCGGTCATCGCCATCGAAAACGGCTTTCAGTGCGCGCTGATGGCCCCGACGGAAATTCTCGCGGTGCAGCACTACCTTGCCGCGCGGGGAATTTTCAGACCCGGAGACTATCGCGTCGAGCTGCTGATCAGCGGCCTAAAGCCCGGTGAGAAGAAGGCCGCGCGGGAGCGCATCCGCAGCGGCGAAGCGCAGATGGTGATCGGCACGCACGCCTTGATCGAAGAAGAGGTGGCCTTCGCGCGGCTGGGGTTTGTGGCCATTGACGAGCAGCACCGCTTCGGAGTCCTGCAGCGCAAGCGGCTGATGGACAAGGCCGCCGCGCGCGGCACTCCGCCCGACGTGCTGGTGATGACCGCGACGCCCATCCCGCGCACGCTTTCGCTCACGCTCTACGGCGACCTTGACGTGTCCATTCTCGATGAGCTTCCGCCGGGGCGCACACCCATCGTCACGCGCCGCACCTCGGAGCCTCATCTTCGCGGCGTGTGGGATTTTCTCCGCCGCGAAGTCCAGCGCGGCCGCCAGGCCTATATCGTTTATCCGGTGATTGAAGAGTCCAAGATGGAACTCAAAGCGGCCATGATCGAATACGAGCGCCTCTCCCGGGAAGAGTTCCCCCATCTAAAGCTGGGCCTGCTCCACGGGCGGCTGCCGAGCGAAGAAAAAGAAGAAATCATGCAGCGTTTCCGCCGGGGTGAGATCCAGGCGCTGGTGGCCACGACGGTCATCGAGGTGGGAGTGGACGTTCCCAACGCAACGGTGATGGTGATTGAGCACGCCGAGCGGTTCGGCCTCGCGCAGCTTCACCAGTTGCGCGGACGCATCGGCCGCGGGGCCGAAAAATCACACTGCATCCTGGTTGCTTCCGAGCCGCTGACCGAAGAAGCCCGGCAGCGGCTCGACGCGCTCGCGGGCACAACCGATGGATTTCAGCTCGCCGAACTGGACTTGAAGCTGCGCGGCCCCGGCGAATTTTTCGGCACGCGCCAGCACGGCGTGCGCGGCTTTGCCATCGCCAATCCGCTCCGCGACGCCGAACTGCTGGGGCTGGCGCGCCGCGAGGCATTCGCGCTTGTGGAAACCCCGGAGCAGTTGCCCGCGTTGCGGCGGTTGCTCGATTCACTGGCGCCGCAGTGGCACCACCGCTATCATCTGGCGAAGGTGGGTTGAAGCTTGCGGATCGTCGCCGGCAAATATCGCAGCCGCATCTTGAAGAGCCCGCGGAAGCTCGCTCTGCGCCCCACGAGCGATAAACTCCGCGAAACGCTTTTCAATATTCTCGGCGCTGCGGTGGAAGGGTCCATTTTTCTGGATGTTTACGCGGGGACGGGGGCAGTCGGCATCGAGGCGCTCAGCCGCGGCGCTTCCGAAGTGTTCTTCATCGAGAAGCAGCGTCCCGCAGCGGAGCTGATCCGCAAAAATCTCGAGTCGCTGGGAATCACCGATTCCGCGAGCATCCTCGCGGTAGATGCAGTGAAGGGGCTGGAGATGCTGGTGCGGCGCAAATTCGGCAAACCCCTGCAGGCCGACTTCGTATTTCTCGATCCGCCTTACGAGCAGGAACAGGAATACGACAGCGTCCTGGAATTCCTGGACTCCGCGCAACTGCTGGCTCCCACCGGATACGTGATTGTGGAGCACCGCAAAGGCTTTTCCTTGCCGGGCCGGCTCGAACAACTGGAGTGTGTCCGCCTCGTTGAACAGGGCGATACCGCACTCAGTTTTCTCCGGCTGGCGCGCGCGGCGTGACGGGTCTATTGAGGCGGCGGCTTTTTGAACAAATCCTTCAGTGTGTCCTCCAGCGAGGACTTCTGCGGCTGACTGGTCTGCGTAGTATTCGCCGGGGCGGTTTCGAATTTCGGAGTCCCGTGCCCTGGAGCAACCTTGGGATTCGAGAACGTGCCGTGCACGGCAAAGGGAATCGCCGTGGCTTTGATGTTCTTGCCGAGGGCGGCGCCCAGAATATCCGTCGCCAGGCCGACGGGATTGGCCCCGCCTCCGGTCAGGACCGCCTGGCCGTTATACTCGATGGTCTGATCGAAACCGAAGCTGCCCTGCAAGTCCACCGTGCCCTCGGACGAATCCATGTGGATTTGTTTGCTGGCGACGCGGCCCTGCGCAACATTCAGATCGCCGTGAATCGTCTTGAACGGCGTGGTGGACATGTTGCTTTCGCCCATGAGTTTCGCAATCGTGCCTAAAGCGCCGCGCAGGTTCAGTCCCGGCAGCGTGCCGTCATGCACGTTAAAGTCCCCGGTTCCCGAAAGCGATTCCACCAGGCGGCTCCCTGCCGAGCCGGCCAGTTGCAAATTCAAATCGGCGGTGCCGGTAATCTTGCCTTTTGTTGCCGGATCCACCGATACAAACTTTCCGATATCGAAGTTGCTGACCTTCACGTTGGACGAAAACCGCATGGGGTTCTTCGTGCGGTCGGCGTGCGCCGCAAGCTGCAACGTCCCTCCATAAGCCTGCATTTGCGCGGGCCACACTTCGACGCGGTTGGTGAATACGCGCAGCTCCACCAGGCCGTCATTCGCGGTGTAGGGAGCAAAGCGGATGCGCTCGGCGGTGATTTTGCCTTTGGCGACGAGTTCGCTCGGGCCGCTTGATTCCGTGGTGGTGGTTTGCGCGGGGCGCTCGCCGCCGGCGCTCTTCTTTTCCGATTCAGTCTCCGCGAGGAGCGCGTTGACGTCGAGTTGCCCGGTGCTCAGCTCGAACTCCGCCACCGGCTTCATCAAGTCGGCGATTTTCAATGTTCCTTTTACGTCCGCGGCTTTCCCGAGCTGCGCTTTGAACTCGCCGTCAGCAGCCCCATCATGAAGCTTGACGCTTCCCGATTTGAATTCGATGGGCGCGCCCAGCCCGGCCATCTCCACTTTCAATCCGCTGAGATCCGCGTTGCCGGCAATGGTTTTGAGCGCCGACGCGTCGAGCGACAGGTTGCTCAATTCAAGATTCAATCCGGTCATTTGGCCGGTAGGTTCAACACGGCCACGGCTTGTGACCTGTCCCATGGAAATCGCCGCGCCGGTCAGCACAATCTTCCCAATTCCTTCGAGCGAGAACGAACTTCCGGCCCCCGAGTCCCCGCTTGCCTTGCCACGCTTTGCCCTCTGGCTTTCCCCGCCCGCTGTTGAAAAATCGTAATTGGCCCGCCCGCGGGCGTCGGTCAGTAGCGTGACCTTCGGCTTCACCAGCTCGATGGCATTGATCTGAATCTCCTTGTGGAGCAGCGGACCCCACGCCAGACTGCCGCTCAGCGTTTCGACGCTCAGGAAATCCCCCTGCGGAAATCCGGGAGGGTTGCCCAAGTGCGCATCGTCCACGACGAAGCCCACGGTGGGCAGGAACTTCGCGCGAATCTTTCCGATGGTCAGCTCGCGGCCAGTTTGTTTCTTGACAGCAGCGGAGACGAGCGCGCGGTAGTGGTCCACATCGAGAAAATAGGGTGCGATGAGCGCCACCACAACGAGCAGGGCAACCACAATCAGGACAGCACGCAACCAAGCCGGAAGGCGCCGGGAGACACCTGGAGATGGCGGAGTTGCGGTCATGGCAGGCCTCGGGGTGGAGAGATTTGCCGCATCTATCCTGTCAAATCCAGGGCGCTTCGGCAAGCGATTCCTGGCCCGCAGCGAGAAGCTCGGCGCGAAGGGAAGCCGCAGACGCCTTCCGGTCGCGGGAGTATAATCCGGTTTGTACCGATGGCTTTATGGGACAGCTCGTATAACCTCTTGAAGCTGCCGCGCCCCTTGTTGGTGCGGCGGGAGCCCCTCGGGCGCTGGCGGGAGCCGAAGCTCGCCGTTCCATGGGGCTCGTTCCGACAGAGCCTGGCAAGCAGCTTGGGGGCGCTAGTGCGCCGCCCGGTCGCTCCCAGAGCGTTCCTTGCCGGGCCGTACTTTCGCGATTGCTGGGTGCAGAGGCGTGTCCCCAAGCGCGCCGTGCTCGCCGCGGCGCTTTGGCACATCGTGTTTCTTGTAGCGCCGTATCCGAATTTTCTTTCCGCGCCCGGGAATGAACCTATCGGTGCGGAGACCGTGCTGACCTGGTCCGGAACGATCCGTGACTTGCCAGCTCTCGAATTGCCGGGAATAAAACCCAAGCCGCGCCTACGTGGCAAACCCGAAAGACCGCTCCCACCCAAGAGCGCCGATGCCTTTCATCCCCGGCAAACCATCTTCTCCGACCCGGTCCATCCCAATCATCCCCGGCAAACGCTCGTCAATTCCGCGGCGCCGCTCGAGCCGCCCAAGATTCTTCCAGCGATGCCGAACATCGTCCAGTTGGCATCAACAGCGCAGCCCGCGCGCCCGCGGCTCGAGATCAGCCGGGATGCGCTGGCCAAGCTCCGGCCGAGGCGAATGGCCATGCGGCGCGCCGAAGACGTGGCATTACCCGATATGCCCAATCTTGAAAAAAAGGCGGGCGATCTGAACATTGCGACAACGCCCATGCTGGTGCCCAAGCCGAAACTTATGCTGAATGCTTCGGCCGCGCCACGCGCCGGTTCGCGCAAGGCTGCGGGCGATGCAGTCCCCGCACCAGACGTGCCCATGGATGCGCCGTCAGCCGCGCTTCCGCAAACGCTGATCGCGTTGTCGATCACACCTGCGCCACCCACGGAGATTCTTCCTATCGTTTCGGGGAATCTTGCAGCGCGGATTTCGATATCACCCGAAGGAGATCGCCCCGGAGTTCCGGGAGGCTCCCCGGACGGGAATGCTGGTGCGAACCGACGAGCCGGAGAGGGACCGAGCAGCCTCAGCGGCGTCGGCACTGCCGGCAACCGAAACGGGTCAGGCGCGCCGGGCATCAGCATTAGCGGCGGAAATCCGAATGCGACTTCTCCCGTGTCGGGTCTCGGCGGAACCCCCGGCATCCGCTTCAACGGAGGAGTCGGAGGCAGCATCGCGCTGTCCGCCAGGACCACTCCGCGCCCTCCTGTTTCAGATACGCCGCATTCATCCGCACCGCACGACATCGGCGCCCTGAAGCCCGGCGCGCAGCCCGAGGCGATTTTCGGTCCCAAAAAGGTGTACACGCTTCACGTGAACATGCCGAACCTTTCGAGCGCCACGGGGAGTTGGGTGCTCCATTTCACGGAGCTGCGCGAAGATGCTCCGCCGCCGCTTTCGCCGGCGTCTGCGGCGGAGGTGACCGGGCCGGTTCCTCTGCGCAAAGTCGATCCGAAGTACCCGCCTTCGCTGATCCAGGATAAGGTCGAAGGGGAAGTGATTCTTTACGCCGTGATTCGCAAGGATGGTTCTGTGGACAGCATCCAACTGGTCCGCGGCGTGGACGATCGGCTCGACGCCGACGCCATGGAAGCGCTTTCCCAATGGAAATTCAAGCCTGCCGAGCGTGGCGGCGAGCCGGTCGAGCTCGAAGCCGTCGTGCGGATACCATTCCGCGTCGCCGGGTCGCGCTTTTGACCGAATCGATTGTCACTTCTTTGCGGGATTTCGCGGTTTCACAGATTTTCTTCGGCAAGTTTGACCAGCGTGTAAAGCGTGTAATTCACCGGCGTGGGCACGCCCAGCTGCGCGCCCTTTCGCGAGACGTAACCGTTCAGCGAGTCAATCTCCGTGCGTTTGCCGCGCGCCAGATCCTGCGCTGTCGAGGAAGTCGCGGGCCCCATTTGCTTCAGAAGTTTCATCGCGCCGGCGATGGCCGCCTTGGGCTCCGCCAGCGAAGGAATCTCCACACCGGCAGCCCGCGCCACCGCAAGCGCCTCGGCCACGACCATTTCGAGCAGCGGATGAGCGTATTCGGCGGCGGCCAGTTTTCCGTAGTTCACCCGGCCCAGCGCGCTGATGGCGTTGCCTGCGCAGTTCCAAACCAGTTTCGTCCACAACTCTCCGGCAATGTTGTCCGCAATGGGGCAACGTACGCCGGCGGTCTCGAAGAGCGCGGCCACGCGCGCGGTGCGCGCCGTCCGAGGACCGATCACCAGATCGCCCCGGCCGGAGTGCTTCACGCGCCCCGGCTCGGGCACGGCCGCGGCCACGTAAACTGCCGAGGAAATCGCGTCAATGCCGGCCGCGCGGCGCATGCGCTCGGCATTGTCCACGCCGTTCTGCATGCTTACGACGATCGCCTCCGGCTTCAGGTGAGGCGCAAGCTGCTTCGCAGCCGTTTCCGTGTCGAGCGTCTTGACGCAGAAAAGAACGATGTCCGCGGCCTTTGCCGCGGAGAGCTCCGTCGAAACTTCGGCGTTCACGCGTTCCTGAAAGGTCAGGCAATCGAGGAACAGCCCGTTCCGCCGGACGGCTTCGGCAAGTGCCGGGCGGCCAATCAGCACCACCGGAACGCCAGCGCGCGCCAGCATCCCTCCGAAGTAGCAGCCCACCGCTCCCGCGCCAACCACGGCAACGCGCGGCGGCATTTGCGATGGACCCGTCAAAGTTCGCCTTTCTCATCCAAAATTATGACCTGCAATTCCGAGAGCTGCCCGGCGCGGCTCGCGAGTCAGTCACACATCGCGAAATCACGAGTCAGGGCATTCTTCACGCCGTGACCACTGCAATTAAGCGGTCAATGTCCCGCTCGGTGTTGTACAGGTGCGGCGAGACGCGAATGCTCCCCTGTCGCAGGCTCGTGATGACTCCGGCCTTGCGCAGTGTATCGTAGAGGGCCGCGGTTTTTTCCGGCGAACGCGCCGCAAAGCAGCCGTAGGGCCCCCGATCAGCGGCATCCAGCGGGCTCGCGGGGATGCAGCGGTCCTTGGGCAGCCGCTCATACATTTGGTCGATCAACTTGCGGTTGTGAGCCGCAACCGTGTCCGGACCCGCGCGTACCACAAAGTCAAGCGAGACATCCATGGCCACCAGATTAAAATTGAAATAGCTGGCCGCTTCCGCGGTGTCCCAGCGCTTCGCGGCCGGCGCGGGTTTTGGGTCGTCGAAAGAAAGCGAAGAAAAATTATCCGACCCCGCGACGGCCATCCAGTAGAACGGCCCGGGGCGCATGTTGCCGATATGCTCGCTCTTGGCCCAGAAAAATCCCGTGCCATAGGGGCCCAGCAGCCACTTATATCCGGCGCACACCATGAAATCTGCCCCGAGTTTTTCGGCCTCGAGGGTCATGGCGCCGCAGCACTGACTGATATCCAGCAAGAGCAGCGCGCCCTGCGCGTGACATGCGGCCGCGACACGCGCAGCGTCGAGCAAGGAGCCGTCGTCGAAGCGCACCAGGCTCACGGAAACCAATCTCGTCTTTGCTGTCATCGCGGCGAGTAAATCGTCCGCGGTAATGAATCGCTCTCGGGGCGGCACGATCTTGAGCTTGATGCCTTCGCGTTCTTCCATGGGCTTCCATGCCGTGTATTGCAGCGGAAATTCGCCTTTTGCCGTGACCACTTCATCCCCCGGCTTCCACGACAGGCCATAAGCCACCGCGGCCATTCCGTTGCTCGCTCCTGTGGTAATGGCAATCTCCTCCGGCTTGCCGCCGACTAGCCGCGCGACCGAGGCGCGGATACGGTTGGGAACTTCAAAAAAAGTGGAATCCAGTTTCTGGTGCGGATATTTTTTCCATTCGATGGCTGCCTGGGCCGCGCGAATCGAAGCGCGCGGCATGGGAGCCTGCCCTGCGAGGTTCAGGTAGGCAACATCTTCAAACTCAAACCATTCTTTGCGCCAATCCATAAATGCCTCTTCGTGGTGCGATGCGCGTCGTCAATCGCGACGCGCCCGGCATTCATTGTTCCGGTCTTAGGGGGGAAGCACAAGCACCCGCCTGGAGTCGGCGGGCTGCCACATTGGACTGCCGGAATCCGTCAAAAATGCCCGCGCAGTTCGCGGAACGCCGAGACGATGACCAACTTGCCTGGGCCGCTCAACACTGCCTCGTGTTCCAGCATCCAGGTGTTCGCATTGGGGATGTACACGGCATTCAAACCGAGCTGCAGCGCCGGATTGATGTCGCTGCGCGGGCTGTTGCCGACCATCCAGCCGTGCGATTTCACAATTTTGTGCTTATTGACGAGCGACCGGTAGGTGACATGGTCTTTCTCCGGCACGATCTCGATAAATTCGAAGAACCCCTGCAAGCCGGAGCGCTCCACCTTGGCCGCTTGCTCCGCCGGCTCGCCTTTGGTGAACAGAATCAGCCGGTGACGCTCGGTCAAGTAGGCAAGCGTTTCCGGGACGCCATCCAGGATTTGCGGCGGCGTGCGTTCGAGCTCGACCACACGGGTGTGAATCGTTGCCAGGGTCTCGCGCCGCGCCATGGCCCCGGCCAGCTTGAGGTACGTTTCTTCCAGCGACCGGCCAAAGCTGCGCACGCCGTACCCATATTGGCGAATGTTGCGCCGCTCGGTTTCGTTCAGCACGCGCCGGATGTAATCCCTCGCGTAACCCGCCGGCTCGGTCAAGCTGATAAAATCTTCGATCAGCTTCTCGAAGAAAACATTGTTTTCCCAGAGGGTGTCGTCCGCGTCAATCAGTAGTGTGCTTCGCCGCATTCCCGATCTTTCTTTGATGCATCCCTATCAGGCCGGGTGAGCCTGGCCCAATGTATGCTTGTTCGCGGAGTTTCTGGAAGAGTTTATTGGCGCAGTCCAGCGCATCCACGTGTTGGGCATGGCAATCAGGACGCGCCGCCGCCCGCTCATGCCTGGAGAGAATCCCCGGAGGCCGCGCGCTTCACGGGGTCTTGGGCTCGCCCACCGCGAGCTGTTCGAGGATGGTCCGCGCAATCTTCTGGGTTTCGCCGAAGTGGCTGAGGTAGCTCTGGAACTCGCGGTTCAGCTCGCGCGCCTCCTCGGCGCCGAGCTTGGTGCGCAGGATCATGTCGCGGAGGCGCACCGGATGCGGCAAAAGCGCGTCCTCCTTGAGCTCCTCGAGCGCCGTCTGGACATCATAATGGTACATCGTGCCTCCCGCTCCCACTGGGTTGATCGAGGGATAGCCGGAACTTCAGGCACCCTATTCTACCCGCAGGCGCTCGACACCGCGCAGAAAAAGGCGCGGGTTCACACCAGCGGGCAGTCCAACATCGCAAGAGGGAAGCGGAAGGATTTCAGTTACGCAACGGGAGGAAGGAATTCGTAGCGGTCGATTCGGGCGGCGACACCGCACCGGCCATTGTGGCCCTCGACGCGAATCACCTGCCCGAAACATCGGATATTAACCTC
>WNGH01004160.1_pt1 | contig 13806 bp, 7 predicted proteins | sample 5400631 | NCBI WGS metagenome assembly WNGH01 (sample SAMN13153373, study PRJNA577476) | soil metagenome | isolation source: 115 cm soil or saprolite under Garry oak tree replicate 1 | place: USA:California | collected 2016-06-15
CGTGGTGCTAACGTTGAAGGTGAAGGTTCCTAATTTGGTGTAAGAGTGTGACTGGGTGTTTGGGTTCGAGGAGCCGCCCATCATGATGCCGGTACCATCCCCAAAGTTCCAGCTAAACGAATAGGGAGGAGTGCCACCTGAAGCTGTTGCAGTGAAGCTCACTCCAGTCCCGACGGTGCCCGAAGAAGGGCCGCTGACTCTGACTGAAAAGACTGGGGGGGATACTGTCAAGGCCTGGGTAACAATCTGCGAGTGTGGAGTTGGGAATACAGAGTCTTTGACTGTGAGGCTGACTGTGTAGTTTCCCTGGGCCGAGTAGCTGTGAGTCACAGAGCTGCCTGAGCCTGTAGAACCATCATTGAAACTCCAGGCGAAACTGTAAGGTGGAACCCCACCAGCGGCCGTGGCGGTGAAAGAAACCGAGACTCCGGGAGATGGGGTCGAAGGAGAGTATGTGAAGCTAGGTGTCAGTGGTTGGGGCTGGGGTGGGGAGCTTGATGAGAGCTTCCAGCCGGTGAGAGGGTGCAGTTCCCAGTGAGGGGAGACGTCAGTGGGATCCCAGTAGACGAAGCCCTGGACGTCTAGCGAGATGCCTCCGTTCGACAGGTACTGGGCGAGGGTTACATTGTCACAAGGAGGAACCCCGGGGCCACAGTAGCCTGCCGCATCCCAATCGTGGTCAATCTCGTAATGAATGGACCCACTGGTCCCCGCCATTTGGACGGGGCCGGTGGTGTCGCAATAAGTGTCGGGACTTCCGTCTCCGTTTCTGTCGGGGTAGGGCCCACCTCCGTTGACCAAGTTGTAGCTTGTATCGCAGTCCTCTGCTTTTGAACCGGAGATGTAGACACCGTTTATCTGAACTAGTGCTGGAACTACTTGCCCGTTGATGTTTGTAATTGTGCATGATGGAGCGAGAGCTCTCTTGTTTGAGATCCCACCACTACTGGAGCTCGTCTGCCACTGACTTCCAGATAGCGATCCCCCGTTGTATTCCTGAGATAGGGTAATGACCGTTGGACTGCAGACAACATTCGGGTTCCAAGAGGCGAGCTGCGACACTGTCATTAGATGCGTTACAACTGTTGTGTTGGGTGTTGGGGAAGCGGAGTCTTGGACTTTCAGGGTGACTGTATAGTTTCCCTGAGAGGAGTAGGTGTGCGTTATCGAGCTACCTGACCCTGTGTAGCCATCGCCAAAGTTCCAGGCGAAACTGTAGGGCGAAACTCCTCCACTTGCGGTAGCGGAGAAAGACACTGGTACGCCGGGCGTCGGATTTGCAGGAGTGTAGTTGAAAGTGGCTGATAGCTGCCCCTGCGGGCTAACTATGCTGAAACTGTCTTGAAAGCTGGAAGAGAAGCTGGTCTGGACATCGATTCTGTTAGAAGATACGGCGTATTTAACGAACCCTAGGCCGGCACCTACTGTGTTGCTGCCCATGAGCTTTACAAAATAGGGCGCTTCGGCAGCGTTCTGGCCGCCGTTTCGAGAAGTGTCGTTTACAGGGTAGAGGTCGTTCTTCCATGCTCCTTGAACGACTACAACACTGCCGGTTTCAGCGGTGTAGTAGCCCGTCGAGCCATCGTCGGCGACGCAGCCGGAGTTGTAGACAGCATAGCCATTTCCATTGGTCGTGACGGCCGTGCAAGTAGAACTGTTTAGGGCTAGCTGCTTGCTCCTCTCGTAGGTGTTGTCGTGTGCTTGAATTATCAGGTCGACTTTCTTCGCAAGTAGCATATTGAAGAATGCGATTCCCATGGAGCACGTCGCGTCGCTGGCGCTTATGCACAGCTTGTGCGTTGCAACAATGACCCATTTTATTCCTGAGCTCCTCGCGCTATCTATCGCGCTGGACACCCAGTTGTAGTGAAGGTTGCCTTGGTTGTAGGGCCAGCATCCGTACTGGTCCGTGCAGGGTTGGCCGGTCTGGGAGCTGCAGTTGGGCCAGCCGGACTCCTGAGCTTGTGTACAGACGCCGGTCATGTTGTAGATCTTGGGTGATGCAAATATGAACCTGGTCAGTGGGTTGGTCGCAGGATAGTCGAAGTAGTATTCCTTGCCGTAACAGTTGCCGGCTACGGGTCCGCATGTTATGGGAACGCCTAGAGTGAACGAGCAGTTGTTGACGTACCTTTCATAGCTGCTTGTCTCCCCGAAAGAGATTGAGTTATGCCCGCCAGTGTCATGGTCTCCGGACAGTATCTGGATATTGCTGTACTTGGCCTTGAACTGGGAGCACCATGTGTCGCCTGCTACGGAGCTGTCATAGCTGAAATCTCCCAACCCGAGAAAGAACCCAGCGCTTGATGTGCCGAGACTGGCCAGAACATTGGACCCGGTGGCCGAAGTTAGGGATCCAATATCCCCAGATGTGGCAAATGTGAAAGTCGGGCTGGTTGTAGCATGGACTGGCGGGGTTAGTGTACCTATGTAGGGAAATGGAACAAGCATGATCAGAAGTAGAACTAACGGGATGAGAGGCGTCCTGCCGCCCATAACCTGCCCATCGAAGACACTCTTGCCAGACTTATTAAGGCAATCTATCGGAATCTCAGACTATATTCCTAGCGATACCTATTGCCATCTTTTTCGCCCACCAAACTTTAGCATGAAGATCTACCGTTTGAAAGCGAGGGGCAAGACATTAGCTGACACGCATAGAAGGCCGAACTGCACATTTGCTCTTGGCCGTTTCGGAAAGAATAAGCTAGACTAGTGAAATGAGAACTGTGATTGTCTGGGAAGCCGTCGCTGTCTGACCGTTCGAGTCTGTAACAGTTAATGTAACAGTGTATGATCCTGGCAAAAGATACGAGTGGCTTACTGAGGCTCCGGTACCTGCTGAGCCATCGCCAAAATTCCAGCTGTAGCCGTACTGTTGGGTTCCGCCTGAAGCGGTCGCGCTAAACGTGACCACCTGGAGTGGCAACGGGTTTGACGGAGTGTAAGTGAAACTGGCCGTGGGTCTCGGGTTGACGGTTATTGTCCGGGATGTTTTGGCGACTTGGCCGCTAGAATCGGTCAACGTCAAGGAGACAGTATAGGTGGTCGCAGACTGGTACGGGTGGCTGACTGGGTTTCCTGCTCCTGTACCGCCATCACCGAAACTCCAAGAATAGCTGTAGGGCGATACCCCCCCTGATGCTGATGCTGTGAACACGACTGATTGCCCAGCATCCGGCGACGAGGGACTGAATGTAAAGCTGGCTGATAGCGGAGCTTGGTTAGTGATTGTAATGGCCCTTTGCGATGTCGCTGTTTGTTGGGGTGAGCTGCTGTCCTTTGCTGTCAGAACGACATTGTACGATCCTGTTATTGCGTACGCATGGCTAGTGGACGATCCTGCTCCTGTTGTTCCATCGCCGAAGCTCCAGCTGTAACTGTACGGGGGAGTGCCACCCGAAGCTGTCGCGGTAAACGTTACACTCTGGCCAGCGGTAGGAGTGCCTGGACTATACGTGAAGCTGGCGCCGAACTGGGTGACAGAGTTGTGGGGGCGCCATGCGGTGAGGGGATGAAGCTCCCAGCCCGAATAGCTATGATAGGCGATGTCTACATGGTCAGGGTCCCAGTAGACATAGCCTTGAATATCGATCAGGGTTGACGCAGACCCTGGTACAGTCTGTTGAGCTATAGTGTTATTGTCGCAGCTGGCCGTTCCGATTCCGCAGTAGCCTGTCGCCATCCAGTCACCATCAAACTCGACGTGTATCCTCCCCAAACAAGTTGGGTCTGTTGTGGAAGTACAAGACGCCGAGTAGTTGGGAACCATGGCTGGGTCAAATGCGGTCCCGGTGCTGTCGCACCAGTTGCCCGGCGGCAATGGGGAGCCTCCGTTCACCGTAGAATAGTTCGTCCGGCAGTCACCCTCCTCGTAGAGATAGCCCCCCAAGCCTACGCCGTCTATCTCGACGAACGCGGCTACTGTCTGTCCTTGGCTGTCGGTTATTGTGCATGAGGGTCCCGGGCTCTGCCATCCGGGCGGTGTCGGTCCAGGAGTAAGCCATCGCTTGGAAGGAGTACCAGGCGAGAATATACTACTATTATAGGAGCCGGATCCCGTCATGTTATTCGTAATGTCCGAGATCCGAACAATCCATGGAGAGCTACAGGGCACACGCGAATTCCACGAGCCAGAACCATCCACGGGAAACGAATTTGTTGCCGAGGCAGTACCGACCCTGAACGAGCCGGGGAGGACCATTGTGACGAGTACTACTGTTATCAGGAATAATGCGGTCAGTCTTCGAACCGGCCTTCTCAGAAATGGCGATAAGGCACCGTCGGCCATCATGTCATCGGAGAACTGATATACCAAGGAGTACTTGGGCTGGATGTCTACATTGGATTACAATAGAACACTTTATCCTGCAAAAGGTCAGGTCGCGGTCAACTGCAACCTCTCTCACATCTTCGGTTAAAGTGAAAATTGATAGTTGGCTGGCTAGTCCTCATCAGTCGGTCGACTTAACGCTTGGTAATGAGGAATATACGTATCGAAAAGTGTATCGAGTGATATAAAACGCGGACACCACGCTTTTTCGAGGATTGAACGTGGAGTCGATTGTGAATGCGTTCGTTAGGAGCGTCTTCACGTAGCGCGGCTCATCTGAGGTGTGATACTGTCGCCGGAGGTACCCAACATTGAAAGCTCTGGCTGGGTATCGGAAAACAGAGTACGTCAATTCCATTGAGAACGGCGACACTGACCGTATTGTTGAGATTGTAAGCAAACTCAGTAAAGTTTTGAAACTCAAGGAAGAGAGTTGGGACGCTCAGATTGATATGAGGCCATGCGTAATCGCAGTCCGGCAACCCCTGCTGCTTGGCTATCTGTCGTATGGTGATATTCATGCTCTCGAACCAGGCGCACTCGTTGTTTGGATTGACAGGAGTCATAGAGAGAGCTGTCCCGTTCGGCAACAACAAGTGTTGGAAACCCGCTACTTGATACCCGGGTGCTGGGGTCGTTAGAGTTCGAATAGTGATGAAAGCCGTCAGGAACAGCAGTACAATCACAAGGGCTGCCAGGACAGTGGTCTTGGGGAATCTTCTCCCCTCTTCTGCCTCAGATGCTTTGGGATGCTCGGACTTCTGAAGAAAAGGCGATACCAAGAAGGCTATGTAGACTGCGACGCCGCCAAAGAGAACGATAAGCAGATATCGCGATGCAATGATATTATGCAGGAGAAGAATCAGGACTAGAAACGTGACTACGAAGGATAAGAGAAATATCTTGAAGATGTTGTTTGCTTTCCATAACTCCAAGCATTCAGACGCTCTCGAGTTGAATGCTTCGCGATACCGCCCTGAGGATAGTTCCACACCCCGAAAGCTCTAGTCCCATGACCCCGAAGTCCGTATCTAATTCGCTAAGCGCAAATGCAAATACAATGGCTGCAACCGCGAAACAGGCATAGCTCACCATGTGAAAGAACCGGATTGTGTTCCGCGCCTTACTCCGTCGCTGATTTGCGTCTGTGATGGTTCGTAATGAAATCATCCGGCTTACCGCGTTGAGAATCGTTCCAATATCCATAGCTCCTAGGCCAAGGACTGCAAAGTCTGGAATCAAGTAGAATGCCAGCATGCTCAGGGATAAGGCAGCAAGAATGAAGAATACCACGCTCAGTACATCATAATATCTGACTGTCGATAGACTAGCCGGTGAGTACATTTTCAGGAGGCTCGCTACCGAAAACGACTCTATGATATTTATCCATTCCGCGGCTAGTCTAGGGATCAATCTCCCTACACTTTGACAACCACATGAATAGTTGTTATGCACGTAGGCGACTCGCAATTCATACATGGCGTGCACGTGGTCTCGCTCTTCGCAACCATCAGATAGTAGGTCCCTCCGGAATTCTGTACTGAAACGTTTGTCGTGAACGTTGAATTTACTAGGACTTGTTGATTACCGAAGAGAATTCTGGCGTTTGTTGTTCCCTGTTGCCACCAGAATATCACGTAGGCGGGTATCTGAAGTGTCTCGACAGTGATCTCGACATTTCTGCTCCCGAAAGTTGTGTCGATATTGAACTGCCGCACGTAGCTTTCCCTGATCGATGTTGTTTCGTCGACCAGTGTCTGTGAACGGTAATCCCATGAGTAGATTCCCCCGAAGAGGATGAGCCCAATGATCGCTGTGATTATGATTAGAAGCGGTATCTTTCCTTTCCAAAACCTGCGCTTTGGCGCAAGAGACGATCTCCGCATTTTCATGTCTTACTTCGTGCCGCGAATAGTCGCGTGTTCTCCTGCTGTCTTATCGAACCTTCCTCCTCGTCAAGATTGGTTCCGAGGACTGCTCGAGCCGAGAGTGCGCAGCGCTCGACGGATCTAACCCGTTTTCAGAATACTTCGCTTCTCTATTATAGTTGCTGGTCTCCTGAGGTTCTACTTCAGACCAAAATCGAGGCTGATTTCCAGTGGACAGGTTCCTCGATCCTTGGGATCGGTTTGCTGGTGTTGGCCCTGTTTGTCTTCAGTTCGGTTTCTAGGCTATTCCTCTGAGACTTGATGTGTTTAGGAACTTCGGAGTGAGAGTTTGGTTCGCGTATGTAATAACCGTGCGTAGAGAGGGTTCGTCGTCCCGACGCAAGGGATCGAACGGGTCCGTTCTGGTAGAGAAGAGCGGTGCTTGAGGTTCCGACGATTAAGACTCGACTCCCTGTCGGGACCTAGCCTATGGAGTAGAGGTTGTTAGAGTGGAGGGGCTGAGCCGGGTGAGGGAGACCCCGGCATACTCCAAGAGTGTCGCAGAGGCGCCTTCGATGAGCGCGTAGGATCCATCAAGCCTCCAGGCCACACTATAGGGTGTTGTGGTTGCGGAGAGTCCGGTCGGGATCAAGGTGAAACCTGTTCCATATGCTGTATCAGGATCCCGACGTCGCCCGCTATCAGCGTGTAGATCCGTCGGGCTTCCATGCCACCAAGCGAAGTCCCGCTGTGACAGGCTGGCCGATAAGGGTCAGCCTTCCTTTCTGGTATCGAATTACTTTGCCCTCGAAAGTTACGACCAGCGCGTAGGACTTAGTCCTGACACAACCGTAACGGTCGCATTGCGCTGCTACCGGTGTGATTGGACTCTTCACTGAAGGTCCCGGTTATCTCGTGATGACCGGTCACGCTTGGCGTGTAAGAGATTGAGCATGTGGAAACGCCAGCGGTGTTGGTCGAAGCCAATGTGAAACTTGTCGGGTTGAACGTGCCGGTGGAATTGGAAGCGAAGCCAACCCCTCCGGTTGAATAGATCGCAGTGCCCAGATCGGTGTCGGTCGCGGTGTCACGGCGAACTATGGTGGCGACGCTGGTCACGGCACCCGAGCGGGTTTCGGTTCAGCGATCTAGATTAGTAGCTTGCCCCTAGCCAGGTGGTGATTGTCGCCATGTCGTATTCGTCTATGCAGAAGCCATTCACCGATCCCGCTTGTGTGGCTGTATTGTTCGCATCGTCATTCCACCGGTATGTTCCCCAGTCAGCGATCACTTCACCTCCGGGACAATGGCCCTTGATTGCAGAAACGTCAGCGATGTCGTGGCTATCGATGCTGTGATCGAAGTTGGTGTCTGCAAGGGCCGCGTCTGGCCCATATACGTCGTATCGGGCGAGCCGAAAATCGGCTCGTACAATGGCGTTGTAGCCCTCGGTCCCAACCTCATATCCAAGCAGAACTGCATGCGTCGAGGCCGGTATCGACCAGTAGGCGAGAGCACCTTGGAAGAAATGCCTTAGGTCGTAGTTGGAAAGTGTCATGTTTTTGCCAGGTGATATGGAGAAAGGCTCGTTCGAATAGCCGAAGCTTCCTTTCACACCATCTACACGAGTAGTAACCCAAGAGGTCTGGGTACCAACCGGAGTCTGGGTCCACGATTGATTGCTCGCTCTCCATACCCCAGTGCCTATGCGAATCTGCGTTTCGATCCAGTGAGCGCTCATGCTAGCTCCTGTGCTGCATCCGCTTGTGGAAGCTTTGCAGACTCCGGTAGCAGCTCCCTGGTCAAACCACCAGTAAGCAGAGACGTAGATGACGTAGAGCGCGTCCTGCGACGCGTTATCGACCTTTACCGAGGAGAATGAAAGGTCCGCAGACACGCGCGAGGGAAAATCGGACTGGATCACTGCCTTGATTCCATAGGTCCCATCGGGACAGTCAAAATCTGGCTGATAGACTTGGTCTTCGCAGAACGCTCCCCAATGGCCCGCTCTCATCCAGGGAAAGTGCCCTTGGTGAGCCAAAGCACTTGTATAGCAACCATAGGAGCTTCCATTGAGAAAGGTGTGAAGGGCACCGCTGCTTATGGAAACGTTGGAGTCGGCCCCAGTACAGATATCGTTTGGGAAGACTACCCAAAACTTGTACTGATACCCCTTCAGATTCGGCGTTTCTGGAAAGTCGAAGTTTGGATCAAAGTCCGAACTCCGCCAAGCGTACTTCATCACTCGGACCGACGCGGGTGAGTCGTGGGTCGCGGGAGACGACGCCATCAACAGTACAATCAGGATGATGAGGAGGCCGATTCTAGAAGCAATCAAATCCTACACTTAGCCAAGCTTGAGTCGACACTTTGTATCTTGACAGAAGCAAGCTCGAGGATAAGTCGCAATCGAGCAGTCTGACCTTTGTCGAAAGAGCCAGCCATGCGAGCCCTGCTTTCGCGGCAAAGTTCGATTCTCGGCCTTCGCATGGTTTCGCGGGCCGATACGCAAAGTCCTGGAGAGATTCCAAGGAATGTGAGAATGGAAAAAAAATTTGGGTTTAGTTGGGTCGGTAGTTGTCCGCGGTGGATCATAGGCCCACTGTGACTGTGACAGTAGTCGAGTGAGTGATCGAGCCGCTGGTCCCTGTGACGGTTACGGTGTAGGTGCCGGGTGTAGTGAGGAGGGACGTAGAGACCGTGAGTGTGGATGAGGCTGTTCCATTGGACGTCAGTGCGACAATGCTTGGTGCTAATGACGCCGTTGGAGGTACGAGAGAGATGGGTGATGTGGCTGAGACAGATTCACTCAGGCTGACACTCCCTGAGAATCCATTAAGACTACTCAGGGTGATGGTGGAGGTGCCAGAGGATCCGATGGCTAGGCTGAGAGAGTTCGGGGAGGAGGTCATGCTGAAGTCTGGAAGCACAAACTGCCATGCGGTCAGCGCGTGTAGCTCCCAATGTCCTTCAGGGTCCCAGTAGACGAATCCTTGTATATTTATCGGAACTGTGGACACGCATGTAGATGTTATTGTGCAAGGTAGCTTCACCTGTGCGATGGTGTCGTTGTTGGCATAAGTCGTTGAGGGACCCGCAAATCCCGCTGCCATCCAGTCCTGGTCGAACTCGGCATGTACGAAGCCGCTCGTGGTCCCTGCAGCGTAGACGTTTCCCGTGCTATCGCAGAACGTCGTTCCGTTGGGATAAGGTCCTCCCCCGTTGATCGCGTTATACTTGGCTGAACAGTCCCGTGTCTCGTAGAAGTAGTAATGCAAGGTTACGTTGTCTATTTCCACAAACGATGACAACGTCTGACCGCTGATGTTGGTGATGGTGCATGGCGGGGACAGAGCCCTCTTGGCCGGAATGCCACCAGCAGTCGAGCTGGTTTGGTAGGGGCTTCCTGACAAAGTTTGATTCGGGTATGCGGAGCCGAGAATGTACTGAATCGTAACTAGGGTAGCTGAACAAGAAACGTTGGGGTTCCAAGAAGCAATCCCGCCGGTAAGAGCGTTGATGTTCGGCTGGACCGAAGCTGTCGCATTAAAAGCCCTCGAAATAGTGGGGACCAGTGTAGCGGTGTACAGAACGAGCACTAGGATCACGGCTATTCGACGATTGGATATACGACCTCTTTGACGCATGAGATTCTTCGAAAGAGGAATACTCAGCAAGAATACTTGAGTTGTATGTTTACTTACGGTCCCAAACAGCGGCGCCTGTCAAAACAACACACATGCGCATAGCACATCCTAACCGGTAAGGTTCGCTTGTGCTTGGAAATAATGCACCTAGACACAAGCGAACACAAGTGGCTCATCTGTCGCTGCAAGCTCATCTAAAATTGGCTGTATCCGGCAAGATTCGCCTCTTCGAAGGCGCAGAACCGTGCATCCCCGTGTGGGGACACAAGCTTGACCGGACGGACGACCGTACGGAAGCTAGCTTCTCCATGAATTTTTTGATCCCTTTACCACGCGAGGTTTAGTTTGCTAAGACGAAGAGTCACAGTAGGCTCTGTGAGAAGTTCTAGAGTGTCGCCGTGTTGGTAGGAAGCAAGTTGGGCTGGTGGAAGTCTATACCATCGTCCGGCTGCTCATTATCCAGTCTGGCCGATGGTTTTTGCAGGAACTGCGAACATCAGCGTGCTGTTGGCGGTATTGTTGCAATAGTGTTCTTTGTTCGGTTGTTTGTCGAGAGTTTCGTTGTCATTGTTGAGGGAGACTTTCCGGCAAGAGTGGTGTTGAATCCAGAGCGCGTTCTAACAAGCACATACAATACCAGTTAGAAACGGATCCGGCTAGGACGGGCAGTGCTAGAGACTAGTGAGCACGGTGATGCTCTGGGAAGTCGTGAAGCTCTGACCATTCGCGTCGGTGATCGTTAAAGTTACTGTGTACGTTCCTGGTAGCAGATATGAGTGGCTGACTGATTGTCCAGTGGCTGTGGATCCGTCTCCAAAGTCCCAGCTGTAACTGTAAGGCTGCGTCCCACCGCTAGCGCTAGCATCAAACGTAACCGCAAGGAGCGGTAACGGATTGGATGGGCTGTATGTGAAGCTGGCCGAAAGCTTTGCGTTGACTGTTATTGTCTGGGATGATTTCGCAACTTGGCCTGCCGAATCGGTGACCGTCAAGGCCACTGTATAGGTACCGCTTGACTGGTAGGTGTATTTGACAGAACTGCCGGATGCTGTTCCTCCATCGCCGAAGCTCCAAGAGTAGCTGTAGGGCGAGGTGCCTCCCGAGGCGGACCCGGAGAAGGAGACGGATTGTCCAGCGTCAGGCGAGGATGGGCTGTAAGTGAAGCTCGCTGTCAGGGTTGGAGGTGGGTTGGAGATGGTTATCGACTGCTGGGACGATGCGGTCTGCTGTGGCGAGCCACTGTCTTTCACGGTGAGAGCCACAGTGAAGGTTCCTGCTGATGAGTAGGTGTGAGTCACTGCCGAGCCTGTTCCCATCGATCCATCGCCGAAATCCCAAGAATAGGTGTAGGGCGATGTCCCTCCGGACGTTGTGGCTGTGAATGTGACTTGCTGGCCGGCCCCTGGCGAGGACGGACTATAGGTGAAGCTGGTGGTTAGAGTTGGAGGTGGTGAGCTGCTGACTGTAAGAGTATTCTGCGAGGTGGCCGTCTGTTGAGGCGAACCGCTATCCTTGACCGTCAGTGTCACCGTGAACGAGCCAGCTGACACGTAAGTGTGTGTTACAGAGGATCCCGTTCCTGTCGATCCGTCTCCAAAGGACCAGCTGAACGTGTAAGGAATCGTACCACCACTAGCGCTGGCCGTAAACGTGACTTGTTGGCCAGACTGGGGCGAAGAAGGAGTGTAGGTGAAGCTAGCACTTAAGGCAGGAGGCGCACTCGAGACATTTATTGATTGTTGGGATGTCGTGGTCTGTTGGGGTGAGCTGCTATCCTTAACGGTCAGCACAACTGTGAATGATCCTGTTGAGGCATAGGCGTGAGTTACTGACGAGCCCGTCCCTGTGGATCCGTCACCGAAGCTCCACGAATAGCTGTAGGGCGAGGCTCCTCCTGATGCAGAGCCGGTGAATGAAACGGTCTGTCCTACCTGTGGAGAGGATGGACTATAGGTGAAGCTTGCCGTCAGCGAGGGAGGTGGGCTGGAGACTGAGACAGACTGTTGAGACGATGCGGTCTGCTGAGGCGAACCACTGTCCGTGACTGTCAGAATAACCGTGTACGTTCCTGTTGATGAGTACGTGTGCGTCACGGAAGAACCAGAACCGCTCGACCCGTCACCGAAACTCCAACCATAACTGTAGGGTGATGCTCCACCACTAGCAGAGCCACTGAACGAAACCTGTTGTCCAGTTTGAGGCGAGGATGGACTGAAAGTGAAGCTCACAGAGAGCGGGGGCGGTGGAGTTGCGACTGTGACCGTCTTCTGGGAAGTTACCGTTTGCTGTGGCGAGCCGCTATCTTTCACATTCAGTGTTACAGTGTATGATCCTGCTGACGAGTAGATGTGTGTTACAGAAGAGCCCGTCCCCGTTGAGCCGTCTCCAAACGACCAGCTGAACGAGTATGGACTCGTCCCGCCACTAGCCGAAGCTGTGAAAGTCACCTGCTGTCCAGCCTGAGGCGTGGAAGGACTGTAAGTGAAGCTCGCGGTCAGAACAGGAGGCGAATTGGACACCGTTATGGATTGCTGAGAAGTTGCCGTTTGTTGAGGCGAACTGCTATCCTTGACGGTCAAGATCACGGTGAACGTTCCTGCTGATGAGTAAGTGTGCATAGTGGAAGAACCCGTCCCTGATGACCCGTCACCGAAACTCCAGCTATAGGTGTAGGGGCTTGTTCCTCCGCTAGCCGAGGCTGTGAACGTGACTTGTTGGCCGACTTGGGGACTTGTTGGCGCCCAGGTGAAGCTGGCCGTAAGTGGTGTTGTTGACGAAGAGAACCTCCAAGAAGTTAGGGGATGTAGTTCCCAGTGGCCCTCAGGATCCCAGTACACAAAGCCCTGAACGTCGATGGAGACCGTGGAAGAGCACGGAGAAGAGATGGTACAGGGTGATTTCACCTGTGCAATCGTATTGTTATTGTCGTACGTGGTGGAGGGACCGGCCTGGTCAGCAGCCATCCAGTCCATATCGAATTCGACGTGGACAAATCCGCTCGAGGTCCCAACAGCATAGATATTTCCCGTACTGTCACAGAACGTCTCTCCGTTAGGGTACGGTCCTCCTCCATTGATCGCGTTGTACTTGGTTGAGCAGTCGCGTGTCTCGTAGAAGTAGTTGTGCAGAGTTAGTTTGTCTATCTCCACCAAGGATGACAATGTTTCACCTTTGATGGTGGTGATAGTGCACGGCGGAGAGAGTGCTCTCTTGCTCGGAATCCCTCCTGTTGTACCGCTAGTCTGGTAAGGGCTTCCCGCCAACGCCTGGTTGGGATATGCGGTGCCGAGAATACTCTGGATCGTAACTAGCGTGGCAGAACAGGAAACGTTGGGATTCCAAGAAGCGACACTAGCAGGACTGTTGATGGTTTGCGGGGACAAAGCAGCCATACTGAGACCCATCGAAGAAGCGGACGACAGTGTGATGACACAGAGAAGAATAGCCAAGAATAAAGGCATTCGTTGATTGGGTGCTAGATTGCGCCAGCGCATTATGCAGTCCGCACTTGGTTATTCCGCCCTGAGTACTTGGACTGTACGTCTACATTGGATTACAATAGAACACTTTATCCTGCAACTGTCAGATGTCGCGCTATAACCCATGCCTAGTTGGAACTATACGTATCGAAAAGTCTATCCAGCGATATCGATGCGGGTGGCACACTTTTGGAGGCTTGAACATGGGGTTGTCTGTGAATTCGCTCTACTGGCTGGATTAGGAACGTCTTCACTTGGGAGGCCTCATCTGAGGTGTGATACTGTCGCAGGAGGTACCCAACACTGAAAACTCGCGTTAGGTATTGGAAAACAGAGAACATCGATTCCAGCAGGACCGGCGACACTACCCACATTGTTGAGATTGTAAACAAACTCAGTAAAGTTTCTAAATTCTAAGAAAAGAGTTGGTACGCTCAAATTGACGTGTGGCCATGCGTAGTCGCAGTCCGGCAATCCCT
>WNGH01005119.1_pt1 | contig 13805 bp, 13 predicted proteins | sample 5400631 | NCBI WGS metagenome assembly WNGH01 (sample SAMN13153373, study PRJNA577476) | soil metagenome | isolation source: 115 cm soil or saprolite under Garry oak tree replicate 1 | place: USA:California | collected 2016-06-15
CACGAAGCTCGCAAGGGCGACGTGTTCAGCCCGCCGCCACTAACCGCCATAGCCACATTTGCACCCGTCGGTGGTGCGTTGGCGGCTTAGCCGTCAAACAGGACGCATGTGATCGGTACCCGTGATTTTCCCGCGCAAATCACGACGACCACAATGTCGAGCGAGATGCCCTCGCGCCTGCCTTCTAAACCTAACCTTCAAGAAGGGGCGGACCTTCGTCTACGCATCGACACGATGCTGCCGAAAGCTTGGCTCGCCGTCCTCGTCGTTCTTGTCGTTGCCACGTCCGGAATCGCGGCGGCCATCCTGTGGTTCGGAAGACCAGCGCCGACCCCTGAAGTCAAAGCTGCCCCCGCCATTGAATGGACAGCTGAGCGGCCGTGGTACGCTGAGTACTCTTCACCGGTAGAGGTGCTCTCCTTGGTCACGAGCACATACCGGGACGCCGAGATCGAGACCACGCTAACAGTTGACGTCTTTGAATACTGGCCGCTCCCCGGTTACGACGAGTTCCGCATTGACGTCAATCTGTCGACCCAACATCTCCAGGGTATTGGCAGCGGCACCGCATTTCGACTCACGACCGATACGGGATCCATATCTTGGGACAGTCCCGTCGACGGGTCGGAGATCACGTCGTCTCGGTACGACTCCGCGACGAGGACGGCGTTCATCGAGTTCAAATCGACCGTCATCCACCTCGGCGGCGGGTTCAATTTGTGGTGGCACTTGGGAGGAGCTCCAACCTCCATTCCCAACCTAGAAGGAGTCATCCAAGTGGGCTATTCCGTCTCCGGCCGACCCAGGCTCGTTGAATTCCCGGTGCGACTCGAACTGCAAAAGGACTCTTCCGAACAGGCCCCTGTTAACGTCACGCTGCCCTTTGCGTCGAACGCTTTCATCGGAGACGGGGACGCGACCGACTCCTTTCGGTTTGGAGGGAGCGCGGGGAGCCTCCTCGAAGTCAATGTCAGCCGCCTATGGTCCACAACATTTTCCATTGAAGTGACCCTCGTCGATTCGCAAGGGACGGTTCTTGTCCGCAAGACCTTCGTTGGCGGCGATGATTACTACGCAGATTACTATGGCTCATCCTTACTTTTCAGCTTGCCAGCAACAGGCAACTACACCCTGGAAACCAGTGCCTACTCTCCGATGTTCTACCGCATTGGCTGTGCTATTTTGTCCTGATCCGTGAGACGGGTTGGCATGCATCGGTCGCCGGACGCATGAACCGGCGGGTCGACTCTCACCGTGTGCGATGCCCCCCCGGCGCCGTTGACTTACTTGGGACCATGCTACGGCTCCCGTACCCGACGCCGTGGCCGCGTTCGACGGCCCTTAGACGTCAAACAGAGCGCATGTGATCGGTACCCGTGATTTTCCCGCGCAAACGCAGCCGGAGTAGAGGGAGCCCTCGAGGTCCGGCACATTTATTCGACCCCTGGACTTCGACATCCCCATGGCTGTCGAGGCGTGGGCCCGGATGGCGGAATGACCCTCATCGATCCGACCTTCCTTCGAGTCGTCGGAGACGTTCGAGGGCGCCGCGTCCTCGATCTCGCTTGCGGGAACGGCTACCTCTCGCGTCGGTTCGCACGAGCGGGTGCAAACGTCGTGGGGGTCGATGCGTCCGCCCCGATTCTCGCGCGGGCGCGCGCCCGCGAAGAACACGACCCATTAGGCATCGTGTATCACGTCGCCGACGCCGCGGACCTCCACATGCTGGAGGATGCCGGCTTCGACATCGTAGCCTGCAACATGGCCTTCATGGACATGGAGGACGTCGAGAAGCCAATCCGCGAATCGGCGCGAATCCTCCGGCCCGGAGGACGACTCGTCGCGAGCCTTTCGCACCCTTGCTTCGACCAAGGTCCGACCTCGACGTGGCTGATGGAGCGACTCTTCCGGACGACGAACGTCTCCCGCAGGATCTCTCGATATCGGGAGCCTTTCGTCAACCAAATTCCGTGGGAAGTCGCGCCCGGCCAGATCGTGACGACGCCCGGATATCATCGTCCGCTGTCCTGGTACGCCCGCGCCCTCCGGGAAGCGGGGTTCTTGATTCGGTCCCTCGAGGAGCCGGCGCCGACTCCGGAATTCCTGACGAAAAGCGGGGAAGGGTCGTACATCGCCGAGATCCCGATGCAGCTGGTCATCGAAGCGGTTCGGGTCCCCGCGTGATTTCGCATCACGAACTGACGAGCGAGGAAGATCCGACACGAGCACCGCGAGGAGATCTGCCGAGAAGGAAAGAAAGAAGGTGGGTGACCTCGCGGCATGCGAGGTCACTTGGTTGGGGCTCGACTACCCGAACACGTGCAACTGGATGTTGCCGCCTGGGAGATCTCCACAGAACGGTTCGTCCGGCGGGCACGAGTCTCGAGGACCGTTGTCCGCGAAGTAGATGGTTGCTCCATCCTGGGAGACTTCGATCTGGAACCGATCGTTGCGGCCAGGCTCCCCGTAGTCGCAGACCCCGGTCTTGTAGTGGTAGCCAGGGTTCCCGTCGACGGTCGCATCACCCTCGAAATACCGACACTTGTTCTGGGTGTCGCCGTCGCCCACCACATAGTAGTCCGTGACGTCGGTCCCTTCCACATGGCGGACCGCGCAGAAGGGCCCGTGGTCGATCAGGTTCAAGTGGCCCTTAATCCCGAATGGGGGATCCGGTGACCAGGTCCCGGGGCGCGGCCCGGCATTGAACCCGAAGTTGACCCGATCGCCGACACACGTGCTCCATAGGTTCGCGAAGAAGAACCCTCCGCCCGTCATGAAGTCTTTCGGCGGCACCCCCCACATAGGGGTTACTCCAGTGCCAACAGAGCTCGCCGAAAGGCCGAACGTCGGAAGGCCGCCTCCAGAGCAGTCGACCATGCTCCGTGCGTCAGCGACGACCGCCTCGACCCCCGCGACCGTCGTCAGGTGCAGCGCGTTCACCGTCATGTCGTGCGTGCCGCCGATCTGTTCGTTGATCACGAGCGTGAGGACGCCCGGGATCGAATAGATCTGGTTCGGCTCGCCGGTGACGGGGACCGACACTCCCCCGACCGTCAAGTCGGGTATCTCGCTCGTTCCACTTGCGCCGCCACACGTCGCCGTGGCTCCGGCATAGGCGAAGCTCGCGACGACTTCGAGCGGGTCGCCGGGGAGCAACGTGATGTCGGAGGCCGACACTTCGCTCCGTCCCGCATCGAGGAAGCCCCTCGTGTAGGACAGGAACACGGTCGCCGACGCCACGGAGTCGCCCACGGGCGTGAAGTCGGCGAAGAGGGCGCCTCCGGATGCCGGGAGGTCCCCGGTGTCCGCATACGTCGTATCGCCGATCAACGGGATGCTTGTCGACACCCCGTACGCCCGCCCGCCATACGTTGTGCTTGTCGTGCCGACGTCGGAAGGGGCGTAGCCTCCGCCCGCGAGGGCGGAGACGCCCGTGGCGAAGACCACGAGCGCGAAGAGCAAGGCGAACCCTGCCTTGGCGTTTCCCCTCACGCGTCGCGCACCGTACGCGAATGCGTGCATGAGTCGTCCTCAGACCACCCCCACGGATAAGCGGCAGGCTGTGGGGTGTATCGGGGTGTGGTTCGCAACGACCGCAATGGTTGGGAATGAGTACAGATGGAACCGTAGGTCCCTGAAGGGACCTCGAGCCGGGAGCCTACTCGGGATCCTGGGCCGCCGTCGTCGAGGCATCGACCTTCCCGCCGCCACCGACGTGGATCGCCCGCGCGAGGAAGGCCATCCCCAGAAGAGAGACCCAGGCGCTCGTCCAGATCCCGAACGCGAAGTTCGTGAGGCTGGCGACGGCGGCCATCGCGAGCGCGCCGACCGCGACGCCCGTCACAAGGAGGGCGTAGAAGAGCCCCGTCACGAGGCCGTGCTGCTCCGGATCCGCCCCCCGGGACACGAGCGTAGACGCGGCGGGGAAGACGAAGCCGTGTCCGACCCCGAAGAGGGCCATCAGGACGAGGAGGGAGGCCAGGTTGGTCACGAGAGGAATCGTCGCCATCGCGGCCGCGACCGCCATCAGGCCGATCACCGCCGGGAGGGCGGGTCCGTACCGGTCCGCGAGCACTCCGGCGGGGTAGTGCAACACGAGCGAGAGAATCGCGAACGCCGTGAAGCTCAACGCGACGGCGAGGGGTCCGAGGCCGAGTTCCTGTTTCAGGTGGAGCGGCACCAAGGTGACGAACGCCCCGAGGATGAAGTACAGGCAGAAGATGGAAGCGTAGCCGGCGGCCGGCGCAGGGCGTCCCGCGAAGCGCAGGAGACGGCTCCATGGCATTCCCTTTGCGGGGGCCTGCGGAGGCTCGCGGACGAACAAGGCGAACAGGAATCCGAGGAGGAGGCCGCCCGAGAGGACGTAGAAAAGGACCGCGTAACCGAGGCGTTCCACAATCGGCCCCACAATCCCGAAGCCGATCACGACCGCGAGGGCGAGCGCCATCCCGTAGATCGCCATCGCACGACCTTTCCTCTCGCGCGGCGACGTGTCGGCCATGATCGCCATGGAGCTCGGGCCCACGAGCCCGCTCCCAACCCCATGACTGATCCGAACGAGGGCGAGGAGCAACGGCGTCGTCGCGAGCGAATAGAGGAACAGGGACACGGCGTCCCACAGGAGCCCGACCTCGAGCGGGAGCTTGCGGCCGATGCGATCCGCGATGCGGCCGAAGATCAAATTCGCCGGAGCGTGCACGACGGAGAACAAGGCAACGATAATTCCGGTCTGGAGGACGTCCGCGCCCACGAGCTGTGAGTAGAGCGCGATCACGGGCACGAGCGCGTTCGAGTCCACCGTGCCGAGCATCGTCGCCGCGAGGAGCGTTGCTGTCGCCCGCCGGGCCATCCGATCCCCCGGGACGCGGGCGCCTCTAAAAAGGATGCGTTTGTATCGTTCGGCTAACCCCGCTGACACCGGTCCCACCGGAACGTTTACGTCGCGCCGCCGGTTCGGCGAGTCGTGCGCATCCCGTTGGTCGTCGACTCGAACGAGCCGGAGGACATCCCCGACCGCCTGCGGGAGCTCGGCGTCGACGTCGAGGTGCGCAAGATCGCGCCGGGCGACTACGTGCTCGGTCCGATCGGCGTCGAGCGAAAGGCCCTCTACGACTTCTTCAACTCCCTCGTCCGGAAGCGCCTCTTCGAGCAGGTGCGACGGCTGCGCGAGGCGTACCCGCAGCCCTTGGTGATCCTCGAAGGGGACCTCGCGGAGATCTCGACGTTCAAGCATCCCCAGTCGATCCTCGGCGCCCTCCTCGCCCTGGAGGTCGGCGAGCGCGTGCCCGTCCTCACGACGGCGGACAAGGACCAGACGGCGCTCCTCCTCAGCATCCTCTGGAAGCGTCAGGAGAAAGGCGCCGCGGACTACGGGTTGCGGCACAAGCCGAAGGCGATGACGGTCGAGCAGCGGCAGCGGTTCCTGGTCGAGGGCCTGCCGAGCGTCGGAGAGACGCTCGCACGGAACCTGCTCGAGCGGTTCGGCTCCGTGCGCGCGGTCTTCAACGCGTCCGAGGACGAACTGAAGCGCGTGTCGAAGATCGGCGACGTCAAGGCCGCGGAGATCGTCCGGCTCGCATCGGCGCCGTACGAAGGGAAGCAGCGTCACCTCGAGGACGATCCGTCGGACGAACCTGAGTCTTGACAAACACTTATGACGGGTCGGCACGCTCGTGCGTGCGGATGCACTCGACGGAGTGGGGCCGGAGGACTCGTCACGAATCCGCTCCGAAGACTGGGTTCCGCGCGCAGCTGGCCCGCGGCGCGCACCTCACAGGCACGAGCCTGCGGGTCCTCGCGACGAACCCGCGGCTCATGGCCCTCCCGTTCCTCGCGCTCGTCTTCACGGGATTCGTCTGGCTCATCGTCGTGCTGAGCCTCCTCGCCCTTGGGCTGCCGCCCGCGTCCCCATCGAGCGGCTTCCTGTACCAGGAGATCTTCATCGCCTACCTGGTGACGTACTTCCTGTCCGTGTACTTCATGGCGGCGATCATCGGCGCGGCGCACATCCGATTGCAGGGGGAGCGGCCGTCCCTGATGGACGGAGTCTACGCGGCGAACGCGAGCTTCTCCCAGATTCTGATGTGGTCGTTCTTCGCGGCGACCGTGGGCGTGTTCCTGCGGATCACCTCGATCCGTTCCGATGCGGGAGGCCGCCTCGTCTCGCGTCTCCTCGGGTCGGGCTGGCCAATCGCAACGCTGTTCGTCCTGCCGACGATGGTCCTCGAGGGGATCGGCCCGATGAAGGCGTTCCGCCGAAGCCGCGCCCTCCTGCGGGAACGGTGGAGCGGCCGTCAGACGGGGGTCCTCGGGACCGGCGTCGTGTTCCTCCTGCTCTTCTCCTTCGGCCTCGTGCCGCTCGTCTGGTCGATCGTCGTCGACCCGGGCAACGTCGGCTGGGCCGTGGCGGCGGTCCTCTACTGGCTCGCGTTGAGCGCCCTCTGGTCCGTCGTGGACGGGATCCTGGTCGTCACCCTGTACCACTACGCCACGGAGAACGAGGCGGCGTTCGGGTTCAGCTGGCAGGCGTTGAACCATCCCTGGATCCGGTAGGCATCCGCGCGAGGAAGATCCGCAGGAGCTCGTCATGGGGCGCGTCCGTCCGCACGCCCCGCGGATGGAAGTGCGTCCGGGCGGCCCGGTACCCGGCGGATCGAAGGCCGTCGAGGAACCGCTCGATGCGGGGAGGGGAGCCGCGCGCTTCCGCCGCGAGTTCGTCCGTCGTCACGAAGTACGCCGGTAAATCCGCCTCGGCCTGGAGCGTCGCCAGGAGCCGCGCCGTCGAGGGAAGCGACCACGCGGACGGGACCAGGGCCCCGACGACAGCGGGGTCGTGCAACGGTCCGGTCCAGAGCGGTCCGATCGCGTCTGCGGCCGAGGGTGGGGTCGGGACAAATTCTCCTGGGCGCCGTCGCGCCACGTGTCCCAGCGGTGGCGAGTTCCGGCCGTTCTGCACGAGGAGGAAGGTCCGGAGAAAATGTTCTGCGGCGAATGACAGGACCGGATGGATCGTCGACTGCCGCCCCTCCGCGAGCCGCGCGCAATATCCGAGGAGGATCCGGAGGCCGATCTCGGCGCCTTGGGGGCAACGGAGCGGACGTGCATCGTAGCGGCGTTCGCAGGCATCCGGATACGTCCCGCAGAGGACCGCGGTGTCCGTCGCGGTGATCCCGAGACCGTACGCCGACTTGTCCGATCGGAACGCGGCGGGCAGGAACGGCGACGGAGGCCCGAACGGGTCGATGTCGACGAATTCGTACGACGCGGTCGTAAGGTGGGTGGCGAGATCGCTAGCGAAGACGGGGGCGTCGACTCGATTCCGCCGGAGGTTCTCGCGCACCAGGGTGCCCGCAACGGAAGACCGATCGTTGAACGTCAGTCCGGTGACGCGCGCCTCCAGGGCCATCCGGATGCCCCAAGCGCCCGTCGCCGCAAGCCCGTCGAGGGCGGACCGCACGGGTCGCGGCCAGCGAGTGAGCACGATGGCACTGATGTCGCGATTCACCGCCATCGTCGGGTTGTAGAACGGCCACGGCCCCGCCTTCCCGGGACCGCGGCGTCGCGGCACATCCGGCACGAGGATCCTCGCCGCGCCTTCCGTCACCTCACGAATCGGGAACGGCCGGTTCACGGGCGTCGCGATGCGCCGACGAGGGGATATCCCTTCGGCCTCAGATGACCTCGCCCTTCATGAGCTTCACGATCTTGTAGGGCAAGAGGTTCCGGTTCACCATGGTGACCTCGAGGATCCGCACGTCATCCCGACGACGGATGTCCTGGAGGAGCGGATTGCGGGATTTCTTGTGCAGTGTGAGCAGGAGCGGCTTGTCCACGTCGAGCGCGTCCTTGACCGACTGCACGAAGTTCGGCGACTCGACCTCCATCTTTCCGACCTCGTCGATCACGATGACGTCCGCATTCGCGGTCGCGGAACGGAGCGCGTTGACGCCCACCTCCTCGAGCGCACTGATGTCGACCCCGTACCGGCCGACCATCGTCTTCGACTGGATCTCGCGCGACGCGAACACCCGCTTCTCCTTCGTCGCCCAGTCCATCACGTAGAAACCCTCACGACGGTTCCGCTTGACGATCGGCTCCGTGATCATGCCGCCGACCTTGAGGCCGTCCGCCTCGAGCATCTCCATGACCTTGAGAAGGCAGTAGGTCTTGCCGGCGCCGGGGAGGCCCGTGATCCCAATCTTGAGCGCCGAGCCCATTGCCACCCACGCGGCGCACCGGAAAGGGCCCTCGCGCTATAAAACACTCAGCATATCCTTCAGAATCGCGACTCGACCCCGGCGAAGAGCCGTCCCAAATCGGCGCGCCATGGGCGCAAACGTGATAAGCGCTCGGATCCGTTCGCATCGCGAGGCCTCCGTGAGGACCGCGGTCATCGTCGTCGGGCTCGTCGTGATGCTCGTGGGGACTGCGGGCGCGGCCTACGGCTTCCTCACCGCCAGCAGCGTCGAGACCTCCTACACGCTCGTCTGCCCGAGCGGCCAGATGCCGCCGGAGTTCTGCGCCGCGTTGCTGGCGACCGCGGCCACGTACCGCACGCTCGCGTACATCATGTCCGGCGTCTTCGTGCTCGGCCTCGGTTTGGCGTTGGCCGGCGTGTTCCTCTACGAACCTGCGCCGATGCCGGTCATGGCGCCTCCGGGGATCGGTCCTCCGAGCCCGTGGCGCACGTGCATGCGATGCGGCTCTTCCGTCCCGTCGGCCGATCGTTTCTGCATGGGATGCGGCGCGCCGCAGTGGTAGTCGCGGCTAGGTCGGTTCGGGCGGGGTCGCCGCCTGTATCGGCACGACGTCCCCGATCGGGACCGACTCCTCCTTCCGACGGACCTTGCGCACCATGAGCGTAGGCGTCTCCGTGCGGCGGGCAATCTGGTCCTGCATCGGCCCGAAGGCGAACTGGGTGAGCCGCCATTCCGACGACGCGCCGAGCGCGAGCAGATCGTAGCCCTTCGCCTCCTCGATGACCGCGTCGACGATGTTGCGGACCTTCACGAACTTCTCCTCGGACGGGACGCCGTGGGTGTGGCACATCTCCATGAGCCTCGCGCTGTAGATGCGTTCCTTCTCCAGTTCCCGGTCCGTTTGCACCGCGCTCAGGATCGTGATTTTCGCGTGGTGCTTCTTCGCCAACAGGATCGCGTATCCCGTCGCGTACGACACGTGCCATTCCGGCGCGTTCAGCACGAGGATCCGGTCGATCTTCGGCTTGAGGTTCGCGCTCTTGAACACGACGACGTCGCACGGCGCCTCTTGCACGAACCGGTCGACGTTCGACCCGAGGATGCGGCCTTTGCGCCAGCCGCCGCGCCAACCGAGGATCAGCAGGTCCGTCTCGTCCTCCTGGATATTCTCGAGGATCGCGTCGAACACCTTGTGACTGACCTCGACCCGCGCGGTGGCGTATGCGCCGAGCTCCTCCGCGCGCCGCCGCAGCTTGCCGAGGTTCCACCGCACTTCGCTCACGTAGAACCGGTCGATCGCATCGATCGGGAGGGCGGGCGGCACCTCAATCACGTGCAGCAGGGTCAGCTCCGCGTCTTCGACCTGCGCGACGAGCGCGCCGAACTCCACGACTTCCATGCGGTCGAAGTCCTCGATGGGCAGGAGGATGCGGTACCGCGGCCTCCGCACCGGAAGGATCGCCTCGACGACTTTCGTGACTCCGATGACGACCTCCTTATTCTCGTGGAGGTAATGGACCGCCAGGCCGATCCCGATCCAGCCGAGGGCGATGAACCATGCGACGGGCTCGATGGCCCAGAGGCTCAGCGCGATGACGAATTTCGTCGCGATCCCCGCGATCGGGATGTACGGGAACAGCGGCATCTTGTAGTACCGCTTCACGTCCGGCATCGTCTTCCGGAGGGCAATCGCGGCCCAGTTGACCATGAGGAAGAGGAGGAGGAACATGATGTCCGCGCTCGCCGCGACCGTGTTGATGTCCAAGGTCAACGTCATGAGGACGATGATGAGCGCGCTCACCGCGATGGACACGTGCGGCGTGCGCTTCTTCGGATGCAATTTGCCCAGGATCTTCGGGAGGCCTCCGTCCCGGCCCATCGCGAATGCGACCCGGCTCGAGGAGAAGATCATGGAGTTCAGCGCCGCCAGAGCTCCCAGGGCGACGCCGAAGATGATAATCTGCAGGCCGAACGGCATGACGCGGCGGGCGATGTCCGAGATCGCGTTGTTGTTCCCCAGGACGAGCCCGTCGCTCACCCGCAGGAGCTGGCAGCCCGCTCCGACCGACGGGAAGCAGGCGCCGCCGGCCGCGATCGCCGTGACCGCGACGGAGACGAAGATCGCCGTCGAGATCCCGATGACGAGGAAGTGCGCCCGAGGGATGTTCCTCTCCGGATTCCGCGCTTCCTCCCCCGTCTGCGCGATGATCTCGTACCCCTCGAACACGATGAACGTGAATCCCATCGCCCCGACGAGCGAGACGAACTGAACGAACGCTGAATTGCCCCGGAAGAACGGTTCGAAATTCTGCGTGGGGAACGGGCCCGCAGAGATCACGTGCGCCACGCCGAAGACGATGAACGCGATCACGATCCCGATCAAGACCAACGTCACCGCGGTCTCGGAGCGTCCCGTGAGCTTCGCTCCGCGGTAGTTCATCACGATGAAGATCAACGCCGCGAGCACGGCGAACACCCGGATCAGCGCCGGCTCGTCGAGGCCCAGGAGCACGACGTTCGGCACTCCGAGGATCGCCTGGATCGCGATGACAGCTCCCAGGCCGAACCCGTAGATGTAGAACGACGCCACGATGCAATGGCCGAACCACGACATCCAGCCACCGAGGAAGCCCCAGGGGTCGCGCATCGAACGGCGGATCCACAGGTACCCGCCGCCCGTCTCCGGGAACGCGGAGCCGAGCTCCATGTACGCCATCGCGGTGAACATCGTCACGACGAAATTCAACCCGAACGCGAGGACGAGGGACGGCCCTGTGATCGCGTATCCGGGCCCGACCAGGAGGAAGATCGTCGTCCCGATCGTCGGGCCGAGCCCGATCATCGTGATCTCGAGCAACCCGAGGTCCCGGCGGAACTTGACCGCGACCTCTCGACCGTGGGCCACGGTTCCGCGCAGACGGAGGGTTCCTTATTAGGACTTCTCCGGCCCGCCGATGTCCTTCAAATACATGAGCGGATAGTCGAGTTCCGGCACGTAGCGCAGCGCGGCGATGGCCGTCGCCCCACCGACATGCACCACGACCTCGACGTCGAGCAGGTCCTCCGTGAGCACTCCGTACCGATACGGCCCGCGGATCGTCAGGCGCTCCCGATCGATCCGAACGCGGACCCGCTCGACGAGCGGCTGGATCCGGGTGGCGGCCTCGATCGCGCGTTCGAGCGACTCGACGTTCGCCAGCGTCAGCGGCGTCCCGACGTACTGGTGGGCGATCGAGCCGAGCTTGATGCCTGCCTCAAAAGCGGCTCGGTCGCGGTCGGTGCCGGCGAAGTACGCGCGGGTCGGATCCGGGTCCATGGTCTCGCCGCGGTCCGGATGCCGGGACGCCGGATAAGCGCGACGGCAAGGCTTTACGGGACAAGGCCGATGGACGGCGCCGCGATGGAATCGAGGCCGGGTTCGGTCGGCCGTGACGACGCCCTTCGGGACGTGACCCACGTCTTCCTCGACGTCGGCGGGACGCTCCTCTACTCCGATCCGTCGGCGACGGACATCTTCCACCGCGTGCTTGCGACCCGCGGCCACCTCATGGACCGCGAACGGATCACCCGCCTCCTTCGAACCCCGGAGACGATCGTCACGCTGATTCGTCCGTTCCCCTCGGGGAAGGAAGGCACGTTCTTCCGAGAGGTGAACGCCCGGGTGATCGAGCACCTCGGCCTCGACTCGGACGATGCGATGCTCGACGATATCCACGCGGAATACGAGAAAGGCGTCGCTTGGAAGCCGTACCCGGAATCCCTGACGATCCTGCGGACCCTCCGGGACGCAGGCTACCACCTCGGGGTCATCTCGAACGCGTCGCACAGCCTGCCCGCCATCCTGGATAAGCTCGGCCTCACGAGGTACTTCGACACGATCACGTACTCGTTCGACGTCGGCGCGGAGAAACCCGATATCCGCATCTTCCGCCGGGCGGTCGCGCAGGCGAGCGCCACGGAGGAGCGGTGCGTCCACGTCGGCGATAGCTTCGAGGCCGATTACCTCGGCGCGCGACGCGCGGGGCTCCACGCGGTCCTCGTCTGCCGGGAAGGAGAGCCGCCGGCGCCGTGCCCTCTGGTGCGGTCCCTCGACGGGCTCACGGACCTCCTGACGACGAGTCGTTCTCGCCCTTGAGAACCCTGCGGAAAAGGCTTAAGGCGAGCGCGTGCGTCCAGAGGAATTCCCCCATGTCACGAAAACCGATCATCGGAGTCATCGGCGGTGGCAGCACCGCCTCCCCGGAGGGAATCGCCCTCGCGGAAGAGGTCGGATTCCTCGTCGCACGGGCCGACGCGGTCTTGATCTGCGGCGGACTGAACGGCGTCATGGAGGCGTCCGCGAAAGGAGCGAAGCGTGGCGGGGGCTTGACCCTCGGAGTCCTGCCGACGGGAAACAAGGCGGACGCGAATCCGTTCATCGATCTTCCAATCGCCACGGCCATGAGCACCGCGCGGAACCTCGTGATCGTCCGCACCGCGGACGCGTTAATCGCCGTGAACGGATCCTACGGCACCCTCAGCGAGATGGCCCATGCCTTCGACCTCGGGAAGACGGTCTTCGCGCTCCACAGCTGGCCGATGGAGAAGGCGGGCGTCGATCCGAAGCTCTTCGTGGCGGTCGCGACGCCGCGGGAAGCGGTGGACCGCGCCATCGAATATGCGAAGCGCGCGATGGCGGCGGAGAAACCTGGTCCCGGTTTCGCGAAGTGACTCGGACCATCGCAGGGAGCAGCGGGGCTCCGCAGCCTTAAGAGCGCCTTTGCGGTTTCTCGAGCGTGCGTTCGACCGTCACGCCCTCGCAGTTCGAGACCCGTGGGGCCCCTCCATCGACCGCCCGAAAGCTCGCGAAGATCCTGAACACAGGCGGAAGCCGCCATCCGGGGACGAAGGAGCAAGTCCGAATGTGGTCCGAGCTCCGGACCGTCCTCCTAGAGGACTCGAACTCGCGATGGAATTTCGACGCCCACAAACTCGTCCACGACTTCGCCTACGCGGATCGCGACCCGAAGGCGGGTCCCGCGCCCGCCTGGTCTCCATCGCCGGGATCGATTCGCGAGTCGAACCTCGGGAAGCTCATGGCCGAGCGGCAGGTCCGCACGTACGAGGACCTCCACCGATGGTCCGTGGATCATCGCGAGGAATTCTGGTCGACGATGGTTTCGAAACTCGGGATCCGCTTTCGAAAGCGTCCCAGCCGCGTCCTCGATCCGCACTCTGCGGTGACGCACCCCGAATGGCTCCCCGGGGCGGAGATGAACATAGCGGAAAGTTGTTTCCCCGCGGACCCCGCCAAGGTCGCCATCGTCTCCGCATCCGAGGTCGACGAGGCGGTCCGGCGGACGACGTACGGGGAATTGCAAGGGCTCGCCGCCCGTGTGGCGAACGGGATCGACGGGATGGCCCTGCCGCCCCGGGCGCGGATCGCGATCTATATGCCGATGACTCCGGAGGCGGTCGCCATCTACCTAGGCGTCGTCCTGTCTGGCCGGTGCGTCGTCGGAATCGCCGACGCCACCGCACCGCCGGACTTCGACAAACGGGTGCGGATCGCGGGGGCCAAGGCGGTCTTCACGATGGGTTCGACCGTCCGCGACGGCAAGGCGCACG
>WNGH01004165.1_pt1 | contig 13800 bp, 14 predicted proteins | sample 5400631 | NCBI WGS metagenome assembly WNGH01 (sample SAMN13153373, study PRJNA577476) | soil metagenome | isolation source: 115 cm soil or saprolite under Garry oak tree replicate 1 | place: USA:California | collected 2016-06-15
CGGCTTCTTGCCCCAGTAACGATCGTTCCGGACGAGCTCGACCTTCTGCCCGATGGTCCAGGACTTGAACTTGAACGGCCCGGTCCCCGTCGGGTGGCTGAACGCGTACGTCCCGGTCGGGTAGAAGGTGCCGTTCCGCAGCTCACCCTGGTTCGCGCCATACTTCTTCATCGCCGTCGGGCTCTGAATCGCGAACGACGAGATGACGAGCGCGGGCAGGAACGACGCCGACTTCGTCCTCAGATGCAGGGTCGCCGTGTACTTGCCCTTAGTCGAACAGCTCCTGTAGAGACTCGGCGACAGGTTGCTGCTGTCGTTGTGATGGAAACCAAGGAAGACGGTCTGCCAGTAGTACGTGGCAGAGGCATCCTGGAACGGTCCTCGGAAGTTGTACTGACGGTTGAAGTTCGCGCAGACCGCCGCCGCATTAAACGGCGTGTTGTCGTGGAACCTCACCCCGTGCCGGAGGTTGAACGTCCAGTCCTTCCCGTTCTTCGAGCCCCATTTCGTGGCCAGTCCCGGCCGAATGAGGGTCGTTCCCGGCTTCAGCGAGACCAAGCTCTCGAAGATCTGCTCGGTCGCGCGAAAGGACTCGCCGTCGGACACGAGCGCGGGATCGAGGTACGTCGGATCTGACGCACCCGCGATCACGAACGTCGGTCCTGCTTTCGACGCGCCTCCTGCGGCGCCCACCGCGACAAGCGCGGCGACCGCGACAAGCAAAAAGGCGAGCCTGGAACTAACAGTGCGCATAAAAGAAGCTCCTTCCTAGCGGATCACGGGAGTATGGGACAGCGCGGCACGCCGCGCAACGCGCATCGGACCGCGCTCGAGGTCGACTTGCTCCTCACGCCCAAACTCCCCCTCGGCTGTTTGGACGCCGAGCGCGGCGGATGGTTAGCGATTTGTAAGGCGCGCGAAACGAACCGGCCGCGCGTCGACGTTCTCGAGCGGCTCCTCGACGACGGCGTTCACGCCCTCGCGGGCGGTTGCATGGAGGATGCGGCCCTGGCCGAGCCAGAAGGCGATGTGGTGCGCCCGGCCGTGATCGCCGAAGCAGACGAGGTCGCCGGGGCGGGCCTCCGCTTTGTCGATCTCGATCGCCGCAACCTCCTGCTGGTGCGCGTCGCGCGGAATGAGCCGGCCGAGCCGCCGGTAGGCCATGTGCACCAGCCCCGAGCAGTCGATCCCCCGCTCGGTCAGTCCACCCCATTCGTACGGCGCGCCCAGGTAAGCCCGGGCTTCCGCGACCGGGTCACCCTCGCGAGGCGCCGGCAACTGCGGGTCACCTGATCCAAGCGCGTCTTCCCGGACCCAGCCCGGGTAGTCGTACGCGGTGCGGATGCGCGCCCAGCCGCCGCGGCGCTCCTCGATGGTGAGCGGCTCTCCGGCGAGCGCCTGCGTGACCTGCTCCGAAGAGTCGTCGGGGGCCGCGCGCACAGGCGCAACCCCCGAGCGACAGATCACGGTTTGGTTCGTCTTACGCCGCGGCGGTCTGGAGATCGCGCAGCGCGGCGAGCCGGGCGAGAGCCTGGCTCTCGAGCTGCCGGACCCGCTCGCGGGTCAGGTCGAGCTCGTGACCGATCGCCTCCAGCGTCCACGGCTCGCCCTCGAAGCCGAAGCGAAGCTCGAGGATCCGGCGCTCCCGCTCGGGCAGAGCGTCGAGCGCGCGGCGGACTCCCTGCTTGCGCAGCGACTCCTCGGCCTCGTCGAACGGATCGGGGGCCTCGCGGTCGGCGAAGAGATCGCCGAGCTCGCCCTCGTCGTCCGCGCCGACCGTCTGGTTCAGCGAGACCGACGCCTGGGCGGCGCCCAGCGCCTCGTCGACGTGCTGCAGCGGCAGCCCCGTCGCCTCGGCGAGCTCCTGCTTCGTCGCCTCGCGTCCCAGCTCGACCTCGAGCCGGCGCGCCGCGCGGCCCAGCTTCTGCTGGCGCTCGACGACGTGCACGGGCACGCGGATCGTGCGGGCGTGGTTGGCGACGGCACGCTGCACCGACTGACGGATCCACCAGGTGGCGTAGGTCGAGAACTTGTAGCCGCGCCGCCAGTCGAACTTCTCGACCGCGCGGTTCAGGCCGAGTGTCCCTTCCTGGATCAGGTCCAGGAACGGAACGCCGAGGCCGCGGTAGCCCTTGGCGATCGAGACGACAAGGCGGAGGTTCGATTCGATCATGCGGCGTTTCGCGGTCAGGTCGCCGCGCTCGATTGCCTTCGCGAGCGTGACCTCCTCGGCCGCGGTCAGCAGCTTGTGGCGTCCGATGTCGGCGAGGAAGAGCTGCAGGCTGTCTGCGGAGCCGACGAGAACCTGGGGCTGCGCCTCCACGGGCTTCTCCTCGGGCTTCTCGGCCTTCGGCTCGGTTTCCTCGACCGGCTGGCGAATCTCGAGGCCGATCGCCTCGAGCTCACGCTGAAACTGCTCGGCGTCTTCCTCGCCGAGGTCGTGCTCCAGCGCGAAAGCCTCGATCTCAGCCGGCTCGACGAAACCGCGCTCTTCAGCGCCCTCCACGAATGTGCGGGCATGCTCGGATTCGAGCAACTCGTGCATCTGGTTCTGCGTCAATTTCTCCTCTGACTCTCTCGAAGTTGCGGCTCTATCGATCTTTCGCACTGTAGGCGGAATCTCCTCGGCCGACTAGGGTCTACCGCGACCCTTAACGACCTCGTTACATCAAAACCCGGTGTGGCGATTTCTTATTCCGCCACCGCGGGCTCTTTGGTTTGCGCGCGGGCCGGAAAGTCGAACTCGACCTTCCCTTCATCGTTCAAGACGAGGCGCGCGCGGAAAGGTTTGCCGGCCTTCGACCGGAAACCTGAAAGCACTTCGTTCGTGCGGCCGTTCTCGATCAGCTGGCGCGCGACTTCGGGCGTGATCGTCCGGCCGGCGACGCGCTTCCAGATCACGTAGCCGCAGCCGGGCTCCTCGCGGCTCTTCCAGCTCGTGCAGCCGTACGCACGCGAGTTCTCCTTGATGATCTCGCCCGTCTCGGCGCCGCAGCGCGGGCACGGGCCGAGCTCGACGCGCTCGGGGCGGAGCTTCTCCTTGTCGAGCGCGGCGATCTGCTCGACGGTCTGCGTCGTCAGGTCGACGATGCCCTTGATGAACTCCTTGCGGTCGCCGCTCCCGTGCTCGATGTCCGAGAGCCGCTTCTCCCAGTCGCCGGTCAGCTCGGGCGAGGTGAGCGGGTGCTCCTCGAGCATCGTGATCACCTGCAGGCCCTTCGGTGTCGGCTGGAGCTCCTTGCCGGCACGCTCGATGTACTCCCGACGGATCAGGACCTCGATCGTCTCGGCACGCGTCGCCGGGGTGCCGAGCCCTGAATCCTTCATCGCCTCGCGCAGCTCCTCGTCGTCGATCCGCTTGCCGGCGGTCTCCATCGCGGAGAGCAGCGTCGCCTCGGTGTAGCGCGGCGGCGGCTTCGTCTGCTTGTCCTCGAACTCGGCCTTGACGCACTTGACGCTCTCCCCCTGCGCGAGCTTCGGCAGCTCGGCGCTCTCGTCGCCGGCATCCTCGTCGGCCGTCTTGCCGGCCTGCTTGTCGAGATCGGACTCGAGGCCGTAGACGCCGCGCCAGCCGGGCTCGAGCGTGATCTTGCCGCGGGTGCGGAAGCGCTCCTCCTCGACCACCGTGACGACCTCGGTGCGCTGGTAGCGCGCCGCCGGGTGGAAGACGGCCAGGAAGCGGCGGGCGACCAGGTCGAAGATTCGCCGCTCGTCGGGCGAGTAACGGTCGACGTCGTGCTCGACGTCGGTCGGGATGATCGCGTGGTGGTCGTCGACGCGCGCGTCGTTGACGACGCGCTGCAGCGGCAATTGGTCGAGGCCGAGCACGTAGCGGGCGCCGGCGGTGTAGTCGCCGATCGGCAGGAGCGTCTCGGCGGTCGGCTTCAGCTGCGGGACCAGGTCCCCGGACAGGTATCGCGAAGACGTTCGCGGGTAGGTGATCGCCTTCTTGTCCTCGTAGAGCGACTGCGCGGCCTGGAGCGTGCGCCGCGCGGAGAAGCCGAAGCGGCGGTTCGCGTCGCGCTGGAGCGAGGTCAGGTCGTAGAGCAGCGGCGGCCGCTCGGACTGCTCCTTCTGCTCCATCTTCTCGACGGTGCCGTCCTTGCCGGTGACCTTGTCGACGATCTGCTCGGCGCGGGCGAGGTCACCGAAGATCCGGGTCTCATTGCCCTCGAACCACATGCCTTCGTAGCGGGGGTCGAACTGCGCGCGGACGAGACGGTACGGCTCCGGCGTGAAGGCCTGGATCTCGCGCTCGCGCTTGACCATCATCGCCAGCGTCGGCGTCTGGACGCGGCCGAGCGAGACGACGCCGCCGACCCAGGCGCGGCCGCGGATCGTCGCGGCCCGGGTCGCGTTCATCCCGATCAGCCAGTCGGCCTCGGAGCGGGAGCGCGCCGCTGCCTCGAGGGGCTGCAGCTCCTCGCCCGGGCGCAATCTCTCGAAGCCCTCGCGAATCGCCTGCTTCGTCATCGAGCTGACCCAGAGCCGCTGCACGGGCTTGTCGATGCCGGCGGTCTCGTAGATGTACGCGAAGATCAGCTCGCCCTCGCGGCCGGCGTCGCACGCGTTGATGATCCGGTCGACGTCGTCGCGCTTCATCAGCTTGTGGATCGCCTTGAGCTGCTTCTTGGCCTTGGCGTCGCGCGGCGCCAGCTTGAACTCCTCGGGGACGATCGGCAGGTCGGCCATGCGCCATTTCTTCAGCTTCTCGTCGTAGACCTCCGGGTCGACGAGCTGGACGAGATGGCCGACGGCGAAGGTGACGACGTACTCGTCTCCCTCGTAATGGGTCTCCTCGTTCGTGAAGGAACCAGGCAGCGCGTCCGCGAGATCGCGGGCGACGGATGGCTTTTCGGCGACGACTAAAGTCTTCACGCGAGACACAGTAGCGAAGGGCTCGCACGACGCAGGATCACGCAAACGAGTCGAAAATGGAACGATCCTTTCGCGCCGTGCTACCCGTTTACCTGCTTGCCGCCACGATCAGCTGGCCCGTCGTCAAGGTCGGTTTCCGCCTCCGCGCGCGCGGAACAGAGCACCTGCCGGAGGGCGGCTTCGTGCTCGCCGCCAACCACACGTCGAACTTCGACCCCTGGCCGCTCGCACTTCCGCTCTTTCCCCGAAGGCAGCTCCGTTTCATGGCGAAGAGCGAGCTGTTCAATCCGATTCTGAAGCCGATCCTCCTAGGCGGCGGCGCCTTCCCGGTTCGCCGCGGCGAGGCCGACCTCGAGGCCATTCGCCGCGCGGTCGCGCTCGTCAGGGACGGGGAGATCGTGGTCATGTTCCCTGAGGGGACGCGGCGCCGAAAGGGGCTGCGCAAGAAGCACGAGGCCCGGGCGCACACCGGCGCGGCGCGGATCGCGCTGAGCGCGGGAGCCCCGCTCGTGCCGGCTGCAATCAAGGGGACTGACCGCCTGAGTCGGCTCGGCCCGCTGCGGGTCGCCTACGGCCCGCCGATCCCGCTGGACGATCTTCGCGGGCAGGAGATCAGCCCCGCCGCGCGTGAGGCGACGGAACGGCTAATGGCTGAAATCCGCGAGCTCGAGGCGTCGCTGTGAAGCGTCCGCTGCTCGTGATCGACGGCGACTCGCTCGCGCACCGCGCCTACCACGCGCTCCCGAAGACGATCCGGCGCGCGGAAGGCAAGCCGTCGAACGCGATCGTCGGCTTCACGAACTTCCTCCTGCGTCTCTGGGACGCCGAAGAGCCACGGGCCGTGGTCGTCGGGTGGGACACGCTCGAGGTGCCGACCTACCGGCACGAGGCACTCGAGGCGTATCAGAGCGGGCGAGAGTTCGACGACGAGCTCCTCGAGCAGCTCGCCCTGCTGCCGCAGCTCGTCGAGGCCTTCGGGTTCGCGTCCGCGAAAGCCCCGGGCTACGAGGCCGACGATTTTCTCGCGGCTGCGGTCGCCTCAGAGGAGAAGCGCGGCGGCACGGCGGTCGTCGCCACCTCGGACCGGGACAGCTTTCAGCTCGCGAGTGACCGTACGACGATCATCCAGCCGGTCCGCGGGGTCAGTGAGCTCGCCCGGATCGGCCCCGCCGAGGTGCGGGAGCGCTACGACGTCGAGCCGGCCCAGGTGGTCGACTTCATCGCCCTCCGCGGTGATCCCTCCGACCGCATTCCGGGCGCTCCTGGCTTTGGGCCGAAGAAGGCTGCCGACCTGCTGCACCAGTACGGCTCGCTCGAGGAGGCGATCGCCGCCGGCCGGTTCTCGGCGATCGCGGAGGAACTGCGGCTCTACCGTCGAATCGCGTTGTTAGACGCCTCCGCCCCCCTCCCTCCCCTCGAAGACCAGACACCTACTTGGGCGGAGGCGTCCTCCCTCCTCAGCAGCTGGGGCATGAACGCGGTCGCGGAACGCGTTGCTGGGCGCGCCGAGTGATGTAGATGTACACCTACATCACCTAGGGAGTTCCGGACATGGATCAATGGTTGTCAGACGCGCGGGATGCGCTCGCTCAGACAAGCGGCGTTCCGGCCGAGCGCCTCGAGCTCGACGACGAAGCCGTCCGGGAGCTACTCGAGCTCGCCCGAGTCGCCGCGCACGACAGCGGCGAACGGACGAACGCGCCGCTCCTCTGTTACCTCGTCGGTCGCGCCCAGGACGGCGCCTCGCTCGACGAGCTCGCCGACGCGGTCCGCCGATCGACGTCCTGAGCCACCCGGCGTTCGCGCGCCTGCATCCGACTCAGAGCCACCCCGAGTCCCAGGAACGGCTGGCGGTTCTGCTAGAGGCGTTTGAGTACGACATGGTCGAGCCGGCACCGGTCGAGGCGATCCTCCGCTGTCACACAGACGAGTACGTCGAGCGGATCCGGGAGATCGCCGGGCCCACCTGGCTCGACGGGGACACCTTCGCCTCCGAGACGACTTTCGAGGCCGCTTTGCTGGCAGCAGGCGCCGCGATCGCCGCCGCCGAGCGCGGCGGATTCGCGCTGGCCCGCCCTCCCGGCCATCACGCTCTCCCGGAGCGGGCGATGGGCTTCTGCGTCTTCAACAACGTCGCGATTGCCGCGCGTCACGCGCAGGCGGAGCTCGGGATCGGCCGGGTGGCGATCCTCGACTGGGACGTCCACCATGGCAACGGCACGCAGGCGATCTTCTGGGACGACCCGACAGTGCTCTACGGGTCGCTGCACGAGTGGCCGTTCTATCCCGGCAGTGGCGGTCCGGGCGAGGCCAACGAGACGACAGTGAACGTGCCGATGGAGGCGCTCTCCGGCGACGCCGAATACCAGCGCGCGTTCGCCGACGTCGTCGAGCCGGCGATCCGCGCCTTTTCGCCGGAGCTCGTGCTCGTGTCGGCGGGATTCGACGCGCACGGCTCGGACCCGCTCGCCGACATCCGCCTGAGCGATGGCGCTTTCACGTGGATGGCCGAACGTGCCACGACGTTAGGCCCGCGCGTCGCCGCCGTGCTCGAGGGCGGCTACAACATCGAGACGCTGCCGCGGCTGGTGGCGGCGGCGCTCGAGGGTTTCTCAGAATGACGACGGCCGGCTAGTTGTAGCCGGCCGTCCGATCAAGGAAGCACAGTGCCACCGCGCTTCGCACACCACTTTCAGGAGGGGCGTTCAGCCCAGGTATCGGCCGAGCTCGCGCCTCGCTCACCGCCCACAGAGCGCGATTTGCGGGTGATTTCGCATCCCCCGCTGTGAGGGATGTTCCCCTTAGGTACGGGCCGCGCCGAGAGCTTCGAGCGCCTGGCGGCGGGAGGAGACGCCGAGCTTCCGCAGCAGGCTCTTCACATGCGAGCGAACGGTGTGCTCCGAGATGAACAGCCGGGCCGCGATCTGGTCGGTGCTCAGGTGGTCGTCGAGCAGCAGCAGCACCTCGAGCTCGCGGGCGCTGAGCGCGCCGGCGATCGAGTCCGGCACCCATCCTTCCGCCCCGCGTCCGTCTCGCACCTGCTCGAGCAGGCGCCGCGCGACCGATCCCGAAAGCGCGGCCTCGCCTTCGGCGGCGCCGCGCAGGAACTCGACGATCCGCTCGGGCGGCTCCGTCTTCAACAGGTAACCGGCCGCTCCCCCACGGATCGCGGCGAGCAGGTTCTCCTCCGCGACGGAGGCGGTCAGCATCACGACCTCGCAGCCCGGCGCCGCCTCGCGTAGGAGCGGCAAGGCCCCGAGGCCGCCGATCCCGGGCATCGACAGGTCGAGGAGAACCAGGTCGGGCTGGAGTTCTCGCGCGACCTCGATCGCCTCCTCGCCGCTCGCAGCCTCGCCGGCGACGCTGAAGTCGTTCTGACCAAGCAGCGCCGCGAGCGCACCTCGGGTGAGCGGATGGTCGTCGACGATGAGGACACGGGTTGCCATCTTCCCCGCCCTTATCGGTCGGATCGGTTCTGCCGAATAGAGGGAGATGCGAAAGGAGGAAAACGCGTACCAGTCTTGGCTCTGGGGCGAAGTTCTGCTCTTCGGCCTGCTCGGTGCGCTGCTCGCATTGTTCGTCACGTATCAGGACCTGCGCCCGAGCTTCGACCTCCCGCAGGTGCGGCTCGTGTTGAACACAATGGTCGCGCTCGCTGCGGTGCTGGTCGCGGTGCTCGCGGGAGTTCGGTTCTCGGTGGAAGGCCGGCGGCTCGACTGGCTGCTCTGCGCGGGCTTCTCGCTGGCGGCGGGCTCGACGTTCTTCTTCGGGATCGCACCCATGCTCGGAAACGCGCCGCTGCACAGGCGTGAGCAGTGGGCTTTGATCTGGGGCCGCGTGCTCGCCGGAGTGTTGATCGCGGCGGCGGCGTTTGCGCGTAAGCGAACGGTCGACCGGCGCAGGGAGATCGTCGAGCTCTTCCTCTTCGTGCCGGCCATGCTCGTCCTGCTGTGGATGTTCGCCGATTCGTTCAGCCACGCGCTGCCGGCGCTCGATGACGGCGATCGCGGCCAGCCGGGGCTCCTGACGGCGGCGCTGGCAGCTCGTGCGCTGGCGAGCCTGCTCGCTGTCGTGGGCTTCGGCCTTCGCTTCCGCGCCCGCGGCAACGATCTCGACCGCTGGCTGGCGCTCGGCGCGACACTGCTCCTCTTCGCCGACCTCTACTACGTCCTCACGCCGCACACGTTGAGCCGCTTCGTCTCGACGGGCGACTTCCTGCGGCTGCTCGCCTATGCCGTCCTGCTCGTCGGGGTCTGGCGGGCAATTCGGTTTGCCGAGTTCGGCCGCGCCGTCGCGGAGGAGCGAGCGCGCGTTGCACGCGAGATCCACGACGGTCTGGCGCAATACCTCTTCGCCGTCTCGACCCACGCGACGATGCTCGAGAACGGGGCCGATCCCAAGACGACGCTGCCCCAACTCAAGGAGGCGGCCGCCGCGGCGCAACAGGAGGCTCGCTTCGCAATTCTCGCCCTCTCGTCTGCGAGCGGGACCGCCCCATTCGACGCTGCCCTGCGCCGCTACGTCGACTTCCTGACCGCCGACGGCGAGCTCGAGGTCGACCTGGAGATCGACGAGCGGGTCCGACTCGCGCCCGACGAGCAGATCGAGGTGTTCCGGATCGTCCAGGAGGGTCTGGCGAACGCGCGCAAGCACGCGGGCGCGCGGCACGCCGAGGTCCGCATCGGGCTCCGCGGCGACGAGCGGGTCGTCAGCATCGTCGACGACGGCGCCGGCTTCGACGACGTGACCGTCACGTCCGGCCAGGGACTGCGGAACATGAAGGCGCGCAGCGCGAGCATCGGCGGCGGCTTCCGCCTGCGGTCGAGGCCCGGCCGCGGCACCGCGCTCGAAGTCGTTCTCCGCGCTTAGAGCCCGGGCCCTGTGATTCGCCTGAGACCTGATGCCGTGCGCACGAACACCTGCCGGGCGTAGTACTCGTAGAAGGCGCGGCGGTTGTTCCGGATCTCGCGCGCGTAGCGGATGACGGCATCGACGTAGAGCGCGGACGGGTTGTAGCGGAGGAGCGCCCGGCGGTTGTCTCGCGGCGCCCCGTTCGCATTTAGGTAGTTAGCCGCGCCGAGGATCGCGTCGTGCGGATCGCGGACGTCGCCGCGGAGCCCGTATGCCCGCCACGTCGCCGGCATGAACTGCATCGGCCCCTGAGCACCGGTGGCGCTGTTGTTGCGGAGCTTGTTGAAGGCGCTCTCGACGAAGTTGACTGCGGCAAGGACGCTCCACCGCACGCCAAATCGGCGCTCCGCCTCTCGGTAGTAACGGAGTAGCGTCGCCGGCGGCAATGCGGGTCCGGTTCGGAAACGTCTGCGGTGCGTGCTCGGTGTGAGGCGCCAAAGCTCACGCTTGGCGGTCAGGTTCGTCTGCACCTGACGCGCGATCGCGGCGGGAACGAGCCGCAGCGTCGCGCTCGCGAGACCGGGCCGGCCGGCGAGCAGGAGCTCGATCCGCTGGTCGTAGAGCGCGTCGAGCGTGACCTCGCTCGGCGGCCGCGAGTCGCCGGCGGCAACCCACGCGTCGATCGCGCGCCTGAGCTCGGTCTTCGTCTCCATAACCGTCCGGGCAAGCGCCGCTGGCTCCCGCGGAATCGATGCTCGAGGGCCGGGCGCGGCCCGTACGAGGCTCGCCAGGGCGCAAGCCGCAACGCAAGCGAGTCCGCAGCTGACGACGCGTCGGCCCATCCGTTCGACCCTAGCGAGCCGCTGCGGCGTCTGCCGAAGCCTCGATTTAGCCGCTAGTCGGGGACGGATCGGGACATTCCGGTTGGAAGGCGCACGGGCGCGTCGCCGACAATCAGTGAGAGATGGCATTGAAGCTCGAGCTCAGCGACGAGAGGCTCCTCGGGGAGCTGATGAACGCGCTCGCGCGTCACGGTTGCCTTGCGGACCGGGTCGCGCCGAACGCTTGCCGGATCGTCTATCCGCGCGCTTGGACGGCTCGCGAAGCCCAGCTCGAGCTCCGGTTTTTCGTCCGCGCCTGGCAGGCCAATCACCCGGGCGTACAGGCGGTTCTCAGCCGCTAGCCTGCCTCGGGCGCGTCGGCGGCGAACCCCCCTTCGGGGGATTGCCGCGACCGCGAACAACGGAGCACGATTAGGTTCTGGACCAGGGCCGCGTGTTTTCAGCCAACGCGGCATCTGTTGAGTCGTCGGGCGAAAGCCTGAACTGCGGACGAGGAGGTACTTCAGCTTGCGGCCAATTCGCCTTCTCCTTGCGGACGACCATGCGCTCGTCCTCCAGGCATTGCGCTTCGCGCTCGAGCCCGAGCCCGAGATCGAGATCGTGGGCGAGGCGAGATCCGGCAGCGAGGTCTTGCCGCGGGTCGGAGAGACAGAGCCGGACCTGATCCTCCTCGACGTCCGTATGCCGGGGCTCGACGGTCTGCAGCTGCTCGATCGCTTGGGGAAGCAATATCCGGAGACGAAGGTCGTGATCCTTTCCGGCGCGGAAGAACCCGAGCTGGCCGCCGAAGCGCTCCGCCGGGGCGCCAAGGCATTTCTGGGCAAGGGCATCGATCCCGCAGAGGTGGCGCCGGTCCTGCGGCAGGTCTTCGAGGGCAAAGTCGTAAGCGAGTCGTTCGAAACTGCTGTGGGCGTATCGGTGCGCGCCGCCGAAGAGTTCGGACTAACCGGCCGTGAACGCGAGATCCTCGAGCGCGTCGCGATGGGCCGCTCGAACAAGCAGATCGCCGGCGAGTTCTGGCTCAGCGAGCAGACGATCAAGTACCACCTGACGAACGTCTATCGCAAGCTCGGTGTCAGCAGCCGTACCGAGGCGGCCAGGTTCGCCTACGACCACGGGCTTGCTGGAAACCCCTGGCCGGCCGACCAGAACCACCACGAGAGCCCCGGAGTCGGTTAGCTCTCCTTTCGGTCGTCGAGAGCGGCGCCCACGGCCCTCGGTGGCGTTGTCGACTTCGAAGGCGGCTCCGCGAGCGTGGCGGCGGCCGCGGCTCGGCGCGCTTGACGCTGCATGGCCTTCTCGGCGCACTCGACCGAGTCGAACGACCCGAGGCCCCAGACGATCACCTGGTACGCACACTCGTCGAACGATCCGCCGCAGGTCTGACACTCCGCCACAGACTGATCGTCCGCGCTTAACCCGAGCCCGTCCTTAGCCAATGGGTCGGTCGCGGCCGGACCTTCGGTTACGAGTGCCGATGTCCTTTTGGCCCGCCCGGCGGCGGCGGACGACGAGGTCGAGGTGGCGGCGGCGGCGTGCCGCTGAGCGACGCTTGGAGGCGTTCGAGCAGGCCGGCGAGGGCGTCGGCTTCGGGGGGCGGCAGGTCGGCGAGGAGTCCCGCGAGCCGGTCGCGGAGCTTGGTTTGAGCTGAGCGTAGGGCCCCGCCGGCCTTGCTCGGTCAAGGCGGTTTCCTCGAGCGTTGCGTTTACAGCAGCGCCAACGGGGCGTACGGCGCGGTCAGATCGGCTGCGGCGAATGGGCGCGACAAAACTCGCGCACGGCAGCGTTGAACTCTTCGGGTCGTTCGAGGTTGCTGACGTGTCCCGCCCTGGGGATCACGACGAGTTGCGCATCGGGGATCGCCCGCTCGAACTGGCGTGCGACGCTGAGCGGTGACCGCACGTCCTGCTCGCCCCAGATCAGCAAGGTCGGCACGGTAACGAGGCAGCAGGTCGCTCTGGTCCGCCTCGGCCATCACCAGGAGCGCGACGCGGAAACTCTCTGGGCGCATGTCGGCGGCCATATCCGCGAGCAGCGAAGCGAACTCGGCAGCCGGGTCACCGACGAACAAGTCCGAAAGGGTGGGATCGAAGTCCTCGGCGGGGGCTGCCAGCATTCGATGCACACTCTCGACCCGGGCGCGTAGTTCCTCCTCGGACAGCGACCCCTTCCAACCGGCGTACGTGTCGGCGAGGATCAGGGTCGCCACAAGCTCGGAATGGTGGCGGTAAAGCTTCAGGACGACTGTGCCGCCCCATGAGATGCCGGCGACATGCGCGGGGCCGAGCTCGAGCGCCTCGATCAGCGCCGCGAGGCAGTTCGCGTACTCCGTGAGACCAAAATCGGCGGGTACGTCCGAGGAACGGCCCGCGCCCGGCTCGTCCCAAGCAACGACCGTGAACTCGTCGGCCAACGCAGCGAGCTGGGGCTGCCAGACGCGGCCGTCCTCCCCGGCTCCGTGCACAAACACCAGCGGCGGTCCTTCGCCGACGCGCTCGTACGCCATCTCGACCCCACCTGTCCGGACGACGTTCACGTGCAGAGCTAAACAAGCCTCGGCATCTGAGGTGCTCGCGCGCGCCTGAGACATAGGCTCGCCGTGCCTGGCTGCCAAGCTCCCGATTGCTGCTCGCACTGATGGCGTATGCCGGGCTTCGCCGGAGCGAACTACTCGGGCTCGACTGGGACGACGTCGACCTCTCGCGGCAGTTGCTGCGGGTGCGCAAGGCGAAGGGCGGCCGGCAGAGGACGATCCCGATCCACCCTGCGCTCTCTTCGCCGAGTACTACGCGACGCGCGTTCCGCTCACCGAGCAGGCGGTCTTCGTCGGCGTGCAGGGGAACCGGCTCCACTACACCCAGATCGGCCCTACGTTCCGCCACTACGTCAACGCAGCCGGCGTGAACGAGCGCAAGCGCGTAACGCCGCACACGCTCCGGCACGTCTTCGCCTCAGAGCTCCTCCACGCAGGCGCGAATCTGCGCCAGATCCAGGAGCTGCTAGGCCACAAGCACCTCGACTCGACCCAGCGCTACACGCGCGTGAACGCACACGAGCTGCGCGGCGCGATCAAGCGGCTGCGCTGGGTCGGTGGATGAATTCTCCGCTCCGTGCGACCTCCGCTCTGGAGCCGTCCCCCACGCTTGTAAGAGTGCGCCCGGATGGCGAAGAAGCGCAGCCGCATCCCAGCGACGAAGAAGAGCGTGCCCGTCGCCCCGCCCGCCGACCC
>WNGH01004167.1_pt1 | contig 13799 bp, 10 predicted proteins | sample 5400631 | NCBI WGS metagenome assembly WNGH01 (sample SAMN13153373, study PRJNA577476) | soil metagenome | isolation source: 115 cm soil or saprolite under Garry oak tree replicate 1 | place: USA:California | collected 2016-06-15
ATACCCCTCATGGCGCGCATCATCATGGTGGCCGATACATTCGACGCAATGACGACCAACCGCCCATATCAAGCCGCGATGGAGCCCCCGTACGTCGTCCGGGTCATCAATTCACTGGCCAAGACAAAATTCGATCCGCAGGTAGTGGCGGCGCTTACCGCGGTGTTTGAGCGCGGGGCGTTCCGCATCCACCGCGCTGCTACCCTTTCAGCCGAGCAGGCAGACGCGGCAGCGGCTGGCGCCGAAACTAGTGGCGGCGGCACCGGCACGATCGAAACCAACAAACCGTAAAACGGGAGAGGAACGGACTTCAGCCCGGATCTAACTAACCGCCACAGGCTTTGGCGGAATGCCAGCGCGGCGCTGTAGCCAATCGGAAGAGGTCCCAAAGCCGGTTAGCAGGGCGCTGCCCAGCGCCAGCATCACAAAAATAAGAAAGAAAAAGGGGCCGATAAATGGAACAGCCTGCAAGATGGTAATCAGCACAGCCCCTAGTAGCACAGCGGCTACCGGTCCCAAAGTTGCACCGACCCGCCGTCCCACCCACAAGCTCAGACCGGTATAACCCATTACCATGGTGGCGCACAGCCCTAGGGCTATCAGCACTACGAATAATCCCGTATGCCGCACCATGGCAAACATCACAATGAGGAGAGCGGCGAAGCAGAGCGCGCCGATGCCGGTGAGCAAGGCCTTGCCTGCCTGCCTCTGGGCGGCGCTGGCGGTTGTCGTCACCCGGCGTTCGCCGGCAATCAAATAGCAAACCAGCGCGAAGACAATTCCCAGGGGCACCATTCCCAGCAGACCGATGAGGAACAAACCTGCCAGCCCGGGTACGATCATCATGGGAAAATTCTGCGAGCTGGTCTGCCCGCCAATGTGGGCTGCCGGATCCCGAATTACTTGGCCGCCCACAGCAACGGCGTCGCCGCGGACATCTGCACCCGACCCCAGACGCACCGAGCCGCCCAAGGCAACCACATCTCCGGAGACGGAGCCGTCAATTTCAACTTGGCCGCCAATGGCTACCAGATCGCCATGCGACGTTCCATGCATGCGGATGGAGCATCCGATGCACACGGCATCCCCGATATCCTGGTCTGTATCCACCACAATGTTGTGGCCGAACTGCACGCGGTCGCCGGCGCCGCTCTTTGCCCATCCCTGATTAGAGAAGGAAAACAGGATTAGCAAAAAGATAGCGGCAAAGCCGAACTTCGTTTTTACGATTTTCATGATCTTTCCCCTTCCCGTGGCTACGCGATTGCACCACGGGTGCGACAACAGGAAAACATAGTCGGCGTTCCGAGTGGTGTCAAATCCCGTAACGGCAGCGACGGCTGCTTCATCAACACAAAGAAGACTGGAACCTTTTTACTGATTCAGCGGCTATTCCCGAATGGCCACAATCGCAAAAACATCGCTGCCCCTGCCGGGTGATCCCCGTAAACCGGTCTCAACTTATCGGGGATCCCATACCACATCATTTGCGCGCCGATAGCGGTAGCCAAATGGGGGACTAAGTCGAAGTCGTGATCGTAGCCGAGCGAGTATGCCTGTACGCGCGCAAAGAAGTGCTCTCTAACTCCAGACGGCGGGGACTTTTCGCCAAGCAACAATTCATTTGTTCGATCCACGTTTTCGATCCGCCCCCAAATGTAATTCCGGGTCACAAAACGTAAGGTGGATTCGAGGAGGTAACCGTTGAAAATCTCGCCATCCGGGATGGTCCGGTTGCGCCCCCAAACCGCGGTTGACGCCCAGTTCCCCTTCGTGAGGGGACGGTTGTAGCCGAGGGAAGCCGTCATGCGCACAATGTCCTCGTCAGGTTCCTGATTTTCTGGGCTGTTAAGCCGGGCGATGGAGTATTGGCCCGTCCAGTTTCGGGTGGGGCTGATACTAAGGCGGCTTGACCACGAATCGATCTTTCCGCTGTTTATGTTCCATCGGTTCTCATCCGGCTCCCGGCCGTGAAAGCCCGAAACTTCGAGCCGAACAGCTTTGTGATTCACGCCGACACTTACTACCTCGGCAGCGATGTGGGTCGAATCCTCCATGTGGTGTCCGAGAGGGGCCATTGGATTTTCCGATGCGGACGTACGGTGTGGAAATGCTGTAGGCCCGAGTGCGGGATCACCCATAGGAGCGCCGTAGAACGAGACGGTTGTGTTCTCAGCCACTTTCCAATCGTATAGACCGGCGATCTCCATGAAGAAATCGTGCGGATGCTGACCATCAACGATGGGCTTGCCGAACGCCGTCTCACCCGTTTGGAGCAGTTCCGGGTACCTTCGCTTGGGGATGGTCGCAGGTTCGACGCTCAGCATGGTTCGGAGGGTGAGCGTGCCACCGCCCAGTTCCCGCTGCGCCATAGGCATGATCCAGTTGGGAGCGAAAACTTTGTCCCCGCCACGTGGGCCGCTTTGCTGCAGGGCATTAAGGAAAGCCACTCCGTGGAACATGAACATCCACTTTCCACGCATAGTCATGAGCATCGGAACAGGCGTAGAGGCCGGCTCGACCGCGGCTCGATGGCCGTACCGCATTCCGGACCCTTGCATTTCGTGCTGCATCCCGGGCATCTGGTGTTCCTCTTGCATCTCCTGGGCTGGATTCGCGGGTTTGGCGAATTCGTTTGCGGGATCTGCTTAGCCATTCCAGGATGCTGGTGAGTCGGTTCTTGAAAAGCAACCGTCTTTGAACCAGTGAATAACAGCACTGAGAGGATCAAAGCTGATTGAGATGACGGTATAGGCACTTTCCTTGGCCTTTCTCAGCGGACAAACACACGGGGATCAGTGGTGGTGTCCAGTTCATCGCTTGGATGGGAGAAGAAAAATCCGTCGGAGAAGAACTGTTTCTAGATACGGAGAGAGAGGATGACGGTGAGTGCCGGGGCTGGCGTCTGCAAGCTCGATGGCAATTGTGATTCGGCGAAGGCGAGGCGTATTGGACCGCCGACTTCGGCTGGCGTCGGACTTGGGTTAACCCTAATGTCGGACGCTATTGCCGCTTTCCTGCGCACTTCCATTGTCGCGTGATCAGCACATTGAGAAGGGATCTGCACCGCCAGTACTGATGCATCCCCACAACTCGTCTTGTGGACCTGGCCACAGTGGCTGGCGTGCCGCGCTGACCCAGAACCGTGACTGTGAACGTGCCTAGCGGCGGCGGCTCGTGGAGCAAGGCGCGAGGCCGTGCAATCCACCTGGCAAATCGTCGCGCCGATGGGGCTCGCGAGTATCGCGAGCACAGTGAGAGTCGCCATTATGTAATAAAGACTTCTCACGACTGATAATTTAGATGCAATCGCCACTTCCCCCAACCGGCGAAAAAGCTTTGCGATTTGTTCGTAAAGTATAGACTGGCTGGTTTCCCAAGGAGGACTCATGGCGCAGAAGGTTATTGACATTGTTGGCGTGTCGAAACAAAGTTTTGCCAAGGCTGCAGAGAACGCCATTGCTGAAGCAGGTAAGACGGTTCGCGGAATGAAGTGGGCACGAGTTGGTGAATTGGAAATGGGGTTGGAAGGAAACAAAATTTTAGAGTATCGAGCGACGGCGCGAATTTACTTTGATATCGAACGCTGAAGGGCGCGATCCTTGAGACTCTTCCAACATGAACCAGAATGGAACACGGCGTGTGGGCCAGAACTGCGGTATGCTTCGTTAACCGAAGAAAAATTAAAAGGTACAGGTCCACTGCGTGTTGGAAGATGAGCGGGCGCAATTCCGTGGGACGCTGCCGACCAATCTGGCCGAGCTGTGGGAGCACTTCCGAGGCCGGATTGCAGTAGTGCTATCAGGGGGTGGGGCTCGCGGAGCCTACGAAGCAGGAGTGTTGCTGGCCTTTCAGGACGCTCGCCTGCCAACCCATATACTGGCAGCGACCTCGATTGGGGCCATCAATGCTGCATCTTACGCGGCACATTCCAATCAATACGTTGGAAATGCTGAATCATTGGTCAAGTCATGGTCGGAGGTGAGACCACCCGCGGTTGGGATCGACTGGTCGCGGTACATATTTATCCTCGCCGGCTTAATAGCCGCCACCGCAGGGTTCGGAAACTTCGCCATCGGACTACTTCAACATTCAGGAATTTATCTGCACCTTTACAATCCCTTGCTGACATGGTTTTTGCTGGGAGCAGCGGGACTCTCCGTGGTTTTCTTCTATACTCAGATTCCTTATTTGTTCTACGTAGGAATAAAAGTTGTCCGTCGCTATCACTGGAAGCCAGACCGTAAAAAAGTCTTGCTATCATTCTTAGCAAACCTGATTGTTTGCAGTTTCGTCTCGCTGTTTCTGACATCAACTCAGCTTCACTTTACCAGTACAACAACCTTTAGGTTCACACCCAAAACAGAGGCCTTACTTTCGATCGGCGTGCTATTTGCAGTGGTGCTGTGGTTCGTGTTGCGGAGCCGGATCAGCCTGCTTAGCCGTAGAATCCTGCAATCTCCTTTACGTGCTGGTCTGTTTCCGAACTACGAGCGCACTCGTTTTCTGAGGGAGAGGATTTCTTCTGAGCAATTGCGGAGGTCTCCTATACGGGTTGTGATGACCGCTGCTGAACTGCGCACGGGAGAGGAGAGGTTTTTTGTTAACAAGCCGATAGCAGAACTGGAACGCGATCCAGGAGCTGACGTTTCCTTTATCCGAGAGAAGGTCGAGAGCGCGGAAGACCTGATTAAAGCGGTGGTGGCGTCGTCCGCCTTCCCAATGGCGTACGAGCCGGTGGAGATGCAAGGACGCTTGTGGTCAGATGGCGCCCTGGTAGCCAAACAGCCTATTGTTCCTGCCATCCGGCTGGGCGCGGACGTGCTTTTTCTAGTAACGGTCGATCCGGCCAATGAAAATATTCCTCGCATCAAGACTTTTCTTGATGTAGGTATGCGAGCGTTCGAGATCCTCATGTCTCGCAACCTGCAAGCGGACTTGGGGCTTCTCGAGAATGTGAACCAGATCTGCGAAAGGTACGCCGCTGAGCTGGGAACCCAACCGGAGCAGCTTCGGCTGGAAATAGGCGATCAATCCTACCGATTCTTGAAGGCGTTCACAGTTCGCCCCAACTGCACTCTGTCTGCCACGTTGCTCGACTTCGATGGCACGCTGGCACGGCCAGCCATAGCACAGGGCTATAAAGATGGGGCTATGGTGGTGAGGGATTTTATTGATTATGTCTCGCGGACTCCGGCACTCGAAAGCAAGCATGTCCTCCGCTTGGCGGTCGAAAAAGTCCGCGGATCAGGAATGGCGGGCTAACGGCGCCCCTGGCTTCTGCGGCGCGAGGGGATGGAAACGCTCAACTTCCCGAATGCTGTGAAAATCGTGCTGCAGTCACAGTATACTTCTCGCCAGCTATTCACCAATTTATTCGCAACCACCCGATACCATCGCACCTCCAGGAGGAAGATGATGCCGAGACGGCTCCCATTGCTGCTTTTGCTGGTCCTGAGTATTACTCCCTTCACAACTCTTGACGCCCAGACATTCCGCGGGGGAATCCAGGGCACCATTACGGATAGCACCGGGGCCGCCATCCCGGACGCTCTCGTCACTGTCAAAAGTCAGGACACTGGCCTGGTGCGTACGCTGACCACTGATAGCGATGGCAATTATGCGATAACCGAACTGCCGCTAGGCAACTACAGCGTCACCGCCGAAAAGAGCGGTTTTCGCAGAGCCACACTGCACGACGTCGTGGTGGTCGTCTCCATCAACCAACGGGCGAATCTGCAACTTACTCCCGGCGAAGTGAAAGAAGCCATCGAAGTCACAGCCGAGCTGCCGATTGTGGAGACTGCCGGCAACACCCTCGGGGGCACGATCGAGGAAAAGACAGTGGCGCAATTGCCAGTGAACGGACGCGATTTCACCAAGCTGCTAACCCTAGTGCCGGGCGCGAATGCGGACCCAAGTTCCGTCAATGATGCACCGGGCTCATTCGGGATCTTCAGCATTAATGGCAATCGTGGCCGCGCCAACAATTATCTTCTCGATGGCACCGACATGAACGACGGCTATCGCAACGATCCCGCTATCAACGAGGCGGGTGTTTTCGGTACGCCGGCAACGCTGCTGCCCGTGGATGCCATCGCGGAGATGGGAATTCTCTCTAACATGGAAGCAGAATATGGCCGCAATTCCGGCGCGGTGGTCAACATCGTGACCAAATCCGGCACCAATACGCTCCATGGTGCTGGTTTCGAGTTTTTCCGCAACAGCGGATTGGACGCGCGCAATTTCTTCAATACCCCACCGAGCAAGCAGGATGCATTCCACAACAACCAGTTTGGCGGGTCGCTAGGCGGTCCTCTTATTAGGGACCGCACGTTTTGGTTCGCAGCCTACGAGGGCTGGCGCGAATCCGGTGGGTTGCCGAACCTGGAGAGTGTTCCATCGCAGGCGCGCGTGAATGCGTTCACTGCCGGCGGAGGCGTGATCAACCCTGTGATTGCCAGGCTGCTGTCGCGAGATCCTTGGGGCGTGCCTATTCCCGCGACCGGCGATCCGGCCAACAATAACAATGCTTCACTTCAGGTAACGGACAACTTCACCAACCGGGTGGACAGCCTGATCCTGAAAATGGACCATCACTTGGGCGGCCCCAACGGGCGTGATCTTCTTACCGGCCGCTATTTCTACGGCGATAGCGACCAAAGTTTTCCGCTTGCCTTGGGCGGCGGTACAACTGTCCCCAACTTCAATACCGTGACCCCCACCCGGGTACAGGTGGTCTCGCTCTCCTACACCCACCTCTGGACGCCAAAACTTGTGATGGAAGCTCGCGGCGGATGGAACCGGTTCGCGGAAGGATTTTTCCCTCAAGACAAAGACTTCAATCCGGCCTCAATCGGCTTGAACAACGGAGTCGGGCCGCAGGACTTTGGTCTGCCTCTGATCATCATCAAAGATGGCACCAGCAGCCTGGGCGCAAACAATTCCCTGCCCCGGCATCGTTTCGACACGAACTGGCAGTACTTCACCAATTTCTCCTACAACAGCCGCCGGCACAACTGGAAGTACGGATATGAATTTCGCCGCACCACCGTGAACCAGTATTACGATCTCGGGTATCGCAGCCGCCTGCGATTTGCTACGTTCGAGGATTTTCTGGCGGGGGCGGTAACCAAAGGCGGGCTCCAGTTTGCGGGCAATTCGCAGCGCACGACCCATCAGAACCACAGCTTCTATGCGCAGGATAACTTCCGGCTGACTCGGAACCTGACCGTAAATTACGGCGTGCGTTGGGACTATTACGGCGTGATCTCCGAGGCGCACAACCGCCTGAGCCTGTTCGACGCGGCTTCACAGTCGCTGAAACTGGTGGGTAGTCCCGGTGTTTCGCAGTTGTATCCCAAGGACCTGAACAACTTTGCTCCGCGCGCCAGCTTTGCCTGGGACATCTTTGGCGTAGGCAGAACGGTCCTGCGCGGCGGCTGGGGTCTGTATTACGATTCTTTTTCTCAAGATTTTTTCATCGGTCACTTCCCCTTCAACACCTTTAATCCGGGGCCGGCGTACAACGGGATTGGGCCGGATGCGATCACCTCGGGTTCGTTCACCGCGACCGATGTCGATGGGAACGGATTGATTGTATCCGGGGTGCCGCTATTCTCCGGCTTTACGCCTACGACCGATGCCTGGACCGTTGATCAAGGTCTGCGGACGCCCTACATCCAGAATTACAATCTGAACGTTCAACAGCAACTCGGCGGGCGGGTCGCTGTACAGGCGGGCTACGTCGGCTCCACTGGCAAAAAATTGTTTCGCTTCCGCGACATCAACCAGGCGGATCCGGCTACCGGCGCTGTTCCCTTCCCGCTGTTCACTTACCTAAACCAGTTCGAGTCAACCGCGAATTCCAACTACAACGCCCTGCAGATCACGCTAAAGTTACGCAATTTGCATGGACTCACGTCACAGGTGAACTACACGTGGTCGCATTCGATTGATGACGCCAGCGATGGCGAAGACTACGTGCCTAACGCCGCCCAACCCGACAATAGCTTCGATCCGCGAGCGGAGAGGGCAAGCTCCAACTTCGACCGGCGACAGAGCTTTACCTGGAATTTCACCTATGAATTCCCCAGCTACGAACGTGCACATTGGATTAGTTCGGGATGGGCCCTGGACGGGATATTGCGGCTCTCCGACGGACAGCCGTACAACTTGAACTCTTTTGAAAATTACAACGGGAGTGGCGAGTTCTTCGAGCGTCCCGACGTAATTGGGAACCCCTTTGCAGGAACACGCCTCCCTAACGCAATCCTGAATCTCGGCGCTTTTGCGGCGCCCTGTGATTGGGACCCGACCGCCGGTGCGTGCGTCCCCGGGACCTCCCATTTCGGTAATCTCCACAGGAATGCATTTGTGGGACCGAGCTTCCGCAACTTTGATTTTTCGCTGGTGAAGAACAACCGCATCGGCGAGCGCGTTAACATGCAAATCCGCGCTGACTTTTTCAATGTCTTCAACCATCCCAACTTTTCCAACCCGCTGCTGCCTAATTTTCTTGTCGATCTTGAGACCAATGACGTGGTTTCTTCGGCTGCCGGAGATCCCCGATGCGCCGCCGCCCCGTTCAAAGGTTGCCGGGCGGTGGGTCAGGGATTTCTTCCGATTGCGGCCACCCCCGACGTCGGCATTGGTAATCCTTTCCTCGGCGGCGGCGGACCGCGGAACATCCAGCTGGCGCTCCGCTTCAGCTTCTAAGAACCGCTTCAACTTCAATGGCCTAGGACACTCTGCGAAAGCGTAGCGTCCGTTCCGGCCGGGTTGCAGGTTGCAGTCATACTGTCTAATGTTACGGCTGTATGCCCGAGCGCTTTGTGTTCTCGGATCTCCGGGAACTGTTTGCCAAGGCAAACGAAGAGAAATCCGGTGACCAACTGGCACGATTGGCCGCGCGATCAGACCGTGAACGGGTTGCGGCCAAGCGCAAGCTCGCCGATCTTTCGCTTGCCGAAATTGTTCAGCAGCCGTTAATCGATCCTGCCGAAGACGATGTCAGTCGTCTCATTCTCGAGAGCTTGGACAAAGAAGCCTTTCCGGCCATTCGAAGCATAACAGTCGGCGAGCTCCGCGAACGCATCCTGGGAGATTTGACTGGCGAGGCGGAATTAAAGCAACTCCAGAGTGCCGTCACTCCTGAAGTTGTGGCGGCGGTTACCAAAATCATGAGCAATAAGGATCTGGTGCTGGCCGCAGCCAAGATCCGGAATGTGACCCGGTGTCGAAACACTATGGGCGAGCGCGGCGTTTTGGGCATCCGAACTCAGCCGAATCACCCGGCTGATGATGTCGCCGGGATTCTCCTGGCCGCGTTTGAGGGGCTCCTTTACGGATGTGGAGATGCGGTTATCGGAGTGAATCCTGCTACGGATTCGGTGGAGAGGGTCACCTCGATCTTGGTAGCGCTCGAGCGCCTGGTGGATACCTATGGCGTTCCCACGCAAACTTGCTGTCTTGGACACATCACTAGCCAACTTGCCGCATTGACGCGCGGAGCGCCCGTGGACCTTCTTTTTCAGTCGGTCGCGGGGACCGAGGCGGCAAATCGCAGTTTTGGCATCACCCTAACGATGCTGCAAGAAGGCCGACAACAGGTGCTCGAACATCACAAAAAACGAGATGTGCCCTGGAAGGGTGACAATGTGATGTATTTCGAAACGGGTCAAGGAAGTGCCCTCTCTGCGGAGGCTCATCACGGAGTGGATCAATTAACACTGGAGGCGCGTGCGTACGGAGTTGCCCGCGTCTTCGAGCCGTTTCTGGTAAACAGTGTGGTCGGATTCATCGGTCCGGAATATTTATATGACGAACGGCAGATTATTCGCGCCGGGTTAGAAGACCACTTCATGGGAAAAATGCTTGGTCTGCCCATGGGCTGCGACGTCTGTTATACGAACCATGCTGCTGCTGACCAGAACTCGGCCGATAACCTGCTGCTGCTGCTAGCGGCGGCAGGGTGCAACTATTTCATGGGAGTTCCCTGTGCCGACGATGTGATGCTGAACTATCAATCCACCAGCTATCATGACGCGCTGGCAGCCAGAAGAATCTTCAAACTGCGGCCCGCCCCTGAATTTTTAATATGGCTGGAAGAAATGGGAATCTACCACGATGCCGAACTCGCTTTGCTCGAGTCATCGGCGAAACAGAAGTTGCTTCAGGGATTGGAATCGTCGCTAGAAAGGATCGTCTGAATGGCGGACGAACCGGAGGAACCGCTTGTTTCATCAGGCTGGCCTGAGATTGTCCAGAAGATGCGGGCACGGACACCTGCTCGTGTTCTGGTGGGCCGTGCAGGCGCCACATACCGCACTCGTACTCAAATGGACTTACGCGAGGCTCATGCGGCTGCCCGCGATGCAGTGCGTGCCGAACTGGACCTGCACCCTGATCTCGTCAATCGCTGGAAATTGTTCGAGGTTTGTACGCAAGCGGGCTCCAAGGATGAATACCTTATGCGACCAGATCTCGGCCGGCGTTTCAGCCTGACATCTCGGGCGGAGCTGCTGAAACGTTGCTCCTCCAGCAACGATCTACAGATTGCGATTGGCGATGGCCTGTCAGTCACCGCCGTTTCGACGCAAGTTCCATTATTGATGCCGCTGCTCTATGAGAGAGCAAAAGCGCGCCAATGGACCGTCGGCCAGACGTTTGTAATTCGCTACTGCCGGGTAGGAATTCTGAACGAGATCGGCGAATTACTGACCCCAAAAGTGGCACTTTTACTCATCGGTGAACGCCCAGGTCTGGCTACCGCCGAGAGCTTGTCCGCATACATGGCCTATCGGCCGCATAAGGGTCACATGGATGCCAATCGAAATCTTATTTCGAACATCCATACCCGCGGCGTTGCCCCGAAAGAAGCGGCGCTTCGGATATTGAATCTTGCCACACAGATGATGAAAATGGACGGCAGTGGGTGCCAGCTGAGAGAAGAAGTGCCGCCACTTGAATAGGGGAGAGGTTCTAAGTAAGCAGAGCGATTCTTAAAACTCACTCAGCGAGTATGCTTCTTCAGCCACTCTGAGGCGCGCGCATTTGCTTCGGAAATCTGCTCCGGCGTCATCTTGGCGGCCAAGTCATCCTTTCCAGTTGCGCTGTGGTCTACTCCTGCTGCTTCTGCCAGCGTGAGCCAGGCGTATGCGGCAACGTAATCCGGCCTGACACCGATACCTTGCGAGTACATCTCTCCTAGGCGCGCTCGGACGCGTGCAATATCGGAGTCCGACAGCTTGGGAGTGAGCAGCTTGATGGCCTCATCGCTTCCGCGATCGCCGGCCGCGCTCGCCACCACAAACCATGTGTACGCATTTACGTTATCTTGGGAAACACCTTCACCGGACAAAAAAGCCATGCCAAGTTCATATTCGGCGTCAACCTGTCCTTGCTCGGCGGCTTTTTGAAACCAAGCCGCGGCCTCGCCGGCATTCTGTGGAACAAGTAAACCCGTCTTGTACAGCAGTCCGAGTCTGTACTGCGCAGCCGGGTCACCGCGATCGGCCGATAGAAACACCCGATCGGCGACTTGGTCGTGGGATACGCCTGTCAATTCTGGTTGCGATACTGGCACTTTGGGGCGTACCTCCCTCGACCTGCTGTAGTGCCATGCCATGCCCGCTACAGCAATTACAAGCACCGCAACTCCTGCCAGCACCATTGCAGAGCGCGACCACCCCGCCTGCTCATGCTCGGCCAGCTGAAAGCCCGGCAAACTCCAAAGTTCTGGGGAAGGCGAAGTGCTCGTAATCGGCAACTCGGCCGGCGTTGCCGAGGGCGGCTCTTCTAGAACAGCATAGGTTGCAACTGACCGTGTCGTTGTCAGTTGTGTGCGTGCAGCGTTTGTTACCGAGTGTGTGGTTGCCGGTACTATTCCTGGCGGCTCTGTCGGAATTACCTGTGCGCGATGGGCTGTGAGTTCGGAGACGCTCATATCGGCAGCGGCTTGGGGTTCTGGTTGCGGTGTCTCCTGAGCTTCGGACGTCGGGATCTGAGACGTGGGCTGAAGATTCGTCTCTGGCCAGCAGCGCAGTGAGATTAGCTGCGGCTGCCAGGCACGCCGCCATACCCCGGCGATAATCCCATGCGATCGAAGCATCTCGAGATTGTCTTCTACAAACGGCACAAGCTCGTCTGGATTGATAGCTTCGTTAAGTTCCGTCATTAATTCAGCCGCCGTGCCACACCAGCTGCTGGCATCGCGCTTCAGCCAAGCAAGCAAGGCTCCTTCGAGTCGATCCCTGCTAGTCGGAATCTGCGTTTGTTCATCGTGCTCCGTGTGGGCCCCTTCTGTGGCGGACCCGGATTCCTCTGCGCCGCACCAAGCCAACTGATTTTCGCTGAATATTTCCTCGATAATGGAACGGTCGATTCCCTGCCAGCCTACTAAGGCCGCGCCCTTCCTGAGGGCTGCAAAACAAAGGTTGTTGATCTCGCGCGGGATGCCTTTAGTGTGCGCAGCAATGGCCGCTATAGCCTCGGGCGTGAACAATGCATCACCCGAGTAGCCCGCCAGGCGTAGCAGGTGCTCGATGTAGAGATCGACTTCTGAGGCATCAAGCCCGGTCAGGTAGTTCTGAGCATCGAGACGATTTCGGAATCCATCCAGGTTCCTGCGAGCAAGCATATCTTGCAACTGCGGAAGCCCTGCGAGCACCACCCGTACCTGGTTCCCGTTGACGCGAGCGGCATCAAACAGTTGGGCCACGGTTTCCAAGCTGCCCTCGAGGTTGTGGGCCTCATCGATGATCACCAAAACCTTCCTGCCCTTGCAGTTTTCCTCCTGTATTGTTTTCGCGATTTGCGCCTGCGCGTCGGCAACATTGGTTGCGCGCCCCTCGATTTTTAGTTCGCGAAGAATGTAGTTAACGAGCTCGTGAGATTCCAGCTGGGCGTTAAATAGGAAGGCTGTGCGCGCCGAAGTGTGGAACTGCTGCAGCACGTAATAGAGCAGAGCAGTCTTGCCCGTGCCGGGATCTCCAATCAGTACCTGGAATTCGCGTCCCGCTTCGATCGGGCTAAGTAACGAACGCAACGCCCGCAAATGCGTTCGGCTGCGGTAGAGAAAGCGATAGTTCGGAGTCGCGCCGAAAGGCTGTTCGCGCAACCCATAGTAGTTGAGCACCATAGGTCCGGCCTGTATCGGTCAGATGTATTGTGAACAGGTGTGTCGCATTCGCAGCGGCTGTCAGGAAGGTACCGGACGCTACGCAGCATTCCGTGCGGATTGCTCCGCCGCACTTTCCAGCGCTGCGTACAGCTTCTCCTGAAGATGTTTCGGAAGCTCATGAATGTTTTCCACCAGCTTCTGGGCCGCCTGAACTATCGCGAAACGCCTTCTGATTTCCGGATCATCAATCTCGGCGAGGGTAGGCGCAACGCGGGTCACTTCAATCATGCTCACGAAGCCGGATCCCTTCTCAATTGCCGCCGCGATCTCGGCAAGCTCCATGTCGGTCGGGTCAAAATTCGTCCAAGCTCGCAGTTGGATTTTGAAATACTTCCCGTCCTGGCCGACTTGGTCCACACTTTGCGACATTTGCTGCACCGTTTGCACCATCGCGCAATCTCCTTTTGGAGAGAATTTGAAGTCCGGGTCCTTGATCTACACAGTGAAAGTGACCACCTGTTTGCAGTGCACAATTAGTATATAGATTAGCAGCACTGTTAACCATGCGCCAATTCGGTAATTGGGCGGTTTCCGGCGCCGGCGATGCTGGCAGCTACAACTCTGTTCGAGGCCTCAACGGATGCAGATGCGCCCTTCCTTAGGCCAACCCTCACCA
>WNGH01006633.1_pt1 | contig 13797 bp, 14 predicted proteins | sample 5400631 | NCBI WGS metagenome assembly WNGH01 (sample SAMN13153373, study PRJNA577476) | soil metagenome | isolation source: 115 cm soil or saprolite under Garry oak tree replicate 1 | place: USA:California | collected 2016-06-15
TACCGGAAGCGGAGCACGCAGCCTTTGCCAATACGCATGTCGAGGAGCCCGAGCACGCGCCATCGGCTGCGGGATCGCTGCTCGCCGAACTCACCACGTCGACTTTTCTGGTGATCTCCTGCGTTCTGTCGTGGTTCGCTTTGTTCGATGTCGGGCTTGCCGGCCACGAGACGCGGGTGCCGTTGTTTTCGTTCATCACATTCGGCGATCTCCATTCGGAATGGTTGCTGCGGATCGACGCTTTGACCGCTGTTATGCTGGTCGTCGTCACGATCATTTCGTCTCTCGTGCACATTTATTCCATCGGCTACATGGAAGAGGATCCCTATAAGCCGCGGTTCTTTTCTTATTTGTCGTTCTTCACCTTCGCCATGCTGATGCTGGCGACGGCGGATAATCTCGTGCAGCTATTTTTCGGCTGGGAAGGCGTCGGGCTGGCAAGCTATCTGTTGATCGGATTCTGGTATCACCGCCCGGAAGCCAATGCCGCCGCCATCAAGGCTTTTCTTGTCAATCGCGTCGGCGATTTCGGCTTTTCGCTCGGTATTTTCGCCGTGTTCTATCTCACCGGCGCCGTCGATCTCGATACCATCTTCGCGCAGGCGCCGACGCTAGCCGGCAAGAGCTTTCATTTCCTGAGCTGGAATGTCGATGCGCTCACGGCAGTGTGTCTACTCCTATTCATGGGTGCGATGGGCAAGTCCGCGCAATTCCTGCTGCACACTTGGTTACCCGACGCGATGGAGGGACCAACGCCAGTGTCGGCGCTGATCCATGCCGCCACGATGGTTACGGCGGGCGTGTTTATGGTGGCGCGGCTGTCGCCGCTATTCTCGTTGTCGCCGAACGCCTCCGGCTTTGTGATCTTCATCGGCGCAACGACGGCGATCTTCGCTGCCAGCGTGGCGCTGGTGCAGAACGATATCAAGCGCATCATCGCCTACTCGACCTGCTCGCAGCTCGGCTACATGTTCGTCGCTATGGGCGTCGGCGCCTATTCGGTCGGCATGTTCCACCTGTTCACGCACGCGTTCTTCAAGGCGCTGCTGTTTCTGTGCTCGGGCTCGGTCATCATTGCCATGCATCACGAGCAAGATACCCGCAAAATGGGCGGGCTATGGCGCAAGCTGCCTTTCACCTATGCCACGATGGTGATCGGCACGCTCGCGTTGACCGGTTTTCCACTCACCGCCGGTTATTTCTCCAAGGACGCCATCATCGAATCTGCGCTCGTCAGTAATAGCGCGATGGCGAGCTACGGCTTCGTCATGACGCTCGCCGCGGTGGCCATGACGGCGTTTTATTCCTGGCGGCTGATCTTTAAGACTTTTCATGGCGAGCCGCACGACCGCGCGCATTACGAGGCGGCGCATGAAACCTCGAAAACCATGCTAGTGCCGCTGGCGTTACTCGCGGTCGGTTCGATCGCCGCCGGTTATCCGGCGCTGGCCTTGTTCACCGGCCACGGCGCCGGTGAATTTTTCCGGCAGTCGTTGACGCTCGGACCAGCCGAAAAGCTGTTCGAGAGCGCGGAGAACCTGCCGCTCATTCTTTCGCTGCTGCCCACCGTGATGATGATCGGCGGATTTCTGGTGGCGTATCAATTCTACATCCGCCGCCCCGATATACCGGCGGCGTTGGCGCGCAACCAGAATCTGCTCTACAGGTTCCTGCTGAACAAATGGTACTTCGACGAAATCTACGATTTTCTTTTGGTGCGGCCGGCAATGTGGCTCGGTCGCCTGTTCTGGAAGGGCGGCGACGGCTTCATTATCGACGGCTTTGGGCCTGACGGCGTGTCGGCGCGTGTACTCGACGTGACGCGCAACGTCATCCGTCTACAGACTGGTTACCTCTATCACTACGCTTTTGCCATGCTGATCGGCGTTGCCGCGGCAATTACCTGGTTCATGTTTGCGGGGGCGCATTGATGGCGAGCTGGCCCATCCTTTCCGTCGTCACGTTCCTGCCTCTGGCGGGCGCGTTGTTCATCGCGCTGTTGCCGGAGGACGAAGCCGGCATCCGCAACGCCCGCTGGACCGCGCTGTGGACGACGCTCATTACCTTCATCATTTCGCTGATCCTGGTCTGGCGTTTCGATCCGACTTCGGCCGACTTCCAATTCGTCGAGAAGCGGCCCTGGCTGGGCGGCGCCATCAGCTATGCAATGGGCGTCGACGGCATCTCGCTGCCGTTCGTGGTGCTGACCACGGCGCTGATGCCGATCTCGATTTTGGCAAGCTGGACCGCGATCCAGCTCCGGGTGCGCGATTATATGATCGCCTTTCTAGTGCTCGAAACGCTGATGGTCGGCACCTTCTGCGCGCTCGACCTGGTGCTGTTTTATCTTTTCTTCGAAGGCGGGCTCATTCCGATGTTCCTGATCATCGGCGTATGGGGCGGGCCGCGCCGCGTCTATGCCAGCTTCAAGTTCTTCCTCTACACGCTGCTCGGCTCCGTGCTGATGCTACTTGCGATCATGGCGATGTATTGGGAGGCGGGCACCACCGACATTGCCTCGCTTCTGCATCATTCCTTCCCGTTGAGCCTGCAGAAATGGGCATGGTTCGCGTTCCTGGCGTCATTCGCGGTGAAGTTGCCGATGTGGCCGGTCCACACCTGGCTGCCCGATGCGCATGTCGAGGCGCCCACAGCCGGGTCGGTGATCCTGGCGGCGATCCTGTTGAAGATGGGCGGCTATGGATTCCTGCGCTTTTCGCTGCCGATGTTTCCGGACGCTTCGGCGCAACTCGCGCCGCTGATCTATGCGCTTTCCGTCGTGGCGATCGTCTACACCTCGCTGGTCGCTCTGATGCAGGAGGATATGAAAAAGCTCATCGCCTATTCCTCGGTGGCGCATATGGGCTTTGTCACCATGGGGATCTTCGCAGTGACGGCGCAGGGCGTCGCCGGCGGCATCTGCCTGATCGGCACTTTCCGGGTCAACACTTGGGTCGCGACACTGGCGACGCTCGGCACGATCCTGTCTGCCGCATACGCGCTGTGGCTCTATCGCAAAATAATTTTTGGCAAGCTTGAAAAGCCGAGACTGTTTAACATTAAGGACTTGGGCTGGCGCGAGATCGCGATCATGGCGCCGCTCGTCATTCTCACCATAGTCTTTGGCGTTTATCCGAAGCCCGTCCTCGATATTTCCTCGGCGTCGGTAGCGCAACTGATCGACAACTATCAGCATGCGGTCGGTGCGGTGCACGCTGCCGCCTTGGCACGGTGAGGCAATGAACGCCGCGCAGCTTCCTAATCTCGTTCCGCTGCTGCCCGAGTTCGTGCTCGGCGTCGGCGCCATGGCGCTGCTGCTTGTCGGCGTTTTTCGCCGCGCCGAGGGCGAACGCTTCGTTGACGCGGCGGCCATTGTGCTCCTCGCCGCCGCCGGCGTGATCGTCGCGCTGCTGCCCGCGGGTAGAATGACGACCTTCGGCGGCAGTTTTATTGTCGACGAATTCGCACGCTTCCTGAAAATTCTGGCATTGCTCGGCTCAGCCGCTGCGATCGCGATGTCGCTCGACTATGCCAAGCATGAAGGCGAGCAGCGTTTCGAATATTCCGTGCTCATCCTGCTCTCGACGCTCGGCATGCTGATGCTGATTTCGGCCGCCGATCTCATCGCGCTTTATCTCGGCCTCGAATTGATGAGCTTGCCGCTCTACGTCGTCGCGGCAAGCCACCGCAACTCACTGCGCTCGACCGAGGCCGGACTAAAATATTTTGTGCTCGGTGCGCTGTCCTCCGGCATGCTGCTCTACGGCGCTTCGCTCATCTATGGGTTTACCGGCACCGTGAGCTTTGCCGGCATCGCACATGCGGCGGGGCAGGGCGGCGTCGGATTGATCTTCGGCATCGTGTTTCTGTTCGCCGGCTTCTGCTTCAAAGTTTCCGCCGTCCCGTTTCACATGTGGACACCGGATGTCTACGAGGGCGCGCCGACGCCGGTTACTGCATTTTTCGCCGCGGCACCAAAAGTGGCGGGCATCGCCATGTTCGTGCGCGCCGCGGTGATGGCGTTTCCCGGCATTACCTCGCAATGGCAGCAGATCGTCGTGTTCGTCGCCATCGCCTCGATGGCGCTGGGCTCGTTCGCCGCGATCGGCCAACGCAACATCAAGCGGCTGATGGCCTATTCCTCGATCGGCCATATGGGTTTCGCGCTGGTGGGGCTCGCCGCCGGGACCAGCGAAGGCGTGCAGGGCGTGCTCGTTTATGTCGCGATCTACATCACCATGACACTCGGAGTCTTCGCCGTGATCCTGTCGATGCGGCGACGCACCGGAATGGTCGAATCGATCGATCAGCTTGCCGGGCTGTCGCGCACGCACCCGACCATGGCGTTCTTTTTGGCGATGCTGTTGTTCTCGATGGCGGGCATCCCGCCGCTCGCCGGCTTCTTTGCCAAGTTCTATGTCTTTCTCGCCGCGATAAAAGCGGGCTTGTACGCGCTCGCCGTGCTTGGCGTGGTCACGAGCGTGGTCGGCGCCTACTATTATCTCTACATCGTCAAACTGATGTATTTTGACGAGCCGGTCGGGAAATTTGAAGAGATGCCGTACGAGCTCCGCGTTGTGCTGGCGATCTGCGGCTTGTTCAACATTTTCTTCTTCGTCTATCCCGCGCCGCTCGTCGGGATAGCTAGCGCCGCCGCGCATTCCCTGTTTTGATGCAGCTTGACCCCACCGCGATCGAGGCAGGGGTGCGGCTGGAGACCCTTGCTGCGATAGGATCGACCAATGCGGAAGCGCGCCTGCGGGCGCAGCGTGGCGCGCGCGGGCCGCTCTGGATCACCGCCATCGCGCAAAGTGAGGGGCGCGGCCGGCACGGCCGCCCTTGGATCTCGCTGCCAGGCAATCTCTATGCGAGCCTGCTGCTCAGCGATCCTTCGCCGTTCGAGCACGCGCCGCAACTCGCTTTCGTCGCCGCTCTGGCGCTACGCGATGCGATTGTTGCAGAAGCCGCAGCGCTTGCGCCGCAACTCGCTTTCAAATGGCCGAACGATTTGCTGCTCGCGGGCGACAAATGCGCCGGCATTCTTATCGAGGGCGAAGCGGCCTTCGACGGCGAAGAAGCCCAAGCGCCAAAGCGGCTAACCGTCATCGTGGGTATCGGCGTGAATTGCACAAGTCATCCGCCGCGCAGCAACGGGACCGATTCATTCCCGGCCACGGACTTTCGGGCGCACGACGCCGAGATAACGCCGGAACGATTGTTTCGGCGACTGTCGGCCACCATGTGCAGGCGCGTTGCGCAGTGGGACCGCAGCCATGGCTTCGCAGTCATTCTTGCCGATTGGCTTAGCCGCGCGCACGGCATCGGCGAACAGATAACGGTAAGAAACAATGGCGCAGAAGCGCAGGGCCGCTTTGTGGGTCTCGATCAGGCAGGGCGGCTGCTGCTCGAATTGCGCAACGGCACCTTGACGAAAATATCGGCAGGGGACGTGTTTCCGTTAGCGGTTCATGGCCCGCGGCGCATTGCCGACCGGCCGGGCTAAACGCAATGGCGCAAAACGAACTCGTATTCGCCCCGCTTGGCGGCATCGGCGAGATCGGGATGAACCTCTCGATCTACGGCTTCGGCGACGAACGGCGGCGGCAGTGGATCATCGTCGATTGCGGCGTGTCTTTCGCCGCCGAAGAGCACCTCCCGGGTGTCGATCTCATCCTGCCAGACATTCGCTATCTGATCGAAGAGCGAAAAAATATCCTCGCGCTGGTGCTGACCCACGGTCATGAAGACCACATGGGCGCGCTCATTGATCTGTGGCCGCGGCTGAAAGTGCCGATCTATGCGACGCCCTTTACGGCAGCGCTGTTCGAGGCGCGGCGCGCTTCACAGCAGGGCGCGCCGGAGATTCCAGTACAGGTCGTTCCGGCCGGCGGGCATTTGGCGATCGGCCCCTTCACTATCGACTTCATCAATGTCGCCCACTCGATTCCGGAATCGCACGCGCTAGCGATCCGCAGCCCCGCCGGAACGGTGCTGCATACCGGCGATTGGAAGATCGATCCAACCCCGTTGCTCGGCGGGCCGACCGATACCGCCAAGCTCACTGCGCTCGGCGACGAAGGTGTGCTGGCGCTGATCGGCGATTCCACAAATGCCATCCGCGAGGGCCGATCGCCCTCGGAATCCGACGTGGCAAAGACGCTTGGCGAACTCATCCGCACCGCGCCGCGCCGCGTCGCGGTAACGACATTTGCCTCGCATGTCGGCCGGTTGCGCGCCGTGGCCGACGCCGCACGCGTCGCTGGACGCGAAGTGGTCGTGGTCGGCCGCGCCATGGAGCGGGTGGTGCAAGTCGCACGCGAGACCGGTTACCTTGACGGCGTGCAGGAGTTTCGCAGCATCGAAAGCTACGGTTATCTGCCGCCCGACAAGGTGGTCGCACTATGCACCGGCAGCCAAGGCGAGCCGCGCGCGGCGCTGGCGCGCATTGCCGAAGACGAGCATCCGGAGGTCGCGCTGTCGCGCGGCGATCGAGTAATTTTCTCGGCGCGCCCGATCCCGGGTAACGAGAAGGCCATCGCGCGGGTGATCAATGGGCTAGTCGAACAAGGCGTCGAGGTCATTACCGATCGGACCCACCTTGTCCATGTATCCGGCCATCCCAGGCGCGACGAATTGCTCGATATGATCCGCTGGGTGCGGCCCAAAGTCCTTATCCCTGCTCATGGCGAGGCGCTGCATCTTGCCGAACACGCGGAGCTCGCCCGCCGTGCCGGCGTGTCGCAGGTTCTGGTCTGCAGGAACGGCCATCTGGTCCGCTTGGCGCCAGGCCCGGCCGAAATCATCGATCAGATTCCGTCTGGGCGGCTGTACAAGGACGGTTCGCTCTTGATCGAGGCTGAGGCGCGCACCATTGCGGCGCGGCGGCGGCTCAGTTTCTCCGGCATCGTCTCTGTCGCGATGGCGATGAACGATAAAGGCGCGCTTGTCGCCTATCCCGAAGTCGAGCTCATTGGCCTACCGGAAACGGACGTCGCCGGCACGCCCTTGGACGAGATCGCGCGCCGCGCCGTCGAGGAGGCGTTTGAGGCCCTGCCGAAGCCGCGGCGGCGCGACCCCGATGACGTGGCCGAAAGCCTGCGGCGGGCCGTGCGCGCTGCGATCGCCGAGCGCTGGGGCAAAAAGCCGATCTGCCATGTGCACGTACTTGTCGTATAGCATCGCCGGACACAGCGCAGAAGGTAACGCGAAGGAGGCAAGCGCTTGATTGGCAGGCTCAATCACGTTGCCATCGCCGTGCGCGACCTCGGCAAGGCTGCCGCCATCTATCGCGACGTGCTCGGCGCCGAGGTTTCGGCTGCCGTGCCGCAACCAGATCATGGCGTGACGACGGTGTTCGTCACATTGCCCAATACCAAGATCGAACTGCTCGAGCCGCTTGGGCAGACCTCGCCGATCGCCAAATTCCTCGACCGCAATCCGGACGGCGGCATCCATCATATCTGCTACGAGGTCGATGACATTCGCACCGCGCGCGATGCGCTCGAATCGGCCGGGGCACGGGTGCTAGGCGATGGCGAACCGAAAATCGGCGCCCATGGCAAGCCGGTGCTGTTCCTGCATCCGAAAGATTTTTCCGGCACGTTGATCGAGCTCGAACAGGCCTGAAATGCCGGTCGCTACGGCGCTAGCCATCTTTTTTCTGATCTGGTGGGTGGTGCTGTTCGCAGTTCTGCCGTGGGGTATCCGCAGCCAGCACGAAGGTCAGGAAATGGTCGCGGGCACCGATCCCGGCGCGCCGACAAAGGCGAGGATCGGCTGGAAATTACTTTGGACGACGCTGGTCGCCATCGCGATCTATGGGCTCGCCTACGTCGTTTATGCGCAGCATTGGATCAGCATTGAAGGCCTGATGGCGGTATTCAATAAGCCCCGCTAATCAGTAGGTTAACGTGATGTTCTGCTATTTTGGTTGGCTTGCGAAATTGCGCTCCCGAAAAAGAAAAAGCAGGGCCACCGCCCTGCCATAGAAATTCTCTTCGACCCGACAGCACGCTTATTCTTACAAGTACACGCGCGGCTGGCGACACTTTGCGGTCGCGGGTCATCCTCCCGAGACTTGGACAAACAGACTTGGACGGACAAACTTAGAGCTGGCTCCGCGGACCGGGACCCAGATTAGACTGTCGGCCCAGAACGCGATCGTTCGCGGTCTAAGGCCGGCGGACCATTCCTAATTGATCTTCCGAAGCTTGTCATCAGATCGGCACCGCCTGGAGAGCCCAAAGGGCGCCCAAGCCGGAGTCCAAGAGCCTTATCTTCGGCCGGGGGCGAAACTCTTGTATTTTCAGCGCGCTTGCGGCTTGACTGCGTGGCGCCACACCATTGCAGCGAGAATTCATGCGCCTGTCCCGCTATTTCCTGCCCATTTTACGCGAGACGCCGAAAGAAGCGGAAATCGCTTCGCATCGGCTCATGCTCCGTGCCGGCATGATACGTCAGGAGGCGGCCGGCATTTACGCGTTCCTGCCGCTTGGCTTCCGGGCGCTGCAAAAGATCTGCGCGATCGTGCGCGAGGAGCAGGACCGCTCAGGCGCGATCGAACTTTTAATGCCGACCATCCAGTCGGCTGAGCTTTGGCGGGAGAGCGGTCGCTACGAAGCCTACGGCAAGGAGATGCTGCGCATTCGCGACCGCCATGAACGCGAAATGCTCTATGGCCCGACCAACGAGGAAATGATTACTGAGATCTTCCGCAGTTATGTGCGCTCGTATAAGGATTTGCCGCTCAATCTCTATCACATCCAATGGAAATTCCGCGACGAAGTCCGACCGCGCTTCGGGCTGATGCGCGGGCGCGAATTTCTGATGAAGGATGCTTACTCTTTCGACCTCGACTTCGCCGGTGCCAAGCACGCCTACAACCGCATGTTTGTTGCTTATCTGCGCAGCTTCGCGCGCATGGGCTTGCGGTCGATACCAATGGTTGCCGAAAGTGGACCGATCGGCGGCAATCTCTCACACGAGTTCATCATCCTGGCGGAGACCGGCGAGAGCGAAGTGTTCTGTCACAGCGACTACCTTAGCTTCGAAGTACCGGGCCCGGATGTAGATTTCAACGACGTTCCCGGGCTGCAAGCGATCGTCGACAAATGGACGTCGCTATACGCGGCCACTTCCGAAAAGCACGATGCGGCAGTTTTCGCCAAACTTGGAACGGGCAAAGGCCTTTCCGCGCGCGGGATCGAAGTCGGACATATCTTCTATTTCGGCACCAAATATTCCGAACCGATGAAGGCGGTGGTCACCGGCCCTGACGGCGTCGATCATCCCGTCCACATGGGCTCCTATGGCATCGGGCCGAGCCGGCTGGTCGCCGCCATTATCGAAGCCTCCCACGACGAAGCCGGCATCAAATGGCCGGAACCGGTCGCACCGTTCAAGGCGATGATCCTCAATCTCAAACAGGGCGGCAGCGATACCGACGCAGCGTGCGAAAAATTGTATGCCGCACTGACCGCCAAGGGCGTCGATACGCTTTATGACGATCGCGACGAACGGCCTGGCGCGAAGTTTGCGACTGCCGACCTCATCGGCATGCCCTGGCAGATCCTGGTGGGGCCCCGCAGTCTCGCCGAAGGCAAGGTGGAAGTGAAACGCCGCGCCAACGGGGAGCGGGAACTTTTATCGCCCGGCGATGCGGTGGCGCGGCTCATTGCATGAACCTGTGCGTGGTGACGGTTTGATATGATTTACGCGGCTTGAAACCGCCAGAATCGTGTGAAACTCCGAGCGTCCACGGGGACTAGTACTTCATGGCCGAGTCGACCGGCACCCTTCCGTTTGCCGCCTTCGAATGGATGCTATCGCTGCGTTATCTGCGGGCACGGCGCAGGGAAGGCTTTATTTCCGTGATCGCCGGCTTCTCGTTCCTCGGCATCATGCTTGGCGTCGCGACCTTAATCATCGTGATGGCGGTGATGAACGGCTTCCGCCAGGAGCTGTTGTCGAAGATTCTCGGGCTGAACGGTCACCTGTTGATTCAGCCGCTTGAATCGCCGCTAACCGACTATGCTGCGGTGGCCGATCGTGTCGCCAGGTTGGACGGCATCACCCTGGCTGCGCCGCTGGTCGAAGGCCAGGCGCTCGCCTCATCGCCATTCAACGCATCCGGCGTCGTCGTGCGCGGCATGCTCGGCGCTGACCTGACGAAGCTGCCGCAGATCGCCAGCAATATCAAACAAGGCACGCTCGATGGCTTCGATACCGGGCAAGGGCTGGTGATTGGCCGCCGTCTTGCGGAGCAGCTTTCGGTCCGCGCCGGCGACAATATTACGCTCGTGGCGCCGCGCGGAGCGGTGACGCCAATGGGCACGACACCGCGCATCAAGGCCTACAAGATCGCCGCCGTTTTCGAGATCGGAATGTCGGAATACGATTCCGCCTTCGTGTTCATGCCGCTCACCGAGGCGCAAGCCTATTTCAATCGCGCCGGCGATGTCACCGCGATCGAGGTCTATACCAACGATCCAGACCGTATCGATCGCTTCCGCCAAGCGGTCACCGATGCCGCGGCGCGACCGATCTACATGATCGATTGGCGGCAGCGCAACGCAACCTTCTTCAACGCACTCCAGGTCGAACGCAATGTGATGTTCCTGATCCTCACTCTGATCGTGCTGGTGGCGGCGCTCAATATCGTCTCCGGATTGATCATGCTGGTGAAGGATAAAGGCAGCGATATCGCGATCTTGCGCACGATGGGCGCCACCCAGGGCGCCATGATGCGGGTGTTTCTCATCACCGGCGCCTCGATCGGCGTGGTCGGCACCGTGGTCGGCTTTCTGCTCGGCACCATCGTCTGTCTCAATATCGAGGAAATTCGCCGTTTCCTGTCGTGGTTGACCAACACCGAGCTGTTTTCGCCGGAGCTTTATTTCCTCTCGAAACTTCCGGCGGACATGAATCTGAAGGAAACTTTGGCTGTCCTCGTCATGGCGCTCGGCCTATCATTGCTCGCGACGCTCTATCCGTCCTGGCGGGCGGCGCGGCTCGATCCCGTCGAAGCTCTGCGCTACGAGTGATCCGACGCAATGGACGACACCACCACGATACGCGAGCCGACGACCTCAGCAGCCAGTGAAGATCACCCGCTCGTCTTCCTGCACGGCATAAGCCGCCAGTTCCATCAAGGCGATTCGACGCTGACCATTCTCAAGGGCGCGGAGCTCGCGGTGTGGCCGGGCCAATCGGTCGCGCTGGTGGCGCCGTCAGGCGCCGGCAAATCGACGCTGTTACACATTGCCGGCCTGCTCGAACATCCGGATGCCGGCGAAGTCTATATCGATGCGGTCGCCACATCGCATCTTTCCGATCTTCAGCGCACCCGGATCAGGCGCACGGAAATTGGATTTGTTTATCAATTTCACCATCTGTTGCCGGAGTTTTCGGCTCTGGAAAATGTGATCATGCCGCAGATGATCCGCGGTCTGCCGCGCCGTGAAGCGAGCAGCCGCAGCATCGAGCTTCTCAGCTATCTCGGCCTGAAGGAACGCCTGATGCATCGGCCAGCGGAATTGTCGGGCGGCGAACAGCAGCGCGTCGCCATCGCGCGCGCGGTCGCCAATGCGCCGCGCATTCTGCTCGCCGACGAGCCGACCGGTAATCTCGACATACACACAGCGGGCCATGTGTTTGCGACACTCAATCAATTGGTACGCGCCTCAGGCCTCGCCGCGATCATCGCGACGCATAATCTCGACATCGCGTCGCAAATGGATCGCCGCGTCACGATCCGTGACGGACTCGTGGTCGAACTATCCTGAGCGGCTAGGAGACGCTCTAGTACGGATAGGCGCGGTAACGCCGGTGCGGTCCAGGCGGCGGGCGATATTGCGTATTGGGCTCACAGAATCCGCCGATGCCGCTCACTGTGGCCAGGCATTGCTGAAAAGTGGTGAAGCCGCAATTCGATGCGCCGCCCAGCGCGCGGCCGCTGTAATAGGCGCACCATGGATAGTTCTGCGCATGAGCGGGCGTGCCGATCGCGGTCATCAAGGTCAGCGCTCCCAATAGGCAAAGCACGGTTTTCATGGGTTATTCCTCTGGGCTATCCCTCTCGCATCGCTGTCGAGAAGAGAACGTCCACTCTCGCTTTCAGTTCAGGCCGGCGCCAAGCGCAATTAGCAGCGGACGCACCAGCAGCGGGCTGGTCCGCAGCGGCGGGTCGTGCCCGGCGGGCAAAACGGCCCAAAGCCGCGGCAGGCGACGTCTTTGACGATCGGCGTGGCGTTTTGAATTTGCGCATGCAGGCGTGCCGCGCCCGGCGATTGAATCTGCGCGGTGGCCGCAACAGCCGACACTGCGAGCACAAGCGCCGCAGCCGTCAATGTCGTGAATTTTCGCATCAGATCCTCCTCTACTGCCGAAGCGGGGGAACCGGTCGCCGGTCGCCGCGGCGCTCCGAGCATGATTTATCGGTGATTGGTCCGCAATGGGTCCGCAGCCAAGTGCCGATTGAGATATTGCTCTTTTGCTCTTGGGTAGTGGGTCAGTATGAATAAGGCAGGCCCGAATGGGGCTTGCGACCTGGGCCGGACGGGTCATATTCGGCGGTATGGGCAAATCCCCTCGAATCCGCGTCATCTTCAAGCCGAAACGTATTGCGGAGGGCGACTGGCAGGTCGAGGCCCACTGTCCCGGTGCCGAAATCCGGTACGTCAAGGGTCTGACGAGCAAGGCCGACTTTGACGACTGGATACAGGGCAGCCGGCGAATAGATTGGCTCAGATCGCAGGGCTACGCGAAATGACCAAGCACCCCAAACGCCCTAGGGACTTCAGCCAAGCGGCTAAATTCGTGGTCGGGCTTTCTTCTTGCTGAAGCTGCGGCCCGGATACCATTCCTTCAGACGCCAGAGGCATTCGAGGCCAGCGCAAGCGCAAGCCGAAAGTTACGTTCGAAATTGATGAATAGCGGATCGGCGGCGGGTTCTATGTGCGCGCAACGCTGCCGGACGGCACTGCTGAGCGGATCGAAGGCTTCAAGACCGAAGGCGAGGCCGCGCGATGGATCAAAAATGAATCGGTTGTTTGGCTAAACTCTCGAATGAAAGATCGCGCGGTCATACATCGAGATTGAAGTCTTTCAGCGTCATCGCCAGCAAGGTAGGTGCATCGCGCACGCCGCGTTGTGCAAGTTCAAGGACCTTTTCGGCAACAACCATTGTGGCTGGGTCGGCAGTTAGCCTTAGCCCCAGCGCGTCACATGCGCCTTCAAGGGCGATGGACATGACATTGATTATCTCAGGCTCAAATGCTTGGCCCGCGAGAAATGGTCTGATCGACATCGGGCCTCCGCTTTCTCAGGCGGGAGCCCCACTGTCTCTCGGCCACCGGCGCCTGGCAGAGCCGTTGCCGATGATGGAATATCTGTGCGCGTCAATCGAACAAATAGCGAATAATCTACTGGGGACATTGGGGACAGCGGCCGACGCGCCCAGCCTCGCCACAATTGAAACTGACCCACTACCCCACTTGACCTTAGAACAAAAAGTGAACTATATTCACTGTCTGTTCTAAAGATGAGGCCAGTCATGATCCGGTCGGTTTTTGAAGAGGCTGTCGCTTTGGCGTCTTTGAGCCTGTTTCTCGCCACGCTCGCGGTGTGGGCGCAGGTGTTGGGCGTGCTTTAAGCGAACGAGCGCCGCAAACGCCGTGGGCGCTGAGCGCCGTTTCATTGCAACGGTGTGCCGGGGATAGCGGGCATAGTAGTGAAAAGCCGTTTGCCCGTGGGGCGAGAATCGGGTCGCTGTTTTGATCACGCGTAGGTTTGCGCGGT
>WNGH01048706.1_pt1 | contig 13793 bp, 17 predicted proteins | sample 5400631 | NCBI WGS metagenome assembly WNGH01 (sample SAMN13153373, study PRJNA577476) | soil metagenome | isolation source: 115 cm soil or saprolite under Garry oak tree replicate 1 | place: USA:California | collected 2016-06-15
AATATTTGTGCTAGAAAGTGAGTTCCTAGTGAACTCACCGCTAAGAAAATAAACAACTTAACGCGCTTTTGCCGCAGGCGATTAGCACATTTCGTGGTTTTAAAAGTGCCTTTGTATGTTCAAGATATGTTTTTGAGATTTCCGACTTCCCGCAAAATTGATGACGGATTAACGGCGGTTCGGGGTAGTTTGGAGTGCTGCTGTCGGAAGAGGGTTCTGTGAGCTGCGGGGTAAGCATTCTTTTTGAAAACGCTAAGCCCCGGTAGGGATGCCCCCAAACTGGAGCCATTTCATTTGCGCGCCTTGGCCCACACTGGAATCGGCGAATCTCTCGTCAACAAGTTAACCAAAATAAAATCTGCTTAGACGCTACTGCTTGCGACCAAGCATCGGCGCTGGTTCGCGCTCAAGCGGAGGTTGACACACTCGAGAAAGAAGCGCTCGTTTGCCATAAATGCAACGTGTAACCTAAAGTGTACGGGATGCCCGGGTTGCCCACGCAGCTCCCCTGGAGACGTTTCGTCTGCGTGCTCCGGAAACTGGGCTATACCGCCCAAAAGGGCAAGGCCGGTTCAGCGCGATCGTTCGTCAACCCCGGTCGTAATCCCAATGTCGTTTCATTGCGGGAACCCCACCTGGGAGACAACCTCGGCCAGGCAATGTTGCGTGAGTATCTTCGCAAACTTATTCTCGACCCGAACGAGTTCGTGCACCTTCTAGAAGATTGCTAGATCGGACACGCAAACGACAACTCGTGGCCATCGGGATCAGACACGTGAAAATATCTTTCGCCCCATGAAGCAAGTAGAGAGGATTAGGCCGATTATTCTGTTCATCTTCACCTGCGAATCTCTCCTAATTGGCTCGAACCAGCAGGTTATAACACGCGAACTGAATCGAGAAACCAACGAAACGATTTCGGTAGGAACGGAATCATTTCGCAGGAAAAGTGTAACAAGCAAAAGCATTCGCCGAGCGTTGACGGGTTAGGAGACAGAGCAATTTGAAACGACAGACAGTAGCGATTAAGTAGTAGTAAGTAGTAGAAGCGGAGAGAAGCGAAGCGCGAGTTGGAGCAGACAATGACGGATGAGGAATGTCACACCTCTTCATTCCCCGTCCTATTGACGGTTTGACCACTGTCCGTGGGCCGGCGGCGCGCGCCGCGCGCGTGTGCGCGAGTGGGTTAATCGTCGAATATGCGCGTAGAACCTATTTCGGCATCGGGCCTGCCTCGGGCTACGCGGCTGGGCTGATCTCGGTGGTGGCACTTTTTTTGCCGATCACACCTAAGGCCAGCGGAATCGTAGTAAGGCCTCCGACCAATGCCAGAGCCAGTCCAGCAGCTTTGCGCTGGTCGTTGTTTAGCCTGCTGGAAAGCAAGAGTCCGATCCCAGCGCCGAGGGCGACGCGGGTTCCGGCGATGAGGATGATCTCCGCAATACTAAGCTTCCGTTCTATCATTGTTCCACCCACCTTCGTCCCCGCAATTCAACTCGGCGGGGATATCAGTCTTTTTCGATGCGCTGTGGGGTTTGGGAGATTGCTCGCTCCGCGAGATAGATCTGGGATGATTACGCAGTTAAGCTAGCTAGGCATCTGAATTCGAACCGTGTGAAAATTTCCCTGCCTTGATCTCCTCTAACTCTCTCTTGATTTTCTCCAAACGTTCCATTCGGCGTGCATGCACTGTTTGATCCTGAATGCTGTGGAAGGTACGACTTTCGTATTCCTGGATTTCTCGCACTAAAAATTCGATCTCGTCGCGCAGTTGCTTAACACGATTCAGGATGGCGTCACGGTCCATGCAGAAACATTAATCTTCACAGTCATTTCCTGCACAATGGTCATTTACGCCCTGGCGAAACCTCGTAGACCGCTGTAAAATCCTCTCGCTCACCAAAGCAATCAGGACCTGGGAACCTTGTTTCAACCAAGGAGGTGAATATGAGGAGCTGGAAGCAGATAAGCCTTCTCAGCTTGTGTGTGGTTGTCCTGTTGGCCTCGACTCCCGGAAAACCAGCATGGCAGATGAAAGCGGATTACGTGGAAGCTTGCAGTTGCCATCTGTTCTGTCCCTGCTATTTCAATAAACACGCCGAGCATCCGCACTGTGAGTTCAACATGGCGGTTAAAGTGCGCGAAGGGTACTCGGGCAATACCAACCTGGCAGGGGCCAAGTACTGGCTCACCGGGGATCTGGGCGACGAGTGGGGTACAAACAAAAAAGGAGACTGGGTGGTGGTGTCGTTCGTGGAATGGAAAGAACTGAAAGTGCAGGAAGCGCCGATTCAGGTCGATCGAGCCGGGGACATCGTCACCGCGACGCTGGGTGGAGGGCAACTAGCCACGATGAAGCTCAAGCGGGAAGAGGGCGCCGATGGCAAAGGCGTGGTGTTGAAGAACGTCAAATATTTCGGGGCGCAGAATAATGACGGCTTCGAAATGTACCGCTCGCTCGAGCACAGCGCAAATGTCCAGGGACACAAATTCTCCTACTCCGACCGGAATGCGTTTTGAGAGTGCCCCATCCTTTACCGTTAGCAGAGGGTGGGAGGCATGACATTCCACACCTTCGCCGCGTAGTTCGTAATCTAGCCGGTCGAGCTCTGGTCCATGACGTAGACCCTGCCTGGGCCCGCGGTCTGAACATTGTTCCGCTGAAAACATTCCTTGATCCGCCGCCGCAGCTCGCGACTTACTCGATACTGCTGGTTGGGGCGTGTTTTCACTTGGATGAGATACTCCACCTCACCGTTGGCTACGCGATCGATTCCCGGCACTTCAATGTCGCTGACGATGTCATCGGCATAAGCTGGATCATGTCGAAGTTCTTCGCCCACTTCCTGCAGCAACTTCACAATGCGTTCGCTGGGTTCGCTGTAGGCAACGGTGACGCGCAAAGTCAGTTGCGACCAATCGCGAGTCGCGTTAGACACGATTTTGATTTCGCTATTAGGGATGATGTGCACCGTGCCGTCTTCATCGCGCAACACGGTGCTGCGCATGTTCATCGCTTCGACTGTACCTTTTACTCCCGCAACTCGAATGTTGTCGCCGATGTCGTACTGATTCTCGAGGAGGATAAAAAAACCGTTGATCACATCTTTCACCAGCGTCTGTGCGCCAAAGCCAATTGCCAGGCCGGCAATGCCGGCGCTCGCCAGCAGCGGTCCGAGATTGATTCCCAGCAGGGAGAGGATCTCGAGGCCGGCCACGAAAATGATTACAAAAATGCCCACGCTGCTGGTCACTGTGGCCAGCGTCCGGACCTGCTGGGCGCGGAAACCTGGTGGGACTTTGCGGATATGCAGCGCGACAATCTTGGCCGTGAGGGCCCTGAGTACGCGGATCAGCACCAACGATACGATCACGACTACCAGGATCTTAGGGACGTCGTGACGGAGGAAAACCATGGTGTCTTCCCGCCAATCTCGCAGCAGTGCGGGAAGATTCCAGCTTTCGGGCATAGCTAAATGCAACAGCATGCGATTCATATTCCGGGCGCGATTATAGCAAGTGGATGGCGAACTCTCACGTTACGAGCCAACGTATAATTGTCTTACTTTCCTACCCGTTTGAGGTGATTGTGCGACTCCAAACCCTTGCGTTGGCAATTTTGTTTGTGATGAACATCGTTACGCCTCCCGTGCCGCTGCTGGGCCAGCCTTCACCGCAGGTCGTACCCCCGGGCATACAGGGATCGCCACCCGAGGAAGAAGGGCGCGCCAAACTTGAAAAGGAAATGGCTAAGAAAGCCAATCAGGAGCGCCACGCCGATCTCAAGCGTGACACAGACAAATTGCTCAAGCTGGCCACTGAACTGAAGGAATATGTGGACAAGAGCAACGAGAACGTCCTTTCCTTGAATGTGCTGAAAAAGGCGGAGCAGATCGAAAAACTAGCGCACAGCGTGAAGGACAAAATGAAGGGCCCGAATTAAAATCAAGCCTTCGATGTGAGGGCGCGATGTTTGTCAGCCCACCATGCCCAGGGGACAGTTATCCACATGAGGAGCGCGCCCCAGGCCAGCGAGTGGACATCAGGCGGAGGGCCGGCAAATAGCGTGCTTATCCAGCCGAAGAAAATTAAGGCCATCAGAGACCAGAAACCGTAGCGACCAACATTGTCGCGGGCACGAGTTGAGCTCAGATAGATCCAAAGCCCGCCTCCGAAAAACAAAACTTCTACCGCGATGGACGCTGGCCAGGAATTCCAAAGTCCCAAACCCAGGCGCAATTCGCCTCCTGGTCGTAAGGGTAGATCTGGACGATGAACGATGAAGTCCAGAATCCAATGACTGATTACAGCGGCTGCGATCACCAAGGCGCCGCGCCGATAGCGGCGGAGAGCGTAGTAAATTCCGCCGACGACCACGGACCACACAAAGAGCATGAGCAGACTGTGGGAAATCGGATAATCGGTGAAATCGAAGGAGAGACTCCGATGATGCCGGGAACGATCTCTACATGCTCAATGCCGGCGAGCAGCAGGATTGGCCACAGCAGGTCAGCGAACTGAGCCGCCAGGACCAGGACGCCCAGCGAAGTTCTGGGCGCAACTTTTTTCGCGGCCAGTGCGACACCGAAATGTCCGATAAACATTTCATCCCCGACGGCGGCTAAGACATCCAGGTGCACTTCCAGTGAACAACGCGTTCCTCATTTTCCCGGTCCCAGCAGGCTCAGGACCATGGTCGACTCGGCCAGAATCGCCGTCTTCAAGGTCGGCTCCCGGTCGGGTGCAAAAACTGAAGAATGCAGCGAGGGCAGCCTTTCCCCGGATTGCTTGGCGGCCTTCCATTTCCCAGGTTCTATCGCTCCCACCCACATCATGAACAGCGGAACGCCATCCCGCCCGTATTCGGAGAAGTCTTCCGACGCCGTGATGGGAGGCGTCTGCTTCACATTGCTCTGGCCAAGGCGTGCGCTCACCGCCGCCATCACTTTCTTAGCCAGTTCGGGATCGTTGTATACGGCATCGGCGCCTTCCACGCGCTCAATCAACGGCATCTTGTCCGCGTTCGCGGCCCCTGCTTCTGCCTTCGCAATCCGCTCAATCCCGGCCAGCAGTTTTTTTCGCACCTCGGTTTTATAGCTGCGCACGGTGAGCTGCAACTTCGCTTCATCGGGGATAATGTTGTTCTTCGTGCCGGCATGAAATGTGCCGACAGTCACCACCGCAAAATCTCCCGGTGTGGTTTCCCGCGCGACCAGGGTCTGCAGCGTAGTCACGATCCGTGCTCCAATCACGATGGGATCAATGGCGGTGTGAGGGGCAGATCCATGCCCGCCTTTCCCATAGATTGTAATGTCGACGGAGTCAGCATTGCTCGTCGTGTAGCCGGTGTTATAGCCCACTTCGCCGGCAGGAAGATCCGAAGTGTCATGGATCGCCACCGCGTACGCCGGCTTGGGAAAGCGGGTGTAAAGGTCATCTTTCAGCATGCCCGCGGCGCCCCCAATGGTTTCTTCCGCGGGCTGTCCGATCAATACAAGGGTTCCGCTCCAGCGGCCTTTGTTCGTCGCTAGAAGCCGCGCCGTCCCCAGCCAAGCCGACATGTGGACATCATGTCCGCAAGCGTGCATCACCGGCACTTCCACATTTTGATCGTTGTGCACAACTACGTGGCTTGCATACGGCAATCCCGTTTTCTCCAGTACCGGAAGCGCATCTAACTCGGTGCGCAGGAGTACGACCGGCCCGGCGCCATTCTTCATGACTCCAACCACACCCGTGTGGCCGACGTGCTCCGTAACCTCGAAACCCAAAGCACGCAGACCCTCGGCCAGCTTGGCGGATGTGCGCTCTTCGTGCCCTGACAATTCAGGGTGCTGGTGGATGTCAATGTATGACTTCTCAATGTCCGGATAGATCGCATTCACGGCTGCATCCGAAACTGAAAAGTTTCCCAGCTCCCACGCCCCGCTCGGCGCCACTAGCGCCGCGGCAACCGCGCAAATCCAGAACCTCTGCATGTCCGTGGATCCTCCGAAATTTCGACGCCTGGTCCTCAGGCGCCTTCTGTGCCAATCCGCATCCCATAGAACGAGCGGTACACAAAGAAGACTGACACGGCGAAAAAGCCAGCCGCCAGCAGATGTAGCATCGTGCAACGGAGTGCCCTTCTGCTTGAGCGTTACCTCGACAATCTTTTTTGCGTTGTCCCATGCCGCCCCAGCATTGGCCATGAAGATTGCCTGATAAAGACCGAAGATCGCAATTGAAATCAGGTAGCCGATGAAGAAGAACGGTTCCACGAAGGCAAAAGCCAAGGTGCCAAAGAAGACCGCCAGAAAGATATTGAACATTCCCTTCTGCGCATATCTTGTACAAATTTCCACGACTTTTTTGCTGTCAGCAACCGAAGCCTTCTCCACTCCCTCGAGCTTGATGTTGGCTTTGATAAATTCGACCGCGCGGTAAGCGCCAGTGGTCACGGCCTGTGTGGATGCGCCGGTGAACCAGTAGATCATGGCCCCGCCGGTGATCAGGCCCAGGAAAAATGGCGCGTGCAAAAGGGAGAGGTTCTGAACGTTTTCGGTGAGGCCATTGGTGAGCGCCATGATGATGGAGAAAATCATGGTGGTTGCGCCTACCACGGCGGTGCCGATCAGCACCGGCTTGGCCGTCGCCTTGAAGGTGTTGCCCGCGCCGTCGTTCTCTTCCAGCAGGTCCTTGGCGCGCTCAAAGTTCACATCCATATTGAAATCTCTCTTGAGCTCAGACTTCACGTTGGGAACTTGCTCAATCAGAGAAAGCTCGTACACCGACTGCGCGTTGTCGGTAACAAGCCGAAAGCAAAGACTGCCGGAGCCGCCATCAGGGCGCCCAACCCTTCCGTACTGAAGTAGTACGAGATCGACATCAAGGCCACCATAGCCAGCCCCAACCAGTATGCCGAGAAATTTCCCGCCACGAAGCCCGACAGGATGCCAAGCGAGGCGCCACCTTCTTTTGCCGAAGTCACTACTTCATTCACGTGCCGCGACTCGGTCGAAGTGAAGACCTTGACCAATTCCGGAATGACAGCTCCGGCCAGCGTGCCACACGAAATAATCGAAGCCAGTTTCCACCACAACGACGTGTCCCCGCCAAGGTCGGGCACGATGGTCGAGGAAATCACATACGTGACGGCAATCGACACCAGAGAAGTGATCCAAACCAGCGAGGTCAAGGGCGTCTCGAAATTCATCTTCAGGGCGTTGCCATACTTGGCCTTCGCAATCGCCCCATTGATGAAGTATGCCGCCGCGCTTGAAACCAGCATGGCAATGCGCATCACGAAAATCCACACCAGCAACTGCACCTGTACAGTCGGCTCTTTCACTGCCAGCAAGATGAAAGTAATCAGCGCCACGCCGGTAACGCCGTAAGTTTCAAAACCGTCCGCGGACGGGCCGACGGAATCGCCTGCGTTGTCACCAGTGCAGTCGGCGATCACACCCGGGTTGCGCGCGTCATCTTCCTTGATCTTGAAGACGATCTTCATCAAATCCGACCCGATGTCAGCGATCTTGGTGAAGATGCCGCCCGCGATACGCAACGCCGCTGCGCCCAGCGACTCACCAATGGCAAAGCCGATGAAGCATGGTCCGGCGTAGTCTCTGGGAACGAACAGGAGGATGAAGAGCATGATCAGCAGTTCGACGCTGATCAGCATCATGCCAATACTCATGCCAGCTTGCAGCGGAATGTTGTAGATGGGATACGGCTTTCCCGCCAGCCCCGCGAACGCGGTTCGCGAGTTGGCAAACGTGTTGACCCGAATTCCAAACCAGGCCACACCGTAGCTGCCCGCGATTCCAACCAGGCTGAAGAGCAGGATGATGACAACGCGTACTGCCTCAAACTTCAGCAGCACGCCAAAGTAGAGGACGATGATGACCGCAATGAAGGCTTCCAGGATGAGCAGGAACTTGCCCTGCGTTATTAGATAAGTTTTGCAGGTTTCGTAAATCAGCTCAGATATCTCGCGCATGGCGCGATGTACGGGGAGGTTTTTCAGCCGGGTGTAGATGGTCAGGCCGAAACCTAGGCCGAGCACGCAGAACAGAATTCCGATCAAGAGTAGTTTGTGTCCGTCCACACCAAGGAAGGTCACTTGCGAGAGGTCGGGAAGTTTGAGGTTGGCTTCGCCGCCGACTTCACCGGCCTGAGCGAAAGCGGCAGAGGCGAGGCTCAAGACGGCGAGTGCCGGCGTCAGAATCTTTGCCAATCGGCATGCTTTGGACGCAACACTTGCGAGCCAGAAGCGCATGGGATCCTCCAGGGATGAAAACTTTCGTCAGGATGATTACGTGTCTAGGGACAACTCTCCGTCACACAGCACTCTTCCGGACTCAGCTGGGAGAGCTGAGCCACGCATTACCGCAATCCCGAGCACGCTTCCACTGCAAGACTTTAACAGGAGTGCTGGAGCTTGGCCGTCTCGGATTCTGCCCCGGATTTCCGCAGGCCGACGCCTGGGGAGCGGGGAGCAAAACTAGTCTTTGTAGCATTTCCGGGGGAGATGGTCAAACTTGCAGGCACCGCCCTGAGGACCGCCATTAACAAGACTTTGACGCATCAGCCACAAGACGGTTCCGAACATCCCGCACCAGCCCAACATGCGTACCGTCCACGCGATTCTGGTGTCGTACTGCAACACGCCTAAGCTGGAGAAGATCGCATGCCAGTCATGCTCGGCAAACTCCGGATCTCCCACGGTGACCAGGGGTAGCGACATGGTTCGCGCATCGGCATATAGGTCGCGGTGTAAAGCCAGTTTTCAAAAAAGAAAAACATGCAAAAAGCGAAAGCAGTGGTCTGACGCTGGACAAAGAAATATGCCGCCAGCAGCAACGGCACCAGCCATTGCAGGATGGTTCCTCCCCAGAGCCCAAGCGTGGGGCCCAGCCAACCGAACAAGAGATGTCCGGCTTCGTGAACGACTAGATTGGCGGAATCAATGAATAAGTAGCCGTGGCCCTGGGTAAAGGCATAGATCAAGAACCATCCGTAGAAGATAAGCCACGCTCCCAGGGCCCATCGTGAAACCGGGCGCCAATCTCTGTCCACGATTTCATTCAGATAGCCAATCATTCGGTGGATGGTTTGTTTCGCGCCCGGATTTTACTTCATCTCCAGAGAGATGAGGCTTACCTCAGCCGATACTTCGCGGGCTTGGCGGGTGGCTCACCTTTCGGCGGCACTATATTAAGTGAGCTGCCCCATCTTTGCTGTTAGCAAAGGTGGGAGGCAAGATAGACGGCAGCACCCCGGCATTGGTTTGTGTTTCTAATTTTTCGCGTGATGTAGTTGTCGCCGCAGGGCCTCCACGATCAGACCAACCAACGCATACGTAGCAGCATTCGCAAGCAGAACCCAATAGATACTGACGGGGAAATTGAAATGAAAACTGGCAAACGCAATTGGGCAAGTTAAACGGACGAGGGTCCAGACAATCGGTTCGGAATTCATCGGAAGTGGAAACGTTGCCAGGGCATAAAGGTTCCAGCAGCCCACAACCAGCAAGCCCGTACTCGCCCACATCGCAATCCGGTATTTCATGCTGCCGCTCCTGCCGTTCTCTGGTCTAATCATCCCACGAATTCCTCCAGGCTCCAAACGTGATCTGACATCTGCCCCGTGTTGCCACTGAACCATCGGCGTGAGTGTCCCTGAAATAGAGTCTTCAGGATTTTGCCGCGGCCAAGCGCTGCTCCTTGGCGCCCATGACACGAGCCAGAGCATAGTCACCACCTCTCCCAGCATAAAAGGTTGGCCGATCTTAAAGACCTTGTCCTCGTGCGCTGGGGAGCAGTAAGCCGGTAAAGCTGAACGCCAACCAGGCGAAGCAAGCCACCATCAGCCAGACGCCGAGGAAGCGAGGCAGGAAGTGCGATCTGCACACCAGCAGGCCGAATGGAAGGAGCCACAGGCCCGCAAAGATCAAGTTGGCCAAGGTCAACTTGGTGATGCAGGTTTAGGAACATCCTGGGCGGGTGGCCCACCGTGCCCCACCCTTTGCTGTTAGCAAAGGGTGGGAAGCAGGAAACATGGCACCCTCACGGCATTGGTGTTGTTTTATTTTGTTGGTGACTGGTAATTGATTCTTAGCTGTCCCGCTTCGCCATAAACATAGGATCGGAAGCTGCTCCAGGCCCATTGATCTGGTTTGCTCACCAGTTCGCGCTTGACGGGATTGTGGTGCATGTAGCGAGTTTTTCTGTCTCCTTGCGTTCCGTCCAGATGTTGAAGTCGTAGAAACGGCGTTGCCAGAAATGGTCATCCTCCATGGGAGGAAGATTCCAAAGGCGGCACTGTGCGGTTTGGCTGGTCACGTGGGAGCGGCGGATAACCCTTCGAGCAAAACGCTGTTTCAGGACTTGCATCACGATGGATGGATTTCCCTTGTCCGGTTCGCTGATCAAGAGATGGAAGTGCTCGGGCATGACTACATATCCCAGAACCACGAAACCATAGCGTTGACGCACTTGCTCGAGGATCGTCAGGAAGAGATCGCTGAAGTGCAAGTCCCCGGCACCGGAATAGCGTTTGAGATTCCGGGGCATGATGAGAGTGTAACTTTGGAATGGAGTCTGATTTCAGTTACAACTGATTTTGAAACGACAACGAGTTCACAAACGGGAACTCTGCATGTTACAAACTGATTGGGTGAGTAAAGGCCAACGTAAAGCAGAGCTGGTGAGGGATTGAATTTCGTGCCTCCCACCCTTTGCTAACAGCAAAGGATGGGGCACCCTCAGTTGTTTTTGATACTGGAGGCTGAAGGGTGGGCCACCCGCCCATCCTCCAATGTGAGGAGTTCAGCATGAAATACGTTGAAAGCGGCCAAGAGGTTCAACTTGGGCGGATGGCCCAGACACCGGATCTAGTTGGTGGCATTTTCTCTAAAGAATGGCGGCGGCATCTCCATAGATCTGGTTGATACTGTGACGCACAGCGATCATATTGCTGCGGGAGTATGCGGTCGCGTGGCTGGCAGGGTTCTTGGCAAATTCTGCCTCGTATATCCTTAACAGCAACCCACTTTGCTCCTCCAAACGTTCCATTGTTGCAGCGTCGAGGTGTGCTTCCATTGGCATATGCTTAATTGTACGCACGTTCGGGCCGAACATCCTCACGGAAAACCGCTTAGAGAAGCTACGGGCAAACCAAGGTCACTTGACCGGAAGCACACGACGTCATCGTTTTGTTCTCCGCACTCCTGGGGCTTCCGGCTTGTTCCCCCGCGGTAATGCCAAGGACACGATTCTCCTTTTCGAGTTTTTGTGGAGCATCGCCCCGGCTGGGGTTGAGGTTCGGAGCGATTCGTTCCAGAAACGCTTCAGCCGAGTCCACCAAACAAACCAGCTTCCAACTCAGCTAGCTAAGTTGCTGGATTGCATCGTCGCCGGACGCCGAATGGCCGCGTCAAAGGTCTTACCTGTTTTCCTAACTAACGACAAGCGGCCGCGAAGGAACCAACTACGACAACGTATCTATTGGCGAAAGGTGTGCAATTTTGAACAGACATAACTGGGTAACTCAATCTAATGTCGCGCCTTATATATTACTTCAGAGGCGTTAAGTCGGGACTCGTAAGGCGGAGGCGCGATGATATCCAGAGTATTAGTGGCCGATGACGATGACGCCGTCCGAAACATGTTGCGGGAAGCGCTAGAGCGTGACGGGTTTGAAGTAGTCGAAGCAACCAACGTAAGAGAAGCTCTAAGCCGCATTGCAGCAGAGAGTTTTGATGTGCTGCTTGCCGATCCGCACATGCCGCATTCCGGCGATGACTTCACCGTCGTCAGTGCCATGCGCCACACTCATCCCCACGCAGCAACATTCGTGCTCAGCGGATATCCCGAGTTGGAGGAGGCTTTAGCCGCCATTCGTTCTCAGACTGATGAGGTCCTCGTCAAACCAATCGAGATTGCCGAACTCAGGAGGCTCATTCACGAAAGACTGGCAAACCCTGGGCCGCGTAAGTCCCTGACCACTGAGAGTGTTGCATCTATACTGGACGATCTCGATACTACGATTCAGGACTGGATGGCGCTAGTAGAACACAATAAAGAACTGACCTGTATCCCGTTGAGTTTTGAAGACCACACAGGCCACCTTCCGAATCTCCTTGGGGATCTGATTTGCCGGTTGCGCCTTCCGCCGGTAACTGACGCCAAGGACTCCGCAGCTGCGCACGAGCATGGGGATTTGCGATGTAAACAGGGTTATACCGCTGCAATGCTAGTAGAGGAATCGCGAATGCTGCAGGTGAGTATCTTTAACACGCTCCAAAAGAATCTCTTCAGAGTGGATTTTAGTAAGGTGCTGCACGACGTAATTACCATCGCAGACGAGGTAGATTCGCAATTGAAGCAGGCTATGGTCAGCTATGTTCATACCGTGGATTCCGGCGGCGGAAAAGAAAACCTTCGGCGCGCGATTTAGGCAGATCTGAGGTTCTACACCTATTGCCCGGAAATGATGCTCGCTATAGGGACTACAATGAGAGTATGCGCTATTACACAATCACACAAACCAGCGGCGGCGCCACCTTCAAGTGCATCTCATGTGCACATAGCATCACCACGCTGAATTTCAGCAGCAGCAATGGCAACCGTCGTACCCAAGCGGCGAAAGCAATGAATCAGCATGCTGTGGAATTGCATCTCTCTTTGGGGAGTTCAGCGCCAGCGAAGCTGGGTAGTCGTGGTGCACTTTGAAATCCGCATATAGGGCATGATGCGTTTGTCCGGCGAGTAGACCTTTCGGTAGCATTTCAATCAACTGAGGGTGCCCCATCTTTGCTGTTAGCACAGGTGGGAGGCAAGACCAACACCGCCATCCCATCAGCGCAGCGAGCTCCCGGTTGACGTCCTTAAGCAATCGATACAGTGCCAACGGGACGAACAGCCACAGAGCATAGCCGAGCAGCTGGCTGACAATGCCCAAGCGGAAGAGCGACTCGTGTGCCGCGATATTGTTTGCCGTCGCGGTCGCGTCCCCATACACAAACAAGGCATTGGGAATGTACGTGAGGCGTACCACACCAACCGCTGATGCCAAAATGTGTAGGAGCCCTGCGACTCTGGCGTTCTTGCTGAGTGAGCTCATGCATCCTCCAATGTGAGGAGTTCCGGCGGGTGGCCCACCTTTTCGGCTGCGGCATATCCAACTACAAGCGAGGGTGCCCCATCCTTTGCTGTTAGCAAAGGGTGGAAGCACGAAACATGGCACCCTCACGGCATTGGTGTTGTTTTATTTTGTTGCTGACTGGTAATTGATTCTTACCTGTCCCGCTTTCGCCATAAGCATAGGATCGGAAGCTGCTCCAGGGCGGGTGGCCCACCGACTCTCGACGGCTGGCCGTTTCGGCGCCCGTCCTTTGCTGTTAGCAAAGCGTGGGAGATGACACGACCGTCTTCTTTTCCGCTTGACTTCCGCTTCCTCTATCCCTCATAAAAGATATACTAAACTATTCCAATGTTAGCCACAAGTCATAAGCCGTTTGCTTTCAAGATTTTGCTTGTAAACCTTTATTTTCCAAAGATTTTGGCCGTGTTCACTGCCCAATGATTCCACAAGACCCGGGGGGAGAGGGGGTATCCTTTCAAAAGTGCTTTGCGTGCCGGAGAACTTTCATCGCCGAAATATCGGCAGGGGGAAAGCAAGTCTGCAGACGAAATTCGCCGAGCTTTGCTCGGCCGGACAGGCGGGTCGCCTGTCCCCTACGTGGGTCGCGGAGGCTACTTCGTGGAGGCTACAACGAGCTCATGTTGGCTAAGAACTCGCCGTTGGAG
>WNGH01004173.1_pt1 | contig 13790 bp, 17 predicted proteins | sample 5400631 | NCBI WGS metagenome assembly WNGH01 (sample SAMN13153373, study PRJNA577476) | soil metagenome | isolation source: 115 cm soil or saprolite under Garry oak tree replicate 1 | place: USA:California | collected 2016-06-15
AAGGGGGCTCTGAAGATCCTGCCAGGGCGCTCTGTTCCCAAAACACGTGATTACGCCCCATCCTAATCGACCCGCCGTATCCCTCATCATTATCAAATACGTATGCCGCAAAGTGCCGGATTTTGCCAGGAGCACCTTTGGGCTACACCGGGGCCGGCTCGTAGCGTCAAATAGAAGGAACTTGAAACTCATGGGCGCGATGGGTTATGGTTCGCGTTGCCACATTTATTCCCCTTCACGCCGGGTGTAACTTTGCGCAACGGGCCTGCGGGAGTTTGCCGAATACCAGCCGCTGCGTGGGAATCTATCAAAATACGGCGAAATCCTGCGTCGTTCGACGCCTACGGGGTTCGGCAATATACTTAAGGAGTGGGGCCATGCGATCGCTGACCGGAATCGACTGTCTGCCATGACCACAATTCAGGACCGCGCATTGTCCACTATTGGCCACTTCAGAATCGACTTTCGTAATCCACCCGTTGCGGAAGTCGCTGCTGGCTTTTATTTTCAGAAAATTGAGGGTTGGAACGTTCTACATCAAGGCGCGCTCTGGGAGCGTTTTCAGGACAAGTATCCTGATTGTGAGTTCTTCACACCGCTGGTGGATGCGCCGCCAAAGTTTCCGATACAACTGAACATTACCGACAATATGGCGTCTATACCAGTGCGTGCGGGGTTTGTGGACAAGACGAAAACTCAACTTGTTCAAACACAGGACGGACTGCTGATCCACAACTGGAGGAAGACTCCGGGTCATCCCGAGTACGATCGTTACGAAAGCATTCGAGCCCACCTGAGCGACGATTGGCGCACGTTTCGGAGTTATCTTCGCGACAAGTCATTTAAGAATCCAACCGTCACACGTTGTCAGATCGATTACTTTAACCATCTGGTTAGAGGCGAGGCATGGCAGGACCTCTCCGACTTGCCGACTATCTTTACCGCGTGGCGTGGGCTTTCGCAATCGGCGAAAGATTCCAAGCCCAAACTGCAGGCTGCGTCCTTCAGCGTTTCATATGCTGTGGGTCGTGGCACGATAAACATTGTTGTTCAACCAGCAATACGAAATGTTGACGGAAAGGAGCTCATACAGTTCACACTCTCTTCTTCGCTTCAACCTACAAGCTCAAGCGACAATGACTTGTTTTCCTGCTTGGACGAATGTCATGACAACGCAGCCCAGGCTTTCCTTGATTTCACGAGTGACGCAGCCCGAGAAAGGTGGAATCAAAAATGAGTCCATACACCGCCACGGCTACGGCGGCAAGATTGGCGCCAGCCCCCGAGCTTGCGAGGTCCTCTCAGCTTGAGCGTGTCGTGCGCTTCGAATCTGCGCGCTGGCTTCCGTCGTTGCTTTCAGATCTCAGATCTCTGGAAACATCTGGCAGGAATATCGCTGGCGTGGGCGATCTGAGGGTTGCTCAGGCCACTGCTGACAATGTGCGCCGCCTTTTGACTGTCGCTGCGGAAACGGCGCTTCGTGAGTCTCTGTCTGAACCAGTGCTTTCGCCCTTCTCTGGAGGCGGCGTCGCTGTCACTTGGACTCTTGGAAATCGCGAGCTTAGCTTTACAGTTTATCCCGGCCACCAAGATTTTGTCTTTGCCCGCACAGACGACAACGATAACACCGTCGAGGACGGCACGCTTCCTCTAAATCAAAGCAATCAATTGTCCAATCTGATCACGGCATTCCTGAACCGATGATACGGAATGCCGCTCGTCGATGATGTAACGATAGCGGTTGAAGCGGTTCTCTTTCGGGTACTTGTAGACCCCAACTGGATAACAACAAAAGGTGGCACGCGAAGACCTAGCAGCGTTGCGTTCTATGAGGCTACGGCGGAGGTGTCCTATTTCGTGGAGGTACCTCGAATTCTGACGGAACTCGCTCGGCTGTTTCCGGGTATGGAGGTCGCAAGAGTGCCGGCAGTTGTCGTTCGTGGAGTTGGTTTCGTAATCGAGCGTCGTCCAGGGGAATGCCCGGATGGTTTTCAATGCGATCCGACGTGCCACGTAGTTGCTGGACCCCCAGCGCCAATGACTAGAAATGAGTTTCAGAGGAAGGCCCGTATCATCGCGAAGGATCCCAACATAACGATTGTTCGGCCTCAACCCGCGGCCGCTCCAGTTCCAGCGCCTCAGCCTCCAGCACCTGGCGGAATCATCTGATTCTGCCCCACTTAGAATCTGGCTTAATGAGCCCGCGTTTTCAAGAGGTTGCTACCACCCCGCTCTCAGGGTTTTTGTCCATGACGAGGCGAAAAAGTAGAGGATTCCTGCTTGGATAGACGGAATCGGTTCTTCATCGGGAATCTCCGGACCGCAGTTGAGAAAGGACGAGCAAAGCTAGTGAGAATCTCCTCGCCTGCTTCTCACCTTCTGCCTCATCGCCACATCCCGCGGCGCCCCCCTCCGCTTGAGCCACGTTGATTCGCGGACCTGACCCGCAGCTTGGCTCGCGCATCGAGCGACGCCTCTCGGCGGCCCATGCCTGGGCGGTTATCCGCTCGTTTCAGATGAAATGGAGCTGCTGGAATTCAGTCTGAGAGACTCGTCAAGAAATTCTCGGAGCTTTTGCAACGTCTCGGGCCGGGCGGGAACTTTGTACTCCTCGCTACCAGAACTCATTAAGAGACCATCAACGAACACTCTTTGCTGCCTACTGTCCTCCATCTCCACAAGCGCAAACAGGACAAAAAGTTGATCCCTCCGTGAGATATAAGCCTTCCGTTTATCGCGATCTAAAAGCAACAAGGGGACTGAAGTCGGCTCGTCTCTGCCGGTGAACACGCCGTAAAGACGTGGGTATCGTTTTTGAGGCAGGTGAGGAGCTACAACGGGATGATGCAGGAACGTTATCCACGGCCCCGCGTGTGCGGGTATGTCGTCTCCGCCGTCACAAAAGCAAAAATGCCGCGTTCTCGGGTTATATCCAAACCCCACAAACCGCAGACTCCCTCGATAACCAAGCGCCTCCTCCAACATTGGCGGCACTGGGAACGGGAGTGGTTGAGCGCCGATAATCTTCGGCGAAATATCACTGGGCCCAGGAACTTGGAGGCCCATGCTTCGCGCTGCCTGCTTCGTGCCCTCGATGCAACGCTTATGTGCCCTGGATGCGGCCAAACGTTCGCGGTGAATGCCCATTTAGGATTCTCTTCGGCCCAGACCGTGGCTTATTGCCGCTCTTCGCAAGTCTATTCTGAATATTTCGCCGTAGGCCGACATCCCTCGCCGCGCCCCCGGTCCGCCTCCAACTCCGCCACTTTTACGTTGTAGAACATACGCTCGCAGACCTCGATTCGCAACGGTGCCCGCCTCCGACTTTACGTCAAGGCGCCACCGGTTTTCGGATGACGCCTCCTCCATTCAGCTTTCACCTCTTCAAGCTGGACGACAAAAACCTTGCGTGGCGGCTTACCGAAATTAGCCATGGGTGAGCACATGTACCTTCCCGCCCTGCCTTCCCGAATCAACTCCTCATCAGTCATCTTGCGGAGCCGGGTTCGAAAGGCTTCAAGATCCAACTGATCGCCGGTGAATTGAGTTGAGTCCATCAGGCCTCCCCTCGGGTTCCCCTCGGCTGTTAGGCGTTAAGGCTGCCGTACCCTTCATGGTCGCGCAAGCTGACCAGGCATTTGCGCGGGCTGGCCCAATAAGCACTCATAGAACACCCCGGGAAGCAGTTCAGATCCAGGAACGTCTGTGCTGCTTCCCATTTCTTTCTATCGGCTATGGACCGGGAGCCGGATAGATCCCGACAAGTCGGGATTTCGGAAACTGGCTCGCTACCCCCTCCCCCAAAGCGGCGCTTGAACTTTGCCGCCTTCCGCGATAAATACGCTCGCGGCGGATACCCTGAAGGCTGCCGAGTGAGACTTCTTGCCGCGCGCTCGCGACATAACCATCTGTCTCGTTGGCTTTGAATGCCATAAGGCTAGCCCCGACCTGCGTGATCCCTATGGCTTCTGGCTTCGCATCAATACGGGGGATGCGTCCCCATTCGTGGCAGCTTTCAAAGCCTCGCCAATGGCGTTCCACGAGTTTCTGATCGAGCAGCGAGTTGGCAAGAAGACGCGCTCTTCAACGTTGAGTGCTCAGATCGTCAGAATCGAGGAAGGACCGGAAACGCGGGTTCTGATCCGTCCGCATCCATCTTTCGGAGAACTGTAGGCAATGTTGCGCCACCAAAACACACCTATGTGGCCGTGCCCGGAGTGTGGACGCTCGCTACGCTGGTCGATTAACAGAGTCACCGAACCGAGACCCGGCGAGCCCTCGATTTGCGGCTACTGTGCTGCGTTTGTAATCTTCACCGACGAATTGACGTTGCGGGCGTTGGATTGGCCCGATTGGTGCTTACTCACTCATGCGAAGACGCAACTCTTAGGGCGCCGCAAATCGCATTGAACCAATCCTTGCCGCTCCCGATGCTTTCGTAGTCCGATGACACGAAGATTTTCAGCGTCAGCCCAAATGTTGCCTGTAGTAACTGCTTCAGCCGATTTGCGGCTGCTTTTTCGTCTGCGATATGGCTTATGAAGACTCCTTCTTTCGCTTCCATCTCTAACCCCGTCACAAGGTATGCCTGCGCCGGTACCGATGTCGAAGGTATGATCCGACGAGCGTCCCGATATCTGGCGTAGACATAGGTCGGATCATACCATTCGTCTCGCGCCGCTCGAGTCGTGCTAAGCTCTCGCCGCAACGGTGATTTATGACCGAACCGAGAGATAGCCCTTATGTTCGGGTCACTTGGCTCTCGCGATTGATGTCCGGCGAGCAGTGGTGCGCTTGGCAAAGCTGGTTCAAAGCGCACTACCAAATGGCACGAAGCAAGAGCCTATCCTGCTCAGTTGGTGAAGCTCGTCATCGAGGGATTTATCAAGGTTAACTTCAAGTCGAACTCGGCCACGCACTATCTGCTCGTTGACCGGGAGATGACGAAGCGCGCGTTGAACGTCGTCTGAGAGTAACGGGCGTGCTGGTTCCGGCCGGGCTCGTTGCCGGGGTTCGGGAGCGGAGCGTTGACGGGGAGGGCGCCGAGAGAGGCGAAGTGAGCGCGGAGTTTGCGGACGCCGGAGCGGACGATGATCTTGAGGAACGGTCCGGAAAGCCCCATGCGCGCTGCCGCCGCCTCCTGATCCCTAGCTCACCTACTGTCTTGCCGCTCGGGTGCGTGTCAGTATGACCGCCCTTGTCGCCACCAGATTCCTTTTCGAGTTGTCCTGGTGCTTTTGTCTGAAGCCTCAGTTGATCGAATGTGGATCAACTTTGAAGCCGGGGTGGGCGTCGGAGCACATGCCTTGGTGATTCCATTAGTTTTTCGTGGACTTGCCAAGGGAAAGATCGGACTCCCACTTTCTCCACTGCATGCGAGAAGTCTCAAGGACCCTGAGGACGTTCGAGCTTTGATCAATGACATCGGCAGTGCGTACGGTATTGAAGTTCGGGATGATAACGTTGGTGCGTTCGTCTCAGATTTAGAGAGCCTTGAGAGAGGGCTCCCGTCCAAGCAGGTTTTGTTGGAGCCCTTCTTACGCAAACTCCCGGGTGCCTCCTCCTATTCGTTACTGTTTAAGGTCTCGAACATCGGCAATCGCGACGTGGAACTTAACATGATCGAGGTCTCCGTACCGATGAGGTATGTGGACCGCTCCTGGACGCCGATGAACGACCCGAACTTGATCGAGGCCACGGTTGACAAGATTGACGGCGAGTCCTATCTGACTCAGAGATTCAGAGCCTACGACGGCCCCACAAATCCCAACTTCGGCACACCTCAACGCATGCCTCGATTCCTTTCTCCAGGAATGCCGCCTCAGGAGTTAAAACCGCCCTACTCATTCGCGCTGCTTGAGAATCTAAAAGAGGCGGACGGAGTGGATATTCCGATCCTGTATGCCGTCTACGCGAAGGGTATGCGACCTGAAAAAGGCGAGACGACCTATCGAAAGCTGGTAATGAATACCTTCACGCGAGCGCTCGGCCGATCTTAGGCCTTGAGGCACGAGTTTCGCGACTCCGCGCCGCGCGCCTCCTCCTCAAACAAGATGAATCAAATACACCAGCAGTTTTAGAAGCCAACCTGCAACTGCATACATCCCCGCGAGAATAAGGATGCCAAATAGTACAGTGGCCCACTTCGGGAAAACCCTTTGAAGGTTGACCGGAATAAAGTGGGCCTGACCGTGCTCGTAGGTTACGTGAGTGATGATCTGCTGGTAGGCGGGCACGTTGAACGTCACATACGAGATGTTGACAAGTAACTTCGGAGGAATCGACGGGAAGTTGAGGATCGTCCCGCCTGCCGGGGTGGCGAATCGTATTTCGCTGCACGTCTGGAAACACGTTGTGCGCTGGCAGGAAATGATGCAGAACCTGGACATCCCTTGCCGCGGCCTTCCCCTGATTCCACAGAAAGAGGATAAAGGTATTGACGGTCAGGGCTGGTGTCGCGCCGTGCGCCGGCAGCGTTACGGTCTGCACCTAGCTCATGTAGGAGATGAGATCAGCCGTTTTGGTCGTCAGTCGGTGGATCAGCCAGCCACCGAAGACGGTGAGGATGAGCTGGAGGATCGGCTGCCGGAGACCATCGAAAACCGCGCGCCAGTTCACCGGGATTGCGCCGTGTATATCACCACTTCATTCCCCGGTAAAGACTGGTAGCGAATCGCCTCCGCGCCATTTGATTTCCTGTAGACCTTAGCATCCGCTATACAGGATTCCAGCATCCAATGGGGAATGTGATAGTTCCAATCGTCGGAGGCAACGTGAGTTCATCCGGGCCGGTTATTGGTGGTGACGCAATCCCGCACGAGGCGGGACATATTCTAGTCGGTCGCGTGGTCGGGATACACGCGAGGGGCCTAACCGTTGACTTCGAGCGATTCCCGGACGGAGGAGCTGCCATCGGGAACTTTGCTACCTTGGGTTACGAGCCACCCGACGAGGAGATTCCCGGGATGGATTCTAAGTTGAAGGCAGCGCTCATGTTGTTTATCGCGGGCGGCGTCGCCGGAAACAAGTTCGTGGGGCTGGCGACGATTGGACCCGGGGCGGACGCAGACCGTAAATCCTTAGCCCGCCTAACGGACATGAGCTTGGAAGCAGTTTCCGACATGGCACTCGAAATCATCAAGCCAAAACGAAGAGCCTTCCGTCAGTTAGTGTCGCTCATCCGGCAACGCCTTACCGACCGAGTATTGAAGAACCGAGACATCCAGACGGGAAGCCATCTGCTGGTGACCGAGGAAGACCTCGACAAGATTTTCAGCGAGTATACCGAGGTCGACCTAGACCAAAAGCCCACATCGGAAGGAGCTCAACCTTGATGACCGTTTCTTCCCTAGATCGAATGATTCCGTTAACCTTCCGTGGTGATATCAAGGCTGAAGTCAGGGCTGAAGCCGAGGAAATCCGGAATAGTCTGGCGGCGTCGATAGCGGCAGGCTCGATGTCCGGACTCGATTCGCTGATAGTTGAGGAGCGCCTCAAAAGAGTGCTTTTGAAAGAACGAAAGTTAGACCCTGGTCCGATCGAGAGAGAACCTATCTTACTGCGTCTACTACACCCAGAAATCGGTCACGACAAGAAAGGACACCAATCTGTTGCGTCTACCCACGATCAATGCATCAAATTTCCGGAGCGGGCAAGCTCATAGAGGTTCACGGTTTTAGGATCTTTTTCATCTGGCAAGGCGGTCATCACAACATATGCCGGGATTTTCCTGTATTCAGGATGGTCTTGATAGAATTGGGTGATCCGGCTCGTGTATAGATTCAGTGGGTGGGAGTAATGGGGGACAGATCTTTCGCACCTAGCAAAAGGATTATCATCAGGTGATTTCCATTCTCCTTTGGCGAGTAGCATGCAAGCCTTGTTAGTCCCCTCAGAGGCACCCACAACAAATCCAGCAACGAACAATGACCTGTCTTGCTCTGTCCAATTCAGCCATTCGTTTCCCTCGCCCGGAAAGGTAGCCCCCGGGTGTCGCTGCGATGTTTTCGCAAGGGGAATCGAGATTAAGAGGAGCGGAACCAAAATTACAATGCGTAATCCCCTCCTCATTTTTATCCTCCCACCACCTAATGGCATTTGCAGGTCCAAACTGTTAAAGTAACTCATTTCTTAACACTGTTGAGTACCCAGATTTGTACTATGTGCAAGAAATTGCAACCATTGGATCAATTGGTTCCCATATCGCGTCTAATGCATGGAATCTCCATGATCCTCAGATAATCCCCTCACGCACTCTTGAGTACCTAGATTCTTATTATGAGAAAAAGATTAGCAATCCCGTAGGTTAGTGAGAGCAAGGGTTTTACAGGCGAGAAGGGATAATTGTCAAGTTCTTTTTCAAAAAGTAAGGTTTTCACCTGAGGACAATCTAGTTGTCGACGGTTTTCCACGGGCTAACCCTGTTTTCCACAGATTTGTCTGCCCGTTGTGTCCCGTGAGTCTCCTCATGATATTCCCTTTTTGTGGCTCTCTGGGGCGCAGCTATCGCTGGCATCTATCCGTATATAGCTAACTGCCACACGGTGTTTCTCGCTCCTTTTGCGATAGCTCATACGGTTCGTATTTGACGCTTTGCGAATTGACGGTCACCTTAATAGCGCGTGTTTCGAGAACCTTACCGCTAGTAGGATCGCGCGCGAGGATTATGGGAATGGCTTTTCCGGCGAGACAAAACTTTTGGAACAGTGTTCGGGTAGGAAATGGGGAGAGCAGATCGTCAAAATATCCCGGATTCCTGCTGGTACCGCCGGACCGGAAGGCGTCGCCTGGCTTGTCCTTCTCGAAGAGTTCCGGCCTGGCCGTCCGCGTTTCGTCGGTCGTCAACGGCTGACCGTCGAAATCCACCTGTATAACTAACCAGTGTGGCTGATGAAACCCTCCGAAGACCGTGTTATCCACGAAGATAACCGCGAAGTGAGGCGCGATGCTCTTTCCTTTTTCCGGAGCGGCCGCGCCTCTGACCTCTTCCGTAGTCGTTGTGGTTTTCGTCTTGCAGCCCACCAGCAGAACGAGTACAGCCACGCTGGTTATCAATGCCAAGGGCATAAACTTGGAAGACACGCTCAGGCCTCCGCATTTTCATGAAAACGCTCAGATATCAACGGTCGAGATTGCGTCCCTTCAGTCCAAAGAATCTACCGCGAATGTGCCGCAAATGTACTGTAGGTCTTTAATTTTCACAAGCTCAGCTTCGTTTGGGAACACCTCCTCGCTTCCCGGGCCTCGCCATCGTTGGCAGCGGCTTGTTGCTCTGATCCTTTGCCAAAAAAAAACGCAGTGCAGCCCCTGTGCTGTATTCGCTTCAATGGTGGGGAGTGTCAAGTGTTCGTAAGCTTAGGAGATCGTCGGAAATCCTGGGGCACATCGCATTGCCGTGAGTCGTTGAGGAGTCGGCCTGGACAAGGCTGAAGTAGAACCGGCAGGTGTGGGCCTTGTGGTGCCCTTACACGCCGTCAAGGAAAACAGGGTGTATACGAGCGTGCTAAATTGAGACCAGGCCGCTCGCCTATTTCTCTCCGCGCTTCATCGGTGTCGGGCGCGCGGCTCAGGCTCTGTGTCGAGGACGGGGGAAGCGTATGATGTGCGAGCCAGACCGTCCAAATCGGAAATTCCGCCCCAGACGGCCCCCGGCTATACCAGAACGCCATGGAGGAAGGAGAGAACTTATGTCCCTGAGTTCTCGAATCACAAAGATTGGATTATGCGTGTTCGTCGTTGCTCTGTTCTCACTCACAAGCGCGTGGGCGCAGATATCGCTGGTGAGCGCCACTTTTACCGGCGGCCCTGGCGATCAGACCGGCCGAGCGGTTTCCATCACTGGGGGGAATATCTTCGTTGGTGGAGAATCCGGACAATTTGTCCGTTTTGCGATTCCTCCGACCACACCCACTGTGAGTTCCGTTCTGAGTGGCGGATTTTTCGAGGGGATGACGAGCACAGGAACAACGGTGTATCCAGTCGGCTCGGCGCATCCACCTACTTGTGGGGCAACCGACACAGTCGGCGACATTGAGAATAAGAGCATGGTCGCGCTTTACGACGCTTCCAGTGCAGTTTTTGTGAATTGCCAGAGCACGCACTTCTTCCCGTATTCGGGGGGTGAGAGCTATCATGCGGCCGTGAATGACGGATTATTCCTATATGCGTCTGGCTACGGGGAGACGTGCGGTTTCGGCAACTACAATTTCGTGCTGTCCAAGATTGATCTGTTTGGAATGCTGATTTCTAAGTTTACGGACCCAGGGGTGGATTTTAACGGATTTACATGCATTCGCCACACTAACGCTCTTGCTCTTACGTTGCTAAACGGGAATCTCTACCTAGCTGGCTATAGCAATCTTTTGTCGGATCTGGATGGCGTGGACCGACCAATGCTTATGAGATATACCACCGCGCTCACCAGAGACTGGAAGGTTAGGCCCACCGACAATAGCGGTGGAGCATTCAATGGCGTCACCGCCCTCGGTAACGCTATCTACGCGGTGGGTTATGTTGGCGCCTCTCCTAACACTGATTACCTCATAGAGAAATATGACGAAGCGGGTAATCGCATCTGGAGCAAGACTTCGGGCGGGGCCGGGCAGGACATGCTGAATGCTGTTATCGCTATTGGTGGCCGGCTCTTCGCAGTAGGCTCAACGAATAGCCAAGGAGCGGGCGGACTGGACGCGGTACTTCTCGAAATCGATCCATCGACGGGAGATACTTTGTCTACCACCACATTTGGAGGGGCCCAGGACGACGTGGCATACGCTGTTGCAACGGACGGCACGGACCTGTACGTCGTCGGTGGTTCGCGCAGCTTCGCGTCAGCGGAAGGAAATCAGGTCGGCCAGAGCGACATTATGCTACTGCGGTATTCGCTATGCACCCCCCTGTGATCACTGATCTGTCGGCGGCCCCGAATGTGCTCTGGCCCCCAAACCATAAAATGATTCCCGTCAACGTGAGTGGCACCACCACCGGCGGCTGTGGGGGAGTATCTTGCAAGATCATCTCCGTGAGCAGCAGCGAACCCCTTGATGCGGATGGTGATTGGGTGATCGCCGGCAACCTCACGCTGGATTTGAGAGCGGAGCGCCTGGGGACCGGCAGTGGGCGGACTTATACGATCACGGTCCAATGTATGGATGGTTCCGGAAACAATTCAACCAAGACCGTCGCAGTTACTGTGCCACACGATCAGGGGAAGAGATGAGGAACCGGTGACGACGCATGTCGATTTCTCCACCATTCGGAATCTCGATTTACACCAATAGGAGGCGTCCGGTGAAAGTCTTCTTGCCACGCTCGCCCTGGTTGATGGGGACTCTAGCCCTGCTTCTCCTCGGCAGCCCGACCGTCTCGCCCGCGGAGACGTTCATAGCCTTTGGACCCGTGCAGTACTCGCGCGACACCGGAAAGCCAACCCCGGTGACGAAGACCTTCAACGTTCTCGATCCCTCAGCTACTTTCACTGCGCGAATCGACAGCGCTGGGGTTTCGAGCGCTATCGTCACCCTCAACGGCGTGGACATTTTTAAGGAGAGCGATTTCAACCAGACGGTCAAAGTCCTTACAAAGGCCGTCACGCTGCTGGCGACGAACCAATTGACCGTGGAGTTGAGGGGCAAGCCCGGCGAAGGCTTCACGCTTGAAATCATCGGCAACGGCGGCATCACACCAGGGGCACCGAGTATCGGCCTCGTTCGCGCGACTCCGACGACAGCGGTGATTGGAATACCGACGCAGGTTTCTGTGCAGGCCTCAATTACTGATCCATCTCTGATTCCGAATAGCGTGGATTTACTCCAGTTGAACACAGACGGCACTTCGACGATGCTCGGGAGTCTCCACGACGACGGGCTGAATGGCGACGCATTCGCCGGGGACTTGGTCTTCACTATTGTGGTGACGCTGAACGCGCCCACAGCCAGGCAAATTCAGTTGCAGGTCTCGGCTGCTTTCACAGGGCAGCTTCTGCCGGTGCGCTCAGGCATCATGAACGTCTTCTTTCAGCCATCAAATGCGCCCCAACAGTCCATTGCCGCTCTGGCTCAGAATTTGATGGCGGGCAATACCGCCGCTGCGCTGAATTACGTGGTTGTGTCGAACAAAACTACCACCGCCCTGAACACCCTTGGCCAGCCAGGCCTAAACGTCCTTGCTTCGATGCTCCAGGCCGGAGTACTCATCAGATCGCAAAATGATCTTAGAGTCTTTCAAGCACCATTTGTAACTCCGAATGGCAGCACCACTACCGTCGAATTCAGCATGATACCCGGCCCGAATGGGCAGTGGTTGATCAACAGTTGGTGACATGCGAGGAGCCATCGTGAAGCACGCACTCCGGTTGCTTTGTATATCCCTCATTAGCACAGCCGCCGTTTTTGCCCATGAGGTGCTGACGCATCAGAACATCGGGAACGTCGCTGTCGCGTACCTCCAACAGAGTGCCCCCAAGAGGCCGGTGTTGCAAAGCCTCCAACAGTTGCTATTAATCGGAGCGGTACAGGAGGACAATGATCCGCTCCCCGGACTCCCGTTTCCCATCATTGGACGGTACTACTTTCACTTTAATCCATCTCTGAATTTTTCCATTCCTACCGTTTCTATATCGGGAGGCTGCACGTCGATTGAATGGGGGTTGCAGGATAATCCGCCCTGTAGCGTTACGTGCATCGTTCCATTTAAGTGCTCCGTTTCGCAGGTACCTGAAACAAACAACTATCGCTGGAGCCAGAATCTTACATCGGATGACACCGGAGCACCTAGCCCCACATCCATCAAACAATTCGGCTATGTGGTACATCTGCTGGAAGACCTTGGATCTCCGCCACACACCAGAAACGACCTGCACGCGTGCCCTTTAGATACGCTCGTATCGATTCCCATCGGGTACTGCGATCCGTTTGAACTAGATAACAACGGTAGTACTCCCAGTATGCCGCCCCTTGGAACCTCCGTGATCGACGCAAGCACGTTTTCCAGCCCTGACCAGTTTTTCTCATCCCTGCAAGGCTATGTCAGTAGCAATTATTATTCAGACCACACTACATTTGAACCCGGAATGCCCGGTCCAGTGTCGGTGGCCAATGATAGTCAGTACTTTTACGGGGACTGCATCCAGGCAGCGTTCTTAGCCGGGACGTGTGAAACTGTCGGCGGTCTTATAGTACACAAGATCGCGCATAAAGGTCCTCTCTATTGGGCGTGTGTCGTCGTTCATGCGGCCAGCGGATGTGACACACAAGCCTCAATCGACACAACCATTGCCCAGGAACAGTTCGCAGAACTCGGACCGGTCATTGTTCAGCATGTCGCGGCCTTTATCAAATTTTATGCTCCTGCATTGAACGTGCAGTTTCAAGGAAGCGCGACCGGTACAGTAACATCTAGCCCCGGAAACGGTATAAATTGTGCGGCAGACTGCTCTGCGCTATTCGTAAACGATGGGAACGCAGTTACTCTTACCGCAAACCCTGATCCCAACGTTATGTTTGCCGGATGGAGCCAAGACTGCAGCGGGACAACGAACACGGTCACCGTAACGCTTACGTCTGATAAGACGTGCGTGGCGAACTTTTCTCCTCCAAGTGTGCTCACAGTCCAAAAAGGAGGAAACGGAACCGGTACAGTTACATCGTCGCCAGTCGGAATAAATTGCGGCACTGGCTGCCTTATCCAGAGCGCACCATTCAATGGCCCGGTCCTGCTCACAGCCTTAGCTGATCCTGGCTCCAGCTTCACCGGTTGGGGTGGAGATTGCTCGGGAACCGCCCTGACCACGA
>WNGH01012164.1_pt1 | contig 13787 bp, 10 predicted proteins | sample 5400631 | NCBI WGS metagenome assembly WNGH01 (sample SAMN13153373, study PRJNA577476) | soil metagenome | isolation source: 115 cm soil or saprolite under Garry oak tree replicate 1 | place: USA:California | collected 2016-06-15
CCTGGGGATTCGTATACTGATGCGAGGGCGGCGGCACCGGGCGATGCCCTTCATAGATGGTGGCCTGTGCCTGCCGTTCGATCTCGGCCGGATCTTTCTCGATGCGAGCCACACCGCTTTGCCGTGCCGCTTCGGCGACTGCCCGTGCAATACGCGGGGCCACAGTATACTCCATGACCGACGGTACCAGATGCTCTGAGGAGAGTTGTTCTGGCGGGACGAGGTCAGCCAGGGCATACGCCGCCGCGAGCAGCATCTGCTGGGTGATGGTGGTCGCACGGACGTCTAAGGCTCCGCGGAAGATGCCAGGTAATACCAGCACATTCGTGAGCGAATGCGCTGCCTCGGGACGAGCGGTCGCCACGACCGCTGCGCCAGCCGCTCGTGCCGCCTCTGGCGTGATGCCAGGATCAGGCAGGGCCAGTGTAAAGAGAATCGGACGGTCGGCCATCGAACTGATCATGTCGGGAGTAAGCGTACTCCAGGAGGACAGCCCGATATAGACATCGGCATTGCGTAGCGCATCCCCTAGTGTTCCCTTGATATCGCTGGGATTGGTCTGCCGTGCGATGTCCAGTTTGGCCCAGTTCATATTGTGGAGCCTGTAGCGCTCAAGGATGCCGAGGCGATCACAGACCAGGATGTGTTGGAGGCCCGTTTGCATCAGGAGCCGGGCGGTGCCGATGCCCCCGGGACCTGAGCCATTGATCACGACCCGCACCGTCTCTTTGGTCTTGTCCACGAGTTTCAGGGCATTGGAGAGTGCCCCTAGAATCGTTACGGATGTGGCATGCTGTTCGGCATGCAGCACCGGGATATTCACCGCTCGCGCCAGGTGGTCGGCCACTGTAAAACAGCGAGGGGACGCGATGCTGCTCAGGCAGAAGCCGCCGAAGGTGGGCCAGATCGCGATGCCGGTCGCGATGATCTGTTCGACATCCTGGGTATTCAGGCAGATGGGAAAGGCGTTCACCCCCCCAAAGGTCTTGAAGAGGATGCAGGCATCTTCGAGCATGGGTAAGGCCGCCAGCGGACCAATGTTGCCGAAGCCAAAGGCCGATGAGCCGTCAGAGACCAGGGCAATAGTGTTGCCGCGCATCGTATAGTCAAAGGAGGTGAGCGGGTCTTTCGCGATCGCCAGGCAGGGGGCAGCCACCCCTGGCGTGTAGAGCAGGCTCAGCATCGAGCTGTCCTTGAGCGGGACTTTGCTGGCCACACTGATCAAGCCGCGCAAGCGCTGGCGTATCGCCAGCGTCTCCTGCGACCCCAAGCCAAAGGGAGAACGCGAAGACGGGTCGGTTGTCTCCGCATGAAGGAACGATTGCTGGTTGTCTATTGACTCGCCCATGACAGATCTCCTTTCAACATGAGCCTGGTAAGTCGACGTCAGGGCACCATCCAGCCCAGCACGGAGGTGGATTGCAGGAAGACGAGCAGACTCATCCCGAGGACCATCAGTACGCTCCATACGGCGACTCGCCGGAAGAGGTCGCCTTCGTGTCCGCTCATTTTGACGGCGACGGCGGCGATGGCGAGGTTTTGCGGGGAGACAGCCTTGCCACACACCCCGCCAGCGCTGTTGGCCGCGGCGAGCAGGACTTGGGACAGCCCGGCCTTTTGAGCGGTGGTGACCTGCAGGACACCGAACAGGGCGTTGGCCGAGGTGTCCGAGCCGGTGAGGGCGGTGCCGAACCAGCCGATGATCGGGGAGACCAGGGGGAAGAAAGCTCCGGCTCCGGCTGCCCACGTGCCCAGGGTGATGGTTTGCCCGGACAGGTTCATCACGTAGGCGATCCCGACGATGCAGCAGACCGTGAAGATCGCCCAGCGCAGCTCGTGTAGCGTCTTAGCGTAGAGACGGGCGGCTGTGCCGAAGTCGATGCCGAGGACAGGCGCGGTGATCAGGCCGGAGAACAGGAGTAAGGTGCCAGCGGCGGTGAGCCATTCGAACTTGGCGATGGTCGCGGTGACGGCTTTCCCGCTGGCCGAGACGATGCTCAGCCCGGGCCAGGCGAACGTCATGGTGGCTGCGGACAGCAACTCGTTAATGACAGGGATCTGGACGATGATGACCACCGCGAGCACGATGAGGTACGGGGCGAAGGCGCGCAACACCTCAGTCTGACTGTCTGCCGTGGCAGTGAGGGCGGCTGCCCCACCGGCGGATGATGGCACGACGTGTGCTGGCTCCGCGGCTGAACTGCTGCGGACAGGGATGTTAGCGGTGGCGCGGCTGGCTTGCACACTGAAACTGCCGCCGCCCGGTCCCGCAGCCGCCGTCTGCGGGAGCGGGGCCGAGACACCGACACGCCAGAGGCGCAGGAAGCCGACGGTGACTGCGGTCGAGACGAGGGCGCTGCAGATATCCACCAGCTCGACCGGGAACAGGTAGGACGCCAGCGACTGGGTGATGGAGAAGCTGATCGCTGCAGCGGCGGCGACCGGCCAGGTTTCGCGCAGGCCGCGCCGACCGTCGACGATGGCGACGAGGATGAACGGAATAAACAGGGCCAGCAGCGGGGTCTGCCGCCCGATCATGGTGGCCAGGTCATGCACCGGCAGCTTGGTGAGCTTGGCCAGGGTGGTGACAGGCAGGCCGAGGGCACCAAAGGCAACGGGCGAAGTGTTCGCGACGAGGCAGACCGCGGCCGCTTTGAGCGGGTTGAAACCGAGCGCGATGAGCATGACGGCAGTGATCGCCACCGGCGAGCCGCCACCGGCGAGGGCTTCTAGCAGGGCACCGAAGCAGAAGGCGATGATAATGGCCTGGACGCGGGGGTCATCGCTGATCGTGCTGAAGGCACGGCGAAGCACGGCGAAATGCCCGCTTTCCTCGGTAAGGTTGTACAGCCAGATCGCGTTGATCGCGACCCAGAAGATCGGGAAGAAGCCGGTCGCGGCCCCTTCCAGGGCACCGCTGATGGCTTGCCCAGGGGGCATACTGTAGACGGTGATCGCAACGATGAGCGAGACAATGAGCCCAGCTAGTGCAGCCCAGCGCGCCGGGGTCTTGAAGGCTCCGAGCAGGACGAATAGGGTCACCAGGGGCAGCACGGCGACCAGTGCGGACAGCGTGAGGGACCCCCCAACAGGGGCAAGGATCTGGTGAAACATTGATAACCCCTCCCTAGGAAAATACCTGAGCAAAAGTATGCTCACTTGGTACGTATACGAAATATGGCCTCATCCAACAAGATGAAACATACCTAAGCGTCAAAGCGCCATATGGCACCCGATCATACCTATTCTTTCTTTCATCAGTATCAATCGATAGGAAGCCAGTATCTTAGGGGATTGGGAGCCAGTACTTCAGTTGATCCGGATTGGCCTCCACGTGGAAGACCGGCAGCCCATACTGCTGCTCGACCTTTTGGGGAAGGTCCATGCGCAGCCACCGAGAGTGCTCGGCCGGCAGTGTGGAGATAACGAAGCCGCCATAGCCCGGATGGTCGCGCACCTCGTCGGCAATCGCTTCCAACGGTGAAGGGCCGCCGATGCGAGTCTCTGCGAGATTCACGCCGGCCTCAGCAAAGCGTGCCTTCGCCTCCTCGGCCCGCTTCCTGGCAACCGCTTCGGCCTCGCTTCCCGTCGTCCGTCGCAGTAAGTGCCTGACCGGCGTGGCGGGTACGAGTAGGACGAACTGAGCGGCTGGGTCGTCGGTGGCTATCGCCTTGACCTGCTTGATCAATTCCGGGTTCGTGGCCGTCTCGTGCGCGACAATGAGGTATCGAGACATGATGCACCTCCGTGTAGTACGTGCTTAGAACACCTAATGGGAACACGATATTTGGGAACACAATTCGATTACTGCATCAACGACTCTCTTCCGTAAAGTTCACCTCCCCTGCTTCTCTTTTGGCTGGTGAGTCAGCTTTGAGAGGATAGACGGAGATCAACGTCAGCTGAAGATCAAGCACCTTACTGAGCAGACCGTGCAGCGCGGCCTGGTCATCGACCTCGCCCGTGAGGAGCGTTTCCCCGTTCGCCTCGGTGGTCACTGTCAGCCCACCAAACTAGGCCGACCAGTGCTGATTGAGCTATTCCTTAGAGACGAATCTGGTACATAGGCCTCGCTCCTCTTTGCCAGTATCGCTATTGTCTAATGCGCTTCAAGCGGGGGTACTGTGGCGTCCACATCGATGCCGTAATCCGTCGCTCCAACTCGTCTTCGGCTGTTTGTTCGGCTATGCCTGCCTGCTGAGCCGCTTTCCCCACCACCAGCGCCACCCGGCGTGCCACCTCACGCACGTCTTCAATCTCCGGATATAACGAGGAGTTGGGGTCTTTGCGTGCTGGGGAACAGTCACTCAAGGCACGCGCTGCCGCGACAAACATCTCGTCCTTGACAAAGCGCGCTTGCAAGGCAATGACGCCCAGGCCAACGCCAGGGAAGATGAACATATTGTTACACTGCCCGATGGGGATCGTCCGTCCGTCATACTTCACTGGTGAAAAAGGACTGCCCGTGGCCACCAGAGCCCGTCCCTGGGTCCAGTCGATTAAGTCCTGCGGATGGGCCTCGCTCTTGGAGGAGGGATTGGACAGCGGAAAGATGATCGGTCGTTCGACATGCTGGGCCATGTCGCGTACGATGGCTTCGGTGAAGGCGCCTGGTTGGGCCGAGGTGCCGATCAAAATCGTAGGATGCACATGAGCCACCACATCCTCCAACGTGATTCGCCCAGGCTGGGCCAGCTGCCACTGCACGATCCGTTCGTGTGGCTGAGCGAAGGGTTGCTTTTCCGCTTCCAGATCCGTCCGTCCCATCTGCACCAGACCCTGACTATCCAGCAGCCAAAAAGATGCCCTGGCCTCCTGCGGTGAGGTGCCTTCGCTCACCATCACCTCCACCAGTTGCTCGGCAATTCCGATAGCCGATGAGCCTGCCCCGAGCATGACGATCCGCTGCTTGCTGAGTGGTTCGCCCAGGACGTGGAGGGCGCTCAGCACCCCTGCCACGGTCACTGCACCTGTGCCTTGAATATCATCGTTAAAGGTACAGAGTTGGTCGCGGTAGTGGTCGAGCAAGCGCCGGGCATTGCCCTTGGAAAAATCTTCCCATTGCAGCAGCGCACGCGGAAAGACGCGCTTGACGCCCTGCACGAAGGTGTCAATAAAGGCATCGTAGTCCTGGCCGCGGATGCGCCGCTGGTGCCAGCCAATATAGAGCGGATCGTGGAGCAGCTCCTGGTTATTGGTGCCCACGTCCAGTAAAATGGGCAGTGTCGTGGCCGGATGAATGCCCGCACACAGCGTATAGAGGGCGAGTTTCCCGACCGGAATCTCCATGCCGCCCGTCCCCAGGTCTCCCAGGCCCAGGATGCGCTCCCCATCGGTGACCACAATCACCCGCACATCTGTCAAAGGGGAATTGCGCAGGATGGCCTCGATCCGGTCCCGATAGGGATAGGCCACGTAGAGCCCACGCGGTCGACGATAAATATGACTGTAGTACTGACAGGCCAGCCCGACGATAGGCGTATACACAATGGGCGTCATCTCCTTGATGTGTTCAGAAACCAAGCGGAAAAAGAGGGTTTCATTGCGATCGTGCAGGGAGGCCAGATAGATGTAGCGTTCCAGATCGCTGTCCTTGCGCTGGTAATTTTCATAGGTGCGGGTCAACTGATCTTCCATCTGGGCCACATGGGGGGGCAAGAGGCCCAACAAATCGAACGCTTCTCGCTCCTCCTCCGGGAACGCGCTCCCCTTGTTCAATAGAGGATTCTCCAGCAGCATCTGCCCACTCAGGGAAGTCTCCACCACCTCCTCAGTCGTTTGAGAGGTGTTCGTGACGTCTTGCATGGCGAGTCTCCTCTCCTTTTTCTCCCCGCGAGAGCAACAGGGCTCTTATGGGAGTTGTAACGCCGCTCTGCTCTAATATGTACCACTGAAGTCAGCACAGGACCAAAGGACGTTTTATGCTTCCTAAACTGAACCCAGGAACAGGATATGGGTCAAAGGAGAGGATTTTGTTACACCGTCCGGCTGTTACGAAACAAGGCAACAAGCCATTCACTGGACCGTTTATGCGTCAGTCAAGAGGACAAGAATTGGCTCATGGCCAGATTTGGTGAATCGGTGAACTGATGTGCTTTTCTAAGTCAACTTCTGAGCTGACAATCGAGACGAGATGCTCCAGATAAGCTCATCCATCACTAAAAGTGGCCAAGAGCCATTTATCAATTCACAACCTGGCCAGTTATTTTTATGGTGCAGCTATACTGAAAAAGAGAAACAGAGACGCCAGGTACATAGTTGTTTTGCTTTGTCCTGCTCTCTTTGCATGTAAGTATACAAATAATAACTGTATATATTCAATTGTTGTTTATCTATATATTGAATCGCGATGTTCGTAGGGACCGATTTATCGTCCCCTGGCACTATTACAAGAAACGGAATGGCGAGAAGAAAAATGAAAAAGCGTGTGAAAGATGAAAAGCGACATAGCCTGCTCGACCGGCTCAAGGGCAGCCTGGTACTGACGGCGGTCCTGTTTATCGGGTTGCTGATTTTATGCCTGGCGGGAGCCATCTATGCTTCTATCGGTCAGTACAACCTGGGTCAGCAGAAAGTTTCCATCCATGACGACCTCGATGGCATTTTGAACTCTATGGTTGACCAGGAAACGGGCCTGCGTGGATACACTGCCACGAATAATACAACATTTCTTGAGCCGTTTACCAACGGTCGCCCGCAATACCTTGCATTCGTGCAGCACTTACAGGATCAGACCAACACCAGTGATTTTGCCAATACCACTGCTGCTCTTACGCAGGTCGAGGCGCGGGCCAATGATTGGTACAACGATTACGCCCAGGTGCAAATCAAGAGCATGCAGGCAGGAGATATCACCACAGCGCGTTCGACAAGCGTTGTTGGAACCGGCAAGGCTTTATTTGATAGTTTTCGGGCCGCGCAGCAGCAATTACAGCAGGCCACCGATACTGATCTGGCGAAGCTTCAGAGTCGCACAAATGGCCTCACCTCGCTTGCTGTTTTCTTCATGCTCATTGTGTCCACTATCGGTACAGTCGTACATTCCGGCGTCCCATCTCCCTGTATGTGCCTGATCCTGATCCGTCCAGGCCGTACCTACTCGGCGACATGGTAGAGTGGCAGCAAAAGACCCGGAAGGCAGTTAATCAGTACGAGAGACATAGAAATGCTGCGTCCTGTCGCAAACTTGCCGAGAGTTTCATGCAGTTTGGCGTGGCGTTAGAGCGAGTGCGTCAATTCGAGGAGGCGGGTACAGTCTACCGTCAGGCGGCTCAAGCCTTTGAAGCGATTTCTTCATCAGAGGAGGCGGCAAAGGCGCGTCGGCGGGCAGACCGGGTCTTGAAGGTTCACCAGGCTCTAAAGAAGTCCTCCAGCCCCTTAGAGGAGCCATCAAACGATGTTGATTTCTTGAGGCAAAAGATTGCCCGGCTCCGAAAGGAAGATGATGAGTATTGGAGGGATTACGTAACCTTGGACACCCCCGGTTATGCTGCATTTGTTCGTAAACTGGGTGATGCTTATCTAGAACTAGGGCAAGCACTAGCGAACAGCTCTGATCTTGAGCAATTAGAAGAGGGAAACCATGCATGCGTCAAAGCAGAACACTTCTATGAATTGCTCCGTTTAGCAGACGAACAAGCAAAGGCGATTCATCAGCGAGCGCGGATCGGAGATGCCCGCATCGGGAGCGGCAGACGGTGGACGACTTGGTCATCGGGGCGACATCCACGTTCGGCAAAAAGGACGATGGGGACCGTTTGTGGCGACTCCGGTGGAGCATGGTTTTCTGCGCCTTCGTGAGAAGAGGTGGTGAATTTTTTTCATGCACATTTTCGACTGGTCGAGGTGATTTGCTGAACTTTGTGCTTAGCAAATCGTGAACTTTTTCACGATCAAAAACAAGGTGTAAAAGTGTGGCGCTGATTGTCAGCAATATTATGAAGAGAGATACAGCGACAGGCTGCAACTCACTTGTACTCTCTAAAGGATATTTTGGCAATACACTTCTTGGCAAGAACGGTATATGAAACACGAATGTTCCTCTACTGATACGCTTTCACGAAAGATACAAGACAGGAGTAGTTAGGAAGTGATTGCTCTTCTCAGGCCAATCGAGCTGATGAGAGACTCCCTTTCTCGACTCAAATCTCCTCTGTGAAGGATTTTTTGCCGTTTCCTCTCTCAAGGATATTGCGCTTCTGTTTGCCACAAAATGCTACAAATTTCAAGAGGGTTGAGAGGTCACTTTTGTGACTGCTTCAACTACCTCACCTTGTCACACTTGTCGCTCTCCTGCTTCCCTTGACAAAACCTATTCTCTCTGATATATTCTGAACAGAATATATCAGAGAGAATATCTTTGCCAGGAGAACGGCTGATGGCACAACACAAACGATCCAACTTACTGGCGCTGGCCGTCTTATCTCTGCTCACCGAGCGCCCGATGCATCCCTACGAAATGGCGGCGATGATGCGCCAGCGCGGTCTTGCCTCTACTGTGAAGCTCAACTTTGGCGCCCTCTATTCTGTCATCGAAACTCTGCACCGGCTCGAACAGATCGTGCCCGTGGAAACTCGGCGGGAAGGACGCCATCCCGAACGCACCATTTACACCACCACCGAGGCAGGACGTGCTGAATTGGTTGACTGGCTGCGTGTCCTTATCCGCACACCGGTCACGGAATACACCCAGTTCGTGGCTGGCCTGGCTCTCATCGCTCACCTCTCACCTCCCGAGGCCGTTGCTCTCCTGGAAGAGCGCATACGCACCCTCTCTGAGAAGATCGAGGAGCAGCACTCCGATCTGGAAATGTGTAGACAACGGGGTGTGGACCGACTTTTCCTTATCGAGGATGAGTATCGACTGGCTCAGCAGATCAGCGAGCGTGTATGGGTAGAGAAGCTCATCCGAGAAATCAAAGACGGAACCCTGACAGAATCCTCAGAGGGCGCCCTGAGATGGAAGGTTACCCGTCCAGACCTCGCTTTCCTGCCCTCTGAGGATGGTGGCGAAAAGGACTCACATCGCTAACGAGACGATCAGAAAGGACTCTTTATGAACAGACCCGCAAGAAAAGCGCTGATTATTGGCTTCGGGGTCGCTGGACCCGTCCTTGCCTTGTTCCTGCAACGGGCAGGCATTGAGGCCGAGATCTATGAGGCCAGAGCCGAGTCGACCGATTATGGTGGCAGTTTCCTGAACCTGGCTTGCAATGGGCTCGGCGTGCTCAAGACGCTCGGGCTCGACGACCAGGTGTCAAGCCAAGGATCTCCGATTCCGCGTATGATGAGCTGGAGTGGGAAAGGCAAGTATCTTGGCGAGGTCCGCAATGGGGCCAGGGCGGAAGTCGGAGCCCCAAGCATCAATATCCTGCGATCCCGCTTGCATCAGGTGCTGCGTGAGGAAGCTGAGCGAAGGCGGATCACGATCGCCTATGGCAAGAAGCTTGCCGACCTGGAGAGCAGTGGGCAAGGAGTGGTCGCCACCTTCGCCGATGGCACGACAGCGGAAGGCTCTTTCTTACTAGGCTGTGATGGCGTTCACTCTCGTACCCGCCGTCTCATCAATCCCGACGCTCCCACCCCCGAGTACACGGGCCTGATCAGTGTTGGTGGCTTCGCACAGCACTCCAGCTTTCCTCCCACCCCGGACACGATGCACTTCGTTTTTGGCAAGCGAGCCTTCTTCGGCTATCACATCAGCTCCTCTGGAGAGATGTACTGGTTTGTCAATTACTTGCAAAGAGAGCCGCCTTCGAGAGGAGAGTTAGACATGATTGTGAGCGAGGAATGGCAGGAGCGCATGCTCGATCTCTTCCGCGAGGATATGCCTCTCATCTCAGAGATGATTCGGGCAACAGAGAGTACGATCATCGGTTATCCCTTCTATGATATTCCTACACAGCCTCTCTGGCACAAGGGTCGGATCGTCCTGGTCGGCGATGCGATCCATGCGATTTCGCCCAGTGCTGGACAGGGTGCATCGTTGGCTGTAGAGGATGCGATCGTTCTGGCCAAGTGCCTGCGGGACATCCCCGAGCCTTCGCAGGCTTTCGCGACCTATGAGCGTCTCCGTCGAGCGCGCGACGAGCGCATGGTCCAGTATGGGCGCAATGTGAGTCACACCAAGGTCATGACGAATCCCATCCAGGTGTGGTTTCGGGACCTGTCCATACCGCTCATCTTCAAGCTCTTCGCCAACCCTGTCGCCCTCGACTGGATCTACTCCTACAAGGTCGATTGGGACGAACCGGTGGTGTGAACGACTGAGCAGAGGCAGGTCCCCCCTGATGGCCGAGTCGGCCACATGACGAAAAGAAAGGCATCCCGCCGGAAGTCAGTGTGAGGATTCTTGGCTTTTCCCTCACACTCACTCACACGGCAGAACGTATCGTTAGAGCGAACCGATCACCTGCATCAACTGCTCTCGCTCGCGTTCCTCGTCCGCGACCGGCACCAGCATCAGCATCAGCTCGTCCAGGCCACTCGCGATCAGCTCTCGCAGGCGCTTTTCCACCTGAGCTTCGTTTCCTGCAACCACCAGCGCTTTGACGAGCGCAGCGATGCCGGTTCCATCCGCGGCAACAGGAAAGCCCGCCGCTGCAAACATGTGAGCGTAAAATGGCGCTTTCGTATAGAACGAGATGCGCGTCGTTGCCGCCGCTTGTACTGCCGCTTCATCGGTACTCATTGCCACAGGGATATGCGCTACGAGTGGTGGAACGGGACGATGTTGGGCCTGGGCCCCCGCCCGTAAAGCTGGCAGGGCTGTATCGAGCAGATAGGGAACTGGGCATACCCACGAAATCGCGCCATCGGCAATTTCACCGGCCAGGCGAAAGGCCTTCTCCCCCAGTGCCGAGATGAGCAGGGGAATCTGTGCCGGGCGTGGGAAAGAGACAGTCACCTTGAAGAAGCTTCCTTGATGATCCACTCGTCCCCCCCATAAACCTTGACGCATCACCTCGACATATTCACGCAAATACGCTAGTGGGGACGGCATCGAGAGGCCATACATATTTTCCATCACGTGGCGGTGACTGGTGCCAACACCCAGCCGCAAGCGTCCCGATGCAAGAGCGTCAACGGTAGCTGCTTGCAGCGCCATTACGAGGGGATGACGTGGATAGATCGGTATGATCGATGTGCCTAGCCGGATCCGCGTGGTTTGCGCTGCCACGGCAGCAAAGAGCGTCAGGGTATCCAGCATACCCGCCGATTGCGTCATCCAGACCTGTTGAACGCCGACCTGTTCTGCCTCGCGTATCCTGGTGATCGCGGTGGCGACATCTGCTGCCTGGATGACCAGACCGACACGGTCGCGTATCGGCAACTGAGAAACATCCGAAGATGTAAGGATGGAGCGAACATTTTCTTCCTGGGACATAACGCTTTCTGCCCTTCTTTCGTTTGTGAGAAACCACATTGCACAAACGAGGGGTTTGGTTCCCCTAAATAGTATCCCTCGTCAAAGAGCATTGTATCACTCCATTATGGTATCACTTTTCTGTGGTTTACAGTACCCTCTTGCCTTGTCCCCTCTCGACATGGTAGGCTACCATCAGGAAATCGTCTCTACAGAGAAAGCGTATGAAGCTCAGCAGTTTCTTTATCCGCAATCGACAACTGAATAGTTTGCTCGAACTCTTTCTGGTCGCCAGCGTCAGTTCGGTGCTGGTGATTCGCTTCGGGCTGGCCATCAGTGGCTATCCGCAGCTGGGAGGACGTGAATTGCATATCGCCCACCTGCTGTGGGGAGGGCTGCTCATGCTCGTCGCGCTCGTTTTGCTGCTCACCTTCCTGGGCAGGCGCATCCAGGTTCTGGCCGCACTGCTGGGAGGCATCGGCTTTGGAACCTTTGTCGACGAGCTAGGCAAATTCATCACCCGCGATAACAATTATTTCTTTCAACCAACGGTAGCTCTGATCTATAGCATTTTTATCGTGTTACTCTTCAGCTTCCGAGGCTTAGGCAGACGACTGTATGCCTCACCAGAAGAGTGCGTGGCCAATGCCCTGGAACTTCTCGAGGAAGCACTTCTACATGAGATGGATGAGCAAGAGAAGGCCAAGATTCTCTTGCTGCTGCGTGCCAGTAACTCCCCTGATGTCCGTCTGCGACTGCTGGCGGAGGCTGTCGAACGCATGCCCGTCGTACCCAGACCCAAAACAGGTCGGCTGACCAGCATGGCGAGAGGTAGCAGACACTTCGTGCAGCGCCTCGTTTCCTCCCCGCGCTTTGCTCCCCTCCTGATCCTGTTCTTCATCGGCTACGCGCTGCTCTCGACGCTGTTTCTGCTTTTTGGGGTCCTCAACGTGATGGGACTGGTGGCCCGCCATATGGCACTCGGGTTTGTCCACATGGCCTTGCTGGCCTCTGTAACCGTGACCGACCTCCTGCTGCTGATAGGAGTGCTGTTGCTGCACCGCTCACCCTTGCGGGCCTATCACTGGTTCAAGGGTGCCATTCTGGTCTCGATTTTGTTTACCCAGGTCTTCATGTTCTACCTCCAACAATTGGGCGCACTTGACGAACTGGCGGTCAACCTCCTCTTGCTGGCAGGACTCGACACGATCACCCATCATACCCACCATGCCCACCAGCAGAACAAGATGGAGCAAGCTTCCGCTAGCGAAAGAGGGAGCCAAACCTGAGCATTCTTCGTATGAATGTATTTGTTTCGCTCTAGACGACGGTTCATTTTTTTGCGAAGCATGATGACCGCAAGGGTCATCACTACTATACGACGCTTTTTGCCGGTCCTTCGTGTATAGTAGTGATGACCCTTGCGGTCATCATGCTCACCACGCCACGCACTCTGCAAAAAAGTGAACCGCACCCTGGCCCAACCTGCCCCTTGTGCAAGCTCATACATGTATGGTACACTCGTAGCAGAAAACTTATACCAGAACGATCCTTCTGGAACGAGTAGACCAAAAGCACTTAGCAACGTTGGTCTACTCTCACGCTCAACATTCCTCTGAGAGAGGACAACGACGAGCAAAATGAAGCGCAAAGATTCGTACCAGAAAGAACAGTGGGAAAAGATTGCCAACTTCTCGCCTCATCCCTGGTCGTTTGGCAAAGGAGGTCTCCCATGCCTGACCTGCCGACGGGTACCGTCACGTTGCTCTTCACCGATATAGAGGAGTCTACACGCCTGCTCCAGCACGTGGGGGAGCGCTACGCCAGCGTGCTGGCAGAGTGTCGGCACCTGTTGCGTACCGCTTTCCATGAGTATCGGGGCCACGAGGTCGGTACGCAAGGGGATGCCTTCTTCGTTGCCTTCGCACGTGCTACGGACGCGGTGTCTGCTGCCGTGGCCGCGCAACGTGCCCTTGCTCGCCATGCCTGGCCAGAAGGCATCGTGATGCGGGTGCGCATGGGGCTGCACACCGGCGAGCCGTCCGTGGCGACCGAGGACTACGTGGGCTTGGATGTACACCGGGCCGCCCGTCTCATGAGTGTTGGGCACGGCGGGCAGGTGCTGCTCTCCCAGACCACCTGCGACCTGATCGAGCACGACCTGCCGGATGGCGTGCTGGTGCGCGACCTGGGCGAGTACCGCCTCAAGGACATCGCAGGCTCCACCCATGTGTACCAACTGGTCATTGCGGATCTCCCAGCCGACTTTCCCTCCCTCAGCACGCTCGCCACCCCTCCTCACCATCTGCCTATCCAGCCCACTCCGTTCATTGGACGGGAGAAAGAAGTAGCTGCCGTCCAGCACCAGCTCTTGCGTGAGGACGTGCGCCTCGTCACGCTAACGGGTCCGGGAGGCATGGGC
>WNGH01004180.1_pt1 | contig 13784 bp, 10 predicted proteins | sample 5400631 | NCBI WGS metagenome assembly WNGH01 (sample SAMN13153373, study PRJNA577476) | soil metagenome | isolation source: 115 cm soil or saprolite under Garry oak tree replicate 1 | place: USA:California | collected 2016-06-15
GATCTCCAGGTCGTAGCGCAGGTCGGCGCCACGGCGGGCGCCGGCGCGGGGGCGCCGCGCCCCCCCGAGCAGGTCGCCCATGGAGAAGCCGAAGAAGCTTCCCAGGATGTCCTCGAAGTCGTGGAAGATCTCGGGGTTGAACCCTCCGAACCCTTCGGCGCCGCTCACGCCCCGATGGCCGAACTGGTCGTAGCGGGCCCGCTTCTCCTTGTCGGCGAGAACGGCGTAGGCTTCGGCGGCTTCCTTGAACTTCTCCTCCGCCTCCTTGTTTCCAGGGTTGCGGTCGGGGTGGTGCTTCATCGCCAGCTGGCGGTAGGCCTTCTTGATTTCGGCCTCGCCGGCCTGCCGGCTTAACCCGAGGACTTCGTAATAATCGCGCTTCTTCAAGGACCCTCTCCGCGCCCCGCGCGCCGCCAGGCAGGAGGGCGGCCGCTCCGGCGCTCGTGCCGGCGGCCCCCGCCTGTCGCGGGGACATGTCGCATCGGTTCCCGGATCCGATCAGGACGCTGCAGGCGGGGCGCTTCCCGGACCTCCGGTCGCTCCGCCGGGGGCGTTGGAGGACGGGTGGTACAGGATGACCTCCGTCATGATCTGCGACGCCTCCCCCAGCTTCTCCAGGGAGGTGGTGCACTCCGAGATGCTGGCCGATGCCAGGGCCTTCCTCGCGCCGTCCAGGATCTTCTTGACGGCCGCCCGCTTCTCCTCGTCGAGGAGAGTGCCGAACTCCGCGAAGGACCTCATGTTCGACTCCAGGAGGCCTTCGAGGCGCGCCTGGATCCGGAAGAGCTCGGACTTCTTCTTGTCCGCCTCAAGGTTCCGCTTGGCGTCGTCGATGATCTCGTTGATCTCCTTCTCCGTCAAGCCCCCCGACGGCGTGACGGCGATCTTCTGCTCCTTGTTGGTCGCCATGTCGCGGGCGGAGACGTGCACGATGCCGTTGCTGTCGATGTCGAAGGTGACCTCGACCTGGGGGACGCCCTTGGGCGCCGGCGCGATCCCGACCAGCTCGAAGCGGCCGAGCGACTTGTTGTAGGCCGCCACCTCCCGCTCCCCCTGAAGGACGTTGATCTCGACCTTGGACTGGTTGTCGACCACGGTGGTGAAGATCTTCGTCTTGCGCGTCGGGATGGTGGTGTTCCTCTCGATCAGCTTCGTGAACATGCCGCCGCGGGTCTCGAGGCCGAGCGACAGGGGGGTCACGTCAAGCAGGACCATGTCCTTGACCTCGCCCTGGAGGATCCCGGCCTGGATCGCCGCGCCGACGCCCACCACCTCCTCGGGGTTCTTGTCGCGGCTCGGCTCCTTTCCGAAGATCTCGCGCACCACCTCGATCACCCTCGGGACCCGCGTCATGCCGCCCACCAGGAGCACCTCGTCGATCTCCGACGGCTTGAGCCCGGCGAGCGACAGCGCCTCCAGGCACGGCTTGCGGGTGCGCTCCACGAGGTCGGCGGTGAGCTCGTTGAATTTCTCCCGCGTCAGCCCGACGTTCAGGTGCTTCGGCCCCTTCGCGTCGGCGGACAGGAAGGGCAGGTTGATCTCCGAGCGCGCCTCCATCGACAGCTCGCACTTCGCCTTCTCGGCCGCCTCCTTCAGGCGCTGCAGCGCCAGGCGGTCCTCCTTGAGCGAGATCCCCTCCTTCTTCTCGAACTCCTGCAGGAGCCACTCGAGAATCCGCTGATCGAAGTCCTCCCCTCCCAGGAAGGTGTCGCCCGAGGTCGCCTTGACCTCGAACACCCCCTGCCCGAGCTGCAGGATCGAGACGTCGAAGGTTCCGCCCCCGAGGTCGTAGACCACGATCTTCTTCTCCGCCTCCTCGTTCAGGCGGTAGGCCAGCGAGGCCGCGGTCGGCTCGTTGATGATGCGCAGGACCTTGAGCCCGGCGATGCGGCCGGCGTCCTTGGTGGCTTGGCGCTGGTTGTCGTCGAAGTACGCCGGGACGGTGATGATCGCCTCGTGCACCTCGGTCTGGAGGAGCTCCTCGGACATCTCCTTGAGGCGCGCGAGGATCATCGCCGAGATCTCCTGAGGGCTGTAGTCGCGCTCCCGCACGCGGATGCGCACGTCGCCGTTCCCCGACTCGACGACCTGGAACGGGACGTACTTCCGGGCCTGCTGCACCTCCGGAGAGTTGAACTTGCGCCCGATCAGGCGCTTGACCGAGTAGACCGTGTTCTTGGGGTTGGTGACCGACTGCCGCTTGGCGATCTGCCCGACCAGCTTCTCGCCACGCTCGGTGAAGGCGACGATCGAGGGCGTGGTGCGCGCCCCCTCCTTGTTCGGGACCACGGACGGGCTCGAGCCGTCCATCACCGCGACGCAGCAGTTCGTCGTCCCCAGATCGATGCCGATCACCCTGCTCATGAGATCGTCCCCCCGTGCACGCCGGCCTCAGCCGCTCCGTTGGCGATCGCCGCCGCCCCCGGCTCCGCGCCCCGAGGCGACCTTGACCAGGGCCGGCCGCAGCAGCCGATCGTTGATGGCGTACCCCTTCTGCATCTCCTCCAGGATGACACCCTCCTCGAACCCGTCGACGTCCAGCACCTCCACGGCCTCGTGCAGCCCCGGGTCGAAGCGCGCGCCCAGCGTGTCCATCCGCACGATCCCCTCCTTGCGCAGCGCCTCGAGAAACTGCTGCTGGATCAGGACGAGCCCCTGGCGCAGCGGATCGTTCGATCCTTCGCTCGTGGCGAGCGCGCGATCGAGGTTGTCGAGGGCGGGCAGGAGGCGCTTGACGAGGTCGACCGAGGCCGCGGCGCGCAGCTCCTGGCGCTCCTTGTCGGTGCGCTTGCGGAAGTTCTCGAACTCCGCCTGCTTGCGCAGCAGCAGGTCGTAATACTTCTCCTTCTCCGCCAGGGCCTCCTGCAGGGCCCGGGTCGCCGAGGGGGAGGAGCGCTCGTCCGGAGGAGCGGACGCGGGGGCCGCGCCGCCGCGCCGCCCCTGGGCCTCCGCTCCGGTCGTCTCGTCGACACCCACGACCTCGAGGATCTCGATGGCGTCGTCCTCGTCGGGCCGTGGCTCAGGAGCGACGGGCTTCCGCGGCGGATCGTGCGCCGGTCGGTTCTCGCCTTTCTTCGCGCCGCGCGAGGGCATACGGCCTCCGCGCGGAATATAGGTCAGCCGTCGTGGCGCGTCAAATAGTTGGACAGCAGGCGGGAGACGTAGCCGACGAGGGTGACCGCCCGTTCGTACTCCATCCGGGTCGGACCGAGGACGCCGAGCCAGCCGGTGCCGCCGTCGCCCAGGTGGTACGGCGAGGCGACGAGCGACAGGCTGCCGAGGGCGGGGTCGTCGGATTCGGATCCAATCAGCACGCGCACGCCCGAGCGGTCGAGCCAGCGGTCGAGGAGCTTGACGAGCCGGTGCTTCTCTTCGAAGGTCTCGAACAGCCGGCGCATCGTCTCGACGTCGGCGAACTCGGGATGCTTCATGATGTTGGTCGTACCCTCCATCACCATCGTGCGCTCCTCGGACTCGGCGTCGAGGTAGCGGGTCCCGAGCGCGACGGCGTCCTTCATCATGCGGTCGAAGGCCGCCTTCTCCTCGGCCATCAGGGCGACGAGCCTCTCCCGGATCTGCTTGAGGGTCAGCCCGGCGAACTCCCCCACCAGGTAACGGCCCGCCCGCTCGAGGTCCTCCCGGGCGTAGTCCTCCTCCGTGTCGAGGATGCGGTGGCTGACCGTCTCGGAGGCGTCGACGAAGATCACGAGGATGCGCCTCTCGTGCAGCCTGAGGAACTCGATGTGCTTGAGGACGGCGTCACGCAGCGGCGGAGACACGAGGTACCCGACCTGGTGCGTGAGCAGGGAGAGGAGCTTCGGGATGACCCCCATCGCCTCGGTGTGCTCTCCGCCGACCCTGGAGAGCTGGGCGTCGATCATGGCGCGGTCGCGCGCCCGCACCTCGCCCGGCGCGAGGAGGGAGTCGACATAGTAGCGGTACCCCTTGTCGGTGGGGATCCGTCCGGCGGAGGTGTGCGGTTGGGCCAGGAGCCCCAGCTCCTCAAGATCCGCCATGACGTTGCGCACGCTCGCCGGGCTGAGCCCCTCCTGGGTCATCCTGGCGATGAGCCGTGATCCGATCGGCTCCCCCGTCGCGATGTAGCTGACGACGATGTCCCGGAGGATCTCCTCGGCTCGCGCGTCGAGCCCCGTCTCCTTCATCGGCCCCTGTCTCCCATTAGCACTCGACTCTAGTGAGTGCCAATATACCGGCGGGAGCGGCGACTGTCAACCTCCGCCGCCTCAGGACGCCTTGGCGGGAGCGGCCCGGCGTCCGAGGAGGTAGGCGCGGATGAAGCCGTCGAGGTCGCCGTCCAGGACCCGGTCGACGTCTCCCCGCTCGTACCCCGTGCGGTGGTCCTTGATCAGGCGGTAGGGCTGCAGGACGTACGACCGGATCTGGCTTCCGAAGTCGATCTCCTTCTTCGCTCCCTCCTCCGCCTGCCGCTTCTCGTCCCTCTTGCGGCGCTCCAGGTCGTACAGGCGCGAGCGCAGGATGCGCATCGCCATGTCCCGGTTGCGGTGCTGCGATCGTTCGTTCTGGCAGGAGGCCACGATGCCGGTCGGCAGGTGGGTGACCCGCACGGCCGAGTCGGTGACGTTGACGTGCTGGCCGCCCGCACCGCTGCTGCGGTAGGTATCGACGCGGAGATCCTTCTCCTCGACCTTGACCTCGATCGTATCGTCGAGCTCCGGGTAGGCGTAGACCGAGGCGAAGGAGGTGTGGCGGCGGCCGGACGAGTCGAAGGGGGAAATCCGGACCAGGCGGTGGACGCCGCTCTCGGCCCGCAGGAAGCCGTAGGCATCCTTTCCCTTGACGAGCAGGGTGGCGCTCTTGATCCCGGCCTCCTCCCCCGCCTGGTAGTCGAGGGCCTCGACCCGGTAGCCGTGCCCTTCGGACCAGCGCAGGTACATCCGGTAGAGCATCTCGGCCCAGTCCTGCGACTCGGTCCCTCCCGCGCCGGGGTGGATGGTCAGGATGGCGTTGCCGGCGTCGTGCTCGCCGGTCAGCATCATCTCCAGCTCCTGCCGGTCGAGGGCCGCCGCCAGCTCGTCCGCGGCGCGCCGCAGGTCCTCGCCGACCTCCTCCCCTTCCCGGGCGAGCTCGACGCAGACCTGCGCCTCCTCGAGCTTCCTGTCGAGGGCGCGGACGGCGTCGATCTCCTCGGTGAGGCGGGTGCGGCGCTGCAGGGTCGCCTGGGCCTTGGCGGGATCGCTCCACAGATCGGGATCGGCGGCCCGCGCCTCGACCCCCTGGAGCTCGCGGGTCAGTGAGGCGGGATCAAAGATGCCCCCGGAGCTCCGCGAACCGCTCCTTGAGCGTGTCCACCCGTCGCACGAGCTCGTCGAGGTCGAAGTTCCGGGGCATCGCTACGCAGCCGCTCCCGCGCGCCCTCGGGTGGCGCGGCGCGCCGATGCCGCGCGCAGCGCGGCGGCCTGAAGAACGGTCAGTATAGCACAGCCCCAGGCGAACAGGTCGCCGGCGCGATTGTAGAGAGTCGCGTCGCGTCGCGCGGCGACCGATCCGGCCAGGACCGCGCGCGTTTCCAGACGGGTGCGCTCAAGGATCCGGCCGTAGGGGTCGACGATCGCGCTGATCCCGGTGTTGGCGGCACGCACCAGGTAGCGGCGGGTCTCCACCGCCCGCACCGCCGCCATCGCCAGGTGCTGGCGCGGCGCGGCGCTTCGCCCGAACCAGGCATCGTTGGTGATGTTGACCAGGAGGACGGCGCCCTTCCCGGCGATCGACCGCACGACCTCGGGGAGGATCGCCTCGTAGCAGATGAAGGTCGCCGCCGGCCCGAGAGGGGTCGGCAGGGGCTCGAGGCGCCCACCCGGCGCGAAGCCGGCGATAGCGCCCTGCACCATGCGGTTCACGAAGAAGAGGAGGCCCCGCAGGGGAACGTACTCTCCGAACGGCACGAGGTGCACCTTGTCGTAGGAGGGACCGAGAGCGCCGTCCGGAGCGACGAGGAAGGCGCCGTTCAGCGCCCGGACCTCCCCTCCCCTCACCTCGTAGTCGACGCTCCCGACGATCAGCGTGACGCCGAGGTCCCGCGCCAGGCCTCCGACCAGGTCGACGTACTCCCGGTGCGGCTCGATGGCGAACGCTGCGCGGGTACCACCCGTCCCCCCGGCGGGCTCGGGACGCGGGACCGGCCGGTGGAAGGAGAAGGGGCTCGCCGACTCCGGCCAGACGACGAGCCGCGCTCCGCCCTCCGCGGCCTGCCGCGTGAGGCGCACGAGGTCCATGATGATGCGCCCTTCGGCCCCCGGATCCCATTTCGTGTCCTGCGGCACGTTCCCCTGGATCGCGGCGACCCTCCGCCTTTCCCCCTCGGGAGCGGACCCGCCGCCGCGCAGGACGACGGCCCCTCCCGCTGCGGCCAGGGCGACGAGCACCAGCAACGCGAGCCCGGCGGCCCGCGTGCGCCGCGGCACCGGCGCGAGGAGGAGCGTCGCGCCGGCGTTGGCCGCCAGCACCAGAAACGACACGGCGTAGATCCCCCCGAACGCCGCCGCCTGCAGGAGGGGAAGGTCCCGGTACTGCGAGTACCCGAGGAGGCCCCAGGGGAAGCCGGTGAGGAGCCTGCCGCGCAGGATCTCCAGGCCGACCCAGGTGATCGGCGCGACGATGAGCGAGAGGGGGCCGACTCTGCGCCAGGAGGCGGCCGTCACCCAGGCGAAGAGGGCGACGTAGGTCGCGAGATACAGGACCAGGAGGGCGAGGATCAGGCAGGCGATGATCCAGGGGAGGTCGCCGTAGACCACCATGACCCGCGGGATCCAGTAGAGCAGGACGGCGAAGAAGGCCGAGCCGCAGAGGTACCCGCGGAGAAGCGCGGTGCGCGGCGGGGCGCCGGCGATCGCCCTGAGGAACGGCACCAGCGCCACGAGCGCGAGGAGGCCGAGATCGGCTCGCGGGTAGGCCAGGGCGAGAAGGACGCCGGACACGATCGACAGCGCCGGGCCGCGCCGGGCCGCCCCCTCAGTGCTGCTCATGAAGCAGGAGTCGGAGTGGCTCCTTCACGTCGATGGCGCCGGAGGCGGCCTCGCGCAGCGCCGCGTGGAGCAGCGTCACCTTCCCCTCCCGCGCGCGACGCTCCCTGAGCCGCCCCGCCGCGAGTCCGGGGCGGAACGAGCGGTCTTCCGGCGAGACCGGCAGGAACTCGAAGACCGGCCCGAGCCTGAGCTGACCCGAGCCGCGGCAGCCGGCGCAGCCCTGCGCGGTGGCGTAGATCCCCGGCGGCGGGCGGCGATGCGGCGGCCACGGGGAGAGGAGGTCGTGCAGATCGTAGGGGCGGGCGCAGGCGCGACAGAGCTGCTCCATCAGCCGGATGCCCAGGATGCCGATCGGCGAACCGTCCGCGGGACCGGGGAGGTGCCCCGACCGCACGAGCATCTCCGCGGCGTCGCAGGCGTCGACCGCCGCGAGCGGGGCGACGACGACGCGCTCCCGGGCCAGCGCCAGGATCGCGGCGGGACCGCCGGCGCGCTCCGGTACCGGAAGGACCAGGAGCTCGGGGGCGCGCGCGAGGCTCGGCGCAAGGAGCGCCTCGAAGGGCACCTCCTCCTCGTCGGCCGGCGCCGCCACCCGTTCGAGCGCCGGCCCCGCGTCCCAGTCTCCGAGGGCGATCCGGCGCGGCAGCCGCTCCCCGAGCAGTGCGAGGATCATCGAGAGTCCGGCAGCCGCCTCGGCCGGCCCCGGACCGGCGAGCAGGAGGAGTCCGGTCCGCCTCTCCACCATCGTCGCCAGCGATCGAGGCAGGTCCGGCTGTTCCGCGGCCACCTTCTCCGCCGAGACCATGGCGATCTGCTCCTCGCGAAGATCGAGGGTATAGGTCTCTCCATCGAGACCGGGCAGAGCCAGGACCGAGGCCGCGATGCGCCGCCCTTCCACGGCCAGGATCAGGCGCCCCTCGCGCGGGATCACGCGACCGCGGGAGGCGATGCCCGAGAGCCCGTCCAGGAGCGCCGCGACGCCGGGGTACGCGCCGCGCGGCAGGCCGAGACCATCCTCGTCCCCCAGCGCTCCGCGAAAGGCGACGCTCATCTCGCCGGGTCGGGGCTCCAGGATGACCCGCCGCGCGCCGCGGCGGATCCCCTCCGTCACGATGGCGCGCAGCCAGTCGGCGGGCCGCGCGTCCTCCCGCACCGACTCGGGGAGAAGCGGCCGGAGGCCGCGCCTCCGATCGGCGAGGACGAAGAGGCTGTCGCCGGCCGCGCGGTGGATCACGCCCGCCTCGACCTCCGCCGGATACGATCGCGCCAGCGCCTCCGCGATCAGGGCGGGCGGACAGATCAGCGGCTCGACCCGAAGTCCGGTCAGCGCCTCAACCGAAGGGACCAGCCGCGGCGCGTCGGCGGTGGCGATCGCCAGGTCGAGCACGCCGTCGTCCACCCGGATCGGGACCATGCCGTAGTGATAGGCCAACCGGGCCGGGATCAGATCGACCGCCGGCGCGCTGCGCAGGGTCTCCACCAGATCGGGCGACACGGCGGGGAGGTGGTCCTGGAGGAAGAGATAGAACCCCGCGGGGGTCACCCGTCCGGTCTTGAGCAGCGTGTATCCCAGCCGCCCTCCCCGCAGCTGCTGCTCCTCGAGACCCTCCTGCAACCCGGAGCGGCTGACGAGGCCCGCCTCGATCAGCAGCTCGCCGAGCAGCCTCCGGTCGCTCCCCCGCGGCGCCCGCCGGGGCTCCATCCTACTCGGCCTCCCGGAGAACCCAGGGGGTGAGTCCGGGCTCGGAGCGCAGCCGGTGGACGACCGCATCGGCCCCCTGGCGGTCGCGGTACCGTCCGACGCGCACGCGGTAGATCGGCTGGCTCCCCGCCCGCCCCTCCGACACCACAGCCGGAAGACCTCGTATCGCCAGACGATCGCGAAGACGGTGGGCCAAGGCCGCGTCGCGGGTGGCCAGGACCTGCACGACGAAGGCGCCGCCCGCCCTGCCGGGCGCCGCCGGCCGCCCGGGGCCTTCACGCGGTGCCTCGTCCGCGGCGCGGCCCGCGGTGGACCCCTGGACGCCGAGGGTGCGGTAGAAGCTGAGATCGGGGGCCGGGTCGGTCGCCGCGCCCGCGCGGGATGGAGGACCGGAGGAGGCGCCCCCGGCTTCCTCGGAGGGCCTTACCGCCGATCCGGGGTCCCGCCGGCCCGCCCAGCGCGAGGCCACGACCAGCAGGGCCACCACCGCCACCACGCCGATCACCAGGGAGCGCAGACGGCGGGCGCGGGTCACCGGTTCCCCCCCAGCGCCTGCGCCGCCGTCTCCTCCTCCGGTCCCGACATCCCGATCGAGTTCTTGCCCGACAGTTTGATCCGCTGCATCGCGCGGTCCGCGCACTTGATCAGCCCGAGGCTGGTGCGGGAGTGCTCCGGGTACGAGGCGATCCCGAAGGAGGCGGTCAGGACCATGCCCGGCGTGTCATGGACCAGGAACGGCTTGTTCCCGAGCGCGACGCGCAGGCGCTCCGCCAGCTCGCGCGCTCCCCTCGGGTCGGTCTCCGGCAGGACGACGCAGAACTCGTCGCCGCCGTAGCGGAACAGCTTGTCGCTGCCGCGGATCGATCCGACCAGGCGGCGCGACACCTCGCGCAGCGCCTTGCTGCCCATCGAGTGGCCGTAGCGGTTGTTGATCTCCTTGAGGTTGTCCATGTCGAGGAAGATCAGCGACAGCGAGGTGGCGTAGCGGTGGGCCCGGTAGACCTCCTCGCTCAGGAAGCGGTCGAAGTAGCGGCGGTTGTAGGAGTCGGTCTGGTCGTCCTTGATGATCAGCTCCCTGTAACGCTCGACGACCATCGCGTTGACCAGCGCCGGCATGAGCTCCGGAACGAGCCGCCCGACCCGATCCATGTCGTCGACGCCGATCGCCTGCCGCTCGCGCGCCAGGAGGAGCATGCCGATGAGCGCCCCCGCCCCGGGCAGGGGGACGGCCAGCGTCTGGTCGATCGCCAGGGTGCGGAGGGCGGCGGGGGCCGGCGTGATCGCCGGCGTCCAGGTGGCGGGCGTGCCCGACCCTCGCAGCTCGGCGAGGTCGAGGGTCAGGATCCCCTTGCGGCGCGGGTCGTCCGCCGGCAGGTGACTCGCCCTGAGGTGGAAGGTGTCCTGCTCCCCGTCATACAGGTAGAGGAAGACCGCGGTCGCGCGCCCGCACTCCAGAGCGCCGCGCACCAGCCCTTCGCACACCGCGTTCAGGTCGATCTGCCGCGTCACGGCCAGGGCCGTTCGGGCGATCTGCAGATCGTCCTTGACGCGGTCGGCGTCGCTCATCGGCAACCCTCAGGCCAGCTTCTTCCGCACCGCCTCGATCAGATCGATCGGCACCGGGAAGATGATCGTCGAGTTCTTCTCGGAGGCGATCTCGGTCAGGGTCTGCAGGTAGCGGAGCTGGAGCGTCGCCGGGTTGGCCGAGAAGGCCTCGGCCGCCTTCGCCAGCTGCGCGGAGGCCTGGAACTCTCCCTCCGCATGGATGATCTTGGCCCGCTTCTCGCGCTCGGCCTCGGCCTGCTTCGCCATGGCGCGCTGCATCTCGACGGGAAGATCGACGTGCTTCACCTCCACGGCCGAGACCTTGACGCCCCAGGGATCGGTGTGCCGGTCGAGGATCTGCTGCAGCTCGGCGTTCAGGTGGTCGCGCTTGCTCAGGAGATCGTCGAGCTCCACCTGCCCCAGGACCGAGCGCAGGGTGGTCTGCGCGAGCTGGGAGGTCGCGTAGTGATACTGCTCCACCTCGACGACCGCCTTGCGCGGCTCCATCACCCGGTAGTAGACGACGGCGTTCACCTTGACCGAGACGTTGTCCCGGGTGATGACGTCCTGGGGCGGCACGTCGTGCACGACGGTCCGCAGCGAGACCCGGATCATCCGGTCGATCGGGAAGAAGACGATCACGATGCCCGGCCCCTTGGCCTGGGGCAGGAGCCGCCCGAGGCGGAAGATGACCGCGCGCTCGTACTCGTTCAGGATCTTCAGGCTCGAGAGCAGCCAGAAGACGATGACCACGACCACGACGATGAACCCCGAGCTCGCACCCACCGCACCGTTCATGGACCCTCCTCCGCGGACCCCCGCGGCCTCAAGGAATCTCCTCCACGTCGAGCCGCAGGTCGCGGACGTTCGTCACCCGGACCCGCGCCCCTCTCCCGATCGGCCGGCCGGCGCGGGCGTTCCAGTATTCGCCGTGGACGAAGACGCGCCCCTCCGGCGCGATGTCGGTCAGCGCCGTCCCCTCCTCCCCGACGATCCCGCTCGAGCCGGTGGTCGGCCTGCGCTGCGCGACCCGCACTACGAGCGTCGTCAGGATCGCCATGATGAGGGCCGCCGAGGCGCTGATCGACAGGATGGCCCAGCGGGCCACGGCGACTCCCGGGACCCCCTCCGGCGAACGGAAGAGCATCATCGCCCCCAGGACCAGGCAGGCGACCCCGCCGATCGTGAGCGTCCCGTAGCTCGGGATCTTCAGCTCCAGCAGGAAGAGCGCGATCCCGAGGGTCACCAGGGCCACCCCGACCCAGTTCACGGGCAGCGCCTGGCTCGCGAAGGCGAACAGGAGCAGGCAGATGCCGCCGACGATCCCGGGGGCGATCATCCCCGGGTGGGTGAACTCGACGTACAGGCCGACGATCCCCGCGAAGAGCAGGAAGAGGGCGAGCGTCGGGTCGGCCAGGAAGCTCAGGAAGCGCTCCCGCGCCGTCATGTCGAGCGACACAATGCGGACGCGGTTCAGCCTCAGGGTCTCCTTGCGGCCGTCGAAGCGGCGGATCGTCCTGCCGTCGAGGATCCTCAGGACCTCCCCCTCGTCGTGGCAGACGTAGTCGATGAGCCCCAGCTTCAGCGCCTCCTGCTCGGTGTAGGCGGAGCTCTTGCGCACCGCCTCCTCGGCCGCCTTCGAGTTCCGGCCGCGGTTCGTGGCCAGCGAGCGGGCATAGGCCGCGAGATCGTTCTCGACCTTGGCCATGATCGGCGAGTCCTTGGGCAGGTCGCCGATCGCCAGGACGGGATGGGCCGCGCCGATGCGCGTGCCGGGCGCCATCACCGCCACGTCCGCGGAGATCGTCAGGAAAAACCCCGCCGAGGCGGCCTTCGTCCCGTTGACGAACACCACGACGGGGGCGCGCGACGAGGTGATCGCGGTGATCATCTCCTCCATCGAGGTGACGAGGCCCCCGGGGGTGTTGAGCTTGATGATGACCAGCGCGGCTCCCTGCTCGTTGGCCCGCGCCAGGGACTCCTTGAGGTAGTGCGCGGCGATCGGATAGATGACGTCGTCGAGGGTGATCGTGAAGACCACGCCCTCCCCCGCGGGCGCGGGGGGAGCGGCGCCGGCCAAGGGGGCGCACGCCAGGAGCAGGAGGGCGACGCCGGCCGCCCGCCTCATGCCTGGACCACGCCCAGCAGCGTCCGCAGCCGATCCACCCCGGCGCGGATCCGATCGAGGGAGAGCGCGTACGAGAGCCGCAGGTAGCCCGGGGCGCCGAAGGCCTCGCCCGGCACGGTGGCGACGGCGCGCTCGGCCATCAGGCGTCGCGCCAGCTCGACGGAGGTGGCGCATCCGAGCTGCCTCATCGCCCCGGTGACGTTCGGAAACGCGTAGAAGGCGCCGCGAGGGAGGGCGCAGGAGATGCCTCGGACGCGGTTCAGGGCCGCGACCAGCTCGTCGCGCCGCCTCCGGTACTCCTCCCGCATGGCGGCCACCGAGTCCTGGGGCCCGCCGATGGCCTCCACCGCCGCCGCCTGCGCGATCGAGGAGGTGTGCGTGGCGTCGTGCGACTGGATCTTCGTGATCGCCTCGAGGAGGGGCTTCGGCCCGAAGGCGTACCCGACCCTCCAACCGGTCATCGCGTACGTCTTGGACAGCGAGTTGACCAGGACGAGGCGATCGCGCAGGCGGTCCGCGTGCTCCGCGAACGAGGCGAACCGCCCCGGACCGTAATGGAAGGCGTCGTACGTCTCGTCCGAGATCAGGAACGCCCCCGTGCGCTCCGCGAACCCCGCCAGACGCTCCACCTCGTCGGGAGGGATGACGGCGCCGCTCGGATTGCAGGGGGAGTTCAGGATGACCGCCTTGATCGCGCCCGCGTGCGCCTCCAGGTCGCGCGCCCGCGGCACGAAGCCGTCCTCCTCGCGCGTGCGGATCACGACCGGCTCGGCCCCGCAGAGACGGACCTGCTCGGGGAAGGAGACCCAGTACGGGGCGAAGATCGCCACCCGGTCCCCCGCCTCGAACAGCGCCATCGCCAGAAGGAACAGGACGTTCTTGCCGCCGCAGCCCGTGAAGACGTCGCTCTCGGTCCAGGCGGCGCCATGGCGCTCGCGGTAGCGGGCGGCGAGAACGCGCCGCAGCTCGACGATCCCCGACGTGTCGGTGTAGTGGCTCTGGTTCGCGACGATGGCGGCCTGCCCGGCGCGTTTGACGTTCTCGGGCGTGTCGAAGTCGGGCTCGCCGGGGCCGAAGTCGATCACGTCGACGCCGCGGGCGCGCAGCGCCTTCGCCTCCATCATCACCTGCAGCGTCGGCGACACGCTGATCGCCTCGAGCCTGCGGGCCAGACCCGCCTGCACCGGCTTCATCCGGACCTCCCGGACGCGACGCGCGCCCGCAGCCGCTCCGCCACCTCGCGCGGGACGAGGGCGCCGACGTCGCCTCCCAGCCGCGCCACCTCCTTCACCAGACGGCTGCTGACGTAAGAGTAGGCCTCGCTCGGCATCATATAGACCGTCTCGATGTCCGGGCCGAGCCGCCGGTTCATGAGGGCCATCTGGAACTCGTACTCGAAGTCCGA
>WNGH01017238.1_pt1 | contig 13783 bp, 12 predicted proteins | sample 5400631 | NCBI WGS metagenome assembly WNGH01 (sample SAMN13153373, study PRJNA577476) | soil metagenome | isolation source: 115 cm soil or saprolite under Garry oak tree replicate 1 | place: USA:California | collected 2016-06-15
GTGAGCACTGCGACGACGAGCTGGCCCGGGCCGATTACCCCGCTGTGCAGCAGCTGTCGGACGCCGGCGACGCTCGCCGCGCTAGCCGGCTCGCACCCGACGCCCGCGGCGTCGACCACCGCCTTGGCCTCGAAAATCTCCTCGTCGCTGACGGCCGTGACCACGCCGTTGGTCTCGCGGATCGCCCGCACCGCTCGCTCGTACGACGCCGGATTGCCGATGTTGATCGCCGTAGCGGCGGTGTGCGGGTCGACCCGGTGCCGCCGTGCGAAGCCCTCCCGGAAGCTCGCGGCGAACGGGGCTGCGCCCGCGGCCTGGACAGCGGCGAGCCGCGGCATGCGCGTGATGAGCCCCCAGCCGCGGGCCTCGCCGAGCGCCTTGCCGAAGGCAGCGGTGTTGCCGAGGTTCCCCGCCGGCAGCACGATCCACTCCGGCGGGCTCCAGTCGAGCTGCTGCAGCAGCTCGAGCACGATCGTCTTCTGTCCCTCGATCCGGAACGGATTGATAGAGTTGACGAGGTACAGACCGAGCTGCGCGCGCGCTTGCTCGGCGAGCTCGAGACAATCATCGAAGTTGCCGCGCACGAGCAGGGTCCGGGCACCGTATGCGAGCGTCTGGGCCAGCTTGCCGAGCGCGACTTGCCCGCGAGGGACCATGACCAGGGCCGGGAGCCCCGCGAGACTGGCGTACGCCGCGAGCGCCGCACCGGTGTTGCCGGTCGAGGCGCACGCCAGGGCCGGCGCGCCGACGCGGCGCGCCTGCGTGACCGCCACGGTCATGCCGCGGTCCTTGAACGATCCGGTGGGGTTATGGCCCTCGTGCTTGAGGAGCAGCTGGGAGAGCCCTGTCCACCGGGCGACGGCGGGGCCGTCGAGCAGCGGGGTGTTGCCTTCGGGATAGCTCACGACGCCGTCAGCCACCGTCGGCAGGACCGCCTCGCGGAACCGCCACACCCCGGACGCGAGCGCGCCGCGACTGACGCTACGGCGCTCGTCGAACCGAGCCCGCAGCGCTGCGCCGCTCAGGCCGGGGCGGGCGTGGTGGATCTCCAAGAGCCCCTGGCACGCGGGGCAACGCAGCTGCGGGTCGGTCTCGGAGAGCTCGTGGCCGCAGCTCGCGCAGCGCTGCCGCGAACCGCTCATGCGCTGGCGAGCTTCAGCACATCGTTCAGGATTCCGCCGGCGGTCACCGCGGGCCCCGCCCCCGGCCCCGTGATCACGAGCGGATTTTTCCGGTACCGCATGGTCGTGAAGATAAACTGGTTGTCGGTCCCGTTGAGCGACGCCATCGGGCTCGACGCGTCCACCACGACGAGCCCGACGCGGATGCGCCGCCGCGTCACGATGGCGCGGTAGCGGACCACACCGCCGCGCTGGCGTGCCAGCGCGACGCGCCGCGTCCACGGCGCGTCGTACTGGTCGAGCCGGGCGAGGAACTCCGGGAGCGGCAGGCGCTCGGCTCCCTTCGGGACGAGCGATTCCACCGCGACGTCACGCAGCTCCCCGGGGAAGCCCAGCAGGCGGCCGAGAATCAGCGCCTTGCGGGCGACGTCCATGCCGGACAGATCCTCCCGCGGGTCCGGCTCCGGGTACCCCTTGGCAATGGCGCCGCGCAGCGCCTCCGAGAAGCGGCGGCCGCGTCCCAGCTCGCCGAACAGGTAGCCGAGCGTGCCGGACGGGCACCCTTCGATCCGCTGTACGCGATCGCCTGACTCCACCAGCTTGGCGAAGGTGTCGATGATCGGCAGCCCGGCGCCGACGGTCGCCTCGCGCAGCAGCTGCCGCCCGCGTGCCGCCGCGGCGGCCTGCAGCTCGTCGTAGTGCTTCCTGCTCACCGTGATCGGGCGCTTGTTCGCGAGCACGACGTGCATGCCCGCTGCCAGCGCCGTCTTGAGGGTCTCGGTCGTGTCGGCCGCGGTGACGTCCACCAGGATCGGGTTCGAGAGCGCGTGGCTCGCCACGAACGTGACCGCTTCGGTCGCGGACGCGCGGCGGCCGCCGGCCACCTTGGCGAGTGGCGTGGCCTTCGCCTTGGCGGCGGCGAGCGCGGCGAGCCGCCGCGGCGACAAGCCCCGCGGATCGAACACGAAGCCGCTGCGATCGACCAACCCGACCACTTGCAGTCGGAGCGCGTTCTGCTTCACCTTGGCGATGAGGGGAGCGAGGGTGCGACCGATCTGACCGAAGCCCAACAGCACGACGTCGCTGCGCTCCGGATGCGCGCCCATGCCGCCGCCGATCTTGCTGAGCTGGAACGCGGCGTGCACCGCCCGCAGGGCGCGAGCGGCGTCCCCGCCGTCCACCACGAGCGAGAGGTTCAGCTCCGAAGAGCCCTGGGCAATCGCGATCACGTTGATCTTCGCTTCCGCCAGGGCCGAGAAAATGCGGGCAGCGATGCCGGGCGTCCCCGCCATCCCGAGACCCACCACGACGAGCGTCGCAGCGCCGGCGCGCACTTCCACGCGATCGATCTCCTGCCGCGCGATCTCGCGCCGAAACGTCGCCGCCAGGCCCTTGCGCGCCCGCTCCGCGTGCTCCTCGGGGACGCTGAAGCAGATGGACTGCTCGGACGACGCCTGGCTGATGAGCGAGATCGAGATCCCTTCGTGGTGCACCGCCGCGAAGGCGCGAGCCGCGATGCCGGGGACTCCGAGCATCCCGCTCCCCGTCACCGTCAGCAGGGCCTGCTTGGGGATCGCGGACACTCCCTTCACGGGATAGGCATTCAAGGTGCGCCGCCGCGAGATCTCAGTCCCGAGCGACGCGGGCTCCGTGAACGGCCGGATCCGCACCGCGACGCTGCGCCGCAGCACCGGAACCAGCGCCCGGGGGTGCAGCACCTTCGCACCGTAGTACGCGAGCTCGGCCGCTTCGCGCACATGGAGCTGGGGGATCACGCGCGCGTCGGGCACGGTGCGCGGGTCGGCGGTGAGCACCCCCGGCACGTCCTTCCAGAGCGAGACCTCGCGCGCGCCGAGCACCCGGGCGAGCAGCGTGGCCGTGAGGTCCGATCCGCCCCGACCCAGGGTCGCCACCTGCCCGTCGGGGGCGGCGCCGAGGAACCCCGGGACGACCGGGACGACGCCGCGGGCGAGGAACGGCCGGAGCACGCGACGCGCACTGCGCTCGGTGCGCGCGAGATCGGGCGATGCGTTGCCGAAGGTGCCGTCGGTCTGGATCACGGCCGCGGCGTCCACGTACGTCGCCGAGCAACCGGCGGAGTCGAGGGCCGCCGCGACCAGGCGGGCCGACAGCTGCTCGCCGCGCGCGACCAGGTAATCGGTGGTCCGGGGCGTCAGCTCGCGGAGGATGCGCAGGCCCGCGGCGAGGGGCTCGACCTCCGCGAACGCGTGCTCGATCGTCTGGACGAGCTCGTCCGTGCGCGGACCGGGACGGAGCAGGGCACGGACGGCGTCGAGATGCTGGGCGCAGAGCGCAGCCACCGTCGCGCGGGCGCCGTCCGGGCCACGCTGGATCGCCGCGGTGGCGAGCTCGAGCAGCGCGTCCGTGACGCCGGCCATCGCGGACACGACGACGACCATGGGCGCGGGCCGGCGCGCCTGGATGATCGCCACCGCCTGCGCGATGGCGGCACCGCTCGCGAGCGAGGCACCGCCGAACTTGTGGATCTCGATGGGGCGCGCGGTGCGAGGCATGGCGGTCAGGCGACCTCTGCTTAGGGCCAGCGAAAACAGAACGCCCGGGCAACGGTAGCCGCGGGCGGTCGCTTTTTAGCACCTTGTTTAACGTGGCGGCAATACGCGGCAAATCACCACGCGGCTTCGATTGTATGTTCATACTTACCCGGGGGTTCGGGGACCGTCAAGACGCGAAAGGAAGGACGTGATGAGCAAGATCCGCGTCGGTATTCTCGGCGCGACCGGCACGGTGGGGCAGCGGTTCCTCGCGATGCTGGCGGGGCATCCACAGTTCGTCGTGACGGCGCTGGCGGCCTCGGACCGGTCCCAGGGCCGCCCCTACGGCGCGGCCTGCAGCTGGCGCCTCCCGGGAGCCATGCCGTCCGCGGTGCAGTCGCTGGTGGTTCAACCGACCCGACCGCCACTCGACTGCCGAAGTGAACCCCGAGCATCTCGCCCTGCTTGACGCCTGCCGCGGCACGGGGAAGGGGTTTATCGTCGCGAACCCCAACTGCTCCACGGTCATGCTGTCCCTCGCTCTGGCGCCCCTCGCGGCGCGCTTCGGCGTCGAGGCCGTCGTGGCAACCACGCTGCAGGCGCTGTCCGGCGCGGGCTATCCCGGCGTCGCGTCGCTCGACATCACGGACAACGTGATTCCCTACATCGCGAGCGAAGAGGAGAAGATCGAGCGGGAGACCCGAAAGATCCTGGGCAGCCTGAACGGCGGCAGGGTCGAGCCCGCGGGCTTCGCCGTCAGCGCCCAGTGCCATCGGGTGAACGTCGTGGACGGGCACCTGGCGGCGGTGCGCGTGAAGCTGTCGCGGCAGGCGCGCCCTGCGGAGCTGCGGGAGGCGTTCGCTGAGTTCGCAGCCGCGCCGCAGCAGCTGCGCTTGCACACCGCCCCCGAGCACCCCATTCTCGTGCGGGACGAGCCCGACCGCCCCCAGCCGCGCCTCGACCGCGACGCGGGGGGAGGAATGAGCATCACCGTGGGGCGGATCGCGCCGGACCGCGTGCTCGGCCACCGCTTCGTCGTACTGAGCCACAATACGATCCGCGGCGCCGCCGGCGCGGCGATCCTGAACGCCGAGCTGCTCCTGGCGCGGGGATACCTGGCGGGCCCGGACGCTTGAGCCCCGCCTCTAGTCACGGCGAGTCCCCCAGCGACGCCGCTTGCTCAGGCGGCCGCGGCCGGCCGCCACACCCCGCCGCGCCGCACGGCGTGGTCACGGATCACATTCCGCGTGGTTGCGGTCGGTGTGACTGAGGTCACGACCGCGCTCCGCCGGGAGATGTTACTATTGTGGCGTGACGATTCCGTTCCGCCCGATCACGCCGACGCGCCTCCAGGCGAAGGGCTGGGCCAGGGTCGGCAAGCCCGGCGCCCATCTCCTGCGCCGCGGCGCATGGTACCCGGTGGTCCGTATCTCCTCGAGTCACATCGTCGTGCTCGACGTGAACCGGCGCAACGTGCCGGTCGACCGGCGCTTCCTTGAAATCCGTTATCACCCGCCGGAGCGGTGGAGCATTGTGCGGTGCGAGCCGCGCGAGATCCAGCGGGTGGGCCGCATCTTTCCGCTCACCTACGCGGTGTGCCCGAGCTGCCGCCACCGGCAGTCGTTCGAGACGGAGTCGAAAGAGCTGACGTGCGAACGGTGCAAGAAGATCGCGGGATTGGCCTGGGATGAACTGAGCTAAGGCCGGTAAGAGGCTCACCGGCCTTTACCGTCTAGAGCACCACCACCCGATCTCCGACGGAGACGATTCCCGTCCCCACTCCGACGCAATAAAACCCCCTTGTCCCGTCGTCCAAGAACTGCAGCGTCTCTTTCAGCACGTCGGTCTCGACCATCCCGCCCAGCGCCCAGCCGCTGAATGGGCGACAGGGATGGGCGACCTGGAGCACGTCGAGGCGGACCAGCTCGCGACCGTCCGGCCCCAGGAAACCGACGCCGCTATCCAGGTCGTCGAGCGTGAGTCGCCCCTGCGAGTCGACCAGGACATTCTCACCGGCGCAGCCGGGGACGATCCGGTCACCGAAGCGCTGCTGCATCAGGGCGTAGTGCGAAGTGAAGCCGATGGACACGCCGTGGGCGCCGTCTTCGTTCTTGGTGTGCGGGTGACCGCGGTGGTGGACGTCCACCAGCCAGGAGCCGTCGGGCCCTTCGCCCAGCACGCCATCGCGGCCAACCGCGAGCCGCGAGACGGCGAGGATCGGCGTCGGGTCGTAGACGCGCGTGGGCTTCTCCCCGGTCTTGAGGGTGGAGCGTTGGATTTGGAGGCGGACGATGCGGCCGAGGTCGCGCATGTGGGCAATTTATGAAGAAGGCGGCCGGAGCGCTCCGGCCGCCTTCGAGGCGTTCTTAGTGAACGGTCCTGGCGGTTCTCGAGCGTCCGATTCTCGATCGTTAGGAGGTCGTAGTAAGCCTTCCCACAGGAGGGCGGGCTGAACGAGCACGAGTCGTCGACGAGAGAACCGGACAGGACCTGGTGCTGCGGGAACGTGGTGGTGATTAGTGCCACAGCCGCCGGCCAGCTCTGGTATCCGAGGCCGACCTGCGTTAGATCCCACCGGGCAGGGATGTTGTCGGTCATGTCGACAAAGTCCCAAACGCCTGTAAGGCAGCCCGCGCCGAACCCACCGTGCCCGACATAGCCGAAGGCGTTGCCGTCAAAGTGACCGTCCCCGTCAGTGTCTATCGCGAGCTGTATGCGCGGCGAGCCCCCGCCACACGACCTCGAGGGGAAGTAGTACTTGAGCTGGATCTGGTCCGAGAAGGCCGTGATCTTGATTCCTGGCGGCAGGTTTCGAATGGCCACACCAATACCTGCCGGGTAGTCTGTGGTGGTAAGGACGGAGACCACGTCGTTCGTGAGGTTCAAAGGGTCCTGGTCGTCCACCATGGCGTAAAACAGCTGGAACTTGTGGCCCATGCCCGGCAGCTCTTCCTGGGTGGCGGCAGGGTCAGCGACGAGGAGGTTTGGCCCCGAGAGGAGTGATCCGACCCACGAGGGAACATCGGTTGGCACGCCGAGATCTGCTTGAGGCCCTCCCACCGGTGGCGAGGCGGTGGGCGCCGCGCGCTCCGCGGCCTGGTCGCACGCCACGAGCAGCGCCGCCACGGAAAGGTTAGTGGTCGCACACCGCTTGACCGTCGGGCCGTTCGTCCAGATCGTTCTCATGAATCGTTCCCCTTCCCGAGCATCGCGTGGTCGCACGTTGTGAAAGAGCTCCGCCGTGTTGCGGGCAAGCCGCATACCCTCCACATGGGCGGTCAGACGTCAGGTGAGAGGGTACGATTCAAGGACGAAGCACGCCGCTGATTTCGCTCGTTGCGCGCACGCTACATATTGGCTGCGTTCGCGTGTCGCGCGGGCGCAACGGCGAGGTGTCGGTTTCCGGATTCGTGCAGCGCCAACGTTGGCACCTGTTACCGAGGACGTGCTATGATGCGAGTCGCGACACCATGAGGATCACCCTGGGCTGGGCCCGGTGTGCGGACAACGTGGCGGACGTGCTCCGCCGCGGCGCGTGGTATCCCGTCGTGGAGGAATTGGCCGACGGCCACGTGGTCGTCGAGGTGCGGCGGGAGCGGATCCGCCTGAAGCGCGCCGAGGTGACGGTGCGCGTCGAGCCCCCCGACCACTGGAGCGTTGTGGTCCGCACCGGGGTGTTGCGACCCACGCTGGGAGGGAAGGGGATGGAGGTCGTCACGACTTACGCCGTCTGCCCGCTCTGCCATTACCGCCAGGACTTCGCCGGCAAGCCGGCAACGCTGCGCTGCGTGCGCTGCGGGGCGACGTCCCCCGTGGACTGGACGGAGACTTGCTAACCGGTTCCGGCCGAGCCGGGATCGATCCGATCGAACACGCCTCCGAGCAGATGCACGACCAGCACTCCCTCGAATAGCACCACCGCCGAACCCACCAGACTCGCCACCGTCACGGCCCACATGAGTGGCAGCCCGCCCGCGTGCGCGGCCACGCCGGCGATGCCGCCGACGACGAGGGCGGGCACGAGGGCGACGACCAGCACGACCATGCTCCCCGCCGTCATGAGAATCCGCTGCCCGGTCGCCTCGAGTCCAACGGCTCGGTCCCGTCCGACGCTTACCCAGGCGGGAAACAGCAGCACGGCCGCGTTCTGGACCAGGACCAGCACCAGCAGCACCGCGGCCGTAGCAGGCAGCAAGGCGAGCAGGATCGCGAGCCGATCGCCGAGCGGCGGCAGCTCGCTGCCCTGCCGGGCAGCCGTGGCGGCGAAGGCGCCCAGCAGGCAGCTCCACACGACGAGGCCGATCAGCGTCACCGGGGCTGCGACCTCGCCGCCTACCACCTGGCGCCCGCGCACAGGGTAGCCCTTGAGGACGTCCAGCATCTCGAGGTCCTGGCGCAGGTCGCACCGCGCCGCGAGCGGGCCGAACAGCAGCGTCAGGCCGGCGATCCCGAGCAGCAGCACGGCCACCAGGTCGAGCGCGCGCATCGGCCCACTCGCGAGCGCCATCGAGCCGCCGATCACCACTACGGCGATCAGGACGAACGTCCGTTGGCTCAAGTCGCGCGTGGCCCCGACCGCGTTCTTCCAGAGGATGGCGAAGCCCGGGCCCCCGGTCGGCGCGAGTCGCAGGCGGATGCGGCCGGTCGACTTCGGTGCGCGGCTCGTTCGCGCTGCCCACCGCCCCTCGCGGACCGCCTCGATCCTGCGCGCCAGCTTGGCGGCGTGCTCCACCGCGGCTTCCTCGAACGCGAGCGTGGAACGCACCACCCAGATGTAGTGCGCGCCGAAAACGAGCAGCGCGGCCGGCACCCGGCTCGCGAATGCCGCCGCGCTCGGCGCGAGGAGCGGCGCCACGACCGCCTCGAGCGGCCACACCAGCACCCCGAGCGGCCCGGTGTGCATGATGCTCGCCAGCGCCGCGTAGCCTCGTTGCGGGTCTTCCCCGAAGGCCGCCACGACGTCGGGGAGCGCGCGCCGCACGCTCCACCACGTCACGGCCAGGAGACTCGCCAGCACGAGGAGCGAGCCCAGCCGGCGTCGCAGCCCGGTCACACCTTGCTGCGCGAGACTCGCCCGCAGTAAGGACATCCCCGCGTAGTGCAGCTGCAGGGTGCCATATACCAGCCAAAGACCGGCCACCCGAATCAGCGACAGCCCGCTCACATGGCCGCCCGAAAAAATCAGTGCGGACACGGCGGCCGAGATGAACAATGGAACCTGGGAGCGGAGCAGCTTGAAGTCGATCACCTGGCGCCGCGTGAGCGGGGCGGTGAACAGATACTGGGTCTCGGCGAGGTTGAAGGTGAAGGGGCTTTCGGCGCTCCCGAACAGCCAGTTGAACAGGACGAGCGCGCCGAGCAGACCCACCGCCACGACCTCGCCGTTAGGCGAGGCCACGCCCCCAAGTCCCGTCCCGCGGCGCGGCCGAATGACCAGCCAATAGAGGTACAGGCCCCCCACCACGAACCCGATCAGATACTTGGGCTGGCGCAGCCGCGCCACGCGGCGACGCGTGGCGTTAACCAGGGACCGGCGGATGAGGTAGAGCGCCGCGCCGATCATGCTTCGGTGAGCGCGAGGAAAATGTCTTCGAGGCTCAGCCCGCGCAGGTCCGGTCGCTCAGTCAAGATCTCTGCGATCGTTCCGAGCGCCACCCTGCGTCCCCGCAGCATGATGAGCACGCGCGTGCAGATCTCCTCCACCAAGTGCAGCAGGTGTGAGCTCAGTACCACCGCCGCCCCCTGCCGGGCGCGCTCCTTGATGGTTTGCTTCATCCGCCGGATCCCGGCCGGATCGAGCCCGGTGAGCGGCTCATCGAACAGCAGCGCCCGGGGATCGTGCAGCAGGCCGCAGGCGATCACCAACTTCTGCTTCATGCCGCGGGACAGCTCCCCCGGGAGCGCCTGGGCCTTTTCGGAGAGCTCGAGCTCCTGGAGCAGGGGAGGGATGCGCCGCTCCACGTCCGCTACCTCGTGGAGGCGGGCCGTGAAACGGAGATGCTCTTCGACCGTGAGGTAGTCGAACAAGTGCGGCTCGTCGGGCATGAAGGCGAGCAGCCGCTTGGCGGCCACTGGCTCGCGCTCCACGTCATGCCCGCCCACCCGGATCGCTCCCCCGGTTGGCCGGACGATGCCCGCGATGCTGCGCAAGGTGGTGGTCTTCCCGGCGCCGTTGGGGCCGACCAGTCCGAGCACCTCGCCGGGCGCCACGCTGAACGACAGGTCGCGCACGGCTGCGACGGTGCCGTACGACTTGGTGAGTCCCTGGACCTCGATCATCGGGCAGCAATCTAGGGAAAACCGCCCCTTGCGGCACACGGGGAAGTAGTTAGTATATTAATAGTCAATATGTTAATTACTGCCGAGGCTCGCGCATGAGCGATCGCTCCGAGCTGGCCCTGCAGCTGACCGACGCGATCGCGGCCGCGCGGGCCGCCGTGCAGCACGCCGGGAACCGGGCGTTCCGCGCCTACGGGCTGTCGCATCGCGCCCACGCGGCCCTCAACGCCGTCGATGCGAGTGGGCCGGACGGCGCCCGCCCCAAGGACGTCGCCGCCGCCCTGGGCGTATCCCGCGCCGCCGCCACGACGTTTATCCAGCGACTCGAATCCAAGGCGCTGGTCGAGACCACCCGCGACCCCGAAGACGATCGTGGCGTACGGGTGACGCTCACCCGGCACGGCCTCGAGGTGCTGCTGCGCGTGGGCCAGCTCGAACGGCGGCTCGCTGCCCGCGCGATCGAGGGGATGCCGGCCTCCAGCATCGCTCGGGCGGTGCATGTGCTCGCGGGATTCAAGCGACGGCTCGAGGAGAAACAGATCGGGGTGGTGCGGTAAAGAACGGGAACAGGCCGGGGAAGGGGGAAGGGGAGGGGGAGGAGTTACGCGTGTGCGTATCTTTATGCAGCCCGCGCGCCCGACTCGTCGCTTCTCGGCGGCGTGAGAGATCACTTGAGGGTTGCCACCTTACTTCAACGCTGAATAACCATTTAGGCTCGCGCTGCTCCACCACTTTCTCACCTCTGCCGCTAGCCCCAGCGGGACGCGCCGGGGTGGCCGGTTTTCCACAGCTTCGGCTGCGCGAGGAAATGTTGAAAAGTGACGATCCTGCCCTCCACGCCGCCGCGCGCGCGCTCCGAACGGCCCGCCGGGTGGTGGTGGCGACCGGCGCGGGCATGTCACAGGAAAGCGGGATCCCCACGTTTCGGGACTCGCAGACCGGCCTTTGGGCACGCTACGATCCCGAGGAGCTTGCCACCGAGGCGGCGTTCCGACGCCACCCGGCGCGGGTGTTCGGGTGGTACGCCTGGCGGCGCCGGCTGGTGCGCGCCGCGGTCCCCCACCCAGGGTATCAGGCGCTCGTCGCGTTGGCGGGTCTCGTGCCGGAGCTCACCATCGTGACGCAGAACGTAGACGGCCTGCACACCCGCGTCGGCAGCCGCCAGGTGCTGGAGCTGCACGGGTCGCTCGAGCGGTTCTCGTGTGTCGATGTCCGCCACCCCTTCCCCGCGGACCTGGCGCCCGAGCCGGAGGCGGAAACGGAGTGCGAGCCGCCGCGCTGCGAGCGGTGCGGCTCGCTGGTACGGCCGGATGTGGTGTGGTTCGGCGAGCTGCTCCCCGAGCGGGTGACGGCGCAGGCGTGGGAGCTCGCCGCGTCGTGCCAGGCGATGCTGGTCGTGGGGACGTCGGGGCTGGTGCAACCGGCCGCCCAGCTTCCTTTTATAGCGCGCGACGCTGGCGCCAGCGTCATCGAGGTGAACCCCGACCCCACCGAGATCTCGGGACTGGCGCACGTCGTCTGCCGCGGGCGGGCCGGCGCGGTGCTGCCTGCGCTGGTCGCGGCCCTTACGGAAGGAGCGACGCGGTGATCCGCCGCACGAAGATCGTCGTCACGCTCGGCCCCGCCACCGGCACGCCCGAGCGCATCGCGGGGCTGATCGACGCGGGCGCGAACGTCATCCGGGTGAACGCGTCCCACGGCACCCCGGAGCTGCGGGCGGGGTGGGTCGCCGCAGTGCGGCAGGCCGCGGAGGCAGCGGGAGCGCCGGTCGCGGTCCTGATGGATCTGCAGGGCCCGCGCATCCGGGTAGGCGACCTGGCCCGGCCGCGCGTGCTGCACGCGGGCGAAACGGTGGTGTTCGCGCCCGAGGAGGCGGCGCGCGGCGACGAGCTCCCCACGACCTACGAGGACCTCGCGAAGGACGCACGGGTGGGGGCCCGGATCCTGCTCGACGACGGGCTGCTCTCGGTCGAGGTGACGCGGATCGCGCCGCCGCGGGTCGAGGGACGGGTGGTGGACGGCGGCACGCTCACGTCGCATAAGGGGATGAACCTCCCCGGGCTCCAGGTCAGCGCGCCGGCCCTCACGCCGAAGGACCGGGAGGACGTGGCGCACGCTGCGGGGCTGGGCGTCGACTACGTGGCGCTGTCGTTCGTCCGCCGGGCCGACGACCTCGCCGAGCTGCGGGGGCTCGTTCCCGACTCGGTGAAGCTCGTCGCCAAGATCGAAAAGGCCGCCGCGCTCGACGATCTCGAGCGCATCCTGCGGGCGAGTGACGCCGTGATGGTGGCACGCGGCGACCTCGGTGTGGAGTTGCCGTTCGAGGAGGTGCCCGTGGTCCAGAAGCGCCTGATTCGCGAGGCGAATCGCCACGGCAAGCCAGTGATCACCGCGACCCAGATGCTCGAATCGATGGTTCATCACCCGCGACCCACCCGGGCCGAAGCGTCGGACGTTGCGAACGCGATCCTCGATGGGACCGATGCGGTGATGCTGTCGGCCGAAACCGCGGTAGGCGAGTACCCGTTCGACGCGGTCCGAGCGATGGATCGCATCATCCGCGAGATGGAGCGGCACCCGCTCGTGGGGGCGCGGGAGGACCGGCGGGTGGCCCCGGGGCAGGACGTGACGGTCGAGGACGCGATCGCGATCGGCACGAGCGCGGTGGCGCGCATGCTCAAGACGCCGGTCATCGTCACCCTCACCAAGGGCGGGTTCACGGCCCGCAAGGTCGCCGCGCTCCGGCCCCCGGTGCCCATCCTCGCGGTGACGACCGAGCCGGTCACCTACCGCCAGCTCGCGCTGGTGTGGGGTGTGACAGCGGTCGGCGTGGACCACGTACCCAGCTACGACGCGATGCTCGAGGTGGTGCGCGACCTGATCCTCAAGCGCGGCTATGCGCGGCCCGGCGACCGGATCGTCATGACGGCGGGCGTGCCGTGGGAGGTCTCGGGCGCCACCAACCTGCTCAAGGTCGAGGTCGTCTGAGGTGCGGGTCGTCTTCCTGGGCACCGGGACCTCCTACGGCGTACCGCAGATCGGGTGCGGCTGCCGCACCTGCACGTCGGTCGATCCACGGGACCGGCGCACCCGTACGGCGGCGCTGATCGAGTCGGGCGGGCGGCGGCTGCTGATCGACACGCCTCCCGAGCTGCGACTCCAGCTGGTGGCCGCCGGAGTAGCGACGCTCGACGCCGTGTTGTTCACCCACGCGCATGCCGACCACGTCCACGGCATCGACGATCTGCGCGCCTTCTCCATGCGCCAGCGAGGCCGTCTCCCCGTATACGGCGCGGCGGGCACGCTGGCGGAGCTGGCGCGGCGCTTCGGGTACATCTTCGATGGGACCCCGGCGCAGCCGGGGACGAGCAAACCTGAGCTCACCACCCACGTGCTCGAGCCGGACGCGGAGGTCGAGATCGCCGGGTTGCGAGTGCGCGCGCTGTCGCTGCCCCACGGCAACCACACGGTCTTCGGGTACCGTATCGGTCCAGTCGCCTACCTCACTGACGCGAAAGCGATCCCCGACGCGGCCCGTGCACAGCTTACGGGACTCGAGGTGCTAGTGTTGAACGCGCTGCTGCCACGGCCGCACCCGCTGCACCTCTCGATCCCCGAAGCCGTCGCGCGTGGTGTGCTGCAGCACAGTGCTGTGCCGAGCCCACGCTTTAGCGTGGGAATCGCGCCGCGGTACCACGGGCTGGTGATGGGCATGGCTGCGGTCTAGATTCGACGCGAGGAGGGCAGTCTCATGTCGAGCGGACACGAAGCGACACTGCGGCGGTTCCAGAATCCCGCCGTGCGCCAGAGCGCCGCGATGGACGATCTGGTGCGACGGGCGGTGTTCGGACCGGGGGGAGGGGGAGGGGA